>Ga0137368_10008071_pt1 | contig 10899 bp, 10 predicted proteins | sample SagtaG_13_FD_104917 | JGI IMG/M metagenome (GOLD analysis project Ga0137368, IMG submission 104917) | Vadose zone soil microbial communities from Sagehorn Ranch, Mendocino, California, USA - Sage1_L_100_16 metaG | ecosystem: Environmental > Terrestrial > Soil > Vadose zone | place: USA...
GCCCGGGTCTCCGCGTCACCGAGCTTGCGGGCGGTGGTAAGTTTCTGAGCGAAATAGCCGACGAACAGGGCGAGGACAGCGACGACTGGCAACAGCCAGGTCATTCCGTTCATCCATCACTCCATTCCGGGTTAAACCCCGGACGGGCGGTGCTCACTGTTGACAGAGCGGGAAGTGCACGCTAATGCTGAAAAATTATAGGCTGCTGCCGCGGCAATGTCAACGAAAGTGGGAGCCCCGCCTCTGCCGTGTGCCGACGGTGTTTCGAACCTGGTGTCACCAGGTGGGCGCCAAGAGTGAGGGCTTCAGGCTTCCCCTTCTGGGAGGGGCTTGCGCACCACCCTCGTGAACGGCGTCCTTATTTGGATTGAGGTTGAAACTTCCCCCCGGCATCACGTACAGCGCAGGGCAACACCTTGTGTACCTCCGGGCGGGCGGCATCGTCAAGCAGAATCTCCGGCGAGCTTCCCCTCCTCCCGGCTCCCTTAGGCCTCAAGGGGAAGGCCAGGGCGAGTGGTGAAGGCTTCACGCAGGCGGCGGGGCGACGGAATCCAGGAGCCGGCTCAGGGCGTCCAGCCGCGCGCTCGTGTCCTCATCGGCCAGGGCCTGCTCGTCCCTCAGACGGAACAGCTCGTCGGCGATGTAGAGAGCGGCCAGGGCCAGAAGCTTCACCGGCTCCTGCGCTGGGCTCGGGCCTTGGACCTCTCTCACCCGCTGCTCGACATAGGCGGCCAGCTCGCGGACGTACTCGGGCGGCGCTTCGCTGCGGATGGTGTACTTCTGCCCCAGGATCTCTACCTCGACACGGCTCTTGTCCGGCATGAGCGCCACCCCTCACCCTTAGCCCTCTCCGCGGGGGAAGCGGGTCACCCCCTCACCTTACCCCTCTCGCCTGAGCGGAGCGGGTGACTCTTACAGATCGAGTTTGTCCAGCTCCTTGAGAATGCTGTCCACCTGGGCCAGCACTTCCTTGCGCTCCTGTTTGAGCGCCTGCAACTCGCCCCGCTCGGCTTCCAGGGCCCCGAGCCTGGCCTGCAGGGCATCGCGCTCCCTCCTCAACAGCGCCAAGGCCTCCACCGCGCGCTTCACCGATTTCTCGAGCTCGGCCACGCGCTCCGACAGATCCTCGGCCATCCTCAGATCCCTCTGACTTCCGCCTTGAAGCGCTTGGCGATCTCAGTGACGATCCTTGCATGCAGGTCGTTGACCTCGCCGTCTCTGAGAGTGCGGTCCGGGGCCTGGAACGTCAAGCTCCACGCGAGGCTCCGCCGCCCCGGGCCGATCTGATCGCCGGTGTAGACGTCGAAGAGCGCGAGCCGCGTGAGCAGCGGGAGGCGCATGGCACGGATTGCCGACTCGACCTCTCCAGCCGTGACGTCCTCGGGCACGACGAGGGCGAGATCGCGCTGGACGGCCGGGTAGCGCGGCAACGCCTCATAGCGCGGCGCCCAGGTCTGTAGCGTCAGCAGCGTCGAGAGCGATAGCTCGGCGACGAACACCGGCGCCGCCAGGTCGAAGGCCTCGCGCACCGGCAACGCCAGCTCCCCGAAGGAGCCCACCTCCCGGCTCGCCACCATGAGGCGGCCACCGCGTCCCCGCTCGAGGTAGCGCGGGAGGGCGCCCTCGGGCCAGGGCGCCGCCTCCCAGCCCGACACACCTGCGGCCGCCAGCGCCAACTCGGCCATGCCTTTGGCGTCGTAGAGGTCCACGCGCTCGCGCGGCGCATGCCAGGCGCGGGGCTGGCGCAGTCCCGTGAGCGCCACGCCCACCCACAGCTCCTCGTGAGCGGGCCGGTCGCCATCCTCCTCGCGGTGAGGCATGAAGACGCGGCCCACCTCGAAGACCCGCACATCGGTGGTCTGTCGGCTCGCATTGGTCGCGAGCACCTCGAGCAGGCCCGGCAGGAGCGAGGGACGCAGAACCGAGCGCTCGCGCGAGAGCGGGTTCTGGAGGGTGATCAGCCCGGACCCGTCCTGCCAGCCCATCCGCTCGAGCCGATCGGGATCCACGAATGCATAGCTGATGCATTCGAAGAGCCCCACCGCATTGAGTTGGCGGCTGACGGCGCGGGCGAGGCGGAGCCCGGCGGGCCGGGTGACCGGCAACAGCATGCCGCCGCGATCCAGTGCCAGCGGGATCTTGTCATAGCCCCAGATGCGGATGATCTCCTCGATCAGGTCATCCTCCTGGAAGATGTCGCGCCTGAAGCTCGGCACGACCACCCGGAGATCGGCCGCGGAGTCATCGACGGCGAAGCCCAGCGCCTGGAGGATACGCACCGCGTCCTCCCGCGGCGGGCAGGCCCCGATGAGCCGCTCCACTCTCGAGAGCCGCAGCGTGATCCGGGGACGAACGCGCGGCGCCGGGTACACGTCGAGCATCCCGCGCCTCACTGTCCCGCCTCCCAGATCAGCCATGAGCTGGGCGGCGCGATTCAGGGCCTCGGTCAGCCCCTCGATGTCGCCGCCCCGCTCGAATCGATAGGCTGCGTCGGTGGCGAGCCCGAGCGCGCGCGAGGTGCGGCGGATGGAGCCCGGGTCCCAGTAGGCGGCCTCCAGCAGCACCGCCGTGGTCCGGTCGGTGACCTCGGCCTCCGCGCCGCCCATCACGCCCCCCACGGCGAGGGCGCGCTCCGGATCGCACACCATGGCCATCGCGGGCCCGAGGGCGCGCTCCTGGCCGTCCAGCGTGATGAGCCGCTCGCCCGCCCTCGCGCGTCTGACCACGATCTTGTGTTGGGCGATGGTGTTGAAGTCAAAGGCGTGGAGCGGCTGCCCCAGCTCCCACATGACGTAGTTGGTGACGTCCACCAGGTTGTTGATCGGGCGGAGCCCGACCGCGCGCAGCCGCTGGGCCAACCACGGCGGTGACGGGCGCACGGTGAGCCCGGTGATCACGCGGGCGCAGAAGCGCGGGCAAAGGTCCGGGGCCTCGACTTCGACGGCGGCGAGGCTCGAGGCCTCCGGCTCGCTCTCCTTCACGGCGACCTGAGGGAAGCGGAACGGCGCGCCGGTGAGCGCCGCGATCTCGCGCGCGACGCCGACCACCGAGAGCGCGTCGGGACGGTTGGGCGTGATCTCGATCTCGAGGATCCAATCATCGAGCCCCAGGTAGGTGCCGAGATCGGCGCCGAGCGGCGCATCGCCGGGCAGGGCCAGGATGCCGCCATGGTCTAGGCTCAGCCCGAGGTCCTTCTCCGAGCAGAGGATGCCCTCCGAGCTGACACCGCGGATGAGCGCAGCCTTGACGGTGCCGCCTCCGGGCAGGGTCGCGCCGGGCGGGGCGAAGGCGGTCCGCAGTCCGGGCACCGCGTTGGGCGCGCCGCAGATGACGGAGAACTTCCGATCGGGGAGCGCCACGCGGCAGAGCTTGTTCCGGTGGCCGGCCGGCGTCGGGCCCAGATCGCCTTCGACTTCCTCGATCTCCGCGATCACGACGCCGGCGAGGCCTTCCACCACGGGCGTGATCGTCGCGACCTCGATGCCGGCGTTGATCAGCCGGTCGGCGATTTCCCGCGGAGTGAGCTCGGTCTCCACGAACTCCTTGAGCCAGCGGTGGGAGATCTTCATCGCTCCCCATCACCGTGCCCCTCTTCCCCGTCGGGGGAGAGGGAAGCCTCATTTCCCGCTCCTCTCTGGAGAGAGGGCGGGGTGAGGGGCGGCGCGAACTGCTGGAGGAAGCGCAGGTCGTTCTCGAAGAGAAGCCGGATGTCGTCGATGCCGTACTTGAGCATGGCGACGCGGTCGACGCCCATGCCGAAGGCCCAGCCGGTCACTTCCTCGGGGTCGTACCCGACGTTGCGCAGGACGTTGGGGTGCACCATGCCCGAGCCCAGGATCTCGAGCCAGCCGTCCGTGCATGCCCGACAGCCGACGCCGTCACAGAGGAAGCAGAACACGTCCGCCTCCGCCGAGGGTTCCGTGAAGGGGAAGAACGAGGGACGAAACCGCAGCCGGGAGCGCGGCCCGAACATCTGCTGCGCGAACAGCTCGAGCGTCGCCTTGAGGTCGGCCATGGTCACCCGCCGGTCCACGGCGAGCCCCTCGACCTGGTGGAACATGGGCGAATGCGTGATGTCGGCGTCGCGTCGGTACACCTTGCCCGGAAAGATGAAGCGCACCGGGGGCCGTTGGGCCTTCATGGTCCTGATCTGCACCGGCGAGGTGTGGGTCCTGAGCAGCGTGTCGGGCGACAGGTGGAAGGTATCCTGCATGTCGCGCGCCGGGTGGTCGTCAGGGAAGTTGAGCGCGGAGAAGTTGTAGTAGTCGGTCTCGACCTCCGGCCCTTCGGCCACCGAGAAGCCCAGCCCCTCGAAGATCTCGATGATCTCGTCCTGGACGCGTGTGATCGGGTGGACGGGACCCGGGGGGACGCGGCGGCCGGGGAGGGTCGGGTCCAGCCGCGCCGCGGCCAGTGCCTGCTCACGCTCGGCTCGCGTGAGCGCGGCGAGCTTCTCCGCGATGAGGGCCTCGATCTCGACCTTGGCCTGGTTCGCCTGCTGGCCGACACGGGGGCGCTCGGCGGCCGGGAGTACCCCGAGCGAGCGCAGGAGTCCCGTCAGCTCGCCGGTACGCCCGAGCACGCGGACGCGGACCTGCTCGAGGTCGGTCGTGGAGCGGGCCCCGGCGATCTCCGCCAGGGCCCGGTCGAGGATTGCCTGGACCCGCGGGTCCCCGGCCACGCTTAGGCAACTCGGAGGGAGGCTCCGCCCCCCTTCCGAACCTCCCCCCAAGAATCGGTTGCGCCGGCAAAGCCGGCGCTCGAACATCGATCACGTCGCATGAGGGATTTCTCGGACGGGTTCTGAGCTCGCTCGCTCGAACGCGGCTAGGCGCGCTGGGCTCGCGCCGTCTCCGCCAGCCTCGCGAAGGCGCTGGGATCGGAGACGGCGAGCTCGCCCAGGATCTTGCGGTCGAGAGCGATACCGGCCTTCCTGAGCCCGTTCATGAACGTCGAGTACGAGAGCCCGAGCGGGCGGCACGCGGCATTGACGCGGATGATCCAGAGCGCGCGCGCGCGCCGCTTCTTCTGCTTGCGCCCAGTGTAAGCGAAGGCACCGGCGCGCAGCACGGTCTCCGCCGCCGTGCGGTAGAGCTTGCGCCGGCCCCCGAAGTAGCCCTTCGCCTGCTTGAGGATCTTCTTCCTGCGCTGGCGGGTCTTGGACCCGCCCTTGGCCCGTGGCATGTGACGGTCTCCTTGAGTTGTGCCGAACTAGAGATAGGGGACCAGGACGTCGAGCCGCGGCTGGTCCGCCGGGACGATCAGCGTCGCCTTCCGGAGCCGTCGCTTGCGCTTTGGAGGCTTCGACTCCAGCAGGTGACGTTTCCACCCGCTGTGCCGCTTGAGCTTGCCGGACGCCGTCCGCTTGAGGCGCTTGGCCGCGGCACGCTTGGTCTTCATCTTGGGCATGTTGTGTCCTTTCTTGCTCCTAGCGCGGCTTGGGCGAGAGGATCATGCTCAGCATGCGGCCTTCCATGCGCGGGTGGTTCTCGATCACGGCGACGTCGGACATGATGTCCACCATCCGATTCAGCATCTTCCAGCCCAGGTCCGTGTGGGCCATCTCCCGCCCCTTGAAGCGCACCGTGACCTTGGCCTTGTTGCCCTCCTCGATGAAGCGCCGCACGTGCTTGGCCTTGAAGTCGAAGTCGTGGGTGTCGGTCTTGGGCCCCAGCTTGACCTCCTTCACCTGGATGACCGTCTGCTTCTTCCGCGCATCCTTCTGCCGGCGGGCTTGGAGGTACTTGTACTTGCCGAAATCCATGATCCGGCAGACCGGCGGCACGGCCTCGCCCGCCACCTCCACCAGGTCCATGTCCCGCTGCCGCGCCAGCTCGAGCGCCTGGGCGATGGGGAGTATCCCCAGCTGCTCGCCCTCGGCGCTCACCACCCGGACTTCCCGCACGCGAATCCCCTCGTTGATGCGAATGTCCTTCGCCGCTATAGCCGTGGCTCCTTAAGTGCGGGTTGCGCTCAGGCCGAGCGACCCACGGTCAGGGTGGCGGAACGACTTCCGATCTCGGCCAGGATTTCGGTGAGGACACGGTCCACGGGCACCGCGCCCAAGTCCTCGCCCGTGCGCCGGCGCAGGCTCGTCGTGCCGTTCTGGGCTTCGCGCTCTCCGACAACCAGCATGTAGGGAACCTTCTGGAGCTGGGCCTCGCGGATGCGATACCCGAGCTTCTCGTTCCGGTCGTCCAGCTCGACCCGGACCCGCGCCTCCCGGAACCGAGCGAGGACACCGCGCGCGTACTCCGCGTGCTTTAGGCTGATGGGCAGTATCCGGGCTTGAACGGGCGCGAGCCACGTCGGGAACGCACCCGCGAAGTGCTCGGTCAGGATGGCGATGAAGCGCTCGTACGAGCCGAAGATGGCGCGGTGGATCACCACCGGGCGCTTGGGCTGCCCGTCGCTGTCGATGTACTCCAGCTGGAAGCGCTCGGGCAGCATGGTCAAGTCCGCCTGGATGGTGGCCAGCTGCCATGGGCGTGCCAGCACGTCGTGGACGTCGATATCGATCTTGGGGCCGTAGAAGGCGCCGTCGCCGGGATTGAGCTGGTAGGCGAGCCCGTTGGCTCGGAGCGCCTTGTGCAGCGCCTGCTCGGCGGCGTCCCACTGCTCCTCGGTGCCCAGCTTCTTCTCGGGCCGCGTCGAGAGCTTGAACGAGGGCGCCAGGTTGAAGGTCTTGTACCACTCGCCCACCAGCCTGAGGAGTGCCGTGATCTCGTCCTGGAGCTGATCGGGACGCAGGTAGATGTGCGCGTCGTCCTGGGTGAACTGCCTGACGCGGATCAGCCCCGTGAGCGTTCCGGATCGCTCGTTGCGGTGGCAGCGCCCCATCTCCGAATAGCGCAGCGGCAGGTCGCGGTAGGAGCGGAGAGCCCGGCGGTAGACGTAAGTGGAGGGCGGGCAGTTCATGGGCTTGAGGCTGAAGACCTCGTCCTCCACCTCGACCTTGAACATGTTGTCACCGTACAGATCCCAGTGTCCCGACTCCTCCCAGAGCTTCTTGTTGACCAGCATGGGGGTCGAGATCTCCTGGTAGCCGCGGGCGTCGAGGGACTCGCGCGCGAACTTCTCCAGCTCCCGCACCAGGATCATGCCGCCGGGCAGCCAGAAGGGGGCCCCCGGAGCGACGTCGAAGAAGTCGAAGAGATCCAGCTCCCGCCCGAGCTTCCGGTGATCGCGCTTCTTGGCTTCCTCCAGGCGCCAGAGGTGCTTCTCGAGATCCTCCCGGGTGAGCCAGGCGGTGCCGTAGATCCGCTGGAGCATCGCGTTCTTCTCGTCGCCGCGCCAGTAGGCGCCGGATGACGAGAGGAGCTTGAAGGCCCTGATCTGGCCGGTCGAGGGCACATGCGGCCCACGGCAGAGGTCGACGAAATCGCCCTGGCGGTAGAGCGAGACCGTCGGGGCCTCAAGCGTCCTCAGGATTTCCACCTTGAACGGCTCATCTCGCTCCATGAAGAACTTGATCGCGACCTCGCGCGGCATCTCCTCACGGACGAACGGGTAATCGGCCTCGACGATTTCCCGCATAACCGACTCGACGCGCCGGAGGTCCTCGGGAGTGAACGGCGTGGGCTTCAAGAAGTCGTAGTAGAAGCCGTCCTCGATGGCGGGCCCGATGGCCAGTTTGACCTCGGGGAAGACGCGCTTCACCGCCTGCGCCATGACGTGCGAAGTCGAGTGACGGAGGATGGGCAGGGGCTCGGGGACGCAGTCGAATTCCCCGGTGAGCGTGAGATGTCGCTCCTCTTCCAGCTCCGCCATCAGTCCCCTATCGCAGTCCTTCGTCTACGCTCAAAGACAAAAAAGCATCACTCGGGCCTCCCCCGGTGATGCTCGGCACGTCCTCACTCGGTCGCGCGCAACCGGCTGGCGATGGGCACCTCCCGGGTATCGGGATGGGTGGTAGGCTCGGGCGGTTTCGAACCGCCGGCCTCTACCGTGTCAAGGTAGCGCTCTCCCACTGAGCTACGAGCCTACGTCCGAAAAACATTGCATAGACTACCGGATACGCGACAGCGGTGTCAAGGGGAACGCCCCTGAGCAAACATCTCCAGCACGCTCTGGAGAAGCTCGGGCCCGTCTTCGGGTGCGAGGAGTACCCGCCCCTGGGCCAGCATGAGGTAACCGTCCTTGCCGTGCGCCAGGTAATCGGGCAGGGCGACCCGGTACGGGCGCCGGGGATCCAAGGGCTGCCCTCCTACCAGGAACGAGCTGACCCGGCGGCCCACCGGCTGTGCCGGATCGACCGTGCAGGAAAGCCCCGCCATCTGCAGGTAGTGCCCGGCCGGCCGCGGGAGCGCGGCCACCGAATGCTCCAGCGCCGCCTGGAGCGCTGAGCCAGGAAGCTCGACGAGCGCGATGGTATTGCCGAAGGGCAAGAGCGCATGGAGGTCCCGTCGCATCAGCGGCCCCGGAGGCACCACCCGATTGCCGCGGATGGCCCCGCTGTTCAGCAAGGCCAGATCGGCGCCGACGCGCTCCCTCATGACGTCGGCCAGGAATTGCCCCAGCGCGGTTGCCTGACGCCGGATCACCGTTTCGCGGGCGTCGAGCGCGACGCTCGTCTGCCCCACCCGCAGGTCGAGCTCGCGCTCGAGCACGCCGGCATACCGCGCGACGAGCGCCGCCACGTCGGGCGCCGGGGCGATGCCCGCGTCGACCGGGATCAGCCGCTGGCGCCGGCCGAGCACCTGGGCGCGACAGCCAAGCTCGTACTCGACCTGCGCCAGGTTCACGACGTCGGCCCCCGCCTTGATGATCAAGGTCCGGCCCTCCTCGGTGATCATGGGGTCATGGTCGTGCCCGCCCAGGATCACGTGGAGCGAGACGGACAGCGCCAGCTCGCGATCCAAGCGCAGCGGCAGATGCGTGACCGCGACGCGGAGGTCGGTCTCTCCGATCTCGGCCAAGGCGGCTCGTGCCGCGATCGGGGGAGGGTCGAAGCTGACGGTCGGCCCGGGATTTGAGGTCGTCGCCGTGGAAGGAATCGTGAGGCCGACCACGCCGACGCGAACCCCGCTCCAGTCGAGCCGCAGGGAGCGCAAAGCGCCGCCGAACGGCCCCCAGCTCGGCCCGTCCCGGACATTGCTCGAGACCCAGGCGAAGCGGGACTCGGCCATCCGCTCACGGAGCACGGTCGGGCCCCAGTCGAACTCGTGGTTTCCGAAAGTGGCCGCGTCCAGGCCGAGCGCATTCCACGCCTCTACCATCTGCCGGCCTCGGAGCAACGAAGACAGCAGAGAGGGCGAGAGCGTGTCCCCCGCCAGGACGAACAGCGTGTGATCCGCTTCCCGTCTCAGTGCGCGGACGAGCGTGGCCACGCGCGCCAGACCGCCCCGTCCCTCGGGATCCGGCTCGAGCCGGTAGACGTCGTTGGCGAGCAGGAACTGCGCCCGCAGCGGCGGGCGCTCGGGGCAAGGCGGCGCGGCGGCGCAGCCCGCGGCGAGGAGCAGCGCGAGCACGAGCGGAGGCAGGAGCCTGGACAATGAACCACTACTGGAGGGATTGCAGGACGGAGAGCGGGCCTCTCAGCGTGTAGACGAAGACGGCCACGATGGGGAGCATGTCCCGCCGCATGGCGTCGGGGAGCGGGGGATAGACCTGAGCCAGCTTCACGGCCGTCATCGCGAAGCTGTCCAGGATCTCCTCGCCCGAGGACGTGCGCAGCTCAATGAACTGGAGATGACCGTCCTTGGCGATGTGAAACTCGATCACGAGTTTCCCCTGCAGCCCTCGGGTCTGGGCGTCGTACGGGTATCCCCACTTCGAGTAGATGCGCTGCTTCACCTTCTCCATGTACTCGCGGTAGTTCGGGTCGGGAGTGTCCAGCGGGATCGGCTCGCCGGCCGCACCGCCGCGCCCGCCGCGGAGCCCGCCACCTCCGCCGGGATACCTGAAAATGCTCGGCGGCGGCTCCGACGGCGGCTTGGCCAGCGCGGTCTGAGCGCCAGACCCCTCCGAACCCGAAGGCGCTGACCCCGGGGAAGCCTCTGGAGATTTTGCAGTCTCCGGCGGCTCAACCTCGCGAGGCGTGGCCGGGGGTGCCTGCTGCCTCGAGGCCTGAGGCTCTGGGGTCGGAGCTGGGGGCTCAGGCGCCGGAGGTGGAGGCGTTGGCGTCTGGGCCGGAGGCTCAGGCGCAGGTCGGGCTGCCTTCGCGGCCTGTTTGGGTGGTTCCGGGGCCGCCCGTGGCGGTAGGGCCTTGGGAGCGGACGGAGGCGGCGCCGCGGCGATCTTCAGCCTGGGGGTCGGAGGCTCGGCAGCTCTGGGCGGCGGCTCCGGCGCGGCAGGGGCCGGGGGGCGGGCGGGATTGCCGAGTGGGGCCTTCTCCTCGGGCTTGTCGGGAGCGATGTCGACGAAGAGCGGCTCCCCCCGCTTGGCGTACAGCGGCGGGCCCAGCGTGTCGAACCAGAGGAGCCAGCCCAGCAGCAAGATGTGGACAAGGATCGAGCAGACGATGGCAATGGCGAACGCGCGACGCGTGGGATCTTCAGCCAGGGAAAGCCTCACGAATTCTGATTATGCCATGGCTGGCCGGCGGGGCCTCCCATCCAGCTTCCCCGCAGGCCGAGTCCGGCTTCACCGGGGGTGTCCTCCTGTCACGAGAGCATCTAGTCGGCAATCAGGAAGAAGCACTCGTACTCCGCCTGGAGACGCGCCGGATCGGCGGGACCCCGGTGAGCACCGTCTTCGGGGCATCGCCCCGACCGCAGCTGCGGCGCCGTGCCTCGGCGCGACGACTAGCAGGATGCGGAAAAACTCGCAGGCTGATCAAAAAGGTCCAGATGCAAGGCGGCGCCCGAGGGCCGCACGCGAGGCGTACTCTCTGTACGTTGAGCGTGCGGCCGAGGGCGCCAAGTTCCTCGGAGGGGGGCTTCGCCCCCCTTCCGAGAC
>Ga0137368_10008072_pt1 | contig 10899 bp, 6 predicted proteins | sample SagtaG_13_FD_104917 | JGI IMG/M metagenome (GOLD analysis project Ga0137368, IMG submission 104917) | Vadose zone soil microbial communities from Sagehorn Ranch, Mendocino, California, USA - Sage1_L_100_16 metaG | ecosystem: Environmental > Terrestrial > Soil > Vadose zone | place: USA...
ACCGCCGCGGCCGCCGCGACCCTGCTGATCGACGCTCTCGGTGCTCGCGCCGCGCTGCGCGGCCGCCCGTTCCGCCGCCGTCGTCACGAGGACGAACCCGGCGAGCAACGAAATAAGAACGCCAATGACGAACCGCGGCTGGTGCATGTCGATGCCTGGAGCTAGAAACCCACCTTCAGCGCGAACTGCATGATGCGTGGATCGCCGGCGCCCAGAATCTTGCCAAAATTCGCGCTGTTCAACGCTGTCGTCGGCGCGTTGAGATTCACCTTGTTGATCACGTTGAACACCTCCCAGCGGAACTGGACAGTGTTCGTGCCTGCGCGGAATGTCCGCGTCACCGCAAGGTCGTCCTGCAGTCGCGATGGATTCACGACGCTGAACGGCTTCAGCGCGCTGTAGGTTCCGGGATCCGGCGACGTGAACGCGGCGCGATTCAAATAGAAGCCTGCCGTCCCATCCCCGTAGGGATCATCGAGAATCTGCACCGCTCGCTGACCGCCCATCCCCGAGAGCGCGTTGTCGACACCGGTCGTCACCGACGATCGATTGCCGCTCTGCCACCGGACGAGCGGTGACACCTGCCAGTCGCCGAGCACCACGTTCAACGCCTTGTTGTCGAATTGCGGCGTTCTCGCGACGACTGAGACGTTGATGACGTGGCGTCGATCGGACGCGCAATATGAGTAATCGAGATCGGGGTTATTGGGATCCGTAATCGTCGGTCCCGTGATCTCGGTCGTGGCCGGATCCGACATACATTTCGATAGCGTCCAGTTGCTCAGCACGCTCAAGCCGCCCTTGAGACGCCGCTGCGCCGAGAGCAGCAGGCCGTTGTAGTTGCCGCGACCTGTGTCGTCTACGTGTCCAATGGTGCCGTAGTACTGCCCTTCAATGGGGCTTTGTCGTATCAGGACGCGGCGTTGATTGGTGTTTCCGGTCGTCGCGCCAGGACCATAAACCGCAGGATTCAGCTCCGTGGCTCTCCACAAATGAACTGAATGGTTGCCGAGATAACTCGCCGCAACCAGCCACTCGCCGAACTGCCGCTGTGCGCTGACGTTCCACTGATGCAGCGCCGTCGGTTGGAGATCGAGCGGCGTGTCCACGTAGACGCCAAACGCGGGGAAAGCCGCCGTCTGCCAGTTGTCGTTGAGCGCGGGGAATGGGTTACCGCCCGGATATCCGAGGTACGGATCGGCCCAACCACCCGCAGGATTCGGGATCGTGATCTGCGCGCCCCATGGCGGATTGTTCGCAAACCGCGTGTTGAAGAACAGATGCGGCGTGTCGTAGAAGATCCCCCACGCGGCGCGAATGCTCGTGCGCTGATCGTTTCCGGGAGTCCAGATTGCTCCAACACGCGGAGCAAACTGGGCGAGTTTCCCTTCCGTCGATCCCTTGCCAGGATATCCGTCGTCGCCAGGGAAGATGAGGCCGGCAGGCGCCTGAGGATACACGTTGCTCCTGAGACCCTGATCGAAACGCGCTTTGTCGAAGTGGCTCACCCAGCCAAACGTATTGCGAACGGGAATGAAGGGTTCCCATCGAACACCGAGATTGAGTGACAGATTGGACCGCACGCGCCAGTCGTCCTGGACATAACCTCCAACGTAATCGTGATTGTCGTAGTCGTAAACAGGATTGCCCTGCACGACGCCACCGCTCACGATGCCGAGCATGAAATCGGCCAGCGGCAACCCGGTGCCCTGGCCGTTGAACGAGAACTGCCCGTTCGTCGGCCGATTGTTCAACGTTTCGATCTTCGTGTGGATCCAGTTCGCCCCGAAAGAAAGCTGATGATCGCCCCGAACGAAATCCACGTCGTCTGCAACCTGGTACGAGTCCGAATTGAAATACCCCGGGTTCGTGCCTCCGGAACCCACAGAGAATCCGTTGCCGCTGACGTTGATGCCCATGTAGCCCCTCAGCGGGCTGAACACTTTGCTTCCGAGATCGGTTGCAGTGAAGAACTCGGGCAACGGCCGGTCGTTCAGCGTCTTGTTGTAGGTGACGCGCAGGGCATTGATCAGCGACGTCGACAGGATCAAATTGTGTCCAACAACGACGGAGTGCGCCTCGTTCTTCTGTCCGGTGCGGCTGAGCGTCAACACGTTCTTGCCGTCGAACGTGGCGGGGTTCTCGTAGACGGCGTACAGATACCGGCCAAACACGTTCTGTCGATTGCTCAGCGTGTAATCGACCTTGCCAATCGATTGATGCTCCGTGTTGTTATTGGGAATCCCATATTGCACGCGGCCGCAGGGATCGGCGCTGGCCGGCAGATACTTGGCGAAGTTGAGCGCAACCGGACTCAGGCGCGATGGATCGATTTGATTGTTGTTGAAGCCCCCGGTCAGGTTCACCGGCCGCCCCGCGGTACATGCCGCGGAAGTAAATGTCGTGAAATCGCCATTCAGCATGGCCTGCGTCGGAACATAGCTGATAGTCGTGGACGGATTCGTTCGCTCGATCTTGCCTTGATAGCCGCCAAAGAAGAACACCTTGTTCTGCAGCACCGGTCCGCCCAGCACGCCGCCGAACTGGTTCCGCTTGAGACTGTCACGTTCGAGCGCGAACGCGTTGCGGGCGTTGAAGCGGTAGTTGCGATTGAACTCGAACGCGCTGCCCTTCAGATTGTTGGTTCCAGACTTTGTCACGATGTTTACGGCGGATGCCGCATGGTGGCCGTAGCGCGCCGGCAACGCGCTGGTTTCCACCTTGAACTCCTGCAGCGCGTCTGGAAATGGCGTCGGCAGATTCAGGTTGTTGAACGGGTCGTTGTGCGTGCCGCCATCCATGATGTACGTCATGCCGTTCGCTTGCCCGCCTGCGACGGAGATCGTGACCGTCGGATAGTTCTTGTTGGTGTTCAAATCGCCCCCGGGTGCTGAGGTGGCGAGGCCGGCCAGAAAGATCAGCTCGGTGGCCTGCCGTCCGTTGAGCGGCAATTCGATCACGCGTTGGTTGTCGACGACCTGCCCAATCCCCGTCGAGTGCGATTCCACCATCGTCGTGTTGGCCGTGACCGTGACCTGCTCGCTGACGGCGCCAATCGCAAGCGTCACGTTCATCTGCGGGTTCGTGTTCACCTGAAGGACGATGCCGTCCTGAACGTAGGTGGTGAATCCCTGCAGCACGACTTTGAGTTGATAGGGACCGACGGGAAGATTGGGGATCACGTACGACCCGTCTTCGCCGGTAAACACCGTGCGGACAGCGCCGGTGTCGGTCTTGACGATGGTGACCTCGGCGCCCGGCAGCGCGCCGCCGCTCGAGTCGCGGACAATGCCGGACACCTGCGAACCTGCGACCGCCTGCGCCTCGGCGAATGACGCCGGTAGCAGACACCACACAGTGACGCCGAGAATCGAAAACAAGACTTTCAAGTTCCTCACAGTGGCCTCCTGCGCGACGGCGGGGCTAAAGCCCCGCCACTACGTGTCTACTCGCCTCTTCGATAGATGTCGTTGATGTCCCAATGCCCCGGCGTCGGCGTGGGCGCGTTTTCCATGGGCACCTGAATGACGACAGGCTTCGTCGCCTGCAACGCTGCCCGGAGCGCCGGCTCGAGTTGCTCGGCCGATTCGATCAGCGTTCCCTCGGCGCCGAACGACCGCGACATGGCCGCGTAATCGACGCGGTACGGCTTGCCGTCGCACTCGAACAGACACCCGAAACTGGTGCCGTAGTGCATCTGCTCGAGACCCGCGATAGTCCCGAACGCCGAGTTGTCCATGACCACCCACACGACGTTGAGGCCCGCTTCCATCGCGGTCGCGATGACAGAGGGATTCGCACTGAACCCTCCATCGCCAACCAGCGCGATGGCATGACGGTCGGGGTGCGCCACCTTCACACCCAGCACCGCTGCCGGACCGAATCCCATAGTCGCCAGTCCACTGGGCGTCACGAACGTGCCGGGAACGGTGATTGGAAACTGTTGACCGACTCCGTTCTTGTTCCAGCCCACGTCCGTCACGATGAAGGCATCTTCCGGTGCGACTTTGCGCAGATCGTTCAGGATGCGCTCGGGACGAAGCGGAAACTGATTCGAGCTCCATTCAGACGCCCAGTTCGCGGCGAACTCACGCCGGCCGCGCGCAATTTCCTCACGCAGCCGTCCACGATCCGCATGCCGTCGTCCACGCGCCGCTTCGACAAGCGCCGTCAGCGCAAGCTTTGCGTCGGCGACGACGCCAAGCTCGGTCTGGTAGTTGCGGCCGATTTCAGCGACATCGGCGTCGATATGAATCAACCGCGTCGGTGGAATAGAGAACGTATAGCGGGCATCCCAGGAGCTCGAGTTCGCCTCGGCGAGGCGCGTTCCAATCGCGACGACGACATCTGCGGTGCGGCACTTGTCATTGGCGGCAGGCGTGCCCCAAAACCCCGTTTGTCCGAGCAGCAGCGGATGGCGATCGTGCAGACAACCCTTCCCCATCAGGGTGTGCGCAACCGGGATCTCGAGCGCTTCGGCCAGCGCGGTCAGCTCCGACGTTGCGCGTGCCGAGAGCACACCGCCGCCGGCATATAGAACCGCGCGCCTCGCCAGCGCAAGCGCCTCGACAATGCGATCGGCTGTCGCGGTGTCAATTCCGGTCTTCGCGATTTCCGGCGGCACCTTGGAGAATGCGTCGACGCTGAGGTCGGCGGAAAAGAAGTCCATCGGCACGTCCACGAGCACGGGGCCTGGCCGTCCGGTCTGCGCGAGGTGAAACGCGCGTTCGACGATTCGCGGCAGGTCTTCTACCCGATCGACGCGATACACCCGTTTGCAGAACGGCTGAAAGATCTGAAATTGATCGGCGTCCTGATGCAGGTTCACTTCCTGATGTGGATGCCGGCCGTAGTAGTAAGACGGGATGTCGCCCGCAATGACGACCATCGGAATGGAGTCGAGCGCGGCGTTGGCGACACCTGTTGCCGCGTTGGTGAGGCCAGGTCCGAGATGCGTGAGGAGGACGCCAGGCTTACCGGACGCGCGCGCGTAACCATCTGCCGCGTGCGCGGCAATCTGTTCGTGACGCGTTGAGATGTAGCGAATGCGGCTCTTTCCGATCGCATCGAGAAATCCGATGATGGTGTGACCGCAGAGCCCGAAGATCACCTCGACGCCGAGGCGCTCCAGATATTCGGTCAGCAAATAGGACGCGATGCGCGTCTCGGCCGGCGCCGCGATGCGATTGACGGAAGTGTGGGCAGTACTCATCGAATGTCTTTCTCGCCGACTCACACGGTAACGGCGCTGTTGTAGAACTCGCCGAAGAGCTCTTCTTCACCGGGCTTGTCTTCCGCAATCGGCCGGCTGACCCAGGTGACGTTCATGTAGTGCTTGAGCGAGATGTTTTCGTTGGTGATGTTGCCGCCCCAAACACCGCAACCCATGCTGGAGGTCATCGGCATGCCGTTCGTGAACGTGCCTGCATTGGAGCGCGACTGCACCTGGCGCACCATGATGCGGCTTACTGGCGCCGCGAGCGCGAGGCGGTTGATGTGATCGTCGTTGAACGAATAGATGCCGCATGAATGTCCCTTCCCGCCGGTCTCGAAGATCTGCCGCACCTTCTCGAGCGCCTCGTCAAAGCCGCTGCATTTGAAAATGGACAGCACCACGCCGAGTTTTTCGGTTGAGAACGGGTGCTCTTTTCCGATGCGCGTTTCCGGAACGATGAAGAACGTCTTGTCGGATGGCAGATCGATGCCCGCTTTAGCCGCAACCACTGCCGCCGATCGTGCGATGGTGTCGGGGGTGCGACGTCCTTGCTCGTCCCAGTACGCGTGCTGCAGCCGCTGCTTCTCCTGCGCATCGACGAGATAGCCGCCTTCCTGCTGCAACTGCTCCAGGAAGCGGTCGTAAATCGACGCCTCGACGAGAAGATTGCCATCCGCGGAACAACCCGATCCGTGATCGTTCGTCTTGCTGATGCGTGTGTTGCGCGCCGCGTCTTCGATATCAGCGGTCTCGTCGATGACCATCGTCGCGTTGCCGGCGCCCACGCCGTACGCCGGCTTGCCGGAGCTGTAGGCGGCCTTCACCATCGCGGGGCCGCCGGTCGCGATGGTGAGATCGCAAGTCGACATGAGCTGGTTGGCGAGCGGAATTGTCGGCCGCTCCACACACTGAAGCACATCCTCCGCAATGCCAAGCTGTTTCAATGCGCTGCGCATGAGCCGTACCACTTCGTTGGTCGTCTTGCGGCTCGATGGATGCGGCGAGAAAATGACCGCGTCCTTGCACTTGATCGCGTAGATGGCGATCCCAATTGGCGTGATATACGGGCTTGTGACCGGGATGAGCGCGCAGATGACGCCGGCAGGCTTCGCATACTTGACGATCCCCTTCTCGGGAATCTCCTCGATGACGCCCATGCTTTTCTGGCGCAGTGCGTCGCGCAGAATGCCGAGCACCTTGCTTCGACGCGTGGGCTCGCGCGATCCCATCCCGCTTTCATCCACGCTCATATTGGCGAGGCGGACAGCGGTCTCCATGTTTGCCGTCGCCCACGCGACGGCCTGACACATGCGATCCACGGTCGCCTGGTCGGAATCGGCAATGGCCGCCATCGCGCGCTCAGCCCGCGCACGCAGCTCCTGCGCGATGTGCGTTTCTTCAGCCGTGATGGTGCGTGATGCCATGGTGCGCTCGGTCGACAGTCGGTCAAGTATGCCGGGCGCGGCGCTGCCGGGCGAGAGTGTTACGGTACTGGTACGGTAACGCGCGAGGATTTTGCCCGCGATCCCTCGATAATCGTGGGCTTGGGAGTACTCATGGAACCGTGGCGCACGGCCATCGTCGATTCACGGGACGGTCAGATCAGGATTCGTGGCTACGACGTCACGTCGTTGATGTCCGGCAGCACTTTCACCGACACGATCTTCCTTCTGCATCAGCGCCGTCTTCCCACGCCACAGGAGCGTGCGCTGCTGGACGCGATCCTCACAGCGGTGTCGGACCACGGCGCGGGTGCGCCTTCGTGTGCAGCCGCGCGGCTCGCCGCATCCGGCAATCGCCAGTCGCTCTCGGCCGCGGTTGCCGCAGGACTTCTGGCCGTGGGTGACGACCACGGCGGCGCCGGTTCGGGATGCATGGAGATGATTGCCGCCGGCGTCGCGCGCGCGCGGGCCGAGGGCGTAACGCTGGACGACGTTGCCCGCGCGATCGTCGGCGAACGACGAGCCGCCGGCACACGGCTGCCCGGGCTCGGCCACCGCGTGCACAAGATCGATCCGCGGACCAAAACCCTATTCGATATGGCGCGCGCCGGAGGCGTGGCCGGCGATGGTGTCGCCTTCATCGAGGCGGTGGAGCGATCCGTCGCTCAGGAGATCAAGCCGCTGCCCATAAACATCGATGGCGCGCTCGCCGCGGTGTTGCACGACATGGGTTTTCCGCCGCCGTTTGGACGTTTCGTGTTTCTCATCGGGCGAGTGGCTGGCTTGACGGCAGAGGTCGCCGAAGAGCTCTCGCGTGAAAAGCCGATGCGCATCAGAATTCCCGTCGAGTACGACGGTGAACCGCCGCGGCCCCTCGACTGACGTCCACGAATGACTCCCTCCAACGCGCGGCATCGCGTCGTCATTTTCGGGATGTCGCTCGCCGTCCTCTCGTACATCGATCGCACGGTCATCGCACAAGCGGCGCCACTCATTTCGAGGGATCTCGGTTTCGACAAGATCCAAATGGGCACAGTGTTCAGCGCATTCCTGCTCGGCTACGGTCTCTTCGAGATACCGGGCGGGTGGTACGGCGACCTGGTTGGCGCGCGCAAAGGGCTCATGCGGATTGTGCTCACGTGGTCCGCATTCACGTCGCTCACCGGTGCAGCCTGGAGTTTTGCATCGATGATTGTCGTCCGGTTTCTGTTCGGTGTGGGTGAAGCCGGGTGTTTTCCGATCATCGCGAAATCGTTCACTACCTGGCTGCCGCGCGTTGAACGAACGCGCGCGCAGGGCCTGCTGTGGATGGCAGCTCGATGGGGTGGCGCGTTCACGCCGCTGCTGGTGGTGTGGGTGCTGCAGTACGTCAGGTGGCGCTCCGCGTTCGGATTGTTTGGGTTGCTCGGCATCGTGTGGGCCGTCTTCTTTTACCGGTGGTATCGAGACGATCCGCGCACACACAAGAGCGTCAACAGCGCCGAATTGGCGTTGCTGGGCGACGTCGAACCGCACGCTGCGGAACACGGCAGCGTACCGTGGGGACGCTTGCTGCGGTCCCGGTCGGTGCTCCTTCTGGCCGCGCAGTATTACTTCCTCTCATTTGGCTGGTACTTCTCTCTCACATGGTTGCCAACATACCTCCAGGAACATCACCATTTGACCGCGACCGAAAGCGCGACGTATGCGGTGTTCCCGTTGTTCTTCAACGGCCTCGGATCGCTCGTTTGCGGCATGGTCAGCACGCGGCTGACGCGGTCCACCGGTGATCTCGTGCGGACACGCAGAATCATGGCGATCCTCGGATTCATCGGCGCCGGCACTCTTCTGATGCTTTCAACCAGAATGGATGGCATCAACGCCACGATTGCGCTGATGTCCGCTGCGTCGTTCTGCAACGATCTGGTCATGCCCCACGCGTGGGCCTCTTGCATGGACGTGGGGGGCCGATATGCGGCGTCCGTCGCCGGCACGATGAACCTGATGGGGAATCTCGCCGGCACCACGTCGACCATGATCGGCGGCTTCCTCCTCAGTCGAACAGGGGGCGATTGGAACCTGTTCATCGTGATCCTTGCGGGCGTGTACTTTCTGGGTATTCCGTGCTGGGCAATGCTCGATCCGAGCACGCCTATCGAAGCGGCGAGCGCCGTCAGTCGATTCCGAGAACCGGATGCGGCTGGTAGGGCTCCTCGAGCGCCGTCGCTTCCTCCGATGTGAGCGACACCGCGAGACCGTCGACGAGCTGGTCAAGTTGTTCGCGCTTGGTGACGCTGATGATCGGCGCCGTGACGCCCGGCTGACGCAGAATCCAGGACAACGCGAGGTGGATAGGCGGAACGCCTTTGGCTTTCGCGACCTCGACCACGCGATCGGCAATCTGATAGTCAGCTTCGGAATAGTACAGGCCGTGACCGTACCCGTCGTGCTGTTCGCGCAAGCTGGCGTCTTTGCGGCCGCGCTGCCGGTTGCCGGCGAGGAAGCCGCGCGCGAGCGGGCTCCACGGAATCAGGCCGATGCCCTCGGCGCGACAGAACGGGTTCATCTCCCGCTCTTCCTCCCGGTAAATGAGGTTGTAATGATTCTGCATGGAGACGAACTCCGTCCAGCCGCGGATGCGCTGCGTGTAAACGAGGCGTGCAAACTGCCACGCAAACATGCTCGATGCGCCGATGTATCGCGCCTTGCCCGCTTTGACGACATCGTGCAGCGCTTCGAGCATTTCTTCGATTGGCGTCTGGAGATCGAGGCGATGAATCTGATAGAGGTCGATGTAATCCGTCTGCAGGCGCCGGAGTGAATCGTCGATCGCGTGCATGATGTGTTTGCGCGACAGACCGCCGGCGTTGGCGTGTTGCTTGATCGGATAGAACACCTTGGTCGCGATGACGACCTCATCGCGCGACGCAAAATCGCGAAGCGCGCGTCCCACGACTTCCTCGCTCACCCCGTTCGAATACAGGTCGGCGGTATCGAAGAAGTTGATTCCAAACTCGAGAGCCCGTTTGAGAATCGTGCGGCTTTCGCGCTCGTCCAACACCCAGGGGCGCCACGTGGATGTGCCGTATGACATGCACCCGAGACAGAGGCGCGAGACCTTGAGGCCGGATTTTCCGAGGTTGACGTAGTCCATGGACATCGACAGTTCAACGTTCAAAACGCCGATCACGAAAACACGAAAAACACGCGAAAACACGAAAAAGACATTGAAATTGTTTCGTGCTTTCGTGACCTTTCGTGATTTCGCGGCAAAGTCTCGAGCAGTGAAGTTTGCAACTTCGTAGTTGTGAGTTCCGTTACGCCGCTACTTCCAGTTCTCGTGGCAGCAGCCGAGGCTCCGCAATCAAAAAGAACGGAACTGCACACGCCGCCAGCGCCGCAGCAGTTGCCCATGCCGGCTGAAACCCGAAGCGCTGAATAATCCACCCCATCGCGATCGATCCGCTGCCGATTCCGGTGTCGAACGCGCCGATGATGCTGCCGAACATCGCTCCGCGCCGGCGGTCGCTGACGTGGCGGAGCAGATGCGCGAGAAAGACGGGATACGCCGAGCCGAATCCCATCCCGAAGATCAACGCCGAGATCACCAGGTGCATGCGAGTGCCGCCCACGGCCAGGACCGCGTAGCCGGTGGCCACGAGCAGCACGCAGGGTACGAAGATGCGACGGTAGCCCACACGATCCGCGAAGCGTCCCACGAATGGGCGTGTCAGCACAATGGTGAGACAGAACAACGTAAAGTACAGCGCGCGTGGTGTCACGTGGTTGCGGTCGGAGTACAAGGCAACAAAGCTCGTGATGCCGCCGTAGCCGAACGCATACAGGAACAACGTCCCCGACAAGACGAGCACACGCCATTCGAACGTCACCTTGGTATGCAATCGCATTGGTTGATCGCGCGGCAAGAGCCACGCGATTGTAGCCATCACGAGATTGAGCCCCGCCGATTCCAGGCACATGGCCGTCCATCCACCGTGACCGTACACCCAGAGCCCGAGCGTCGGCGCGACGGTCGTTGCAAGGACGGTGGATAACCCCCAGTAGCCCATGCCTTCGGCCCGGCGAATCGCGGGCACGATCGACGTGACATACGTCCCAGATGCCGAAAGCAACCCTGACCAGAAGGCACCGTGCAGCACCACGAGCGCGAGCATCAGGCCGTAGCGCGGCAGCACCGCATAGGTCAACGAGAACACGGTAATGGCGAGGCTCGACGTAATGAGGACGCGGCGCGGTCCGACG
>Ga0137368_10008082_pt1 | contig 10889 bp, 10 predicted proteins | sample SagtaG_13_FD_104917 | JGI IMG/M metagenome (GOLD analysis project Ga0137368, IMG submission 104917) | Vadose zone soil microbial communities from Sagehorn Ranch, Mendocino, California, USA - Sage1_L_100_16 metaG | ecosystem: Environmental > Terrestrial > Soil > Vadose zone | place: USA...
CGTCATCATTGAAACGACTAGCAACTGAGTCGCGCTCGAACAAAGCAGAGACGCGAAATAGAGCGTCAGATAATGTCGCGGGCCGATAGCTCGTTCGACGTCAGAGCCGAACATCCAAAGCGCGTACATGTTGATCGCCAGATGAAAGAGATTCGCGTGAAGAAAGCCGCACGTGATCAACTGCCACACCTTGAATCCGACGGGACTCTCGAATTGGGCCACAGTAAAATGGCCAACGGGCCAAAGCGCGAAGCTAGCCAGGAACCCTGGGCCGGATATCGCTTCCAGGGCGAAAACAGCGACGTTTACGCCGATCAGCAATCTCGTGAGTCGCGCCATAAAACAGCCTAACCGAGTGCGCCTACTTTCACACGAAGGTCACAAAGGATCACGATTGACACAATGTTACGGAGATCTGGTTTCCCACAACAACGCAGAGCTCGCGCAACAAGAATAACGAAACAAATTCTTTGCGGGTTTCCGGGATTTCGCTGGTGAATCAGAAAGAATTTCGTGCGTTCCTGCTTTCCCGAGACATTTGGCGTGCTGAAGCTTTGTGCGCTTCTGCGTTCGCCGTTGAATGTTGCGGGCTTACCGCGCCGGAGGCTTGCCGAAGGCGGGTCGAGCGTTCATCTTTGCGCGCCATGAAGGCTGATTCCGTTGGTCAATTGATAATGACGGGTGTTCCCGGAAAAGAACTCGATGCGGAAACAGCCCTATTGTTTCGGCGCGTGCAACCCGGGGCATACATTATCTTCGGACGCAATCTCCAGAACGCGACGCAACTCCGAAAGCTCATCGACGATTTGCGCGACCTGAGCGACATCGAGCCCATCATTACAATCGATCAGGAAGGCGGGCGCGTCTCGCGACTGCGGCGCATCGGAAACCAACCGCCGAACGCGCAACAATTACGCGATAAGAACGATATCGATCTGATCCGGCGCCACGGCGACATCACCGGACGCTTGCTGCGCCTTTTCGGATTCAATCTCGATCTTTGCCCGGTGCTCGACATTTCCTTCAATGATGACGCCGAAAACTCGTTGCACGGCCGGTGTTACGGAAAAGATGTCGAACAGGTTGTGCGCAATGCCGGTCCGTTTAATGAGGCCATGCGCGGGCAGGGGATCGCCAGCTGCGGTAAACATTTTCCCGGGTACTCGGCGGCAACTTCAGATGCTCATTTTCAGTTGCCGCGCATCGATCGCACTCGGGAAGAATTGGACGAGAAGGAGCTAGCTGTATTTCGCGCATTCATTGGTAGGGGCGGTTCACCGAACCGCCCGAAGGCGATTGAGATCAATCGCCCCTACCTCAAAGAGGGCATTGTAGACAGCATGATGATTTGCCACGCGTGGTATCCATGCTTCGAGCCAGAACCCACGCCGGCCACCGTGTCGCGCCGAATTGTTACAGAGTTGTTGCGCAACGAATTTGGTTTCGACGGTCTGGTTATGACTGACGATCTCGACATGGGCGCGATTCTCACGGGTTATCGATTGGACGACACCATTCGTCTCGCCCTCGAAGCGGGAAACGACATGATGATGATTTGTCATCGCGTCCCTGAAATTGAAACGGTGCACCGAATCCTTGGTACCTTGCCTTCCGATCAAATCGAACGCGCCCAGCAAAAAATAGGTGACTTCAAGAAGAACCTCTCGCCACCTCAGAAATTCTCGGAGACCGCGTTTCACGAGATCAACACAGAAATCGCGGATCTCCGCACTGCCGTAGTCGGCGAAGAAGAAGCCAGTCGGGTCGTGCGCGAGCGCCAAATTTCGCCAGTGGAAAGATTCTGAGGGAATACGGCAGCGCACGTTTGAGACAAACACAGGAGCACTTCGTCGCTGAGCGATTTGCTACTTAGCTTTTCGAACGCGATACGAGCAAAAGATCGCGTCCGACGAGATACAGAAGAAGAGAGATTATTAAAAACGGAATCAACGCGAGTGGATCCGCGTACGGGCCGCTTAGAAACGGATTGTGAGCTGTTTGCCATTCCTCGATCCGATGTCCGATCGCGGCTAGTGGGCCGACCATTTCTTTGGCAGCGATCACAATCCCGGTGATTGCGCCGCCGGCGATGTAACCCGAAGCGAGCAAAACGCCAGGACTCTTGTCACCCTCCGCGGTGAGTTCCATCTCGGATAAGTTTTTGTGTCGGAATTTCACTTTTAGGTAGCGATCCACCAGCCAGCGAACCATTCCGCCAATGAAGATTGGGCTGGAGGAGGCGAGGGGAAGGTAAACTCCTACAGCGAATGCCAGCGATGGAATCCCGCTCATTTCAAGCACGACTGCGATCATTGCGCCGAGCAGGACAAGCGCCCACGGCAATTTGTGACTGAGGATGCCTTTGATGATGTACGACATCAAAGTTGCTTTCGGCGCATCGAACTTCTGCACTGCCGAGCCATCCGGGCGAACCCTATGCGTCCCGTTGATGCCGGGATCGACGAGGTAAACAGGAACGCCCTGCTCGTTGACCAAATAGCGCTGAGCAGCACCGCCTTCTGGATCCATGCGTTGCCAGACATGATACGTTTTCGGATCCGAAGCGGCCTGTAAGCCTTGTACCTTACCCGCTTTTCCGATCTCATTCGCAGGCGCACGCAATTGAGTGTTTGCCGGAACCGGCACGTAAACGGTGTAAGCGTCGTTCAAAAACAAGAGCACGTACCCAAGTGTCAGCGCCGATGCCAGCGAACCGAAGAGGATTGCGATCTGCTGGGCCCGGGGTGTCGATCCAACCAGAAAACCTGTTTTTAAATCCTGCGAGGTTGTGCCGCCATTAGATGCAGCAATGCACACAATTCCTCCAATCGAGAGCGCTGTGACGAAATAAGGTGCGGCCGTCCAGCCTACGATCAGGAACGCCAGGCATGTGAGAAGCAATGTCGCCACAGTCATTCCGGAAATCGGAGTTGAAGACGAGCCAATCTCTCCGGTCAATCGCGAAGACACGGTGACGAACAGAAAGCTGAACAGCACGATCAGAAATGCGCCGAGAAAATTTCCACGCAGATGCAACTGCGGAACCGCCATGATGATGGCGATGATCGCAACACAACCAATGACCACGACGCGCATCGACAAATCGCGATCCGTTCGCGGCGCATCTCCGCGCAAGCTGTGTTGGCCCCAGCAGATCCGATAATCCGCCTCGCAATCCATGCCAGATGGTGGGAATCGAGCGAAACAAGCTGATGATTCCACCGGCAGCAACTGCTCCGGCACCGATGTAAAGAATATACGCCTCGCGAATATCGTCGGGTCCCATTTGGCTGATAGGAATGGTTCCGGGTGCGACCGATCCCGCGACGTTGTCACCGAAAAATTTGATCGCTGGAATCAGGACGAGATACGAGAGCACGCCGCCTGCGCACATAATCGAGGCGATCCGTGGCCCGATGATATAGCCGATGCCGAGCAAAGCTGGTTCGATCGTGGCGGAGATTGAAGCGCCTTTAAACGGCGCACCAAAGATTTTCTCCGGCGTGTCCTTCCACATTCTAAACGCGCCCATAGCGGCCTGGTAAAGGAGGCCGATCCCAAAACCAGTGAAGATGACTTTGCCTCCTCCGCTCGCCGCTTCTTGATTAACGATTTCTGCATTAGCGGTCGTGTGTGTCTTGTCCGCGACGGCGATTGATTCCTTCGAGACGGCTGCCTTCAGGACTTCGGCACAAGCTGTACCTTCGGGATATTTCAAAACACCGTGCTCAGCGACAATCAATGCGCGGCGCAGCGGGATCATCATCAGTATGCCGAGTAATCCGCCCAGAACAGCAACGAGAATCACTCGCGTGATTTCGAGATCGAATCCGAGAATCATGATCGCCGGCATCGTCACACCCAGGCCGAATGCGATCGATTCGCCCGCCGACCCCGCCGTTTGAACGATGTTGTTTTGCAGGATTGTCGCGTGGCGCGACCGAAAAAACTTCGACGCAACGCGAAAGATGGTGATTGAAAGCACGGCCACCGGGATCGACGCGCTGACCGTCAATCCGACTTTGAGCACAAGGTAAAGCGACGACGCGCCGAAAATAATTCCGAGAATCGTGCCGGTGATCAGATGTGGCCATGTCAGCTCCGGCAAATGAGCGGAGGCTGGAATGAACGATTTGAAGTTCGCGGCCAGTGGATTCGTTGGTCGCGCGCCGACGATGTCGGGAAATTCCTGCGGCGGATTTGCGCTATCGATCGTCGACATTTTGCAAGAGCTTGAAAGAATGGGCCAGAGCGCAAGGACGTGACAATGCGCAATTCACTTGGCGCCGGCGTTGAACGTCACAGTTCCTTGACCCAGTTGGCAACTTCACACTAGTTGTCTCTCGGCTTCTTCCCGCAGCGCTCGACCGGCTACAGCACTCCTCCCAGGTCGTGATCCCAACCCACCGGTCATGTCGCGGTTCCCAACCGCTCCATTCTCCGCTTAGTCAGGAACCAGTCCAGCGGTATTGATTGCAATACCTTGACCCCTTCGGGGATTGCACACTATTCTCCGACTCCTGTGGGCAAAGAACTCACCGTACGCGGTCTCATTATCGGGATTATTATCACGCTGGTGTTCACCGCAGCGAATGTGTACTTCGGGCTCAAAGCAGGACTCACGTTCTCTACCTCGATTCCCGCAGCCGTGATTTCGATGGCCATCCTGCGCGGGTTCCGTGATGCCACAATTCAGGAGAACAACATCGTCCAGACCGTTGCCTCCGCCGCGGGCACACTTTCATCGATCATTTTTGTGTTGCCGGGCCTGATCATGATCGGTTGGTGGACCGAGTTCCCGTTCTGGATTTCGTTCTGGATTTGTGCGCTCGGCGGAATTCTGGGTGTGATGTATTCAATCCCGCTGCGGCGCGCTCTAGTCACGACTTCGGACCTTCCGTATCCCGAAGGCGTTGCATGCGCTGAAGTGCTCAAGGTGGGGAGCAGCAGCGATTCCAAGCATGCTTCCGACATTGAACATGGGAGGGCAGGTCTGCTTGCAGTACTGTGGGGCTCGATCGTTGCCGCGGTATTCGCGGTCGTCGTTCAGACGCAAGTATTGGCCGCCGATGTGGCGCAAACTTTTCGGATTGGCAGGCGCGGATCAGTGAGCGGATATGATTTCTTTTTGTCGTTTGCTCTTCTCGGGATCGGGCACCTGGTCGGTTTGTCCGTCGGGATCGCGATGCTCATCGGCGCGTTGATCGGCTGGGGCTGGGGCGTTCCGCATTTTTCCGCGATGACCGGCGATCTCACGACAGCCGCCGCGACCCTCGCGCAAAAAACCTGGAGCACAAAGGTCCGCTTCGTTGGTGCTGGCGCGATCGGCGTTTCGGCGATTTGGACGTTGCTCAAACTTGTTAAACCGGTGGCCCGCGGGCTCGCTAGTGCGATGGCTGCATCGCGGGCGCGAAAAGCCGGCCGGGCCGATACGTTGCCGATCACTGAGCGTGACATTCCGATCGGCATTGTCGGAGTGATAACGCTGATCTGCATGCTGCCGATCGCCTGGTTGCTCGGATATTTCGGCAACAGCAGCGGTCTCGGCGCACATTTGCCCACACTCATCATCGGCGGGGTCGCTTACGTTGTGTTGATGAGCTTTTTCGTTTCCGCAGTGTGCGGGTACATGGCGGGGCTGATCGGTTCCTCGAACAGCCCGTTGTCTGGCATTGGCATCTTAGTCGTGATCGGTGCGGCGTTGCTGCTCGTGATCGGCGTGAAACCGTACGTATCGCCGGATGCCAGCAAGGCGCTGATGGCATTCGCGCTCTTTACGACTGCAGTGATCTTCAACGTTGCGGCAATCGCCAATAACAACTTGCAGGACCTCAAGACCGGACAACTGGTTGATGCAACACCATGGAAGCAACAAGTCGCGTTGATTTTTGGCGTCATCGCGGGCGCGTTCGTCATTCCGCCGGTACTCGATCTCGTGAATCACGCTTACGGTTTCGTTGGAGCACCGGGCGCTGAAGCGCGTGCGCACCCTTTGCCCGCGCCTCAGGCAGGATTGATATCGTCACTCGCGCAAGGAGTGATTGCTGCTGATATAGACTGGAGTTTGATCCGGATCGGCGGATTGATCGGCGTTGGTATCATCCTGTTGGACGAGATCCTCGCGCGCACGACACGACACATGCGCGTTCCACCGCTGGCAGTGGGCCTTGGCATTTATTTACCCACACAGAGCACTCTGATGATCGTGGTCGGAGCCGTTGCCGGGTGGTTGTTCGATAGGCGCGCTGACCGCACAGCGAGACCGGAAGCAACGAAGCAGCTTGGCGTGCTGCTCGCATCCGGGTTGATCGTCGGCGAAGGCATCATCGGTGTGGTGATTTCGGCGATCATCGTCTTTTCAGGCAAAGACGCACCGCTGGCGCTGGTCGGGCCCGGCTTCGAAACCGCTGGCAAAATCCTTGGCGGACTTGGTTTCGCGGCGATCGCGATCGGGCTATATCGCTGGATCCTCGGCTTGGCACCAGCCCGAGCGCAATGAAACGAAAATGGAACTGGCCGATCTGGGTCGGCTTCGTTGTCGTAGTCGCCGGTCTGTTCTCCTATGAGTTCTTCGCCCGCTTTCCAATCACGCGGGATTTTCCTTGGGCGAATTTTTTACTCTTTGGAACTGGGGCTGCGTTGTTGATAGTCGGTCTGTTCCGCGCGTTTGGCCGGCCGCAGATTTACCGCGGAAAGATTTTCGGTTCGATCTTCGCAGCGATTGTTGTGCTTGTTGTCGCGTTTTTCAGCTACGAAATCTTCTACGTTCTACGGCAGGTGCCGCCCTCAGCTGGCGCCCCGCGCGTTGGACAAAAGGCGCCTGATTTTCTACTACTGGATCAAAATGGAAAACCCGTTGGCCTCGGCGATTTACTTTCCGGCTCCAGAGCCGTCGCGCTGATTTTCTACCGTGGTTTTTGGTGACCGCTATGCAACTCCGAGTTGCGGAGTTTCCAGCGACGGCTTTCGGAATTCGACGCGCGCGGCGTTCGCGTCGTGGCCATCAGCGTCGATCTACCGGAGACTAACCGACGCCAATCGCAAAAACTGGGCTACACATTCCCACTGCTGTCCGATCCGAAGACGCAGGTCATTCGCCGTTACGATGTCTTGCACCCCGGGGCAGGACCGAAGGGAGCGGACATTGCGCGCCCAGCTGAATTTCTCCTTGATTCAAATGGCATCGTTCGCTGGGTCAATCTTACCGAGAACATCGCCGTGCGCGCGCGCCCGGAGCAGGTGCTTGACGCGTTAAATCAACTTAGCCCTGCTGGCCAATGATTGACGCCCCTTTGCCGAATCAATAGGTTAAGCGCCCGTGCATTCGGAACTGGAACAACTGCTCGTTCTCCAAGATCGACAACAAAAGATCAGACAGATCCAGACTGAGATTAAAACGCTGCCGTGGGAACGCGCTCATCTTGAGTCGCAACTGGCCGCAACCGCGGCGGGCGTTGAATCGCTGAAGCTGAAGGGGCGTCAGGTCGAAGTTGAGCGCAAAAAACTGGAACTCGACGTGGGCACACGTACCGAAAGCATCTTGCGTCTCAAGACGCAGCAGTATCAAACCCGAAAGAATGATGAATTTCAGGCGATCGGCCACGAAATTGAGCGGTACGAAAATGAAATCCGCAAACTCGAGGATCAGGAACTCGAATTGATGATCGAAGTCGACAGGCTTAAGGGCGAAATCGAAGCGGCCGATAAAAGCGCGCGAGCAACGAAAGACAGCATTTCGCGGCAATTGACCGATCTCGAAACAAAATCAAAAGCGCTGGAAACGCAGCAGGCAGAACTGGCAAATGAGCGGGAAGCGCTTGCGTCTAAAATCGACGCCGACGTGCTCGATCAGTTCGAGCGCCTGTTCAACAGTAAAGGCGACGCCGCGATCGTCGCCGTAGAGCACGGTGTTTGCACCGGCTGCCACATGAAAGTAACGACTGCCACCGCGGCGCGGGTCAAAGCGGGAAAGGAAATCGTCAGCTGCGAGCAATGCGGACGAATCTTATACCTTGGCGCGTTGTAGCCGCTTCGCTGTGCGAAGCGCCAATCTGGTGGGCAGCTGACACGGCCGCCTCTACAACTCAGACGTTGAATCGGAACAGAATCACGTCGCCATCGCGCACTTCGTAATCTTTTCCTTCCAAGCGCAGTTTGCCTGCTTCGCGTGCTTTCGCGAAAGAGCCAGCCGCGGTCAAGTCGTTGTAATGAATGGTTTCCGCTGCGATAAACCCGCGCTCAAAATCGGAGTGAATCGCTCCGGCGGCGGCCGGCGCTTTGTCGCCGGAGTGAATGGTCCATGCGCGCGTCTCCTTTTCGCCAGTGGTAAAAAACGTGCGCAACCCAAGCAGATGATACACCGCGCGAATGAGCGCGTGCACACCGCTGTCTTCCACGCCCAAATTACGCAAATACTCCAGGGCCTCCTGCTCATCGAGATCGACGAGCTCGCTCTCGATTTGTGCGCTGATCACGACCGCTTCAGTGGCGAAATGATGTCGAGCGTAATCTTGAACAAGATCGACATATCGCGCGGCGGCTTTCGCAGAGTCTCCTTTCGAAATCGCTGCCAAATCCGATTCCGCCACATTGCAGGCAAAAATTGTTGGTTTTGACGTCAGCAGGAAGAAACCTCGCGCGACTGCCTTCTCTTCTGGAGTCAATTCGGCGGTAATCGCCGGCTTTCCGCGGTCAAGATGCGCGAGTAATTTTTCGATGATCGCGCTTTCAACGATTGCTACTTTTTCGCCGGCGTGCAGTTGCTTCTGTATTCGGTCGCGTCGTTTCTGCAACGAAGCCAGGTCGGCCAGCACGAGCTCGGTGTTTATGACCTCGATATCGCGCACCGGATCAATGGTCGCGCTGACGTGATGAACGTCGGGATTTTCAAAACAACGCACTACCTGCACGATCGCCTCGACTTCGCGAATATGGTGAAGGAACTGATTGCCGAGACCTTCACCGGCGCTCGCTCCTTTGACGAGTCCAGCGATATCCACAAACTCGATTGCTGTCGGTGTGATCTTCTTCGAGTGAGAAATCGCGGCGATCTTTTCCAGCCGCGGATCGGGCACGATCACCACGCCAACGTTCGGATCAATCGTGCAGAACGGATAATTTTCCGCCGGCGCTTTGTGCGTGCGTGTGACGGCGTTGAAAAGCGTCGATTTCCCGACGTTCGGCAGCCCGACGATTCCCGCACTTAACATTCAGCCACAGATGAACACAGATTTACACAAATGATGTTCCATGTTGGCCAAAAACAATCTGGGTTTCATCCGTGATAATCGGGGGCTCAAAATCCTCTCGGGCCAGCGGGATTGATAGGTTATGTCGAGCGTCTTCGTAATGCTCTATTTCTCATGCACCCGATACATCGACGTCATACCGGCGGTGATGTGATCGGCGACATGGCAATGGTACATCCACTGGCCCGGATTGTCAGCCAGCATGTCGCCCGATTTCATGCTTGCCGGCAGAAGTTCGGCAACATCGGTATATGTGCCGTTGATTTTCACTAGTTTGCCGTGCCAATGAGGCGTATGCAGATCAACTTCGTTGCCCATGCCGATAAGGTGCCAACGGACTCGATCGCCTTTGTCCATATCCAAGCCCGGCAGATTGGCGAAGATATAGCCGTTTATCGAATGTTTGAGATGGGGTTCTTTTTGCTGATCAGTCATACCCGGCTTTGATTCGTCGAAGATTATATACATCGTCACAAATTCCTTATCGACATCATCAGGCGTGCCGTCGGCTCGAGCGTGAGCCGCCGAGGTTACAATGATCGGTCCGATCAAACCATCATAGATATCTTGCGGGCCGTTGACGTGTGAGTGATACGTCCAGATTTTTGATCCGCCTTCGGCTTCCGTAGGTGCGGCATCATGGGGTATGGTCCAGGTGTAGGTATATTTCTGTCCGGGTGCAACTTTGGCCCCGGCGCCATCCATGGGCATGGAGCCGCTGGCCATGCTACCCACATCCATGTTCTGATGATCCGAGCCGCCGGCTTCATGCGTTGCGCCTTCATTATCTTTGTCATAGTGCAAGCCGTGGGGATGCATACTATAGGGCTTATTGGCTTTGTTGTAGAACACGACCTTAATCGTATCGCCTTCGACGCCGCGAATGATCGGGCCGAGGATGCCCAGCCAGGCAGGCTGAGGTTTCTTTTCGGTGAATGAGTCGTCGGTGTATTCGAAGTAGCGGACTTTTTTATAAACTAATTGCTTGCCCCAGGGCGCTGGCACCGGCTTGCCGGTCATTTGGTCTTTGCCCGTGGGCGCATAGTTCCAAGTCGTATTCTCGGCGGCGATGTAGTAGATGCGGGTGCGGGGAGTGGAAGCTGACGGGGGTGTGGAGGCCTTCTGCGCATCATTTCCACGAACACTCAAGGAAATCCCAAAAATCCCAACAACGAGGGCAACAGCAAAGATTACATATTTTTGGGGTTTCATGTTTGCGTGCCCGTGATCTGTCCTTGAAGAACATCCTGCACGCCTTCAAAGCTCGCGTGATCGAAAATCGGGGGGGAATTTACCTTAGTTTATATTGCGGCCAGTGCAACGTTCCGAAGATTTTCCTATCTCTTTGAGCATGCAATCTTACGGAAAAAGAAGAATTTGTGCAACGGAAAGTTTCTCTTGCTGATCAGACCGGTCTTGGTGCGTAAAAAAATAAACGTGAGACCAAGACGATAAGAGATCTCCCGTCGGGCCGGCGGGATTTGAACCGGCGACCTGTCGCCGCGGCGACCGCACTAGCATTGCAATTGATCAAGTTCGTCGCGACCTCGACCTGATTTATAGTAGCGCTCTTTTTTCGAAGCTTCGGTGCGACTACAAAATCTTTCACTGTGGATCAAAGTCCATGGGATGCCGTGGCGC
>Ga0137368_10008092_pt1 | contig 10880 bp, 9 predicted proteins | sample SagtaG_13_FD_104917 | JGI IMG/M metagenome (GOLD analysis project Ga0137368, IMG submission 104917) | Vadose zone soil microbial communities from Sagehorn Ranch, Mendocino, California, USA - Sage1_L_100_16 metaG | ecosystem: Environmental > Terrestrial > Soil > Vadose zone | place: USA...
CGGCTTCTGAAGATCGAAATCGATCGCGATAACGACGGACGCGTCGATCGCTGGGAATACTACGGCGAGGCACCGACTGACCGGGTCATCCCGGGTTCGCCTGTCGGCCGCGCGGAAATTCAGCGTGTCGATGAAGCCGACGGCGCCGGCGATCGAGTGACACGCCGCGAATTCTACGAGCAGGGCCAGCTCCGGCGGGTCGAGGACGACTCCGATGCGAATGGTCGCACCGACCGCTGGGAGTTCTACGAGAACGGCTTGCTGGCGCGGATTGAGCTCGATGCACAAGGCCGTGGATTCGCGGACCGTCGCTTCTTCTATCGTCGCGACGGCAGCATCGAACGTGTCGACGTCAATCCGAACGGCGATGGCACATGGTCGCCGGCGCGTCAGCCTGACGCGTCACATGCCACACGATGAGCTTGATCGACACAATCGGCGGCGCGGACAAGGCATTGAAGCATGTACTCCTCCTCGCAGAGGACCTCAGCCGCCGCAGCACGGTTGTCGATCGGCTCGCCAAGCTTGGGTTGACTGTGACCACCGCGACGAGTATTCCGGACGCGATCCGGTATTTGTCCGACCGGCCCTTCGCATTGCGCCTCGTGGATCTCGCTGCGATGCGGCTGCCGATCGCGGCGGTTCGAACACTGCGTGCCAAACAGGCGCAGGTGCCGCTTGCGGCTTTGTTCGATCCCGATCGTCCGTTGATGGCGGCCGAGGCAATCGACGCGGGCGCCCTCGACGTGTTGCCCTGGCCGTTTGACGATCGTGATGCCGCCGCGGTGCTGGTGAACGCGCAGGATGCGTTGCCGTCGGCAGCCGCCACCGCCGCTGCGCTGGACAGAGCGGAATCGCTCGTGGCGCAGTCACCTGCCATGCAGCAGGTTGCGGAGCTCGTCACTGAAGCCGCGCGCGTGCGCGTCGGCGTCAGCGTTTGCGGTGAGCCAGGAACCGGACGAACCTTCGTCGGCCGGATGATCCATCAGATGGGCGATCCCGCAAGAATTCGCCCGTTTGTCGCGGAGGACTGTGCCGGCTATACGCCACAGGAACTGGAATGCAGGCTTTTCGGAACCACATCGGTGGGACAAAAGCCTGCGGCAATGACGACCGGCAGCGAGGAGATTACTTCGACAGGTGCACTCTATCAGGCGCGCGGCGGAACCTTGTTACTTCGCAATGTCGTCGAAGCGCCGGCGCGAGTTCAGGCGCGACTCGCGCGCGTGCTGCGCGACCGCGAGGCCGTGTTGATGAACGGCAAGCGCTCGATTGTCGACTTGGACGTGCAGCCAATCGCCACGCTTGACAGCGGCCTCGATGTGGCAGTGAGCGAAGGCCGCCTCCGGCAGGACCTTCACAAGCACCTCGCGCAGGTGCAGATCGATATGCCGTCATTGCGGCGTCGGCGCGAGGACATTCCGCTGCTCGCCGCGCAGCTCCTCCGTCAGGTTTGCGTCGAGCGGAACATCGCGCCCAAGAGTTTCAGCCGGTCGGTGCTGCAGGTCATGTCCGCCATGCCGTGGAACGGCAATGCGCCAGAGCTGAAAGCGCTGCTGGACACGCTGGTGAACACGGTCGGTGGGCCGGTCATTCAACTCGAAAACCTTCTCGAGCACGCAAGCCTCGCGGGCGCTGGCGACCCGATCGAAGTCGGAGCGACCCTTCGGGAGGCGAAGGCGCGATTCGAGCGGGACTGTATCAGCGCGGTCCTGATGCGCCACCATGGACGTGTTCCGGAAGCGGCGAAAGCCTTGGGAATTCAGCGTACGAACCTTTATCGCCGTATCCGGCAGTTGAACGTCGCCCGGTCGCTGCTGTCGGCAAGGCGATAGACATGTATCAAATCGGCAACTGGTCAGACGAAACCTGGATACGCAATTCCGCAGAGCTCATTGACACTTTAAGGGAAACAAATGACCATGGATACACGCGCAACAGACGCGCAGCGTAGAGCGACCCCCCAACCGCTCTGGACGCAGGGAGCGGACATGATTCGTCGGATTGTTGCAACAACGTTGGCGGCTTTCTTCGCCGTGGGAATTTCTCCGTACCTCCTCGCGGCGCAGGCAGGTTCGATCAGCGGCAAGGCCACAGGCGAGGCCAAAAAGCCTTACACAGACTACAACGTCCAACTCGTGGACACGGCCACCCATCAGCTCGTCACGACAGTGCCGCTCGATACCCAGGGCCGGTATGCATTTCCAGGGGTCGAAGGCGACAAGCGATACTTCGTGCACCTGTTCAGCCTCAAGGAGAACAAGATCGTTTGCACCGAGGACGTGACGCTCGTCCGGCCGCGGCTCGACCGGCCGGACATCAATATCAACTGCGATAAGCCTTCGGCATTATGGCTTCTCGGTGCGGCGGCCGGCGTCAGTGCCGGAGTTGCAATAGCGAATCAAAGTCCGAGTCAATAGATTTCGTTTCGTCGGCTGTCTGACGACGCCCGCCGTCAGAGGTTAGAACCGCCAATCGTCTCGCAAGATCGCATCCAACCGATAGCGTGAGCTGTCGTTTGGATGCGGCCCTCGCTCAAAAAAAACCATATGAAACTTTCAATCATTGCAGCGGTGTCGCTGTTTGCTACTGCGATGCCATCTCTCCTGATGGCACAGCAGTCCAACGATGTACAGGCGGCGAAATTCGTGCTCGGTCCGCTGGGTTTCACGCCCCGGCTCGCGCTCAAGGATTTCGGTGTCGACACGAATCCGCTGAACGCGTCGGCGAACCCCGAACGCGACGTCACCGCCACGCTCGTGTCCGGCGTCGACTCGTGGTTGCGGCTCGGACGCGGGACCGTCTTCTCGAAGAGCTACTCCGAATACATGTATTTCAACAACTCGCCGACGCAGCGTTCGGTGAACGCTAACCAACAACTCCGCGCCGAGGTGTCGCTCAATCGAGTGACCCCGTACGTGACCGGCGCCTACCTTCGGACTCGCCAACGGCCGAACCTGGAAATCGACACCCGCGTTCAGCAGAACACGAACAGCCTTGGTGTGGGTACAGGTCTGCGCGTCGGTGGAAGACTGAAGTTTGACCTCGAGGGCCGTCGAACCTCGACCGCCTTTGGCAACGGACGGTACGGCGATCTGGCGATCGCGCAAGCGCTCGATCGACGCTCCGACGTCTACGCTGTGTCAACGAAGGTCATGTTGACGCCTCTCACAAGCTTTGTCGTGCGAGCCGAGCGGCTGCGGGATCGCTTTGAGGCCTCGCGGCAACGCGACAGCGACAGCATCAGCCTCTTGCCGGGGTTTGAAATCAAGCCCTCGGCATTGGTCTCAGGAAAGCTGTTTCTGGGCTATCAGCGTTTCAACGCCGTCGACGCGCGAGTACCTGACTACGGCGGCATCGTCGCCGAAGTCGACGCGCATTACATATGGCGCGAGTCGACACGCATCGCGTTCAAAGCGAACAGGAATGTCCAGTACTCAATCGAGCAGGAACAGCCGTACTTCGTGGGGACCGGCGGCAGCGTGGAGGTCACTCACATTCTCGGGAACGAGTGGTTTGCCGTCAGCCGAGTGGGGCGCACGCGGCTGGCATATCGGAATTTGTTCAGCGCCGACGCCTCGACGGTTCGAGCGGCGCAGCGAAGCGATTACATCGGGATGTACGGCGTTGGCTTTGGCCGTCTGCTCGGCGACGACGTTCGCGTCGGCTTCGATGTCAATCACGTCAATCGCACCTCGATGCTGCGCACACACCAGTACGACGGGTTCAGATACGGTCTGACGATCAGCTATGGCTCCTAAACTCACAAAGACTTATGGCATAACCGCCGTCTTCCTGGCGGCGCTTTTCGCCGCGCCTTTGAGCGCACAGGGCGTGTTGAAGATTGGCGAACGCGACCAGCTCACGATCACCGTCTTCGGCGTCGAAGCGCTCTCCGGGAAGTTCCCGGTTGGCGCCGACGGAACGGTCACCTACCCGCAAATCGGATCCGTCCGTGCCGCGGGATTGACTACGCGCGAGCTGGAGGCCGTCCTCACGAAAAGCCTGAAAGAAGGCGGCCTGCTCCTGAACCCGCAGGTCACGGTCGAACTCGTGCAGACCCAGAACAAGCGCGTCATCATCACGGGCGCGATTCGCTCCCCTGGGCCGCTTACGTATGCCGGGCAACTCACCCTGTTCGAGGCGCTCGCGCTTGCGGGCTCCACAACCAGCGACGCCGGCGATCTCGTTCTCGTCGTTCGATCGGACGTAAGCGGCGGCACTCCTGTCAGCGGCAGTGATGGCGAGTCGGCAGCTGGCCACAATGTGATCGAAGTCAGTTTGAGCCAGCTTCAAAGCGGGAGACTGGCGGAGAACAATGTCGTGCTGCAGGACGGCGATCAGATCGTCGTGCCTCGCGCGCTGCAGGTCTTCATCAGCGGTCAGGTGCGCAGCCCCGGCGGCTTCACGGTTGCGCCCGGCACGACCGTCTTGCAGGCCATCACGCTTGCCGGCGGTGTAACCGACCGCGGCACGATGCGTGGACTCAAGATCCTGCGCAACAAGAAAGAAGTGAAGAACGTGAAGCCGGACACCGTCGTCGAGCCTGGCGACACGATTATCGTGAAGGCGAGCCCGTTTTAGGAGTTCATATGACCACTCCTGCAGCAACGACTGCGAAGAATTCCACCGACACGTGGTGGCACCCGACCGATTACCTACGGGTCATCTACAAGCGCCGGTGGGTCGCGATCCCGGCGTTCCTCCTGATATTCACTTCAGGAGCAGTCGACACGATGCGTGCGGTGCCCATCTATGAGGCGCGTACTCAACTGCTCATCGAACCGGGCAATCGTCGCGCGACGTCAATCGACTCGGTGCTCGAAGACCGCAGTTACGGCTACTACGACGACGGCTTTTATCTGACCCAGTACAAGATCATCCAGAGCCGATCGCTGGCGCTACGCGCGGCCGAAGCATTGGACAAGGGCCGACCGGAACGGGTGCCGGAATCGACCGGCTACTCGTTCAGTCTGCGCGGGCTGATCAGCCGCGCCATCGCGAGCGGTGCGAGTCTCGTCGCGGCCAACTCGCGTCCTGCTCCCGCGCCTGTAAGCGCAGACCCTGCTGACGGAATACCCGAGACCGCAGCGCAGGCGGCGAAGATCGGGCGCATTGTTGGCGGTCTTTCCGTGCAGCCGGTTCGCAACTCCAGCCTCGTCGATCTCACGTTCCGCTCGCCCGATCCCGACTTTGCGGCGCGCGCCGTGAACGAGGTTGCCAATCAGTACCGCATGCGCAATCTCGAGACACGTTACATGGATTCGAAAGAGGCCAACGATTTTCTCAGCGAGCAGCTCAAGACTCAGCGCGCCAAGGTCGAGGAGAGCGAGGCGGCGCTGCTCCGCTTTCGAGAGACCCACAATGCCGCCGCGGTCGACGACAAACAGAACATCGTCGTCCAGAAGCTGACCGAGTTGAGCGCGCAAGTGACGCGCGCGAAGATCGAGCGTGTCGACAAGGAAGCGTTTTACAACCAATTGCTACAGGTACGGACGAGCGGCGGGTCCATCGATTCGGCTCCGCAGGTGTTGTCGAACGACTACATCCAGAAGCTGAAGGTCGAGATTGCAAATCTCGAAGAGCGCCGCTCTCAGATGGCCGCGCAGTACGGCCCCAACTGGCCCGCGATGAAGGATCTGACCACGAGCATTGCCACAGCGCGGCAGCGAATGCAGGTGGAGCTGGACAGCGTGGTGAATGCCGCGAAGAACGAATTCCTCGCAGCCAAAGGCAAAGAAGAGTCGCTCACCTCCGCGCTCAACGCGCAAAAGGGTGAGGCGATGGGACTGGATCGCAAGGCGGTCGAGTATGCCGCACTCGAGCGCGAAGCCACCGGCAATCGACAGTTGTATGAAAACCTGATGCAGCGGACAAAGGAAACGGGCGTATCGCAGCAGTTCCGAGGCAGCAACATCGAGATTGTCGATCGGGCGGACGTCCCTCAGAGTCCCGTTCTGCCCAAGGCGTCCCAGGACCTGACCGTCGCCGCGCTTGGAGGTCTGTTTCTGGCGCTGACGCTCGTCTTCGGCTGCGAGTACTTCGACAGCCGCATCAAGTCGCCGGAGGAAATCAGGGCACACCTCGGAATTCCGTTCCTCGGGTTGGTGCCGGCGATTTCGAGGAGCAACGCGGACATGCTGCTCCTGGGCTCGAAGGACGTGCCCCCGGCCTTCTCGGAAGCCATGCGCGCGATTCGCACCGGCGTCGTGTTTTCATCGGCCGAAGAGGGTGCCCGCTCCATCGTCGTGACGAGCACCGCGCCGTCCGAGGGCAAAACGGTGATCTCGAGCAATCTGGCCGCGGCCCTGGCCCAGGCGGATCAACGCGCGGTGATCGTCGATGCGGATATGCGACGTCCGCGGATCCACGACGTATTCGGATGGCTTCAGGATCCCGGCTTGTCGAACGTGCTCGTGGGCACCGCGCAACTATCCGACGTGATTCGCAAGACCGACATCCCGAACCTGGTCGTGATTCCGGCTGGCCACATCCCACCCAACCCCGCCGAGCTCCTGGGCTCGACGCGCTTCAAGGAACTGCTGGGTGAGCTGCGAAAACAGTACGACTGGATTATCATCGACGCGCCGCCGGTCATGGCCGTGACTGACGCCGCGCTCGTCAGCAACATCGCGAGCGGTGTGTTATTCGTGGTGGGCGCGGAAATGACGTCGCGGCGACACGCGGCTGTCGCGATCGAGCAGCTCACGGCGGCGAAGGCGCATTTCATTGGCGCGGTTCTGAATCGCGCAAACGTGCAACGGCACGGCTATTACTACGCGACCTACTATCGCAAGGACTACGTGCGGGCCTACACCCGCGTCTCGTAACATCTCAGTCGGTCAGGTCGGCGGGTTGTCTGTGCCGGCCTCCACCCTTCTCGTGGCCTCCTCAGCTTCAACTTCGTCGTTGCACGTCTATACCATTGCGCCCTCGGGCGCATGGGTCTCGCTTCGCTTTGGGTAGCTCTGGGCGTACCGAGAACTGCTCTATTCGCTCATCGCCCGCGAGCTCAAGGTTCGCTACAAGCAAACGGCGCTGGGTGCGTTATGGGCCATCATGCAGCCTCTCTGCACCATGGTGGTCTTCAGTGTGTTTTTCGGTTATCTCGCACGCATGCCTTCTGACGGCGTGCCGTATCCCGTGTTTTCGCTCTGCGCGCTCTTGCCGTGGCAGCTCTTCGCCTTGTCGCTCGCCGAGGCGAGCAATAGTGTCGTCGCCAACCAGCGTCTCATCACCAAGGTCTACTTCCCGCGTCTGCTGATGCCACTGACGTCGATCGGCGTGGCGCTCGTCGACTTTGCGATTGCCTTCGTGGTGTTGCTCGTCCTCATCGGGTCCTACGGCGTCGTCCCGCGCTGGTCGTTCCTGACGATTCCGCTGTGGACGCTGCTCGCGGTGATGACGGCGCTCTCGGTTGGACTGTGGCTTTCGGCGCTCAACGTCAAGTACAGAGACATTCGATACACGTTGCCGTTTGTCGCACAGATCTGGCTGTTCGCCACGCCGGTGGCGTACCCGACCTCGATTGTTCCGGCCCAGTGGCGTCCCTTGTATGCGCTCAATCCGATGGTTGGCGTGGTGGATGGCTTTCGCTGGGCGCTCCTCGGCAGTGTCGAGCCGCCTCTCGTGACGGCTGCTGTGTCCACCGCCACAGTCTGCGTGCTGCTCATAGCGGGACTGTGCTATTTCCGGCGAATGGAACGCACGTTCGCCGACATCATCTGATGAGCGTTGCGCTGTCGGCCGATCGATTGAGCAAGCGGTACCGCCTCGGCGCGCGCGAGCCGTATGGCGCTTTGCGCGATTCAATTGTGCGAGTGGTCACCGCACCGTTCCGTTGGAGCCGGCGAGACAAACGCGACACCGCTCGCGCCGGCGTCGACTGGATTTGGGCGCTTCACGATGCGTCGTTCGAAATCGACGAAGGCCAAGTTGTGGGGATCGTCGGGCGCAACGGCTCGGGAAAGAGCACGCTGTTGAAAGTCTTGTCACGCATTACCGAGCCGACGGCAGGCCAGGCGCAGGTGCGTGGCCGCGTGGGCTCGCTGCTCGAAGTCGGGACCGGGTTCCACCCCGAGCTCACTGGCCGCGAAAATGTCTTCGTCAACGGAGCGATTCTCGGGATGCGGCGTGCGGAAATCAGCCGCAAATTCGACGAGATTGTCGCGTTTGCCGATGTGGACCGGTTCGTCGATACACCCGTCAAGTACTACTCGAGCGGCATGCAGATGCGGCTCGCCTTTTCAGTGGCGGCGCACCTCGAACCCGAGATTCTGCTGGTCGACGAAGTGCTGGCCGTTGGCGATCTGGCATTTCAAAAGAAGTGCCTTGGCAAGATGGATCAAGTCAGCCGCGCGGGACGCACGATCGTGTTCGTTTCGCATCAGATGAACCAGCTTCGACGGCTTTGCACTCGCTGCATCTGGCTCGACAACGGCGAGGTCGTCGATGTTGGTCCCACGGCTGAGATCACCAATCGCTACGAAGCCGGCTTCATGAATTCTTCGTCGCGAGCGTTCGAGACGAGCGGATCCAGGATTATCGGTTGGACGTTGGGCGACGTGTCCAGTGACAACCATGTGCTCGACACGTTCGGACCGACAACCGTCCGCTTCATTGTTCGGATCGATCGCGAGATTCGAAATGCGCATCACGGCGTGGCCCTTCGCGATCGGGAGGGACAGGTGATGTGGGGCACAGGCATCGACAATTTGCATTTGTTCCCCGGCGTCCACGAAATTGTCTACTCACTCGAGACGCTGCCGCTTCGACCTGGCCCATACAGGTGGCAGGCCACGCTCTACGAGAACGGCCATTTTGTCGACGGCGGTGATTGCATTCCTGAACTGCGCGTCGAGACGCTGCCGCTGGGGCACCGCCAGGACGACTATGCCGGCGTTCTCAATCTGCCGCACCGGTACGAAGTGCGCCGCGTAACGGTTCCCGAGCCGGAACTGCACGCGGCAACCATGTCGTGACGGAACAAACCCTCCACAGCTGGACGCCACGGGTCTGGCTCGGCGAGAGCCTGCGCTGGTATCTCACGCGCGCGCGCCATCCGTTCAAGAATTATGTCGTTGGACATTACTGGCCGCTGTTCTGCAAGCCGCGCATCTGGATTTCGTACGACCAGAGATCGGTGATCAATGTTTGTCTCGGCGAGTACATGCAGCAACGGATCTTCTTTGACGGGTATTACGAGCGCTCCGTCATCGAGTGGCTGAAACACACCCTTCGTCCTGGCGACGTGATGTGGGACGTCGGCGCGAATATTGGAGCGCTGTCGCTCGTTGCCGCGAGACTCTGTCGGCGAGTCGTTGCCTTCGAGCCGGATCCTCGATGTGTCGCGCGCTTGAACCGGAACGTCGCAATGAACGCCGCCAACAACGTAGTCGTTCTTCCGGTTGCTCTCACAGAGCACACGGGGCGCGCGAGTTTTTATCAGTCAGCTGAGATGAACACCGGCATGAGCTCGGTGATCGCCGGTCGTCTGCGAGTGGCCACGCCGATGGATGTCGATGGCGTGCGGGCCGACGAGCTCCTGGCCGCACATCCCGATTTGCGGCCGACGATCATGAAAATCGACGTCGAAGGGGCCGAACATCTCGTTCTTCGCGGGGCGGCGCAACTTCTCTCCACGCGCCAGGTGCGTGCCATCGTGTTCGAAGATCGTCGAGACGAAGACGGCAACCCGACGAACGCGGGCGTTCTCGACGTGCTGAACTCAACCGGGTACGCAATCCGCCCGCTCGGATTGTCCGATCCAGAAACCGACGATGGCATGCAGAATTTCGTGGCGACGTTAACCGATGCCGCACAGTCTCACTGAGCCGCTCGTCAGCGTTGTCATTCCGTGCTACAACGCGGCGCTCTGGATTCGCGAAACGCTCGAGAGCGTGCGTGCCCAGGATCTGAATGGGATGGAAGTCATCGTCGTCGACGATGGATCGTCGGACGACAGCGCGCAGATTGTCTCGAGTGAGTTCCCGTGGGTCTCGCTCATCTGCACGGACAATCGCGGAGCGAGCGCGGCTCGAGACACCGGCGTCGCGTCCTCGCGAGGGCGCTTTCTTCAATTCCTCGACGCGGACGATTTGCTGCCGCCGCACAAGCTGGCTCTTCAGATTTACGTTCTCGAGCACACCGCCGCCGACGTGGCATATGGGGATTGGCAGTATCTGGTGAAACAACCTGATGGCGGATTCGCGGCAGGCGCACCTGTCGCCCGCGAAATCGAGGGCGACGCGGATGTCGCGCTCTTCACCGATTGCTGGTATCCGATTCACGCGTATCTTTTCCGAAGGGTCATCGTCGAGCGGGTTGGAGGGTTTCATCCTGAGCTGCCAATCATTCAGGATGCGCGGTTTGCCCTCGACTGTGCGCTGCACGGCGGGCAATTCGTCTACTGCTCCGGTTTCGTGACGCAGTACCGGATACACTCCGAGCTCCAGAATTCCAAGCGCGATCCGGTGGCGTTCAATCGCGATGTGTTCCGAAACGCGGTCGACGTCGAGCAGTGGTGGCGAGGTGAAGGTCCGTTGACGGCGGCGCGGGAGCGCGCCCTTCTCCACACCTACCAATACGTGGCGCGTTCGACGTATCGGCGTGACTGGCCAACGTTCGAGGCGGCGTGGCGCGCGCTCGAGACCATCCGTCCTGGTTTCTGTCCGACCACGCCAAAGACGCTCGGATGGGTGAGCAGGGTCGTCGGCTACCGTAATGCCGAAGAGATCGCCTATCAATATCGATCGATCAAGCGCCTTTTCCTGCTGCGGCCGCAGTCGACATGAGACACCGGATTCTGCTCGCGGCCGGTTGGTATTTTCCCGAGTCTATCGGCGGCACTGAGGTGTATGTGCGGGCGCTGGCGCAGCAGC
>Ga0137368_10008097_pt1 | contig 10876 bp, 12 predicted proteins | sample SagtaG_13_FD_104917 | JGI IMG/M metagenome (GOLD analysis project Ga0137368, IMG submission 104917) | Vadose zone soil microbial communities from Sagehorn Ranch, Mendocino, California, USA - Sage1_L_100_16 metaG | ecosystem: Environmental > Terrestrial > Soil > Vadose zone | place: USA...
GCCGGAAACCGTTTGTCGCTTGCGCCCAGAGTTCAAGCGATAACAGGAACGTACAGGATGCCCACGATGTCGTGAGCCTTGCCTCAATTAGGAAACTGCCCACGATGTCGTGAGCCCTGACAAGTACATTCAGCAGCCGACGCTCCAGCGCATCCGCATTGCCATAGGCACCTACCATTCCTCCCAACAACGGTCTGGCGATCAGCTGCTCCTGGCTACGTCGTACGTACTCCTTGGCAGTTGCCTGGACGAGTGCATGGCTCTGCAACAGTCGAGGCTGCCCATCCACAAGCTCCTGGCGGATAGCCTCCGCCAGTTGATCGATCACATACTCAAGGATGACCGGTTGCAGGGTGAATGCCGCTCGGTCGGGGGCGCGCTCGATCAGCATGCGGCGGCGCAAGGATTCGAGCGCAGCCATTACCTCGCGTTGCGGCGCGGCTTCGCCCAGATCGGCCAGTAAGGCGCTGAACGGCACCAGCTCGCGCTCGATGGCGAGCCAGTACAGAATGATTTGCTCCATCGATGTCGAGCGGCCAAAATGCTGCGCGAGCAACTGGCCCATGCCATTGAAGAACGCGTCGCCGGTGGCCAGAAACGCGCCCACATCGCCGCCGAACAGCTCGCGAATCGGTTCCGACACCAGCTGGAGCGCCAGCGGATTGCCGCCGTAGAGCTGCGCCAGCGCACTCACCTCGCTTGCTGTCGCGGCGATGTCCTTCGCTATCAGGAAGCTCTCGCAGGCGCTATCGTCGAGGCCACTCAGCTCCAGCGTGCGCACTGCGCCTGTGGGGCTTTGCAACAGCCCCAGTTCGGCTGGCTTCTCGCGGCTGGTCAGCACAACGGAGCTGTGGTGCTCTCGCTCGCTCAGGGCGTGCAGCAGGGTGCCATACTCCGTGTAGCCGCTGCGATAGGCACCCGCGAGCGCACCCGGCTGCATTATTGCCTCGTAATTATCGAGGATCAGCAGGCAGCGCCGCTGGCGCAACAGCTGAATGAGCAGCGCGATCTTGTTGGGTACCCGGTCGGGTGGTGTCGCCTGCTGGCCGGAGATCGCGCGGATGGTCTGGTCGAGCACCTCCGCAACTGGAGGGCCGTTTTGCAGCGAGCGGAATAGCACCACCTCGAACTCTGACAACGCCTGGTGGGCAAGGGTGATCGCCAGGCTCGATTTGCCCATCCCGCCGAGCCCAAGGATGGCAATCACCCGGCAGCGGTCGTCCAACAACCATTGGTGCAGCGTTGCAAGCTCGCTGTCACGGCCATACAGCGTGGGGACGGCGATTGCCTCGCCCCAATCGATGATCGTGTGGGACGTAGCTGGCCGTGTTGCATCAGCTGGCGTCGCGCGCGACGATTGTTCTCGTTCGTGGTCGGCCCTCTGTACACGTACTACCGGCGAAGCGCTCTGGAGCGCTAGCGTACGGGCGAACCACACCTCGTCGAAGGCGGGGAGTAGATGTGGCCCATGCTGCGTGGCTTGCTCCCAGAGCGCGAGCGCTTCCGCACGCTCATTCCCTTCCGTAAAGGCATGGTGGCTGTGGAAGACGGCGATCAGGCGCTGCAGCATCTCAGCCTTGGGGTAGGAGAGACCGGTTTCCCACTTCTGCACACTGCGCCGGTGCACGCCAATCTGCTCCGCCAGCGCGATCTGCGTCAGCCCGATCCGCGTGCGTAGGATCAGTAAGTGGTTGCCGAGATCGTAAGTGTACTGGCGATACTCGTGCTGGTCGCCCATACTTCGGCCTTGCCTCTCCCACGCTGTTGTGCAACGTCGTTCGACCTGGCGAACTGCGATGCACACTCCTGCCCCAGGCAAAAGCACACTGCTGTAGACGACAGCGCCAGGCGCATGGCGTAGAGTAGTTGCACAGCGCAATCTGGTAGTGGTGCAAGCATGACGGAATCTAATCGGACTCATGATAGCACGATACCTGCACGTTGCACAGCTGATTCTGGGCTGGTTGCAGCGCCCGCGTCTGATGAGCCCGCATCCCTGAGCCGTGCGGAAATCGCGGCGCGCAGCCTGTCCGCGTCCACCGCAGCAGAACGGCGGCGCTGGCAACTCATCGGCCTGTTGGCCGATGGAGCGCCGCTCGCCGAGATCGTGGCGGCGACGGGCTACCGCCCACGGACGATTCGGGAGATCGCCCAGCGCTACCAGGCGTCGGGCGCTGCCGCGCTTGTGGATCGGCGGGCGCAGAGTCGAGGTGCACCCCGCTTGCTCCCACCGCTGCTGGAACACGAGCTCTGGCTGGCGCTGCAAGGTCCAGCGCCAGATGGCGGGATCTGGACCGGCCCGAAGGTAGCACAGTGGATCGCCGCCAAAACGGGCAAGCGCATCTATCGCCAGCGTGGCTGGGAGTATCTACGACGGCTTGCCGGCGCCAACCTGCGCACGCATGCCGAGCGATCCGCTGTGCCCGAGAGTGATGACGATGTGGATCCGGATGAGTAGCCGACGTCCGTTAACCAGGTGCCGCACGTGCACACGTAAAGCACACCCTTGCCCCGCAAAATGCGTATCCGCGCACACGACAACTTCGGGGCCACAGTGTATCGTATATGGAACACAGGTGAGAATGGGCGCGGCCGAAGACCGCGTGGATCGGCGCCCAGACTACATGGCGCCAGGAGGAATATGATGGTGAAAAGTTCTATGATGGAGTCTCTCACGCGCCGCTCCACAACTGGCGCGCGTTCGCCTCGCCAATCTCCTGGCGCCTGCAGGCCAACCAATCAGCTGAGGTTTGCCGAGACACTCCTGGCGGAGCGCCCTCGCTCTCTGACCCTTGTGCCGCCGAACGAAGCCCGCATCGCCCGCACGGCACAGCCGAGCGTGGATGTGCTGCCAACATCGGGCGAGTGGGCGGCCTACCCACACGCTGGGCTGCCAGGTAGGCTGCTCACCCTGCTTGCGACCGAGCCGGAACCAGACAAGCTGCCAGCCTACCTCATGCAGGAGCTGGCCCAACAGCTCGACGCCGACGGCGCATACCTGTTTCGCACCGATGCGGCGACTCAGACGCTCGCGCTCGCCCCCTGGGTGATCGTCGACGGCGCCATCCAGCATCGTGATAGGCTGCCCGCGTTGGAACCGCTGATGCGCGCCTCCGCCATCGAATCACCGTCAGCGCCGCAGGTGCAGCGCTACCCCCTGCGCCACGACCAGCATCCCTACCTCGGCTCAACCAGACTCGCCCTGTTCCGCCAGCAGGGCTATCGGGTTGGACTGACCCTGCCACTGCTGGCCGGCGGGCAGGCGCTCGGTTTCCTGGAGCTCATGGCCAAGGCTGATACGGCCTTTCTACCATCACAGATCGAGCAGGCTCGAGCGTTTGCGGAGCAACTCAGCCTGGCGCTGCAGTTGGCCCGGATGATAGAGCACGCCACGCGCGCAGCCGCGCAGGAGGAGCGCCAGCGCCTGGCGCGCGAGATCCATGATAGCGTCGGCCAGGCCTTCACCGCCATCCTCCTCCAGCTCCGCAGCGCCGAGGAGACATTCGGCGACGCGCCGAACCTGGCGCGCAGCGCGATCGGGCAGGTACGCGAGCTGGCACGCGACGGACTGGCCGATACCCGCCGCGCCGTCGACGCCCTGCGCCCGCAGGCGCTCGAGCGCTTCGACCTCGCCACGGCTCTGCGCCGCGCGGTGGTGCAGGCGACGCTGGGGATGCCAATGGATGTCCAATGCAGTGTGCGCGGCGACGTCTACGCGCTCCCGATTGACACGGCCACCCAGCTACTGCGGATCGCCCAGGAGGCGATCTCGAATACCCTCAAGTATGCCGACGCCCAGCGCCTGACGATCGAGCTGACGTTCGAGCCCGAGCAGACCCAGCTCCGCGTGCAGGACGACGGGCGCGGCTTCGACCTGAGCCAGGCCACGGCGGCTGGCGGTTTCGGGCTACTGAGCATGCGGGCGCGGGCGGCCGCGATCGGAGCAGAACTCACCATCTCCAGCGCATCCGGCCAGGGCACGAGCCTGCTCGTCGCGCTGCCGCGCAACATAGGAGAGTAGCGATGAACGCTGATCAGACTCAGACCCTTACTTCCATCCGCATCCTGCTGGCGGATGACCACACGATCATGCGGCAGGGGTTGAGCCTGCTGCTCCAGCGCCAAGCGGGACTGACGGTCATCGCTGAGGCGACCAATGGGCACGAGGCTGTCGAACTATTCCGCAAGCATCGCCCGGACATTCTGCTGACCGACATCGAGATGCCGCTGATGGATGGCATCACGGCGCTGGCGGCGATCCGCAGCGAGTATCCCGACGCGCGAGGCATCCTGTTGACCATGCACGCGCGCGAGGGCGATATCCTGCGCGGGCTGCGCGCGGGCGCAATGGGCTACATGCTCAAGGACGCGCCGCTCGACACGCTGCTGGATGCGATCCAGGCTGTCGCCAGAGGCAAGCACTGGGTTGCGCCGGAGATCGGCGCGAAGCTGGCGGTGCGGATGGCCGGTGCCGAGCTGACCGCGCGCGAGCTCGACGTGCTGCAGCAGCTCGCCAAGGGCAGGAGCAACCAGGAGATCGCCGCGGCGCTCACGATGAGCGAAGGCACGGTCAAGTTTCACATCAACCACGTGTTGCACAAACTCGGCGCCGCCGACCGGACTCAGGCGGTGCTGACCGCGCTCAAGCGCGGCTTCGCATCCTTGGACTGAGGATCGACAACAGCCCTATCGCAGGTTAGGCATCGCCACCAGCCAATCAGTCGATCGCGCGCCGTATCACTTCGCCAGGGCACATCAATATCCTGAGTAGACGACAGCATGCCGCTACTCCTGTAAGCTATCGACGTGGAGATTGTCAGCAAACCATATGGCGTGGAGCGAAAACGCGAGGCGCGCAGCGATCGTCAAGCTATCCCTGGCGGCGCATACGTGGCTCAGTCTGTGTTGCTCACCGCCGGAGCAGGAGGAAGCACCATGAACCTTGAGCTGGTCATGATTATGTTCGACGATGAGAACGACGCCGCCGACGCCTACAAAGCCGTGCGCACGCTGCAGACGGATGGCATGATCGACATTGTCGACGCAGCGATGGTTGTGAAGCGCAGTGATGGCACGTCGCAGATCCGCGATACCCAGGACGTCGACGCGCCGCATGGCAGGCTCTTCGGCATCGTGGTCGGCAGCCTGGTCGGCCTGATCGGCGGCCCGGCCGGCGCGCTGATCGGCGCGGTCGCGGGCGGCGCCACCGGCGCGGTGTCGGCCAGCCTGATCGACTTCGGCTTCCTCAAGGACGACCTGCAGGCCTTGCTGGATCGGCTCACCCCCGGCAGCTCGGCGCTGGTCGTCCTGGTCGAGTCGATCTGGCTGGACCAACTCGAAGCCGCCCTGGCGTCCTACGATCGGACGATCATGCGGCGCACGCTGACGAGCCTCAGCGCCCAAGACCTGGCCGCCGCGCACGACGCGCTCGACGAACTACGTGCGAATGTGCAGCGGGACTGGGATACGACCGTCGCCGAGTTCGAGACCGAACTGGCACGGATGGACGCCGAACTCGATCGGGAGTCGGCTCGGCTCGCCGCTGAGATCAACGCAGAGACCGCGCTCGACGCCAGAGTGGCCGAGCTGCGCGCTAAGCGCGACGCTAAGCGCCAGGAGCTGCATGACAGAATTCAGGCGAGAAACAACAAGCTGGAATCGGCGATCGCACAGCGCCGCGCGCACCTGGCCGCCGCTCTCGACGAGGACAAGGCGCGTCTCGAGGACCAGATCGCCACGTTCCAGGCTCGGCTTGCGGCTGCGCAGCAGAAGCTGGAAGCCAGCTACAAGGCCCAGCAGGACGAGTGGCAAAAGGACATCGACTCGCTGAAGGCTCGGGCTGCACGGGCGACCGCTGATACGAAAGCCAAACGCGACGCGGAGGTTGCGGCACTCCAGGCCAAGCGCGACGCAGCCAAACTGGCATGGGAGCAGCGCAAAGCAGCGACAGCCGCCGCCGCGAGCGACCTTAAAGCGGATGTGAGCAGCGCCCACGCCGACCTCCAGGCCGGCAGGGAAGCGGCGAAGGATGACCGGCAGCGTGCGTACAACAAGGCTGCCGCCGAGTATCACTGATACTAACGCGACGGGCATAGTGTGGAGTACACCGATGACATATGAACTGTTTCTGACCGCGTTCGACCGCGCGCAGACCGCCGACGAGGCCAACTCCTGGCTGCACGAGCTCGTGCATAAAGGCGATCTGCAGGTGCTCGACGTCGTCGTGCTGGCCAAGCGCGAGGATGACTCGGCGGTGATCCGCCAGATCGGCGACCTCGGCTCACAGCACGGGGGTCGCATCGGCGCGATCGTCGGCGGGCTGCTGGGCGCGGCTGGCGGCCCAGCCGGAATCGCCGTGCTGGGCGCCGCCGGCGCGGCCTTTGGCGCCGCCAGCGAACTGCTGGCCAGCCGCGACTTGTACCACGACGATCTGAAGGAGATGCAGCAGGCGCTCGCGCCCGGCACGTCAGCATTGCTCACCCTGGTCGCGCCCGAGTACGCGGCCAAGTACGCGCGCTATATCGCCGATTTCGGCGGCGAGACGATGCGCTTTAGCCTGACCAACGACGCCGGCCACGAGTTCCAGGAAGCCAAGCGTGCCTTCATCGCGCGCCAGGCGGAGCGGCGCCGCGAGCAGCTGGCGGCCTGGAGCAGCACGGCCGCCGAGGAGGCCGCCGACCTGCACCCGATGAACCACGAATTGGAGCAACTCTACGCCGCGATGAGCAGTACCCCGGATTGGCAGCAGGCTGATCTCCGCGTGCAGGCCGCCGCCCTGCGTACGCGCCGGGATGCTGCGCGGGAGCTGCTGAACCAGACGCTTGCGGCGGATGTCCAGCGCCTGGACGAAGTGATCGAAAGGTATGCGGAAGCGATCTCCGGCGCGCGAAGCGATGACGAGCGGGCGGCGCTTGCTTCTCAGCAGGCGGCGCTAGGCAACGAGCGCCGAACAGCGCAGCAACAGCTGGCGGCTAGCCAGGAAGCCGAGCTACGGGAGCGCTGGCGCGACATCAGCGCCATGGAGGCGCTCGCCGCCCGCGCGGACCGCGCGACCAGGATTGAGCTTGACTTGCAGCTCGCCCAGCTGCGCGACGCGTATGCGGCGGCGCGCCAGGTGCGGTCGAGTGCCAGCGCAGTATAAGTACTGAGCGACCACTACAAATAGCCGGCAGCAGTAGCACCATTCTAATCAGTGTTGACAATCAAAATCGGTAAAGGGGGTGGAGGAGTATAAGAGGGGGCTGCCCCCTTTTGCTCCCCCTTTCATCCGCATTACCGGATTTGATCGTCAAATTTTATTAGAGGGGGTTGAATTCCATGACAACGCTCACAGTTCGTGAACGAGAAGATATTGACCGTGCCAACCGCTCCGGGTTGCAGCCTGTCGTGTTTGTACACGGCTTGTGGCTTCTCGCCAGCAGTTGGGATAACTGGCGCAAGTTCTTCGAAGAGCAGGGCTATACCACGATAGCACCGGGCTGGCCCGATGATCCAGAATCGGTTGAGGAGGCAAAGCGCGACCCGGAGGTCTTTGCCCACAAGCACATCGCGCAGGTGACGGATTACTACATTGACGCCATCGGACAGCTCAAGATCAAGCCCGCTGTCGTCGGTCATTCTTTTGGCGGAATGATCGCGCAGCGGTTGGCAGGGGAAGGAGTGTCCGCCGTAACCGTCGCAATCGATCCCGCTCCATTTCGCGGTGTGCTCCCGCTGCCGCTCTCGGCGCTGAAGTCGTCCTCGGCGGTTCTGGGAAACCCCCTCAACTACACGCGCGCTGTCCCGCTGACCTACGAGCAGTTCCGTTACGCCTTCGCCAACGCCGTGAACGAGACCGAAGCGCACGAGTTGTATGAGAAGTATTCAGTACCCGGCTCTGGTGTGCCAGTCTTCCAGGCGGCCACCGCCAATCTCAACCCCTGGACGGAGGCCCAAGTCAACACGGACAATCCTGAGCGGGGACCGCTGCTGATAATCTCGGGCGAATACGACCACACGGTACCCTGGGCGATAGCTCATGCCTCTTACAAACAGCAGGAGCAGAATCCTGGCGTGACCGAGATCAAGGAAATACCTAATCGCGGACACTCCCTCACCATCGACCACGGGTGGCGTGAAGTGGCCGAGACCGCACTCGCGTTCATCGCGCAACATACCGCGGGACACCAGTAGTCGCAGCCTGTCGCGAGAACCGATTCGCGATCAGGTTTGGCGGTAGCAGAGCCGGCGTGTGGCAGTTTCGCCTCACGCCGGCGAAAGTGTGGGTGATTCTTAAAGAGACGGGCGCCGCACCATCGTTTCACTGCGGTAGAGCAACCTTATCCGAACCGGCCGGAAATATACTGCTGCGTCAACGCCTGTTTCGGCGCTGTGAAGATCTGCTCGGTCGGGCCAAACTCCACCAGTGTGCCCGCCCGATCTTCGTCTATCATCAGGAACGCTGTATAAAGCGTTGCCGTTCTGCCGTTAAGCTAGCCTCATCCCAGGTATAGCGCCGCCGTAGCGGGATCGTCGGAAGCGCATCGACATCATCGCGCGACATATTCAGGGATACCGTCGCGCTGCTGATGCGCCCGATCGCCCTCACCGGCACCGCGCGCTCCTGCTTGCCGAAGAGATGGCCGCGCTCCACGATGATATGGCTGATGGCGCCGCTCGCACGGTCGACGACGAACTCGGCGACCATGCCGGCCGGTCCATCGTTGGCCTGCACCCGCGCCCCGCGGCGAATGGTCAACTCACCCCGCGGGATGTGCTCGTCGACAACGGGTATGTTCTCGGCTTCGAACTCCGCGTAGGGGTAGAACGCGTACACCTCGTAAAAGTCTTTCGCGCCGGAGCGGATGTAGTGCGCCTCCGTGAACGGCTCAAACGTCGCCAGGTCGGCCTGTGTGCAGTCGAGGATGACCCGGTCGCGCGCCGCGCTGGCGATACGCTCGACCGGCACGAGGTGATCGAACGCTTGCAGTGCGCCATCCTGCACGACAACGTGCGTCAGGCAGCGTGCGACCGGGTCGATCACCAGCTGTGTCAAGATGCCGCCGTAGCCGTCGGTGCAGTAGACCCTGGCTCCGACTGGGATAGTGGATGTGCTTTGCTCCATAGTCGCGTCTCCTGTACCGATGATCGTGATGGGCGACGGATGCCCCCACCAAGGCCTGTATCCTCGATCGTCTCTTCTAAGCGTGAGCTCGTCGCCAAGCGCGAGCGCGTGGAGCATGCCGACGAGCCCATCCAACCGATAGAATGGCGCGACGGGCCGTACGCGTTCGGCCTCGTGCCGAATCGTGCCGTCGATCACCTGCTCGCTACCTGCGATAGCACGGCGCACCAGGTCACGGTGCGTGAGCGGCGCGCTCGTCGGCGGTTCGCTCGCGTCCTGGAGGTATTGCACCAGCGCGAGATCATCCCGCGCGACTGCGATGGGAGGCCCCGGCTGGGTCGCGAAGTCGAGCATTTCTTGAAAGAAGTACGTTCGTTCCTCGCGCCGCACGTCGACCCACCCGCCCTTGTGGTGTAGCTCATCGCGGGCCAGCCACCGTACGGGTCTGGGCAGTGTATCCTGGGGGTAGGCCACGATTGTCCACTTCAGCGCGGTCGCTCGCCGAATCTCTTGTAGGCGCGGCCAGCAATCGTTGATCACCACGATCGTCTCGGCGCCGCAGGCGGCTAGCTGCACGCGTAGCTCGGCAGCGCTGGCGGAAGGGTCACAATTGGCGACGACCGCGCCCAGTCGCAGCGCCGCGAAGAACGCAATGATGTACTGCGGCGAACTGGGCAGCGCCAGTGCTACACGGTCGTCCTTACGGACGTCGAGCAGGTAGAGCGCGTCTGCGAACCGCTCGACGTGCCTGGCCAGGCGGTAGTACGTCAGTCGGCCGCCCCATCGCGCGCTTGGCAGGTAGTGCGTAGCGCTGTTAGAGCCATACTGGCTGACACTCGTGTCGAAGAGATCGTTGAGCGTCTGACGCACGGCGGGTTCGTTCGCGCTCACTGGCGGCCTCCACGTGCCAGGTCGGGCCATAGCAGGTCGGCGTTCACGAATAGCAGCAGCGCGAGAAAGTTCACGACAAATCCGAATGCCACCGGCATGACGATGAACAGCACATAGGTCGTGATCAGGTTCATGTCTTTTCGCTCCTTAAGGAAACCACGTGTGACTCGGGCAGAGCGTAGCGCAGACGCCGCGATTTAGCACCTCCCACGAGATCAACTCTGTCCCTAGAAAAAGATCGGCATGCAGCCTGACCATGTGGAGAGGATCGCGGCCGAACATGTTCCGTGCTGAGACCTGGGCCGCCAACAGGCGACGCGCTGCCGAGCCTCCGCTAGTATATGAGCAGTACGACGTGAGCGAACGATACGGGAGAATCACAATGGCCCGCAACAAACAGCGCAAGATGAAAAAGACGATCGTCGCGAATGAGGGACTGATATGATTTACTTACAGCGTACCTCCACCAGCGCCGACGGCAGCCCGTCCGTCGAGATCGCCGTGATCGAGGACAAGCGCAATGCCGCACGCTACGAGTCGCGCGGGTACACCCGCTGCTCAATGGATGCATTCCGGGCGGCCTGGCGCCTGCGCGACGAGGGCTTACTGGCCCAGCTTCGCGCAGCCGCTGTTGCCGAAGGCCAGCCGGCAGCCAGCCAGTGCGGCGCTCACCAGGCCTTGGGCTGATTCGGAGGAGAATGATGAAAACGAGCGACATTATTCTGGTTCTCACCGCGTTTCTCGCCTCCGGCGTCGAGACGGTGGAGGCGCTGACCGTGGTGCTGGCCACCGGCGTCACGCGCGGCTGGCGCTCGACCCTGATCGGCGCCGGCGCGGCGCTGCTGGTCCTCGCGGCGCTGATCGCCGCGCTCGGCCCAGCGC
>Ga0137368_10008103_pt1 | contig 10871 bp, 6 predicted proteins | sample SagtaG_13_FD_104917 | JGI IMG/M metagenome (GOLD analysis project Ga0137368, IMG submission 104917) | Vadose zone soil microbial communities from Sagehorn Ranch, Mendocino, California, USA - Sage1_L_100_16 metaG | ecosystem: Environmental > Terrestrial > Soil > Vadose zone | place: USA...
GGCGCACGAGGCCGGGATGCGCAGCCACCCGGGGCGGCGGCGCGACGCATCGGTCACGGCCGACGTGGAAGCGGGGTAGCAGGCCTCCCCCTCACCCCGACCCTCTCCCCCGCTTCGCGGGGGCGAGGGAGGTTCGGTTTCACGGAGGCTGCGCGGGGCCTCCCCCTCACCCCCGACCCCCGCTTCGCGGGGGCGAGGGAGGTTCGGTTTCACGGAGGCTGCGCGGGGTAGCAGGCCTCCCCTCACCCCGACCCCGCGCTTCGCGCGGGCGAGGGAGGTTTCACGGAGGCTGGCGCGCTCAGTCGTCGTCGGCGACGGGAACGGCCGGCGCGACGGGCTCCTCGGTCGAGGCCGGCTTGACGACGTTCCTTCCGCCTCTCACCCGCTGCAGCTCGAGCTCAAGGGTCTTCTCGCGGCGCGCGCGGTCCTGGAGCGCGGCCTGGAGCCGCTGCGCCTCCTGGGCGCGGAGCTGGTCGCGCCGCCCGAGCTCGTCGCGGAAGCGCGCCTGCGCCTCCTCGACCGACTTCACCGCGCGCGCCTCGGCCTCGCGCCGCTCCGCGGCGAGCTGCTCGATCCGGCGCGCGCCCTCCGCCGCGCGCGCCTCGGCGGCGCTCGCCCGCGCGGTGAGCTCCTTCTCGAGCCGCGCGCGGGCCTGGCCGGCCTGGACGAGCTGGGCCTCCACCTCCTGCACGCGCGCGCGCGCCGCCTGCGCGAGGCCCGCCTCGCGCGCGGCCTGCTCCGCGCGGGCGGCGAGCTCCTGTGCGCGCGACTCGGCCCGCCCGGCGCGCGCCAGCAGCTCCGCCTCGACGCGCTGCCGCTCGCGCTGCGCCGCCTGGAGCGCCTGCTCGCCCTCGCGGGCGTGCGCCTCGGCGCGCTCGGCGCGACCCTCCGCCTGCTGCAACGCGGCGTGCGCCTCCTCGGCCCGGCGCCGCAACTCGTCCGCGGCGTGCTCGTCCGCCTCGCGCGCCGTCGCGAGCGCCGCGATCCGCTCCTCCGACTCGGCCGCCCGCCGGCGCGCATCGTCGGCGCGCGCCGCGGCGGCCTCGGCCGACGCCCGCTCGCGCCGCTCGGCGGCGCGGAGCGCCTCGGCGCGCGCCGCGAGCTCCTTCTGGAGCGCCTCCTCACGCTGCGCCCGCTCGCGACCGAGCGTCTCCAGCCGCGCGTGGAGCGCCTCCGCCGCCTCGGTCTTCTTCGAGAGCTCCCCGAGCAGCTCCTCCTCGCGGCGCGCGTGCTCCGCCTCGACGGCGGCGAGGTGGGCGCGTGCCCGCGCCTCGGCCTCCGCCCGCCCCTCGGCCTCGGCGCGCAGCTCGCCGTCGATCCTCGCCCAGTCGGCCTTCGCGCTCGCGCGCGCCGCCGCGTCGGTCCGCGCCTGCTCGCGCAGCCCGGCGCGCTCCGCGTCGCGCGCCTCGAGCTCCGCCGCGAGCCCGTCCCGTTGCGCGCGCACCTCGTCCCGCTCCTGCGTCGCGCGCTCGAGCCGGGTGTCGAGCTCCTCCGCGCGCGCCCGCGCGGCGGCCGCCTCCGTCTCGAGCTCGGTCGCGCGCGCCGCCCCCGCCGCGCGCGCCTCGGCGAGCTCGCCGGCGAGCCGCGCCGCGTCGGCGCGCGCCGCCTCGAGGACCTTCTCTGCGTCCGCAGCGCGGGCCTCGAGCACGGCGCCGCTCCGCTCCGCCTCGCGCGAGAGGGCGTCGAGCGCCTCGCGGCGGCCCCGCAGCTCGGCCTCGAGCTCCCCGATCCGCTCCTCGCGCGCCTGGCCCTCGCGGCGCGCCTCCTCCGCGAGCGCCTCCGCGCGGCGGACCTGCTCCGCGCGTGCGGCGACGTCGGCGGTGAGCTCGCCCTCGCGCCGCCGCGCGTCCGCGAGCGCCTCGGCCGCGCGGGCCGCCTCGGCCCGGAGCTCCTCGCGCTCGCGGTCGGTCTCCGCGCGCAGGGACTCCGCGGCGGCCCGGTGGTCCGCGAGCTCCGCCTCGAGCGCGTCCCCGCGCTCGCGCTCCGCGGCGAGCTCCGCCTCGAGCTCGGCTTGGCGCGCTGCCGCTGCCGCCTCGACCTCGGCGCCGCGCGCGGTGAGCCGCGCGACGTCGCCCCGCGCCGCCTCGATGGTGTCCGCGAAGGACCGGGCCCGCTCCTCGGCCGCGCGGGCCCGCTCCTCGGCGGCGTCGCGCTCGCCGGCGAGCCGCCCTGTCTCGGCCCGCGCCGCAGCGAGCGCACCGCGGGCGGACTCGAGCTGCGCGTCGCGCTCCGCGAGCCCCGCGTCGCGCTCGGCGAGCGCCTGGCGGAGCGCGTCCCGCTCGCGGCCGGCCCCGTCCGCGAGCGCGCGCTGCCGCTCGCCCTCCTCCTGCGCCGCCGCGATCGCCTTCCGCGCCTCCTCGCGCTCGGCCTCGCGCGCCGCGTCGCCGCCCTCCGCGGCCTCGCGGGCGGCCGCGAGCGCGGTCTCGAGCGCCGCGGCGGCGGCGCGCGCTTCGGCGAGCGCCTCGCCCGAGGCCGCGAGCGCCCGCTCCGCCTCCTCCGCCCGCCGGGCCGCGTCGCGCGCGGCATCGAGCGCCTCGTGCTCGGCGCCGACGTGCTCGGCCACCTCCGCCTGGCGCAGCTCCTCCATCTCCGCGCGCAGCTCCTCCTCGCGATCGGTCATCTCGCGGGAGAGCCCCTCGATCTCGCCCTCGAGCGCGCCGATCTGCTGGAGGTGGTCCTGGATCTCGCGGGAGAGGTCGTCCTCTCGCGCGCGCGCGCCGTCGCGGAACTGCCGGTACTCGTCGTCGAGCAGCCGCAGCTTCTGCTCGCGGTCGCGCAGGACGCCCTCGCGGTCCTCGATCCGCGCCTGCCACGCCGCGCCCGCCTCGCGCGCCTGCGCGGTGCCCTTCTCGAGCGCCGCCTCCGCCTCCGCGAGCGAGAGCTCGAGCCCTCGCGCGCGCTCCTCCTGGCCGGCGCGGGTCCGCTCCGCCTCGGCGCGGAGCTGCTCGCGATCGGCGACGAGGGCGCGCTCGCGCTCCTCCGCCGCGGCCCGCGCCTCCTCGCGCGCGCGCGCGGCGGCCTCGAGCTCGCCGCGGAGCCCCTGGACCGCAGCGTCGAGCGAGGCCCGCTCCCGCTCGAGGGCCTCGAGCCGCACCCCGGCCGTGCGCGCGGCCTCCTCCGCCTCGCGGCGCGCCCGCGCGAGCACCTCGGCCGCGGCGGCGTTCTCCTCGGCGCGGCGGGCGAGCTCGGACTGCAGCTCCTCCTCCCGCACGGCCGAGCGCTCGAGCTCGGCGCGACCCTGGCGCTCGAGCCGGGCGATCTCCTCCTGCGCCTCGGAGAGCGCGAGCTTGCGCTGCGCGAGGTCGTCGTCGCGCCGCCGCAGCTCGCGCTCGAGCTCGTGGTTGCGCCGCTCGTTCGCGGCGACCACCTCGATGAGCTCCTTCTCCTGTCCGAACTTCTCGACCAGGAGGTCGTCGATCGAGGCGCCGAACTCGCGCTCCTTCTCGACGAACAGGTCGCGGGCGTCCGCGAGCCGCCGCAGCAGGTCCTCGACCTGGAGCTTCAGCCCCTGCACCTCGACGTCCCGCTCGTGCATCCTTTCGTCGAAGGAGGCGAGCTCGCGCTCGCGGACCGCCCACACCTCGGCGAGGCGCGCGAGCTGCGCCTCGCGCCACTTGAGGTCGTCGCGCAGGAGCTGGAGCCGGCCCTCCTGCGTCTGGAGGAGGTCGCGCCGCGGCGGCGGGCGGCGGCGGTGGGACTCGGCGACGAGCGCGTCGCGGTGCTCGGCGACCGACTGGAACACGCGATCCGCGAAGATCCGGTCCTCCTCGGTCAGGACGGAGCGCTGCGGCCGGCGCGCGATCGGGGGCGGCGCCTCCCCGCCGGGCGCCGGGTCGGCCGGCGCGGGCTCGTTCGCGGCACCCTCCGCCGGGGCCGAGGCGGCGCCGGGCTCCTCGAGGACCTCCTGCAGGTCCGCGTCCTCGATCACCGCGTCGTCGGCGCTCTCGACCGGCTCCGCCGCCGCGAGGATCCGCGACGAGAGGACCCGCAGGGCGCCCGTGTCGAGCGGCATCGCGAGGTACCCGTTCGCGGCCCAGGGCGTGCGCGCGTGCTCCGCGAGCGACTCCGGCGCCGTCTCGGAGGAGTAGAGGACCACCGGAAGCCGCGCGGTCGCCGGATGGTTCCGGAGCCGCGCGCAAAGGGAGAACCCCGAGAGGTCCGGCAGCTCGACGCGCACGACGACGAGGTCGGGGCGCCGGCTCACGATCTCGAGCTCCGCCTCGGCTGCGCTGCCGGCGACTGCGGTCGCGCAGCCGTCCTCCCGATACAACGACGCGAGCGACAGCGCGAACGCGCTGTCCGGCTCGACGATGAGGACGCGCTTCGGTTCCATCGCGGAATCCGGGCGGGACGCCCGGCCGGGCCTCGGAGTCTAACCCCGGCTTCGGCGGCAATCTAGCCATCGAGATCGCGCGCGCGCGCGCGCTCCCGAGCCGGGGCGTGGCGAACGGCCCGAGACGCCCGCGGGCAGTTGCCGCTCGGCGCCTCGCGACCGATCGTCCGGCAACCGGGACGCTCCGGCCGGGACCACATGCACGCACCTGCGCTTCTCCTCGTCACCGCCCTCACCACAGCGGCACCGCCCCCGGTCGAGCGGGCGCACGCGCCGGAGAACCTCCTCGCAGGACCGGCGCGGTGCGTGCTCCGCTACCTCGACGCCGTCCGGCTCGCCGGCCCGCACGCGGTCGCGGTGCGGCACGGGAGCTCGCCGGCGCCGGACGAGCGCGCCTACGGCGCGGCGAAGCAGCTCACGGCGCCGCGCACGCTCGAGGAGATCGACCGCTGGGCTGCGCGCGGCGCGGACCACCCGCTCGCGCCGTGGCGCGAGGCGGCCCGGTCGCGCGTGCTCGAGTCGTTCCAGCTGCTCGCCGCGCGGCGCGCGCCGCGGGGCGCCGCGGTGGTCACCGTCCGCGAGCGGTTCTGGCTCGCCGACCTCGATGACGGCGCGCTCGACCGGACGGTCTCGGAGTACCTCGTCGCGCGCGTCGGCGGCGAGTGGCGGGTGGTCGATCGCCGGCCGGGCGCCGCGTTCGACGACCTCGCCCTCGCCGAGGGTTACGCGGGTTTCTTCGACGCGGCGCCGGCCGCCCGGTAGATTGGCGGGATGAACCGAGGCCGCACCATCGTCGTCGGCGACGTGCACGGGTGCCTCGAGGAGCTCGAGGAGCTCTTCGTCGCGGCGTCGTACGTTCCCGGGAACGACCGCCTCGTCTTGCTCGGCGACCTCCTCGACCGCGGCCCGGACCCGATCGGCGTCCTGCGGCGCGTTCGCTCACTCGGCGCGGAGTGCGCGCTCGGGAACCACGAGGAGAAGCACCTTCGCTACGCCGCGCACGAGGCGCGGCGGCGGAGCGACCCACGCTACCGGAACCCGATGCGCGCCTTCGACCCGCGCCGTGCGGACGAGCACGCGCGCCTCGAGCACGAGGACCTGCTCTGGCTCGCCTCCCTCCCGCGCTTCATCGGCCTCGGCGGCGGGTGGGTGGCGGTCCATGGCGGGCTCGTGCCCGGCGTCGCGCTCCGCGCGCAGCCGCCCGACTGGGCGGTGAGGCTGCGCTACGTGGACGCCGCCGGGAAGCCCGTTCCCCGCGACCTCGGCGACGCCGGGACGCCCGGCGTGCGCCGCTGGGCGGAGGCGTGGACCGGTCCGGAGTCGGTCGTCTACGGCCACTTCCCGCAAGGGCTCGGCGCGCCGCGGCGCGACGAGCCGCGCCCGGGCGTCGTATGCCTCGGCATCGACACGGGTTGCGTCTACGGCGGCGCGCTCAGCGCGCTCGTCCTGCCCTCGCGCGAGATCGTGCAGGTGCCCTCGCGACAGCGGGCGCAGCCGGCGGTCGACCCCGAGGACTGAGCAGCGGGCCGCTCACCCGAGCTGCGCGGCCGCGAGCACCTCACCGCGCCGCTCGCGCGCCCGCGCGACGTCCGCCTCGTGCTTGAGGACGAGCCCGAGCGTGTCGTCGAGCAGCCCCGCGTCGAGCGTGCCCGCCCCGAGGAGGGCGAGGGCGCGGACCCAGTCGAGCGTCTCGGAGGTGGAGGGCGGCTTGCGCAGGTCGAGCGTGCGGAGCTTGGCGACCGCGGCGACGACGGCGCGGGCGAGCGCCTCCGCCGCGGCGGGCGCGCGCAGCCGAACGATCGCGAGCTCGCGCTCGCGGTCCGGGAAGTCCAGGTGGAGGTGCAGGCACCGCCGCCTGAGCGCGTCCGACAGCTCGCGCGCCGCGTTCGACGTGAGGACGACGCGGGGGATCGATCGGGCGTGGACGGTCCCGATCTCGGGCACGGTCACGCTCCACTCCGAGAGCACCTCGAGCAGGAACGCCTCGAGCTCGGGGTCCGCCTTGTCGAGCTCGTCGACGAGGAGCAGGACGGGCGCCTCCGCGGTGATCGCGCGCAGGATCGGGCGGGGCAGCAGGAACCGCTCGGAGAAGAACACGTTCCCCTCGCCCGCGATCCGGTCGGCGGCGTCCGCGAGGCTCGCCGCGCCGCGCACCGCCTCGCCGATCCGGTCGGAGAGGAGCTGCGTGTACAGGAGCTGCTTGCCGTACTCCCACTCGTAGAGCGCGCGCGACTCGTCGAGCCCCTCGTAGCACTGGAGCCGCACGAGCGCGCGGCCCGTGGACTCGGCGAACGCGCGCGCGAGCGCGGTCTTCCCCGCGCCGGCGGGTCCCTCTACGAGGATCGGCTTCTCCAGCCGATCCGCGAGGAACACCGCGGTCGCGATCTCCCGCGACGGGAGATACCCCGCGCGCCCGAGCCGCTCCGCGACCTCGTCCACCGACGCGAACATCGCCGCGAAGGTAAGTCGGCCGGGGTCGCAGGACACCCCGACGTCGCCTGCGACCCGCGCTTTTACAGGCACGTCCCGCGCTGGGGGCGCGCAACGCCGCGATCTCGCACGCGCTCGCCCGCGCGGGGGTCCGGCACGCGGATTGAAGTCGTTCCCACCGAGTCCCGCCGGAGGCCGGTCACGGACGCTGCCATGACGTACCCTTCCACAAGCTCGTCTCGCAGCGCCCACCTCCCGTCACACGTCCATGTCGAGACGAGGCCGGAAGCTCGACTCCTCCCCCCGCCGCCCGTCTCATGTGAGGCGAACGGCGAAGTGCCTTGAGTCCCGGCGCGCGGGCGCAGGCGCAGCCTGGTCCGGCTGCGCCTGCGCTCGCACCCGAGATGCCGCGACGCAGGCGCCCCCGCGCGGACGACGCCGCTACACCTCGATCCGGACCCGGAGCGGCCCGCCCTGGACGTCCACGACCTCGGCCGACGCGCCCTTCGGACCGCGCGCGAACCTGAGCGTCGCGCGCGCCGGGCCGACGCGGAGCCCCTCGAGGATGATCTCGTCGAGCCACCCGGGGAGGCGCGGCGCCACGATCCGGAGCGTCGCACGCGGCGCGTCGGGGAAGAGTCCGAGGGCGGCGCGCAGGAGCAGGAACCAGGCCGCGCTCGACCACGCCTGCGGCGAGCACGCGACGGGGTAGTGGACCGGGAACCGGCCCGCGTCCCCGAGAGCCCGCAGTAGAGCTCGGGCAGGCGGAGTTGCCGGAAGTGCTGCGCCGCCTGCCACAGGCCCGTGAGCACCTCCCCCGCCTCGGCGGTCATCCCGTACGCGGACATCCCCATCGCGCAGAGCGCGTTGTCGTGCGGCCAGACGGTGCCGTCGTGGTAGCTCAGCGGGTTGTAGGCGGGCTGCCCCGCCGCGAGCGTCCGGATCCCCCACCCGCTCCACATCGCCGGACCGAGCAGCGACGCCGTGACGGCGCGCGCTCGATCGTCCGCGATCGCGCGGGAGAAGAGGAGATGACCCGCGTTCGAGGTGACCGCGTCCACCTGCCGCTTCGCGCGGTCGAGCGCGAGGGCGTACGTCCCCTTCCCCGGCATCCAGAAGCGCGCCTCGACGAGGTCGGCGTGGGCCCGCGCCGCCGCCCGCAACCGCGCTGCGTCCTCGACGCGGCCGCGCCGCTCGAGCATGTCCGCCGCGCGCCGGCGGGCGTCCACCGCGTACCCCTGCACCTCCACGAGCGCGATGGGCGCCTCCGCGGGCGTCCCGTCGGCGAAGACCACGCCGTCGTGGCTGTCCTTCCACCCCTGGTTGCGCAGGCCCTTGCGCGTGCGGCGCGCGTACTGGACGAGGCCGTCGCCCTCCGCGCGGCGGTCGATCCACCCGAGCGCCGCCTCCGCAGCGGGCCAGAGCGCGTCGACGGTCGCCGTGTCGCCGCTCCACAGCTCGTACTCCGAGAGGAGGACGAGAAAGAGCGGGGTCGCGTCGGCGGAGCCGTAGTACGGCGTGTGCGGGACCTCGCCCGCGGCCGCCATCTCGCCGAACCGCATCTCATGCGGGATCTTCCCGGGCTCTGCGTCGCGCGCGGGATCGTCCTCCCGCGCCTGGAGCCGCGCGAGGAAGCGGAGCGCGTCGCGCGCGAGATCGGGGGTGGCGAGGAGCGCCTCGAATCCGGTGATGAGCGCGTCGCGCCCGAACGGGCAGGTGTACCAGGGGATCCCGGCGGACACGACCGGCTCGCCGAAGTGGTGGACCGTGAGCGCCTTGAGGTCCGCGATGCCGTGCGTGAGCGCGACGTCGAAGATCTCGTGCGAGGTCCGGAAGCGGGTCGCGTGGCGCGCCCACGCCGCGTACGCCTCGTGCGTCGCGCGGGCGCGGTCCTCGAACGAGCGCGCCGTCCTCGGGGGCAGCGGTCGCTCCTCGTCCGGACCGCGGCGCGTGCCGGCCGCCCCGCGCTCGATCCCCGCCGCGACGAGGAACGCGACCTCGACCCGCTCCGCGGGGGCGAGGTGCAGCTCCACCCGCGCGCCGGTCCCGACGATGCGGGCGAGCCGCGCCGGCCCGGCCCCGTCCCCCGCGAGGTCGAGCCGGATCTCGGTCGCGTACCGGCGTCCGTCCCGGCCCTCGTAGCGGAGCACCGCGCAGCCCTCCTCGACGACCGGCGCGAGGTAGCTCCCGCGCGCCGGCCGGCGCGCACCGCGGATCTCGAAGACGTCGGCGAAGTCGGCCGCCCAGTCCATCTCGATCCAGAAGTCCACCGGCCTTCCGAGGAAGTTCGTGAGGACGAGGCGGTCCACCAGCACCTCGTCGATGAGCATGTCGCGGCGCAGGTGGAGGTAGTTCACCGGCTCGTGGCCGAGCAGGTCGCCCGCGTGGAGGCTCGTGACGGTGAAGTCGATCTGCGCCACGTAGTCGTCCGAGAGCTGTGACGAGAGGCAGAGAGGCGGCCCGCCCTGCACGGCGAGCCGCCAACCGGACAGGTGCCGGGTGTCTCCCTGGAAGAGCCCCAGGTCCCGGGCACCCACCGGCGCCACGTCCCCCACCGCGTTCGCGACGAGGAAGAGGTTCCCGCGCTTGAGGACGAGCTTCTCGACCCCCGTCGCCTCGGGCTGCGCAGAGGGGTCCGCGTAGCCGAGGAGGTCCTCGGCCCGCGCCGCGTTCATGATCACGTGACCTGCGTCCATGCCTCCTCCGCCGCGACGTGCGGGGCGCGCCCCCGGGCGCCCGCCGCGCGGTAGACGGAGACGTAGTCGCGCGCCATCCGGTCCGCAGAGAAGCGGATCCGGGCCCGCGCCTGGATCGCGGCGCGGTCGAGCCCGCGCGCGGCGTCGAGCGCGTCCGCCATCTCGTCGGGGCCGGCCGCGGCGGGAACGAGGAAGCCGTCCTCTCCGTGCAGCACGAGCTCCGGCGCGGAGCCGCGCGCCGACGCGATGACGGGGCACCCGGCGAGCAGCGCCTCGATCATGACGAGCCCGAACGGCTCCTCCCAGCGGAGCGGCACGAGCAGCGCGCGGACGGTCGCGAACAGGCGCCGCTTCGCAGCGAGGTCCACGGCGGGGATCCAGCTGACGCCGGGGGCGCGGAGCGCGGGCTCGAGCACGTCCTCGTACCAGCGGGGCGGCGCGTCCTCGGGGTGCGGCGAGCCGCCGACCACGATCCGCAGCCCGGCGCGGCGCGCCGCCTCCACCGCGACGTCCGGCGCCTTCACCCACGAGAGCCTGCCGAGGAAGAAGGCGAGGTCGCCGCCCGCGCCGCGGTCCGGGTACATCGACGGGTCGAGGCCGTGGTGGATGACCGCGTCCGGCGCGGGGGAGACGAGCTCCGCCTGCTTCGCCGAGATCGCGACGCGGCGGATCGAGGACGGGACGGAGGCGTAGTACCGCGCGAGGGCGGCGTCCGCGGCGTGGTGGATCGTGTAGACGAGCGGGGCCCCGAGCTCGTCCGCGAACGCGAGCGTCGCCGGCGCGTGCGAGTGGACGACGTCGAAGCGGCCCCGGGCGATCTCCCGGGCGGCGGCTCGGCAGTGCACGAGCTCGGCGTACGGGTCCGGCGGCCAGACCGCGCGCGCGAACACGGAGTGGAGCCGCGGCGCGTGCGAGTCGCCCGTCGCGAACACCGTCACCTCGTGACCCATGCGGCCGAGCGCGCGCACGAGCGCGTCGACCACGAGCTCGGTCCCCCCGTAGGCAGGCGGCGGAAGCGGTACGAACGGCGTCGAGACGAGTGCGATCCGCACCTCCACACGGTAGTTGCTCCCCGCCCCGGCGACCACGCGCAGCGGCCGCCCCCTCGGTCGCGCCGCCGAGCGGGCTCCGGAGGCGGTCCCGGCCGCCCCGCCCGCGGCACGAGAGCCGGCTCCGCAGCGCACGTCGCCCCACACTCGCTGACGCTCGCCGCCGGGAACCTTTGGACCCCAGGGGGTCCGGGGTACACTCCGCGCCCATGGAAGGCCAGGGTCCTCTCTCGGAGGAGATGTTCCATTCGTTCCTGCAGCTCGCCGTGAAGCGGCAGGCGAGCGACGTCCACTTCGAGGTGGGCTACCCGCCGACGTACCGCGTGTTCGGCGAGCTGCTCGCGGCGAAGTACCCGCCGCTCA
>Ga0137368_10008104_pt1 | contig 10871 bp, 7 predicted proteins | sample SagtaG_13_FD_104917 | JGI IMG/M metagenome (GOLD analysis project Ga0137368, IMG submission 104917) | Vadose zone soil microbial communities from Sagehorn Ranch, Mendocino, California, USA - Sage1_L_100_16 metaG | ecosystem: Environmental > Terrestrial > Soil > Vadose zone | place: USA...
GGCTCGAACTCGAGCGCACAGGCGTCCATCGCACGGCCGGCAGAGAGCTGAGCGCCGCAGAGCGGCGGGTGGCGGACCTCGCGGCCAGTGGCGCCACGAACAAAGAGATCGCGGCGGCCCTCTTCATGAGCGTGAAGACGGTGGAAGCGCACCTTTCGCGCATCTACCGCAAGCTCGACGTTCGCTCCAGAACCGAGCTCGCCTCACACCTGTCGCCGACTGCGGCAACGAGCCGCGGCGACGGCGTGCAATGAGCACCAGGCGACACGGGTTGGCGTTCAACGATGTACACCTGTCGTAAGCGGCGGGGGCGGGCGAGGAGGCTGATGCGTTCTCGCGTTTGCACGACCGGAGGAACTCTCTTCGGACGCGGCTCGGCGATGAGAACCCGGGGGCTCGTCGGGCCTCCTCACCTTTTGCGCACATGTCAAGCGTCTCCATCGGAGCGTAGGGACTGCCGAGGGGACGCGCGGGGATTCCACCGATTCGTCCTGGTCGTAGACCTCCTAACGTCGCTCCGTGTAACCCACCGAGCGCGCGAAAGGAGGCGACTCGATGCGAAGCTTCACGATTCCGCTGGTCGCGGCGGCGGCGCTGTCGTTGCCCACCGCCGCGGCGGGCCAATCAGGCGGTCTCAGCCCGAAGCAGCTCAGCGACCATGGATGGATATGCGTCAACGCGACCGGCGTCCATTGCGCGCCCCCCGGCACATCCCTCCCTCCTACTGCACCCACGTTGCAGCTTCTGTACTTCGACACGTCTGACCCGTCCTCGGACGACGCAAACCTCCTGGGAACGGAGACGCTCCTCCGGTCGGACCTCTTCCATGGGCAACCGTGCCCAACCGAGCCGAGCGGCGAATACCACTTCGTCGGCGACCTCGGCGGAGGAGTCACGTACTACGGCTGTCACCGCGTCGAGCTCGTCACATAGATCGTGAACGGCTGACAGCTTGATGCGTCCCTCCTTCGAGCCGGTAGCTCTGCGAAGGTCGCGCTCGAAGGGGGGACGCGGATTCGATTTCAACGTACGACGCTGGACTCGCTGATCCGCGCTGGCTCGGATCGCGACGACGAGGTGTCCACCTCGTCGTCGCGATCAGCCGGGCGGCGGTTGCCGAACGCAACGAGCCGTACTCCGCCTGACCTTTCGGCCGCGCGAGCGACGGCAATCGAACCCGCGAGCTCCGGCTTAACAGGCCGGTACGGGCCCGACCGGGACAGCTGACTGCCACCCCGAATTACCGGCCAGAGACACCGCCATCGTGAGACACGGTTCGAGACATAATGGTCGGCAACGCTGAGGCCGTGGCCGTGATCGTCCTGTGTTCGCTGCTTCTACCATTGGAGCGTACGGGGATCGAACCCGTGACCTCCGACTTGCAAACCCATCCGATAGCCCGACCCCACCTGACGCCGACCGACAAAATCGGCATGACTGAGCGGAAATCGCTCCTCTCGGCGAACCTCGCTCAACGCCGTTCGACGGCGGTCCGCTCGCACCGCGCTCGCATCGCCGCTGCCTGAACAGGCAACAAACCTCCGGCCATGATCAACGCAGCTGCGTGGTCCACCGTGTGACGTCGAGGAGGACTCGTTCGGCAGTCAGCTCGCCGGCTGCAGGGATTCGGCGAGGTCCAGCATCGTCTCGAGCTCGAGGTCGGATGAGCTCATCTGAATGCTCGTCGTCCCGCGTTCGAAGAGCAGGGTGGTGGTTGGTGGGCCGAAGCGCCCCGGCTCGCGTCGGGTCACTTGATAGCTCTTGCCATTGCGCTCAACGGTCTCCGATCCCGATGAGCGTTCCCACGCGACTTCGTCGCTGCCGCTGGGTCTTGGTGCTGGGCGTCCTCGCGGAGGTAGTTGATGTGCACCATCTCCTGGATCGGCGGTCGCTCCCGTGGCTCGACGTGCACGATCAACATCCGCCACTGCCCTTCGGGCAAACGCGGGACGACCCAGAGCGGGAAGCTCGCCCGCTCCATTGCCTCTTCGCGCGTCAGGTGCTGGTAGGGGCGCTGGACGCCGGGAGACTCGAAGGTCTCGCCTTCGGGCAACTCGAGCACGAAGGTTCCCTCCGGGAAGGGCTCGTCGAAGGCGACCTTCGGTCAGCTCGGTGACGGCGAACTCGCGCCCATCGAAGAGGAGCGCGGTACGGAGCAGGATCCCGCGGTCGCGGTCGACGAGGTGGGCGAACTCTCGCGCGCCGAAGGGGAAGCCGTGGACGAACGGGTTTGCTCGGGCGCGGACGGGAGCGCAGCTCGAGGGCACGCCGCCCGGCGAACTCGCGCTCGCCAAGGATCTCGAGCTCACGGCCAGCGAGCAGGTCGATCGGGTCGAGCAGCTGCTCGAGCTGCTGGCCGACGCCGGAGCCGACCTCGGGCTCGTGCTCGTTGCTGATCGCCCCGGAGCGCGGGTCGTAATGAGCGCGTGCGTCGAGCGCTTGGACGGCGTGCGACGCTGCCCGGTCGAGTTGCTTTCGTGGGCGCCTCTGGTCACGATCTGGCGAGGAAGATGCCGTTCCAGATCGTCGCCAGGGAGGAAGACCTCGCCTCGGTCAACGCCTACGTCGGCGAGGTGCAGGCTGGTGCTGCTGCGCTCGTGCTGGAGGGTGAGGCCGGCATAGGAAAGTCGACGCTGTGGCTTGCGGGCGTCGAGCACGCGCGCTCGCGCGGGCTGCGCATCCTCGTGTCGCGGCCGGCGGAGGCCGAGCGGAGTCTCGCGTACGTCGGGCTCGGCGATCTGTTCGACGATGTCCTCGACGAGGTCTTGCCTGCGCTGTCGCCGCCGAGGCGGCGCGCGCTCGAGGTAGCGTTACTTCGAGAAGAGGCGTCAGGTGACTCCGTCGATCACCGCGCGCTCGCCGTCGCGGTGCACGACGCGCTTGAGCTGCTGGGTCGACGAACGCCGACTCTGGTCGCCGTCGACGACGTCCAGTGGTTCGACGCGTCCTCGTCGAGCGCGCTCGGCTTCGCGCTGCGACGGCTTCTCTCTGCCCGCGTGCTCGTGCTACTCACCCGACGGATAGTCGACGGAGGGCAGCCGTCCGAGATCGAGCGGGCGCTCGATGGGGAGCGTGTCGAGAGACTGCGTGTGGGGCCGCTCAGCGTCGGCGCGATCCATCGGTTGCTGCTCGACCGACTTGGCAGGCCCTTCCCGCGCCAGACACTGCTCCGTATCCATGAGCGGTCGGGCGGTAATCCGTTCTTCGCGTTGGAGCTGGCTCGGGTTCTCGACGAGGGCATCGACCCGCTCGAGCCGCTTCCCGTTCCGCAGACGCTCGACGAGCTCATCCGTAGCAGGCTCGCCGTACTCCCCGCGGCGACGCGCGACGCACTCGGGCTTGCGTCGGCACTGGGGACGCCGTCGCAGTCGCTCCTGGAGCTGGCGGGGGTTGCGGCCGACGCGCTCGCACCGGCAGTCGCCGCGCACGTGATCGAGTACGAGAACGGAACGATTCGCTTCACCCACCCGCTGCTGTCGTCGGTTCTCTACCGCGACCTCGGCGAGCAGCGCCGGACTGTTCACGGGCGTATCTCAGGCATCGTCGACGACCCGATCGTCCGCGCCCGTCACCTTGCGCTCTCGACCGACGCGCCCGACGCCGAGGTCGCCGCTCGGCTCGACGACGCTGCGACGCTTGCCGCCGAGCACGGGGTCTCGGCCGTCGCGGCCGAGCTCGCTGAGCACGCGACCCGGCTGACGCCGCCCGATGCGCGTGACGCGCGCCGTCGTCGAGCCCTTGCTGCCGCTCGCTGGCATCGGGCTGCTGGAGAATGGACTCGCGCCCGCACGATTCTTACGGATCTGCTGACGGAGAGCGGCCTGGGTCCGCTGCGCGCCGAGGCTCTCCTGGCCCTCGCGGAGCTCGAGGGTCTCGACCGGGCCGTCGCGCTGCTCGAGGAGGCGCTGCGCGAGGCGGCGTCTCGGCCGGCTCTTCAGGCACGGATCGAGTGCCGTCTCGCGTGGACGGTCCGCTTCACGGCAGGGTTCGTCGGGGCGCTCGAGCACGCTCGTTCAGCGCTCGCGATCGCCGACGATCTCGACGACGACGCACTCCGCGTTGACGCGCTCGCCATCCTCACCTTCCTCGGCTGCGCCGTCGGCGATCCCGAGGCGCCGGCGCACGCCGCGCGAGCGCACGACCTCGCGTCGGCCGTCGGCGACCCGGAGCTGCTGAATAAGGCGAACGGCGCGATTGCGCACGTGATCGACGTGCGTAGGAGCATCGAGGAGGCCCGTGTGCTCCTCGAGCGCGAGTACGAGGAATGGCAGGAGCGCGACGAGCTATTGGCCGCGGACGCGCTTTTCGGGCTCGCCTGGGTCGAGCTGTGGAGCGGCCGCTGGGAGCTCGCGGCCGAGTACGCCGATCGCGCATACGAGCTCAACGTGCAGTACGGGCTCGAGGTGCCGTGGATCCACGTGCCGGTCGCAGTGATTGCCGCCCACCGCGGCCAAATCGAGGTCGCCCGCGCGCACTCGGCGCGAGCTCTGCAGCTCGGAGAGGAGCAGTTCGGGCTGCACACGCCCGTGCATCTGGGAACGCTCGGTGTCGTCGCCCTTCAGGACGGCGACCCGCAGACGGCCCTCGACTGGTTCGGCGAGTCAGAGGCGACGACCACCAGGCTCGGCTGGGGCGAGGCGGGCAAACGCTGGTGGGTGCCCGACCACGTCGAGGCGCTGCTCGCGTTGGATCGGCCGGACGACGCCGTGCGGCTCGTCGACGCATGGGAGGCGGATGCGCGACGACTCGGACGCGCCTGGGTGCTCGTGCACGTGACGCGTTGCCGGGGCCTTGTGGCGGCCGCGCGCGGAGACGTGTCCGAGGCCGCTTCGCTGCTCGAGCACGCAGTCACGCAGCACGAGGCGGTCGGCGATGCCTTTGGGCGGGCCCGCGCGCTGCTCGCGCTCGGCGTCGTCCGCAGGCGCGAGCGTCAGAAGCGCGCCGCCCGCGACGCGATTGGCGAGGCGCTCGGCGAGTTCGAAAGGCTCGGCGCGGCGACCTGGGTCGAGAAGGCGCGTGACGAGCTCGGAAGCATCGGCGGCCGGACGCGAGAGCACGAGCTGAGCGCGGCAGAGCGTCGCGTCGCCGTCGGGGCCGCCGAGGGTCGGACGAACCGGGAGATCGCCGCCGCACTCTTCCTCAGCGAGCGGACGGTCTCCGGGCACCTGACTCGCGTCTACGCCAAGCTCGGGGTGCGTTCGCGCACCGAGCTCGCCCGCCGACTGCAGTGACGCACGCGTCCCGGCCGGGCAAAGTCGAGACGTTCTCACCTTTCCTCGGCAGCGCCTCCGCCCTAGCGTCGAGGCCGTGCCGAGCTACCTCGTCGAGACCTTTCTCGCTCGTGGCCGGGCGGGCGAGCGCGCCGCCGGTGAGCGGCGGGCACGCTCGGCAGCAGAGGAGCTGACGCAGAAGAGCACGCGCGTTCGCTTCGACCATTCGATCTACGTTCCGGAGGACGAGGTCTGCTTCTTCGTGTTCGACGCCCCCTCGGGCCGCGAGGCTGCGCTGGTCGCGCAGCGCGCCGGGCTCGATCCCATTCGCGTCGTCGAGGCGATCCCGTCCCGAGAGGGGGAGAAATGAAAGAGCTCAGGGCCAGAGGCCATCAAGCGCTCTCGTCAGCGCGCAAACGGCAAGGAGAAGGAGAAGACGTGAGAACTACTCGTCTGAAAAGGGCCATCGTGATCGGTTTGGGGGCCCTACTACTGGGCGGTGTCACAGCCGTCTACGCGGCAACGTCTGTGATCAGGGGCACCGGCACCATGGCGCACTTCGAGCCGTTCGACGGCCCCGCGACGATGACCGCGCGGAGTCTCTTCATCGACGCAAATGAAGTGTTGCCCTGGCACCAGCACCCAGGGATCGGCGCTTACACCATCGTCAAGACCGGCACGCTGACAGTGGAAGACGGCTGCGGCGGCGAAGTCGTGTACCCGCAAGGGACGGCGTTCATCGAGCCCCCGGGTCGCATCCACAGGGGAATAGCCGGTGACGCCCTCGTCGAAACCGTACAGACCTTCTTGGTCCCAGCCGGTTCGGGGTTCTCAGTGAACGTCCAAAAAGGGTGCGGTGCGCCGCTGGCAGTCGAGGAGTGCAAAGGCCATGGCTGGAGTGCCTTCACCTATCCTCGGACCTTCTCGAACCAAGGCGACTGTGTGACGTACGTTCTCCGGAGCGACCACTCAGGAGGATGACGGCGACGGCGCGGACTCCGACAGCGACTCGGGTTCGGGCAGCGACTAGCTGAGGCCACCCCACACACGTTGGGAACGACTGACAAGACACGTCTGGCCCTACTTCGAGGCTGTGCGTCGACGAAGACCACAACTCGAAGGAGGGCCAGATACACCTGCACGGTACGCGAAGCTCGGCCCGGCAGTCGACGCGCCCTCACGGCGATCGAGGAGGGGGCTGTCGTTGAAGCGTAGGTGATCCAGGTCGACCTCGGCGTCGTGTCCGCGAACTAAACCGGCGACCCAGTCGCGCCACTCCGGCACGTCGGCCACCGCGTCGGCGAGGTCCAGCTCGGCGTCGTCGCGGCGCAAGGTAGAGGTCGACGGCGTCGCGAGCTCTCGCGCGGGAGCCGACAACGAGCCACGGCCGCGCGCTCACTTGGGCACTCGGCCGTAGGAGCCGCGCGCAGACGACGGGCACGCACACCGAACCGGGGCGGATCGCAGCACTGACGGAGAGTGTCAAGACCGCGAACGGACTCCGCTCGAGCGTCAGCTCAGGCGCGTTGCCTGGCTTATCGCTGTCGCCGCCGTCGGCGTCGGCCTCGCCTTCCTGCCGGTCGGCTGGTTGGCCGCGGGCTCCTCGTCGTGGGCCAAGAGACCGATGAGAGATGGCGCGCAGGACCGCCATGGAGGTTGCAGAGTCCCGTCTCGGTGTTGTCTTCGTGATGGCGCGAGCCACGCGACGACGGGAAGTCCCTGCTTAGCGGCAGTACTTCACCACGCGATGGGCATGTAGATCCGGTTGGTCGACGAGCGGCTTTGGCTCAACCATGCGATTCGCCAAGGCCGTATATGCCGCGGCGCGCCGTCCTCGTGTGGACCCGGTGATGACAGGAGATGGTGTCCGTGCGCGTAACGCAGGTTGCACGCGACCGCCGGCGTGACAAGCCGGCGCCCTTACCTGACGCCACCCGACTACGGTCGACAGGCGCCCTGACCCGACCTCGCTCGACTGGGCTCGACAGAAGGCGCCGGCACGCTCGCACCGCGCTCGCACCGCTGTTGCCCGATATGAAACCGATCAGAGAAAAGCCGCTGCAAATCACGACTTCCTGGAGATGGAGCGTGCGGGATTCGAACCCGCGGCCTCCGACTTGCAAATACCAGATTTCAAGGCGAGGTTAGGTCAGGTTAGGTCAGTCAACGCGATGTTGCGCTGGTTGCGTGAGGTTGAAATTGGCTATTCGGGGACACGGTTCGGGACACGCTTTTCACGGACACATGGTCTGGTCTTCCACCCGCCGAAGGAGCGGTTGCGCCCCAGTTGCATTCAGCGCCTTGCCTCCGGTCTGGGCGCGGCAGCGTGCGCTCCGCGAACTATTCGTCGTCAGCAGCGATCTCTCCGCACTGGGCGTCGAGTAGCGAGAGGCCCGACTGCGGGCCTCTCGCTGATACACGACGATGTTGCTTCGCGCTACGAGCCGTCTTCGTGCTGGTTGATGGTTCCGATGCGAACGGCGTTGATGTCGGCCTCGATGACGCGCGGGTTGGAACCTGTGGCGCCGGCGAGTTGGCGACATTTCAAATCGACGGGTCCGCCGTTGGGCAACTCGGCAAGTCCGGCGCCGCTCATCGTCATCCACCGGGAGTCACCGGGTGCGGTTCCCATCGCTGCGCGCGCGACGGACGACGCAAATGATGGGGCGGTGAACGTCAAGCACGCGAGCACACCGTCTCCAGAGTCCTTCTGGACGTCCACATAGGTGCTGATCTGGTACGAGCCCGGCGGCAACGTCAAAGTCATTACGTGCTGCGGCGCGTCGGGAGCGACGGCGGTGATCTCGACAGGAGGTGAGAACCCGAACGAACGGTAGACCTCGAAACCTGCAGACTGCACCCAGTCGAGTGAACTCTCCGCAGGAGTACACATTTGGTCTGAGTCGATCACCCTCAGCACTCCGGATGTCTTGTTCCGACAGCCATGGATAACGCCGCTCTCGTCCGGGATCGAGGCATACGCGATCCCACCGCCTACGACTGCGACGACGACCACGGCCAACGCGATCCAAGTCTTGCTCATCATGCGCTCCTTCCTCGTGTGACGCTGCCCGTTTCTCCGACCGCGGCGACCCACCGGTGCGAGCGTCAGTCCTGGATTGGCGAAGTCCGACTTCCTGACGATGATTCCACTCTCGGACTAACAGCCCACTAACAGATTCTGGCGCCGCCGAAGCTGTCTGAGTAGCCTCGGCCGATGCAGTTCTTCCTGCTGGGACCGCTCGAGGTCAAGAACCGCGGCCTCGTCGTCGGGATCGGTAGTCAGAAACAGCGCGCGCTGCTCGCTGCGCTCCTGCTCCGGCGGAACAGCGTGGTTTCCGCCGACGACCTCGTCGACGCGCTTTGGGAGCGTCCTCCCAGAACAGCGCGTGCGTCTCTTTTGAACCACGTGGGCCGCCTACGCGGCTCGCTCCGAAGCAGAGTGCTTCAGACTGTCGCGCCGGGGTATCGACTCCGAACGCGCTCGCGCGACGTTGATGTCGATCGGTTTCTCGACTTGTTGCGCTTTGCGCGCGAGAGCGATGCCGACCATCGCGGTCGCCTCCTGCGGCAGGCAGATTCGTTTTGGCGCGGTCGCGCTCTGGCGGACGTGTTGCTGTTCGGCTCTTTCGCAGCGGAGGTCGAAGCGCTCGAGGAGTTGCGTCTGGAAACGCTCGAAGACCGTGTAGAGGCTGACCTGGAATGCGGGCTCCATCGCGAACTGGTCCCCGAGCTGGAGATCCTTGCGGCCCAGCATCCAGAACGGGAGCGCCTGCTCGAGCAGTTGCTCATCTCCCTCTACCGTTCGGGGCGTCAGACGGATGCGCTCAATACGTATCGCGCCGCCCGACGCAGGCTCGTCGACGAGCTGGGGCTCGATCCTGGCACAGCGCTCGTTCGCCTTGAGCGGGCCATCCTCGCTCACGACCTTCCGCTGTCCCCGAGAACGAGGCGCGACGCACCGCCATCTCTTTTGACGAAGACGGTGGAGCTCGCTCCCGGTACCTATGCCGAAAAAGCCGAATTCGCGTATCGGTTGGGCATGTCCCTCAAGCTCATGGGCGAGCGAGAGTACGCAGGCGACGTTCTTGAAGAGGCGCGCGACCGCGCCGAGCTTGCGAGTGCGCGACGCATTGCCCTGCGGGCGCAGCTCGAACTGGAGCTCGACCGCGTCGCTTATGAGAACGCTGCGCTTGCAGAGGCGCTCGCATTCGCCAACGGTGCCGCGGCAGAGTTCGAGGAACTCGAAGACGATCTCGGCGCAGCGCTTGCACTCCGCGCATGCGGCTTGATCCACCGCGCCCTTGGGCGCGTCGAACAAGCCGTCGAGTGTCTCCGGCGTGGGGCTGATCACGGCCGCCGCGCCGTCGGCACGTCGTGGCCGACCGGACTGATCCTCGCGCTCGAGGGAGAGTCGCTCTTTCTCGGCCCGATGCACGTCTCGGATGCCATCCGGCGATGCGATGAAATCCTCGATTCGGTTGAGTGGGGGCCGCCAGGCCCCATCGGCGTGTACTGCTCGCTCGGAGTGCTTCACGCGATGCGCGCGGAGTTTGGTCCGGCGCGGGCGTACGTGCGTCGAGCTGCTACCGCGTGCGAGGAATACGGGCTGGTTGCCCTGCGCACGGGATGGGTGATGGAGTGCGCGGCAGCGGTCGAGGAGCTTGCGGGCGACCTCGCCGTTGCCGAGTCGTTGTTGCGCGAGGGATACAGAGAGCTAGCCGAGGCCACCGGAGCGACGCGCGTGCCGAGCCTTGCCGGCGCGCACGCGCGCATCCTGGCTCTGCTCGGACGGGGCAACGAGGCGCTCGAGCGAACGCCGGACGCCGCGCTGCTCGTCGAGGATGACCTGATAACGCGGATCGCATGGTTGCGCGCAGGGGCCCTCGCGCGTGTGGTGACCGGCGACACATCCGGCGCAGTTGCACACGCGGAGGAAGCGGTGCGGTCAGCGGCCGGCAGTGACCTCGTGCCGGCGCACGCGGAGACACTTCTGGATCTGGCGTTCGTGCTCGCCATCGCCGGCCGCAGCGACGAAGCTCTCGCAAACGCCGCGGCGGCTCAAGGGCTCTTCGAGCGCAAGGGTCACCTCGTGGGTATCGAACGCACACAGCGGTTCGTCGTCGAAGGGATGGAACTTGGATCGGCCGCGTCGTCAGCAAGCCAAAGGTCAGCTCATCTGCGAGCGTTGCTATGCCCCCGGGACCTGTCCCGGGCTTAAGCGGGACGCGCTCGTGCAACGCCTGCCGCTCTGCGACGAGCATCCGGATCGCTTCCTGGCTCCGAAGCGGCTCTCGCCGACGTGGATCATCCCGATGATCGCGCCGCCCGCCACTGCGACAAGGGAGCCACCTGTCGACGCCGCGAACTGCTGCGCCTGTGCGTCGACGTCGACGGGCGACCGCGGCGAGAAGCTCCGCCATCTCCTGCGCGCTCGCGCTCAACGCGGCCGGGATATACCCGCGAGCTCGAAGTATTGATCGGCACGGCGCTGCCGCCGATCGAGACGCTGGAGTTGTCGCCGCCCGCGCCGCTGCGGTCCGCAAGCTAGCGCTCGCGGAACCGCGCTATTGACATTTCGCCGCCCGAGGCGTTTGATCTTCGGGTCAGCAACGTCGGGGGGGCCGGGTGTTCGCGCTTCGAGGCTCGTTGCTGCGGCGA
>Ga0137368_10008123_pt1 | contig 10857 bp, 11 predicted proteins | sample SagtaG_13_FD_104917 | JGI IMG/M metagenome (GOLD analysis project Ga0137368, IMG submission 104917) | Vadose zone soil microbial communities from Sagehorn Ranch, Mendocino, California, USA - Sage1_L_100_16 metaG | ecosystem: Environmental > Terrestrial > Soil > Vadose zone | place: USA...
CCGGCCATGTCGGGGTCAGACCCCGACATGTCCCGAACGGACATGTCGAAATTCGTCAGCTGACGCTTCGGGCGACGGCGGCGCCGGCCCGCGGCGTTCGCGCACGGAGACGGGCTCGAAACGACAGAGGTGCGCGCCCGGCGGTCAGCGCCGGCACGGCGGGCCGAGCAGGCCGCCGAATGGGATCCGGCGGCGGTAGGTCGGGCCGCCGTCGACCCGGACCTCGATCGTCTCGCAGCGGAGCTTCCGGATCAGAAACCCGCCGCTGAAGGCTGCATTTCGGTCCGCGCACGGCGTGAAGCGGACGCTCGCCGAGGGGCGCCCACCGGCCTGGTAGACGAGCGTGACGCGTGAGCGCGAGGCTTCGGCGACCGACGGCGTCGCCGCCTTCCCCGGCCGCATCAGCAACACGCTCTTGACGAGCCAACCGCCGTCGGGCTGCCGCTGCCCACCGGGCGTCGCGAGCCCCGAGAACGAGAGCGGCCCCATCACCACCGACCCCTGCTGACCGAAGTACGGGGAGCCCTCGAAGGTGATCCCCTGCTCGCAGGTGCGCGTCGGCGGCGCGGCCGCCGGCGCAGCGGTCGCCGGGGCGACGGCTGCCGCACCGAGGAGGGCCGCGAGCGGCCAGACCTTCATGCCTCCATATCGGCGGTCGAGATCGATTCCTAACGCTACCGCGTTTAGTCGCAGCGCCGTGCGACCCCGAGCGGCACGGTCCGCCGGAAGACGTCGCCCCCGAGCTGCATCGCGAACGCGTAGCACCCCGGCTTCTGCACGATCACGACGCCGGCGAAGACGCTGACGCTGACGAAGGAACCGGCGCTGCGACACGGGACGAACGTGACCGCCTTCGCCGGAACGCGTTTCGGGCCGAACGCGAAGGTGGCGTCGGCCGCCGCGCCGGAAGCGACGGAACCCGACAGGGTCGGCGAGGCGAGCGAGCCGCGTGAGCGTCAGCGTGCCGAGCGTGAGGTTGTCGCCGCCCGTGTGCATCGTGCTCCGCGGCGGGGCGGTCTTGATCGCGTCGTCGCAGCCGACCGTCACCAGCCGCCGCGGCGGCGCGCCGGCCGCGCTCGCCGCCGCCACGACGGCGGCGACGAGCGCGAACACGAGCGCGAGCCTCAGCGCGTCTGCGGGAACCCGAGGTCGACTTTCGACGTCGCCGGGTCGGGCCAGCGGGACGTCACGACCTTCGAGCGCGTGTAGAAGTCGATTCCCTCGGGCCCGTAGATATGGCGGTCGCCGAAGAGCGAGTTCTTCCAGCCCCCGAAAGAGTAGTAGGCGACGGGCACCGGAATCGGGACGTTGATCCCGACCATCCCGGCCTGCACCTCGAACTGGAACTGCCGCGCGACGCCGCCGTCGCGCGTGAAGATCGCCGTCCCGTTGCCGTACGGGTTCTCGTTCACGAGCCGCACGGCCTCGTCGTAGGTCGAGACGCGGGTCACGCCGAGGACGGGGCCGAAGATCTCGTCGCGGTAGTTGTCCATCTCGGGCGCGACGTTGTCGAGGAGCGACGGGCCGAGGAAGAAGCCGTCGTCGGGCGCGCCGTCGCGGCCGTCCACGACGACCGTGGCGCCCTCTTGCGGCGCCTTCTCGACGTACGACGCGACCTTCTCGCGGTGCTCGCGCGTGATCAGCGGCCCCATCTCGGACGACGTGTCCATACCGTCGCCGACCTTCACCCGCGGGATCCGGTCCTTGATCGCGGCGATCAGGGGGTCGGCGACGTCGCCCACGGCGACGACCATGGAGACGGCCATGCAGCGCTCGCCGGCCGAGCCGTACGCGGCGGAGACCGCAGCGTCGGCTGCCATGTCGATGTCGGCGTCCGGCAGGACGATCATGTGGTTCTTCGCCCCGCCGAGCGCCTGGCAGCGCTTGCCGCGGCTCGTCGCCGTCTCGTAGACGTACCTGGCGATCGGAGTCGACCCGACGAACGAGATGGCAGCGACGTCGGGATGCTCGAGCAGCGCGTCAACCGCGACCTTGTCGCCGTGGACGACGTTGAAGACGCCGTCCGGCACGCCCGCCTCCTTCAGCAGCTCCGCCGTGTAGATCGACGCCGACGGGTCCTTCTCGGACGGCTTGAGCACGAACGTGTTCCCGCACGCGAGCGCCGGCGCCCACATCCACATGGGGACCATCGCGGGGAAGTTGAAGGGCGTGATCCCGGCGGCGACGCCGAGCGGCTGCCGGATCGAGTACACGTCGAAACCGGTCGAGGCCTGCTCGGAGAAGCTTCCGCGGAGCAGCGTCGGGATGCCGCACACGTGCTCGACTACCTCGAGCCCGCGCTGCACCTCGCCGAGCGCGTCGGAGAAGACCTTGCCGTGCTCGTCGGTGAGGAACTTCGCGATCTCCTCGCGGCGGTCGTGGACGAACTCCCTGATCCGGAACAAAATGTCCTGGCGCTGCGAGAGCGAGGTCGCGCGCCAGGCCGGGAAGGCCTCCTTCGCGGCGGCAACCGCGCGGCCGACCTCCTCGGCCGAGGCGAAGTCGACCTCGGCGGTCTGCACACCGAGCGCCGGGTTGTAGACCGGGCCGCTCCGCCCCGACTCGCCGGGAACGATCCGGCCTCCAATCCAGTGGCTGATCCGCTTGAGCTCGCGCTCGTCAGCGCGATCGGGGGCCTGTACGACCTCGGTCATCTGCTTCCAGTCAGCCTAGCGCGGCGGAGCTAGAGTTGCCGCATGTCTCTCCGCGCGGCGGTCGCCTGCGCTCTGTTCATCGTGGCTGCGGCAGGCTGCGGAAAGGGCAAGAGCAGCTCGGAGGACTCCGCGCCGGCAGCGCCGCGCCCGGCGTCCGGAGCAGCGCCCTGGCCTGCGCCGCCGAACCCGATCGAGCTGACGCGGCGGGCGGGCCTCGTTCCGGAGAGGGCGGAGTTCCTCCAGTACCACGTCCACGCCCATCTCGACGTGTTCGTCAACGGGAAGCCCGTGCGCGTTCCCGCCGGGATCGGCATCAACATCGACGACCCTGGAGTGCAAAGGGCCAAGACGGCTGACGGCACGTTTGCCTACGGCGGGATCGAGCTTTGCCATCGCGTCTGCATCTCGCCCCTGCACACCCACGCCGACGACGGGATCCTGCACACGGAGACGAAGACCGTGGAGCCCAACCGGCTCGGCCAGTTCTTCACCGAGTGGAACGTTCGGCTCGACCGCAAATGCGTCGGGGGCTACTGCGAGCCAAAGGCCCCGATCGCGATCTTCGTCAACGGCGAGCGCTACACGGGCGATCCTCGTGAGATCGAGCTCAGCGACCAGAAGGAGATCGCGATCGTGATCGGCTCGCCCCCCTCGTCGATTCCCTCGACGTTCCCGTAGGCTCACGTCATGGCCGTCGTCGATACGAACCGCGTGAAGGCCGACGACGCGCAATACGTCCTCCACTCGTGGTCGGTGCGCTCGGCGATCGATCCGCTTCCGGTCGCCGGCGCCGAGGGCCGCTACTTCTGGGATTACGACGGCAAGCGCTACCTCGACTTCGCGTCGCAGCTAGTCAACGTCTCCATCGGCCATCAGCACCCGAAGGTGGTCGCCGCGATCAAGGAGCAGGCGGACCGGCTCTGCACGGTCGGGCCAATGATGGCGAACGAGAAACGCTCCGAGCTCGCGCGGCTGCTCGCGGAGGTGACGCCTGGCGATCTGACCATGTCCTTCTTCACGAACGGCGGCGCCGAGGCGAACGAGAACGCGATCAAGCTCGCGCGCTGGTACACGGGGCGGCAGAAGATCGTCGCCCGCTATCGCTCGTACCACGGCGCGACCGCGGGCGCGATCTCGCTGACCGGCGACCCGCGCCGCTGGCCGGCCGAGCCCGCGATCCCCGGCGTCGTGCGGATCTTCGATCCGTACACCTACCGCTGCCCCGCGGGCCACCCCGATCCGTGCCCGGTCTGCTCCGGCGCGCCGCACCTGGAGGAGGTGCTCCAGTACGAGAACCCGGAGTCGGTGGCCGCGGTCATCCTGGAGACGATCACCGGCACGAACGGCGTGATCGTCCCGCCGTCGGGCTATTTGCAGTCGGTACGAGAAGTCTGCGATCGCCACGGGATCGTCTTGATCCTCGACGAGATCATGGCCGGCTTCGGGCGCACCGGGAAGTGGTTCGCCTGCGAGCACTGGGACGTTGCGCCGGACATCATGACCGTCGCCAAGGGGGTCAACTCCGGCTACGTGCCGCTCGGGGCGATGGTGATCTCGGAGCGGATAGCCGAGTGGGTACAGGACAAGTACTTCGCGGGCGGCCTCACCTACAGCGGGCACCCGCTCGCGTGTGCCGCGGGGGTCGCGTCGATCGAGGCCTTCCGCGAGGAGGGCATCGTCGAGAACGCGGCCGCGATGGGCGAGGTGCTCAGCGAGGCGCTGCCGCGCCTCGCTTCCAAGCATCCGTCGATCGGCGAGGTCCGAGGCCTCGGCCTCTTCTGGGCGCTGGAGCTGGTCAAGAACCGGGAGACGCGCGAGCCGCTCGTCCCGTTCAACGCCTCAGGCGAGGCGCTCGCGCCGATGGCGAAGGTGGCGAAGGCCGCCCTCGGACGCGGCCTCTACCTGATGACGCACTGGAACGTCATCATGATCTGCCCGCCGCTGACGATCACGCCCGAGGAGCTCGACGAGGGGCTCGAGATCCTCGACGAAGCGCTCGGCCTGGCGGACTGAGAGGCTCCAACATAATGACGCTTCGTCGCCGGGGCGCGATGGTCGTTCCGAGGCAAGGACGCAGGGCGCCCAGGCTGGTCAGCCTGGGCGCGCCTGAGGACACAGCCTCGGGGCGAGCAGCGCGGCGCGGCGGCACAAGGCTCATTGTGTTGGAGCCTCTGACCCTTACTTCCGGAACCTCGCCAGGTCGGCGGCCGAGAACGGCTGCTGCATCCAGGGCGCGTCGGGAGCGCTTCGAAATGCGCGCCAGCCGACGGGGAGGTCGGCGACCTCGCGAATGCGCTCGTCGAGGTCGAGGACCTCGCCGAGCAGGATCTCCCGCGCGTCCTTCGGCTTGTCGGTCGTCCCGCACAGGAACTCCCATTTGCCGTCGGGATCGTGCGAGACGACCAGGATCGGATAGTCCTTGTCCAGGACGAACCGGGTCGTGTAGACGCGGTCGTCGGGCGGGTCTTCGAACGGCCAGATTCTCGTCACGACGGTGTCCCGACGTGCGCTGGGGCGGTGCGCGCGAGCTCGCGGCCGAGCCGGACGAACAGCGCCTCGAGCGCGAGGCCGGCCTGGAGCTGGAGCTCTTCGAACAGCCGCCAGGTCTCGCGAACCGTCTCGGCCGCCGCCTCGGCGGCCGGTAGGCGCTCGACGACCGCATCCTCGCGGAGCTCGGCGAGCCGGTCGACGTGCGCGGCGGCGGTCTCCGCGCCCGCAGCGACGACGACGAGGTCTCGGTACCAGGCCTCCAGCTCTTCCAGGCACAGCAGGATCTCCTCACGCTCCGCCCCTCGCGCTGCTCGCCGGACCCGCTGCTCGGCCTCACGCGGGGTGAGGTCGAGCTCCTCGTTCTCGGCGAGGGCGCGCTCCTTCGCCTCCGCCGCCCGCTCGGCGGAGATGCCCATCAGTGCGCCGGCCGCGTCCGCGGGCTCGAAAGCGGGGTCGCTGTAGACGGCCCGGGCGACCTCGAGAACGGCGGCCCGGCGCCGCGCAGCCTGTGGGTCGAGCAGCCGGTCGACCCGATCGAGCCGTCCGCCCGCGACCCGGGCGAGCGAGCGCGCCTCCTCCTCCGAGAGGGCCGGGGCCCGAGCAGCGATCTCCTCCCGAACGGTCTTCTCGGAGAGCCGCCGGAACGGAACGAGCTGGCAGCGCGAGCGGATCGTCTCCGATAGCGGGCCCAGGTCGTCGGCGACGAGCACCACGACCGCGTACGGGGGCGGCTCCTCGAGGTCCTTGAGCAGGGCGTCGGCCGCCTCGTCGTTCAGGAGGTGCGCCGAGAAGATCAGGTAGACGCGCCGGTCGGCCTCGAAGGGCCGCATGTGCAGGTCGTGGCGCAGCTCCCGGACGGCGTCGATCCGGATCTGGTCGCCGAGCGGCTCGAGCACGTAGAGGTCCGGGTGCGCGCGCCGCTCCACGCGCGCGTCCCCCCCGAGCAGCTCCGCGGCGAAGCCGAATGCGGCGCGCCGCTTTCCCACTCCCGGCGGTCCGTGGAAGAGGTACGCGTGCGCCGGTCCCTCGGCCAGCGCCGCGTCGAGCAGGCGCCTCGACTCCGCCTGCTCAGGAAAGCCCCGGAAGCCGCTCACGCACCTCCTTTGCGATCTCCGAGGCCGGCTTGGCTCCGTCGAGAACGACGATGCGAGCCGCGAAGATCGAGCCCAGCTCGCGATAGGCCTTGTCGACCGCGATCAGGAACTCGCCCCCCTCCCGCTCGATCCGGTCGGAGGCGGAGCCGGAGCGCCGCGCCGCTTCCTCCGGGTCGACGAGGAGCAGGAAGGTCACATCCGGGAGGATGCCGCGGATCGCGTCGCTGTTCAAGGCAAGGATGCGGTCGACCCCCAGGCCGCGCGCGATCCCCTGGTAGGCGAGCGAGGAGTCGAGGTAGCGGTCGCAGACGACGTCCGCACCGCGCCCGAGGGCCGGCTTGATCACCCGCTCGACGAGCTCTGCCCGCGCGGCCGCGAACAGGGCAGCCTCCGCCCAGGGGGAGATCTCCGAATCCCCGAGGATCAATTCGCGCACCTTCTCGCCGAGCTTCGTGCCGCCGGGCTCGCGCGTGGCGACCACCTCGCGGCCCGTTTCCTCGAGGTGCGTCGCCAGCAGCTCCACCTGCGTTGTCTTGCCCGAGCCGTCGAGGCCTTCGAAGGTCACGAACACGCGCCTAGGATACGAGCGTGCGGTCTCTTGTCACCGGGGGAGCGGGGTTCATCGGCTCGCACGTCGCGGAGGGGCTCCTCGCGCGCGGCGACGAGGTCGTCGTGCTCGACGACCTCTCCAACGGGAAGCGCGAAAACCTTCCCGAGGGCGCGCGCTTTGTCGAGGGCGACATCTGCGACCCCCAGAACGGCCTCTTCGCAGAGTTCCGGCCGGAGGTGTGCTTCCACCTCGCCGCGCAGGTCGACGTCCGCGTCTCGGTCGCGCGCCCTAAGCATGATGGGAAGGTCAACATCCTCGGCACCGTCCAGCTCCTCGAGGCAGCGCTCGAGCACGAGACTCAGATGGTGTTCAGCTCGACGGGAGGCGCCATCTACGGCGAGTGCGAGGGCCCCGCAACCGAGGACGCGCCCCGGCGGCCGCTCGCCCCGTACGGGGTCTCGAAGCTCGCGGGCGAGGAGTACCTCGCCGCGTACAACCGCCTGCACGGAACGCGGCACGTCTCGCTCCGCTTCGGCAACGTCTACGGCCCTCGGCAGGACCCGCACGGCGAGGCGGGCGTGGTCGCGATCTTCTTCAACCGACTCGCAAGCGGGGAGACGCCCAGAATCTTCGGCGATGGCCGCCAGACTCGGGACTACGTCTTCGTCGCCGACGTCGTGCGGGCGACGCTCGCGGCGGAGCAGCGCGACGGCGGCGTCTACAACGTGGGCACCGGACGCGAGACCTCGGTGCTCGAGCTTTTCGAGCTGTGCCGCCGCGTCGCCGGCAAGGACGTCGAGCCGGCATTCGCTCCACCGCGCCCCGGCGAGCTCGAGCGGAGCGTGCTCGATCCGGGCCGTGCGGTCGACGAGCTCGGCTGGCGGCCGGAGCGGAATCTCGAGGAGGGGTTGCGCGAGACCTGGGAGTGGGCGACCTCCGGCTAGGCTGGCCGTAGGGGCGCCGGCATTCGTCCTAGAATCAGCGGCGTGCGAGGGCGGGAGCTCCTACGGCGGGCCGTCCGCAGAGTCCTCGGCCCGAAGTTCGTCAAGCACTACGTCAACCCGAAACGGGTCCGCGGGCACCAGGTTCCCTATGACGCGAAGCGCTTCTTCGAGTCCTGGCATCGGGCCTCGCCGGCGTCGCTCTCGGACGCGGACACGATTGCGGCGGAACGGAGCTCGCTCGCCACCCGCTTCCACTACAACGCCGTCGAGAACTCGATCATCGAGTGCCTCACAGGGCGCGGGATCCCGCGCCCGCTCCGCGTGCTCGACGTGGGCTCGGGCGCCGGGCATTGGATCGACTTCTACTTCGAGGTCTTCGGCGCGGAGGAGGTCGTCGGGCTCGAGATCTCGGAGCCTGCCGTCCGAGCGCTCGAGGGGCGGTACGCCGACGTTCCCGGCGTGACGATCGTGGAGGCGGACGTCGGCGACACCGGCTTCGCGCTGGACGGTGAGTTCGAGATCGTCAACGCGATCGGCGTGATGTTCCACATCGTCGACGACGACCGCTGGGAACGCGCCGTTGCGGCGCTCGGCCGGCGGCTCGCGCCCGGCGGCGTCTTGGTCGTCGGCGGGCAGTTCGGGCACGTCACGCAGAATGTCCAGTTCCACCGGACGGACTCGTTCTCGAGCTGGGAGGACTTCCGGTCGGCCGCGGGCGAGACGGCGCTCGTGAACAAGCGAATCCGTTCGCTCAGGCGGTGGCGACGCTGTGCAGCCCGGGCAGGGCTGCGTGCTGCGTGCCTTCGCCGCACGCGGCAAAGCGGCTCGCTTCAGACCCCTGAGAACAACCTCCTCGTCCTCGTGAGAGAACCCGAGCGAAGCGCCCGTTTCAGCGGCTTGCCGAGGCGCAGCGCCCGCGACGGCGTCTTTCGGACGACCGAGTAGGGCGTCGGCACGCCCGCGAACGCTCGAAAGAACCGTTCCACGCCCCGGATGATCGAGCCCTCGAAGTCGAAGCCGAGCCCTTCCTCCGCGGCGTAGGCGATGCCCTTCCAGAGGAGCAGCGAGGCTGCGCCGCTCGTGCGGAGCTGGGGATCGCTGGCGCCGGCGAGGTAGTAGACCCACCGGTCGTCGCGGACGAAGTAGCCCCCGGCGTGCGTTCGCCCGTCACCGTCCCGGGCGAGCAGGATCCGGCGGGCGTTCCGTTCGGAGGCCGCCGCGTCGATGCGTCGCAATGCGGGCAGGTACCGCTCGACGCCTCCGATCTCCTGGTGGGCGGCGATCCTCAGGTGCACGTCCTGAAAGGCCTCGAGCGAGCCGTCCTCCACGGTGACGCCGCGTTTCTCGGCCTTGCGAATCTCGCGGCGGATGTTCTCGCGCGCGCGGGAGAGGATCTCGCCGAGGTCGTTCACTCGCGGAAACCGCCATGTGTAGCGCGTGGTCTGGGTGAAGCCGTGCCACCTGAGCGGCGTCCAGTAGTCGAAGGCGGGATTGCAGGCGGCCTCGATGTGGGCGGCCGCGCCGAGTGCCTCGGCGAGCTGCTCGAGGCGCTTCACCTCCTCCTCCCGCCGCCTGAGCTCGGAGTCCTTGGGCAGGAAGAGCGGTCCGAGGTAGGGGGTGAGCGGCGCGCCCTCGTGCACCTCGCCCCATCGCGTGCGGCGCACGACCGTCGGCCAGGCGGCGACGATCCCGGCGCCCTCGCTCAAGGTGTTCGCCCGCCAGCGTCCGCCGGCGACCGCGTCCAGCCACCATGAAGTCGCAAAGACGGAGCCTTGCGGCGAGGCGGCGACGAGCTCGTCGTAGTCCGCGGGCGTCATGCCTGCTGCAAGCGGCTGCCGCGCCCGGCCTCAAAGTGCGGCGGGACGGGGCGGCGTTGGGCGAGCTCGAGCCCGTGGCTCGAGGCGAAGCGGGAGACCTCCGACAGGACGGCATGGGTGTCGGCACAGAGGTGCTCGTACGCGATGTCAAGGAACCGGTCGGCCCCGAGGCGCTGCTTCGCGCTGTCGATCAGCGCGTGGATTCCGCGCACCTGGCCGGCCGCCTGGGCCTCCGGGGGTCGGCCGCGCAACCGGTCCACGTCCGGGGGCTCGGCCGACCACCAGGCGGCTTCGTCGCCGCGCACGGTCCGGCGCGCCTCGAGGATCGACGCGACATTGTCCGCCAGGTTGCGCTGGACGACCAGGAAGATCGCCTCGGGGAACGCCGCGCCCAGGGGCTCGAGCCGAAGCGAGTTGAGGAGATTCTTGAAGACGACGGGCCGACCCGCCGCGTCGCCCAGGGCGCGCACGGAGGCGCGCAGATCCCGGAGCGCCCCGGAGTCGGCTTCCTCCAGCGGAACGTGCTGGGGTGACTTGCGGAAGAACCGGTACCAGTACGGGCCGCATTCGCTGGGCGCGGCGAGCCCGTCCGTCCGGCCGTGATCGGACGAGAAGACGGCCGGAGGCTCGAGCCGGCGGCCGGCCACCCGCTCGACGAGCGCGGGGGCGCCATGGAGCCGGCAGTGGAGGTTCGAGAGGTAGCCGACGTCGAACCGGACCACCATCAGCTGGTAGAGAAGCGTGCTGCCCGAGCGCGGGGCGCCGACGATGAAGACAGGCGGATGACTGAGCGGGATCTCGCCTGCGACGGCCTTTCGCAGCTCGATCCTGCCCAACGCCCGGTTCAGCGCGGTGACGGAGCGTCGCCGGGCGAGGCGAGGAACCTGGCGGGCCCGTCTCAGCATCCGGCACATGATGCCGTTTCAGGTGTTGACGTGATCGAGGGCTGGCAAGGAGGTGACTCCGAGGTCTGCGCCAAGCCCGAGGAAGTCCGAAGCCCTCGACCACCTAGTGACCTGAGTCGTTAGTTCGCAGGGACCCGCCGGTTGGCTCCGAACGTCGTCCTCATCGACGACGATTGGAGGCCGGTCATGGCGCAGCGTGCGGAGGTCCTACTCGACGATGAGGAGCGGGAGGTGCTCGAGCGGTGGGCTCGACGGCCGAAGAGCTCGCAGGCGTTGGCCCTTCGCTGCCGGATCGTGCTGGCGGCGGCGGACGGGAAATCGAGCAAGGAGATCGCCTCGCAGCTGGGCTGCAACCCCTCGACGGTTGGGAAGTGGCGGGGGCGGTTCGCGCAGCGGGGTCTCG
>Ga0137368_10008126_pt1 | contig 10853 bp, 12 predicted proteins | sample SagtaG_13_FD_104917 | JGI IMG/M metagenome (GOLD analysis project Ga0137368, IMG submission 104917) | Vadose zone soil microbial communities from Sagehorn Ranch, Mendocino, California, USA - Sage1_L_100_16 metaG | ecosystem: Environmental > Terrestrial > Soil > Vadose zone | place: USA...
CACGGGGATGGTGGTCGGTGTGGCGTTGACCTTTGCTGGCGTTGTCCAGGTCGCGCCATCGTCGGCCGACCAGGCCAGCGCGATGGCGTCGGCCTGCCCGTGGCTGAATCGGGCGTCCTGCCATGCCACGTGGACGCGGCCGCTGGCGGGGTCGACGGCCACGGCGGGCTGCAGGCGGGTGCCGCTGGCGACCGGGTCGCCGGTTTCGGGGTCGGTGACGCCCGCCGATCGGAGATCGGCGATGACCGTTGGTGGCGACCAGCTGCCTCCCCGGTCGTTGGAGCGCAGCACCGCGACCTGGAGCGTGGGCTGTCGCGGGTCCTGGCGAAGGTCGATGAGTACCAGGACATCCAGCAGGGTCCCGCCGGGTAGCACCGCGAGCTGGTGCCCGGTGGTCAGCCGATCGGCCCCGGTGTCCAGGACGCTGCGCGGCGGCTGCCAGCTCGTGCCACCGTCAACGCTGCGGGCAACGATCACCGTCCCCCGAAACGACCCGCCGGGCTCGGAGGGGGAGGAGAAGGTGGGCACCACGGCGTAGACCATGCGCGGGTCGGCCGGGTCGGCGGCGATGGCGCCGCCGGCGTACTCGCCGCCGCGCGATCCGGTCTGCACGGCGAGCGCGGCGGGCCGGCGCCAGGTCCGCCCGCCGTCGGTGGACCTGGTGGCGAACAGGCCGCTGCGCTGCCGGTCGGCATCGAAGACGTGTGTCGACAGGTGCACCACGCCGTCGGAGCCGGCCGACATCGACACGTCGTCGGCGTAGTCGAACGCCCCACCGGTACAGCGGGTGAGACCCGCCACGACCACGCGCCGCCAGGTCCGGCCGCGGTCGAGGCTGACACCGGCGACAACCCCACGGAACCGGTCCTGGGTCCACGCGGCCACGACGTTGGCGCGGTCGGTCGGGTTGGCGACCACGACCGGTTCGACCTCGCCGGTGGGAAGCAGGGAGTCCAGGCCGGCGGCTGGGCAGCCGGTGAACGGGCTCGTGCCCGACACTCGTACCAGGCGGTTGGCGTCCCACGATGGGGCCGCGACAGCGGGCCCCAGCCCGACCAGCACACCGACCATGACCAAACCCACCAGCGCCGAGCGCATCTCCTGCCACATGCTCGATCACCCTTCCCTGTCTGGCTCCGCCTGCTGCTGCCCACCCGGTTCAGCGGGCTCGTTGGGGTGTCCTCACTGCTGGTTAGTTGTGTCGGGGTGAGCACCACCTTGCCGCTCACCGCGCCGTGCTCCACCAACTCGTGCGCGTGGTTGGCCTGGCTCAGCGGCAGGACCGCCGCGATCTTGGGGTGGATCTCCTCGTGTGCGAGGAGATCCAGGAGTTTGTCCAGGTCCTCGCGGTAGCTCTCCCGACGCTTGATCGCACGGGACGCGGTGTAGAAGCGGGCGTGCCGTCCGTCCGGGAAGACGTCCCGAAGACCTCCAGGCCGGCGACGGAGGCACGACCTTCTCCAGGGTGCCGGTCACGTCGAACCCGGGCACACACCCAGGCTTGCCCGAGCCGGGAAGCACGCCGACCCGGGCCAGGATGTCCCCGTACGACACACCCGCCACGGTCATCCGGACCGTGACCTCGCCGGCTCCAGGAGCGGCACCCTCCGCGGTAGACAGTTGCAGCACTCGCCGCCCATTCTCGACGGCGGCGACGACACGTCGATAGCTCATCATCTTGTGGACCTTTGCCGTTCCGCTATCCTTGGCCACGTGCGGGTCTGACCTCATCGGGCCACTCCAGGCGGCCGTGGTCGCGCCTCCACCGCCCATCGGGAATAACCAGGTCTGTCAGCCGGTGAGCAGTAGGGTCATGGTCACCAGCATGGTGTTGTTGAGCACGTGGGCGACGAAGCTGGCCGCCACCGAGCCGGTCCGTTCCCGCAGCCACCCCGTGACGATCCCGAACACCAGGACGTAAGGCATCACCACCAGGAAGCCGTGGATGCCGGCGAATGCCGCCGCGGTTGCGGCGATGGTTGCCCAGGCCGGCCACCATCGCCGCAACCACCCATACAGCGCGCCTCGGAACAACAGCTCCTCGGCCAGCGGAGTGATCACCACGGCGCGTGCCACCGACAGCACGGCCAGGACCGGCCCGACCACGGCGAGCCGCCCGCCGTCGGAACCGACGAAGGCCAGCGCATCGAACAGACCGTCGAACGAGCCGAGCAGCGGCCACAGCGCGAGGTAGACCGCCGCGACTGCAGCCCAGGTGACAGCGGTGGCCACCAGCCCCCGGACCACGTCCTTGCGGTGCGGGGTCCGCCAGCCCAGTGGCTGCTTGATGACAAGCAGGAGCACGACCACCAGCGCGGTGTAGATCTCCGCGGCGATGACCACGCTGAGGTTGGCCGCAGTGGCCCACGGGGGCACGATCGCCTGTGCGGCGAGGAACGTCGCGACGCCGACGGCACTCGCGACCCCTGTCCAGGTCCCGAGCGCGGCCAGCAGCCGTCGCCCGGGCACCGGCTCCCGGGTGGTGGTTGCGGTCATGGTGGTTGCGGTCATGGTGGTTGCCGCCATGGTGTGCTCCTTTGGCTGCGGGCAGGTTGACGTCCTGCGGGTCAGGCGTTGGCTGCTCGACGGTGTTTCGGCAGCAGCGCCGCGGCGGCGATCAGCCACGCTAGACCGCCGAAGCGGGCGACCGGCAGCAGGTGGGCGGCGCCGTTGATGAGCAGCGTCAGTGAGGACAATTCGGCCACCGCTGCCAGCATCAATCCGGCAGTGGCGAGCCAGCGGGGTAGCAGTCCGACGATCAGCCCGGGTACCGCGACACCCGCCAACAGCAGCCCGAACGGCACGACGTGGCCAGGACCACCGGTCATGAAGCCGAGGTTCTGTAGGGCGGGGACCAGCTCGGGCTGGGCCAGTGTTTCCGGTCGAGCCAGCGTCCAACCGATCATCGCGGACAGGCTGAGGGAGGCCGCGGCCAGCACCCCGCCGACGAGTGCGATGGTGGCACCGGGGTTGTGGATGCCGAGGTTGCGCAACCGAACCGCTACCGTGGCGGCGTAGATCGCGAGCGGGACGGCCGAGGCGAACTGGAAGAACGCGCCGATCCTAACGACGCCGGAGTTGGCCTGGAAGTTGGCCAGGGCGGTCTCCGGCGCGGCGAAGGGTGAGGGGAACGCCCCATCGGCAAGCACAGCGGTGGTGATCAGACCGGCCAGGAACAACCCGGCCGACACGACGGCGAGGACAGTCAGCGGCGGCCCCGCGTCGCGGCGGTGGTGAGACGATGTGGCACGAGGCGATGCAGTGCTGGTCATGAGTCTTCTCCTCGTGATCGCTCTGATCGGTCGGGGTCGATCCGGCGCACCTCGACCAGGACGAGGCCGAGGTCCCGCACCTTGGTGAGTAGGCCATGCAGCGCCGCCTGGTCCGCGACCGGGCCGCAGATGCTGGTGTCTCCACGGGCGCCGCTGGTGACGTGCAGCCCCTCGAACCAGTCCGACCAGCGGCTGCCTAGGACGCCCTCGACCCGGATCTCGTAACGCGCTGGCCGTGTGCCGCTCACCCTGCCACCTCCTTGCCTGGACCGCCCTGCCGACTGGACGTGAGACCCGACAACCACGCGGTCGGTTGGCAGCACACGCCCTGACTCACTCGGCAGGGACGGTCCATGTCGGGTCCCGGTCGCTCTTGGTTCATCGCTCTCGACGACTTCGATCGACACCACGGTATGCGGCAGCTGGGGTGGCGCCATCACCCAAAGGTGGACGTTGGGGGTGGAATCTTTGGAGCCCGGCGACGGTCCGGGTGCACCCAATGCCGGCCGTGGGCCTCGAGTGGTCCTGCGCTTAGCGGATCAGGGCCAGCGCTCGGGCGCGGGCGACGGCCTGCGTGCGGTTGGCCGCGCCGAGCTTGTCCAGGATGTGGGTCACGTGCTTCTTCACCGTGTCCGGCGTGACCGTGAGTTCCTCGGCGATCTCCCGGTTCGGCTTCCCGGTCGCCAGCAGCGCCAGGACCTCAAGCTCCCGATTGGTCAGGATCTCGACCGGTCCCGGTATCCCGGGCCGGGTTTCCCGCTCGGGGTGCTGTGCCCGGCTCTCCCGATCCTGCTGGAACGCCCGGAGCAGGCGGCCAAGGTAGTTCACGGGGATCTCGCCGCCACCGGTGGGCGGTCCCCGCTTGCCGCCCGCGACAAGCGTTCGGAGCAGGGCGGCCATGGGCGGGCCCTCGTCGGCGTAGACCCGGACGTAGCCCTCCGCGTGGGACAGGGCGAGCACCTCGACCAGGGCGGCCAGGGCCAGCTCCTGTCTCCCCGCCTCCTGGAAGGCACGTGCCTTCAGGGCTCCCAGCTCGATCACGCTCCCCGTCCGCCTCTGGGCCTCGGCCTCGGCACGGAGGCGTGCCAGAAGGTCAAGGGCTCGATCAGGCGCGTTCCGGGCCAGCAACACCCGGGCCAGCACCAGAGACTCGCGCTCCTGGGGGTAGCTTGGTGCGTCCCCGTCGGCCAGCCCCTGCTCCTGCACCCAGCGGGTGGCCTCCGCCAGGTCCCCCTGGGCCAGCAGCAGCCTCGCCCGCTCCGCGGGGACCGGGTTGTGCAGGGCGACGATCTCTGGGCTCGGAAAGGCTCGCGCGGCTTCGCCGATCGCCGCCCGTGCGCCGGCCGTGTCCCCCCGCGCCTGCCGGATCCAGGCCAGCGTCGCCAGGGCAGTGGCCAGCGGCTGGGTGAAGGTGAGCTGCCTGCATAGCGCGATCCCGTCGGTGGCGTGGCGCAGGGCGTCCTCGAGCTGGTCGCGCTCGTAGAACACCTGGGCGATCCCCACGTGGGCCATGCCCGCGCTCAGCACCACCGGGCGGCCGGCCTCGCTTGCCAACTCCAGCCCCTGCCGATAGGTGCGCAGCGCCACCCCCAGCCGGCCCTGCGCCCGCTGCACCTGGCCGAGAACCGCGCCGGCGCTCAACGCCAGGTGCGTGGCGCCAGCCGCCCGCCCCTCGGCCACGATGCCGGCGAAGGCACGCTCCGCCTCGGTGAGCCGGCCTCGCATCCAGTCCGCCAGGGCCAGATTCCAGCGGCAGGAGAATCGTGGTCCCCGCTCGTCTTCGGCCAGGTGCGCCTGGGCCTGCCGGGCGAGCTCGGTTGCGCGCTCGGCGTCGCCACGATAGCCGGCGTGGCTGGCGCGGAGCAGGGTGATCGCGGCGGGAATGTTGGCCAGCACGCTTCCCTCCCTGCCGGCCGGGGACACCTGGGGCTGGCTCGGGGCGGTGGCCAGGGCGCGTTCGGCGTCCTGGAGCAGCAGCTCGGCCGCCAGGAGGCGGCCGGCGGTTGACGCCGCGATCGCCTGCACCAGGCACAGCCGCGGGTGGGAGGCCACGACCTGCCGAGGCAGCAGCGACAGCCACCGCCGCAGCGTGACCCCCTCGCCCCGGCGCAGGACCTCATCCACGGACCGCTCCACCAGCGCGGCCGCCCACGCCTCGTCGCCTGCTGCCAGCGCGTGGCGTGTCGCGTCCTCGATCAGCCCGTGCTCCTCCGCCCAGTCGGCCGCCCTGCGGTGCAGCTCGGGCACCCGATCGGGATCGGCCGGATGCAGGCGCGCACGCAGCAGGTCGGCGAACAGATGGTGGTAGCGGTACCAGTGGCGCTCGTCGTCCAGCGGGACAACAAACAGGTTGGCGCGCTCCAGGTCCTCCAGCATCCGCTGCCCGTCCAAGCGGCCAGTGACCGCATCGCACAGCGGGCCGGCCAGCCGCTCCAGCACCGACGTCTCCAGCAGGAACGCCTTGACATCGTCGGGCTGGCGCTCCAGCACCTCCTCGGTCAGATAATCGAGGACATAGCGGTGGCTGCCCCCGAATTCCTCGACCAGCCGCGCCGGGTCGGCTGCGCCCCGCAGCGCCAGCGCCGCCAGCTGCAGCCCGCTCACCCATCCCTCCGTGCGGGCCGCCAGAACGGCAACGCTTTCCTCGGGCAGGTCCAGCCCCCAGGTCTCCCGCAGCAAGGCAGCGACCTCCCCGGGGGCGAACCGCAGGTCGGCGGCGCGCAACTCGGCCAACTGGCCACGGGCACGCAACCGGGCCAGCGGCAACGGCGGGTCGCTCCGGCTGGCGAGCACCACATGCGCGTGCGGCGGCAGGCGCTCAAGCAGGAAGGCGAGACTGTCGTGAACGGGTCGCGACTCGATCACGTGGTAGTCGTCCAGGATCAGCCAGCACTCGCCGGCACGAGCGATGAGCTCGTTCACCAGGACCGTGACCACAGCCTCCGGGGTCGGCTGCTCCGGCGCGTTGACCAGCGGCAGGACCCGATCGCCGATCCCTGCATGCACCCGATCGACCGCGCCGACCACATACCGCCAGAACCGCGCAGGGTCGTTGTCGCCGGCGTCGAGCGACAGCCACGCCACGGGCCGTCCACTGGCTCTGGCCCAGTCGGCGAGCAGGGTCGTCTTCCCAAAACCGGCCGGGGTACAGGCCAGGACCAGCTCGCGGGCCGCTGCCCCATTCAGCTGGGCGATCAGGCGGGGCCGCGCCAGCAGCTCGGGACGCAGCCTCGGCAGGTGGAACTTGGTGGCCAGCAGGACATCACGCGCACCCGCGTGCGCACTCCGCGGGACAGCAGTGTGAGGCTCAGCCATCGACTCCCTCATCCTGGCCAGCAGCGGGTCCGGTACCTCACAACATTGTGCCGGTCGGCGAGTAGAGTTCGCGGCGCTCGACCAGATGGCTGGCGGCTTGCGCCACCGGCAGCCACGCCCCACCACTCTGTCCGGATCGCGCAGCTCGACGTAGAGGAACCAGCGGCCGTCGGTGGCCCACGCTGACCTCGTAGGGGAATCAGAAACCCGGCCGGGTGCGCTGAGCAGCGACAACCCGAGCGAGAGACAATCGGCCGATGGCCCTCGCCTACATCTACGTCATCGCTCGCCGGCTCCTTGGCATACTGCTCGGGCGCCTGCGCAGCCAGCACGCCAAAGACATCGAGATCGCCTTGAGCTCACCCGTCGAGCGCTGTCGGCAACAAGTGCGAACCCGACGCTGTCACAGTCGCCGTCGGCGTCCGCCGGCGAGAGCGGCTCGGTGGGCTGGCTCACAAGTGTTACCCGGCCGCGGCATGACGTCCGGGTTGCTGAATCCTGCGAGATGTCCGCGTCATCTGAACCTTAAACACTTAATAACTGGAACAGGGGTTTTGGTATGCCTGGACCGCTGACGCGGGCAGAGCGTTGTCATGACGTTGTCAGCGACCCTCTCTGGCAAGGGTGGCGACGGCCGCGGGACGCTCGAAGCGATACCAGCGGTCGCCATGGCAAAGAGGCACCCCTTGTCGCCGCTGCTCAAATGGCCAGGGTGGTGGTGAGCCGCTGGTATCCGAATGGTTCGTGTCGGAGGGGGGACTGGACCACTGGGCCTACCAGTGTTCACTACGCCCGTGGCGGTATGGAGCTCCGCTATGCCGGGTGCTCGCCCCGGAAGAACCGCTCGGCGGTAGCGTCCTGCGGGTAGATGAGCTCGATGCGCAGCTCGTCCAAGGTCACGTCGATGGCGGTGTCGAACCGCGCCGCGATGGCGATCGTGCGGATCACGGTGTCGCCCACGCGAAACCACGGGCAGGCGACCAGGCCGTGCTCGGCCCCCAACGGCCGCGGCAACCCGACCACGGCCGCCTCGGCCAGGGCGACGAGCCGGCGCAGCTTGCCATCGAAAGGCGCCCCCTCGAGCTGCCTGCGGAGCCGGTCCAGCGCGGTCCAGGCAATCTCCGGCCAGTTCACGACGGCGGCACGGACCGCCGGGTCGGCGAGGTAGCGTTCGACTCCATGGCCCGCCGGAACGGCTCCAGCGCCGGCGCCTGCACGTCGGCTTCGGGATAGGCCGGGGCGAGCCCTGCCGCCTGCAACAGCTGGTTGCGCTCCCGCAGCGGCACGTCAAGCGCCGCACCCAGCCGCAGTACCATCTGCCGGCTCGGCCGTGAGCGGCCCGTCTCCAGAAACGAGATGTGCCGCGGCGTCGAGCTGACCCGCCCGGCGAGCGCGAGCTGGCTGAGGCCCCGATGCCGACGCCACTGGCGCAGCCGGGCGCCGAACGGGCTCAGGCCCACCGCGGGAGCATTGCGCATGCCGGCAGTATCGCAGGCCAGCCGGCCACCACGATTCCCTTTCCGGGAATCGCCACACGGCCAGGCCGGGGCGCATCCTGTGGGCATGCCGACATTGTCCAGGCACCTCATCGTCGACGCCCCCGCTTCCTCAAGACGGCACGCAACCACTGGCGGGTCGAGGCGATCGACCAGCGCCGCACCCGGATCAGCCTGCACGCCACCGTGCAGCCCCGGGGTGTGCTCGGATGGCTGCCGTATCTGCTGCTGCGCGTGCAGCTGGCCCGCGTCGCCGCAGGGTTCCTCCAGGACCTGCGGTACTACGTCGAGCACGGTCGTCCCTCACCGCGCAAGCAGCGGCAGCTTGACACCGCCAAGCGGTGAGCCACCTCGCCGAGCCCTTCGAGGTCGACAGCGAACGCGTCAGCCGACGCGGCCCGACCTGCCTCGGGCGGCGAGCACCAATTGCCACGCCGACCCGAACCGGTCCCAGGGTCAGAGGTTCCCCCGACCCCGTACCACCGCGGGCGGGGCCTGCGACCGGTTACGCGGCAGCGTCGCCGAGCAGCGTCTGGAGGATGTACTCCTTGCCCTGTGCCCCGATCACCCGGCCCTGCTCCTGGCCGCCGCGGAACAGGATCAGCGTCGGGATGCTCAGCACGCCGAACTGCTGCGCGGTCTGCGGGCTGTCGTCGACGTTGAGCCTCGGCGGCAATGCGCGCGGAGCGGTGCGCGCTGACTGCGCTCCATATCGCAGCGCCAGCCGCGATCCCGGAGAAGAGTACGGCCAGGATCGAGACGGGCCGCCGGATTGGCCATGGCGTTCAAGCTCATCGAGTCCGCCCAGGACCGCTGGCGCGCGGTCAACGCACCCGAACTCGTCGCACTCGTCCGCGCCGGCGCCCGCTTCGGGGGCGGCAAACTCATCGAACGACCCGACGAACACGCCAGCCATCAGCCGCGTAGAGGATCTCGATCCAGAGGTCTTGACAATTGCTCAGCGATCGATCTCAACGACCTGCAATTGGTGATCGCGCAGCGCGCATAGCGTGAGGTTACTCGCGGAGGGTACGTGGAGGCCCGAAGTGGCGAACAGGCTGCGGTCGCTGAGCCAGGTGATGGCCGACACGAGGCTGCCCTCAGGGGCGAGCACTATCAATCCATAGCCGCGCACGATCTCGGTTTGGGCGTCGGGCAGGTAGCAGCCGAACGCGGGTTGACCGTTGGCCCGGGTGGCCACGAGCCGCAAGTGGCCGCCGAGCAGCGGGGCGCGGTGGTGGAGGAATGTGGCGATAGCGGCGTAGCCCTGGTACTCGTGCGGCTCGGGCGGCATTGTCAGCCAGGCGTCGTCGGTGAGCAGGGAGACAACACCGTCGATGTCGCCATTTCGAGTGCGGCGACGAAGTGGCCCACCACCTCGAGCTCACGCGGGGAGCGTGGAATGGTGCGCTGTCGCGGAGCACGAGTACCACCCGCTGGCGCGGTGGAAGACGTTGGAGTGCCGCGATGAACGCCAGCCCAACCGCCTCTGTGGTCTCGTATCGGGCGTCCGGGCCCGGCGCGGTCGAGGGTATGCCGTCGAGCAGGACGTCGGGGTAGGGCTCGAGCAAGATCGGTTCGCTGCGGCGGGTCGGCTCCGGCGGCTCGACCATCGGTTCGGGTGAGGGTGGCCGGCGCCCGCGGTCGCGCAGGGCGTTGAGGCAGCGGTTGGTCGCGATGCGATACAGCCAGGCGCGCAGCGAAGCTCGCCCCTCGAAGTCCTCAAGCCCGCGCCAAGCGGCCAACAGCGTCTCCTGGAGCATGTCCTCGGCGTCCTGCAGCGAGCCGAGGATGCGGTAGCAATGGAACTGGAGCTCGCGACGGTACGGGTCGACGAGCTCGCCGAACGCTGCCTCGTCGCCCGCACGGGCGCGAGCGAGCAGCTGCTCGGTCAGCATGGCCGCACCGCAAGGCCTCTCCGACTCCCGTCCATCACATGTAACGACCCCGAACATCGGCCAAAAGGACCGGTCCGTCTTCCCGGCCGGGGGGTCTCGACCAATGACTGAGCACACGAGCCGAACACGGAGGTCCCGCAATGGCGAGCCAGCTGACCGACGAGTACCGCCGCACCAGCTACGAGATCTCGCAGGCGATCGCGCCCGGCTGGGAGCGCTGGCGGTCGCAGCTCGAGGCGGCCGTGGCGCCGGTGCGCGAATGGATGGTCCGTGAGCTGGCCTCCCAACCCGGGGCCACCGTGCTCGAGCTCGCTGCCGGGGCGGGCGACACCGGCCGCCGCCGGGTATCCCTCCTGTGCGTGCCGGAACAGAGCCGACGGGCACGATCGTGGTGACAGCGGAGAACACGATGTTGGCGACCCAGGTCTTGGCCGCCGATACGACCGTGACCTGCGGCGTCAGTTCACTGTTGTGTGCATGTTCGTGTCGCCGTTCATCCCATCTGGGGTGTCGCTCTATACCGGCACACTGCGGCGCGCCGTCAGGGGTGTGGAGCTGGTGGCGACCCACCCGGCCACACCCCGCGCAGGCGAGCTGGGGAAGCTGGCGTTACCGGCAGCCGCCGCACACGGCGTGACCGTCGGCTAGGCGCATCGCTACCGGGCGACAGCGGCCGCGACGCTCAACGAAGGTAGGCCCCAGCAGCGACCTGGAAGGCCTCCTCGGGCGGGCCGAGGAACTCCCCCGACGGGAACACCGACAGCTCGTAGCGCTCGCCCGAGTAGGTGTAGAACGCAAACCCCCAGCGCTCCTGGTCGCCGAAGTAGCGCAGGCGACACAGGTGCGTCGGGGTGTTGCGCAGCCGCTCCAGG
>Ga0137368_10008135_pt1 | contig 10850 bp, 10 predicted proteins | sample SagtaG_13_FD_104917 | JGI IMG/M metagenome (GOLD analysis project Ga0137368, IMG submission 104917) | Vadose zone soil microbial communities from Sagehorn Ranch, Mendocino, California, USA - Sage1_L_100_16 metaG | ecosystem: Environmental > Terrestrial > Soil > Vadose zone | place: USA...
CCCACTTTGACCGACTCTGGTCATAGAACAAAAGTAATGGGCTACCAATCTGGCTCGACGAATGGTATGTTGTAGCGGTGACTGTCCCGCTGGTGAAGTTGTACCCTCCAGGGGTCACCACTGAGGCGTAGATTACCACGATACCCCCGATGGTGTAGTTGTTGTAGTCGGTAGTGGCGGAGACAGTGAGTATCGCCGGCGATACGGTAAAGGGCTTCAATACGCTCGAGATCGGTCCCTTGTTCCCATAACCATCATCGAAGCTGCTAACCTCGACTGTGGCGACCCAAGGACCAACTTCGCTACCGAGAGGGATCTGGAATGTTCCGCGGAACACCCCCAGAGTTGATTTGTAAGCCATCGCAACATAATGCGATGTTAAGCCATCAGCTTCCACTAGACGCAGATTAGCGGAACCTGTTTTGACCTGCGCCCCGTTTGGATACGAGGCGGAGAAACGAAAATCATCAGTCTGGGACCTCTGCAGGTAGCTCAGGCTGATCGTAAGTGGAGAAATCGTCACGTTTGTTGCTGTGACGGTAAATGACTGGATATCAGGCGGAGTCTTCGTCGGGCTCCCTGTGAGAGTCAGCGTGTAGTTGCCAAGGGAAGTTGAAGCGGGTATCGACGGCCAGACGTAGGAGAGATCTCCATTACTATCGGCTAACTGGTTTAACGGGAAACCTGGTGAGGGTCCGCCAGAGCCAGATATCGCGATGGTCACATTCAGGTTGGGTGCATACCCAGAAGCTCTGATTCCGACGGGAAAAGTACGCGGATAACTTAGACTGTCGGTGAGACCTACTTGAAACTGGCCGTAAGCGACCCCAGTCGAACCTACTAACAGAGGTTGAGTCTGATTAACCCACACCGCATAAACACCCGTATAGGCTAAGCTGGGGCTGGAACCGAATTTGCCGGGGTAGGCAACGCTCTCCACAAACGACGCTGGGTGAGGCACATTAGTTGCGTTGGTTGCCTTATGGACGCTCCCACTAGGATCCTTCACACTCCAGGTGAAAGCATAGTTTGCGACCGTGTTGGCGTTGGACACGTTTAGGATTAACAAAACACTTGCAGTACTACTTTCCTGCAATCGAGAGGCTGACTCCGTTAGAGTATAAGTCTCGCCCACCGCGTGAACCGGGGCGTTGAATGTGGTTACAAACAAGAGCAATGATAGGAGGGAGAGAAGGACGTATCCTCTGTGCTGGAACGAATCCCATCCCTATCCTTTTCTCACGTCGAGCATAACAGTCCACTTCGAACGCCTATGGTAAGGCGAAGTGAGAAGGGAGCGAACTGACTAAAGGGCGATGTAACTTGAAATTGTGTGTGAGGGTAAGAATGGAAAACGTGAAGGAAATCTTAGTGAGGAAAATCGACCTAGGCTTGCTGCAGCCTCATCCCACTTCCACGAAGATGTCTCCGTCAGCTACCTTTACCTGATGCTTGCCCAGCGGTTTCTCCGCAGGTGGATTGACTGCTTCCCCCGTGAGCAGATTGAACCGCGAAAGGTGCAGTGCGCATGTGACGCTGTCCCCGGTTAGAAATCCCATCGACAAGTCGTACTCTTCGTGAGTACAGGTTCCGTCCCACGCGTATATGGTCCCTTCAAGATTGACAACGAGTATCCTCTTGCCATCGTGTTCTATTCCCTTCATCGATTGAGGCGGAAGCTCAGAGAGGGAACACACTTTGACCAAAATTCCCACGAGACTCACTACCGGTACTTGTAGTGCCTCTCGAACAGATCGGACGAGACACTTTCCTTCTCCGGCTCCTCCTCGAATTCCGGTAATTGTTCAGGGCTTGGAGGGATTTGTCCTCCCCTTCCCAACCACTTCTCTTCGATGAGGTATTGTATCGCGGCTCTTACTGTTCGGAGAGGTATGCGTTGGACGGCAGGGTGTAGGAAACCAATAATGATCATTCTCTGGGCTTCGCTCTGAGACAAGCCCCGAGACATGAGATAGAAAATCTGTTCCTCGTCCACCTGGCTTACTGATCCCGAATGAGTGGCCTTCACCTCATTCGTCATGATCTCGAGCCCCGGTATTGCGTCGGCTCTAGCCTTCTTGCTGAAGATCATTGCGTGTTCTGCAAGATATGAGTTCGAATTCTTCGCCCCTTCTTCGATTCGTATCATGCCCTTGAATATCGTGCGGGCCGAGTCTCTCAATACTCCTCTCGCTAGCACGTGTCCCGTTGTGTTGGTGGATCTGTGCGTAAGATCAGTGACCGCGTCAACTCGTTGGGACTCGGAACCAAAGACGATTTCGACATCCTCCGCAGTGGCACCAGGTCCATCTAGGACGCTCTCCACTCTGGAGCGGGTGGTCCCTCCACCTATGTGGCCTATGGTCCAGTTCATGCGAGCGTCCTTCTGGGCGATGCATCGCCTGTTGAGTGTAGAATGAACGTCACCTTCGAAGTTTTGGACGCTGGCGAAGTTGACCTCCGCATCTTCACCGAGGTAGATTTCAGTTACCTCACTGTAGAGGGCGGGACCTTGTTGGCCGGGGTCGAGTTTTGAGTAAGCTTCCTGTAGAAAGTTCAATTTGCTATTCTCATCCGCGATGATGATGTTGTGGGTGAACGCTGCTTGGCGGCGACTCTTGAGTAGAACGATATTTCGGAAGGGGATTTTGATGCTGAGCCCTTTTGGAACGTATAGAAATGTGCCTGCGGTGAAGAAGGCGTTGTTTAGGGCTGCAAACTTGTCGTCGTCAGGGGGGATCGCCTTCGTGAAGTGGCTCCGGGCTAGTTCTGGGTTGTTGGCGAGGGCTGAGTGGATGCTCGAAAATATGATTCCCTCTTTCTCCAGGGTCCCGTGGACTTCCGTGTGGACCATCTGAGAGTCGACTTGGAGGGATAGAGTCGGCTCGTCGCTTTCCTTGACAAGATGGGCAATCTCGTGGGGTATCGATCTGAGGGACGAGGGTAGACCGGGTTCAAACGAGTCTAGTGTAAGCCCGGATAGAATGTCCACGTACTTCGTGTAGAGGGTTGATTTTTCGAGGGGTAGTTTGTTGAAGTAGTCAAGGGCGATGAGTCTTTCTCTGCTGAGTTCTTGTGGTTCGGAGAAGGATGCTGAGACTTCTTTTATCATGCTCTCAGTGGGGCTGGCGAGGGACTTGCCCATGGCTGGCTTACCGTGTAGATTGCTGGGCCTGTTAGAAGGTTTGGTTTTCTTCGGGGTTTAGCCGACGGCGCCTTCCATTTCCATCTCGATGAGCCGGTTGAACTCGACTGCGTATTCCATTGGGAGTACTCTGGTGAATGGTTCCATGAATCCGGTGACTATCATGCTGAGGGCTTGTGTTTCGGACAGCCCTCTGGACATGAGGTAGAACAGTTGATCCTCGTTGATCCGTCCAACGGTTGCTTCGTGGGTTATTGTCGCGTCGTCCTCGTTGACTTCCATGTAGGGGTAGGTTGATGTTTTTGATTGCGCGTCCATTAGTAGGGCGTCGCATCGAACGCTGGACTTTACGCCCACGGCTCCCTTGGCCACGTGCACTAGTCCTCGGTAGGTGGTTAGTCCTCCGTCTTTGCTAACGGATTTTGCTGTGATTCTGGAGCTGGTGTATGGGGCGAGGTGGACGGCCTTTGCGCCTGTGTCTTGGTGGCGGTCTTTGCCTGCGAATGCTACTGAGACGATCTCGGCTTTCGCTCTTGGTCCGACGAGATAGACTGAAGGATACTTCATCGTAAGTTTGCTGCCTACGTTTGCGTCGATCCATTCGACGCTGGCATCTTCGTAAGCGTATGCTCGCTTGGTGACGAGGTTGTAGACGTCAGACGACCAGTTCTGGAGGGTTGTGTATCGGACTCTGGCTCCCTTCTTCGCGATTATCTCGACGACGGCGGAGTGGAGTGAGTCTGTGGAGTAAACGGGGGCTGTGCAGCCTTCGATGTACTGCACGTCTGCGTAGTCGTCTGCAATGATTAGGGTTCTCTCGAATTGTCCCATGTTTGCGGCGTTGATTCTGAAGTATGCCTGTAGTGGGAGGTCGACTTTGACGCCTTGGGGAATGTAGATGAAGCTGCCGCCACTCCAGACAGCGCTGTTGAGCGCGGCCATCTTGTTATCCTCTGGCGGAATGATTGTTCCGAAATATTTCTTGACAATCTCCGGGTGTAGTTTGAGGGCGGTATCAGTGTCGCAGAAGATTACACCCTTGTCCTCCAAATGTTTCAGGAGGCTGTGATAGACAACCTCTGATTCGTATTGAGCGCCTACTCCTGCAAGGAACTTCTTCTCGGCCTCAGGTATGCCTAGCCTGTCGAAAGTCTTCTTGATCTTCTCGGGAACATCGTCCCAGCTCTTCTCCACCTTGTCGGTGGGTTTTAGGTAGTAGTAGATGTCGTTGAAGTCGATGTGGGAGAGATTGCCACCCCATGTTGGCATGGGTCTCTGGAGGAAGTGTTCGTAGGCTCGTAGCCTGAATTTCTTCATCCATTCAGGCTCTTTCTTCATATCAGAAATCTGCTCGACTGTCTGGCGAGAGAGTCCCTTCTCGGACTTGAAGATGGGCTTCTGAGTATCCTTGAAGTCGTACTTCGCATAATCTAGGTCTAGGTAACTCTTGTTAGCCATCGGTTCTTTCTCTCTTTATGACGTATGTTATACTGGACCGCTCGCTATTTACAGGTTCCGTCTCAACCATGACGGAGCGCGAGAGCCAGTAGAAGCCCCGGGAGGAGGCCTTTTGCTCTAAAGTCTTAGGTTCCAGCTGCTCGAACTCCCCGTCGTCTGGTATTCAAGAAGGCTGAACAAGTCCGTAAATTCCCCTGAACAACTGGTCAAAACCATTGGATTATGCCAATCCTTTGATCCGTGGGAGCAACGACGATGAAAACGTATGACTCAAGCAATCGTGTGAAATGTCCTTTTTGCGCACGACTTGACAAGTGTTACGACCCAGGCGGTCACGACCACACATGCGGCCTCTGTCATATGACATTCGATGTCGAGAAGATACAGCCGACACATAGCTCGTCCAGTCTAAGACTCGCCATCCAAGCAATCCGATAACAAGACCCAAGCGGTCTGCCAAGCGGATCGCCCAAGTGGTGGTGTGAGCGATAAAGGAATAGAATTCCGCTAGTTTTGTCGTTGCTTCTTCCGAGTGCGGGGAAGATAGTCAGTCTTGTAGTACTTGCACCTGTCGTTCAGCGGACAGTCCGCGCAATGCGGACCGATAGGCCTGCAAACAAGCTGGCCGAATCTTACGAAGACTTCGTTGAGCGGCAGCCAATCTTTCCGATCCGCTAAGCGAGTGAGCTCCTTCTCAGTATCCTCTGGCGTCTTCGTCTCAACTACTCCAATCCGGTTGAAGATCCGATGGACATGAGTATCGACGGGGATCGCGGGTGTCTTGAACCCGTAGACGAAGACACAGTTAGCAGTCTTACGCCCAACAGAGGGGAGCTCAAGCAGCTGCTCCATGTTCTCTGGCACTTTGCCGCCATACTTGTCGAGCAAGATTCTAGAGATCTTCTTGACAGTCCGTGCTTTCGTATTGTAGAAGCCGACTGGCTTGATGAGTCGCGCAACAGTCCTGGTGTTTGCGGCGGCCAGGCTCTTGACATTGGGGAACCGGGCGAAGAGCCTGGAGGAAGCGAGAGCTGTGACAGGGTCCTTGGTTCGATGAGATAGCACTGTCGCGATCAGGACTCTGAACGGATCACCGTCAGTCGAATCGCTAATCTCCTGCAAAGCCGTGGGATCATCCTTTCGGGCTTTGTCAACTGCTCCTGCGGCATCCTGGATGATTCGATGAATCGCACCTGCTGATTGTAAGTCAGCTCGCGTTTTCATTTTGCTAGCTTGCGAACCGTCTCCAAGTTACCCTTATCATCACGCCTCTCATCCTCAGGCGTTTCCAAGATCCAGGGCAGTCCCCGGATGGCGTCGTGATGTAGAATCGCCTTGAACCCCTTCGCCCCGATATAGCCCATACCAATATGCTCGTGGCGATCAAGTCCGGACCCTTGCCCGCCGCGGGAATCATTCAGATGGACCACCTTCAACTTGTCGAACCCGATATCTTTGTCGAAGCCCGCCAGAGTCTGGCTCACGCCCTTCTCGGTGTGAAGATCCATACCGGCAGCGTACGCGTGGCAAGTGTCTAGGCAAACGCCCAGTCGTTCCTTCTTTTTCACTCCGTCGATGATCTCTCGGATGTCGGGAAAGTTAGAGCCCATGCTGTTCCTCTGCCCCGCCATATTCTCCAACAGTATCCAGGGATCCTTCTTGACGCGCTTGACAGCCATGTTCAGCGCATCGGTGATTCTTTGCAAGCCAACATCTCTACCCATTCCCAGATGGCTGCCAAGATGGCAGACGAGGTAGGGTATTCCAAGAGCTCCGCAACGATCAACCTCGGCCAGGAGTGTTGCGGTAGATTTTTCGTAGAGCTCGTCTTCGGGACAGGATAGGTTGGGAAGATAGGGCATATGGTCGACGACTGGTCCTAGGTTGGACTGGCCTAGTTTTTCCTTGAAACTCTTGACCTCATCAGGGTCCAGGTCGCCGAATTTCCAGCCGCGAGGGTTTCGCGTGAACACCTGGAACGTGTCGCAGCCTTCTTCCTTGGCCCGGTCGACAGCCTGGTCGATCGAGCCTGAAATGGAGACGTGTACTCCGACCTTCAAACCCGTGTTCTACCAGCTGGAATGCTGGCGGACCTCGGGGTAGATAGCCTTGGCCTCGAAAACTATTCCCGAAGAATCTAGAGGCTGGAATAAGAGGGTGGAGGAAGCGTTGACTGTCTTCTATTGCTGGGTTAGAACGCGGGTCTTGTATGCCGGTTCTCGTAGAGGATCTTACGCTCGTACACGCCCATGAACCAGTAGAGTCCCACGACAAGCACTAGTCCGATGATGAACACGATATTGTTCGCGTTTGCGCCAAGTCCGTTGTAGACCCATTGTCTCGTAGATTCGCTGAATTCGAGTGTCCAGAGGAGAGTAGCGAATAATGCTGCAGGGAGGGCGAGCCTGAAGGTTCTCAGCAGGAGAAGCTCATTTTTCGCGGTTGCCATTTTTCTACATCTAGAGTGGCCGTTACACGGTCAGGGATTTCATAGCGGTTTTGCAGAACCCTAAGGCTCACTTCTCTATGCGCCCATTCGGCCTCGGGTCGTTTTGAACACGAGAAATGTCAAGTTCATTGAAATAATCCATACTGTCTTTCCGAAAAATGGATGGATTAGTGTAACATTTGGCGGGCAAGCTGGACTACGTGTGCGCAGGTATTGCCGGGACCAGTGCAAGATTCCGTCGAAGGGGGTTTGCAAACTTACATATTCCTCGCTCCTGCCCGGTCTTCCGCGTGGCCGCCGTAGCGTAGCTTGGTAGCGTACAGGCCTGAAGGGCCTCGAAGAATGACCCTGGCAAATGGAGCCTGCGGGGCGGGTTCAAAGCACCTATAGTTGGTGGGAAAGTCCCGCCGGCGGCCCCACAACCACCGATAGAAACGGTTTTCGTGAAGAGCGGGGCACGAGAAAATCGACCACCCGGGGGGTCGAGAAAAGAATGCTTATTTCTTGATTAGTTGTCGTCCATGTTTGCTCAAGTAGGTTGCTTCGTCAAAGGCTTTAACCCGGTAGAATATCGGGTTCGGCCTAGTGGGCCGGTAGTTCAGCCTGGTATGCTGACGAGTGTGGTCAGGCCGAAGAACGTCCGGTTTGCAAACCAGTTGATGGTCTAGATTCCGGAAGGCCGCGGGTTCAAATCCCGCCCGGTCCACCAACTTTCAGTGCGAATCCGAAAGCTCGCGGATCAACTTGATTCCCACTCCTATGACTATTGTTCCGGCCGTGACAGGCAAGAGGTCCAGTGAGTAGACACGGATGCATGTTAGGGCTCCCGGACCGCAGCTAACGAACGTGAATTCGCCCCAAAGCCCCAAGAGAACCGACACAGCACCCACGATGAGGAAGATCACTGCGACGAACTTCTTAGAACTGACGCCATAGATCAACGTTGAAGCCGACCCTTCCCCCACACAAAGTTCTATGCTACACGCCTTCCTTCTTGAAACACGTCCACGATCAACCGCAGCGCTCCGATATTCTCCAAGGGATTCGCGTCTAGCAGGACCAAGTCTGCGATCTTTCCTTCCTCGATCGTCCCGCGTTCGCTTTCGCCTATCAAGGCTGCTGCGCTAGAGGTCGCAGCGATGAGGGCATGGCGCGGCTCCATCCCACACTCGACCATCAATTCAGCCTCTCTTGCGATTCGACCGTGACGCGCGGCTCCACCACCAGCATCCGTCCCCAGTGCTATCTTCACCCCCACCTTGACTGCGGCTGTAACAGCTGCACGCGAACCTTGTCGTAGATCCTCCGCTCTCTTCTTGCGGGCTTCAGGCCAATCAATCGCGCGTGCGTAATAGAGCATGGCGTCCCAGACTGACATTGTTGGGACGAGGTAGGTTTTGTTCTTCGCCATGGCTTCAAGATCTTGTGCTTCGAGAAACATCCCGTGTTCGAGGGAATCAACGCCGGCATGGGCGGCTATTCGACAGCTGGTCGGGTCGTTGGCGTGGCATGCGATCTTGAAACCTGCCTTGTGGGCTTCTTCGACGGCCACGGTGAGCAGTTTCTTGTCGAATGGAATGTCCGGCGCATCCTGGGGTCGGACGCCTTCGTTCCAGCCTGCTAGTGCGACCTTGATGAGGTCCGCTCCCGACTCAATCTCCGTCTTGATCGCGTTTCGTAGCTCATCGGTTTCCTCGAATAGTCTCGCGAAGGAAACGTAGGTGCCTCGGTGGGCAATCCATGTTCCGGCAGCGCGAATGTTCGGGGCGCGAATCTCTCCGGCTCGTGCTGCTCGTGCGAGCCTAATGCTGACTCCGTAGGGCGCACCCACGTCTCGCGCTGTCGTAACCCCGCTTCGTAAGCTGGTCTCTGCGAGTTCGATGGCACGCATTGAGATTTCGGGGAGTGGATCGGTAAATCGCGCGATCCATTCGGGCCCACCTGGACTGCTATAGTGAACATGACAATCCATGAGTCCCGGAATCAACGTTCGCGCCCTGCCGTCAACGACTCGAACCGTAGCTCGGTTACCCTGCCATTGGGACGCGGAGCCGATCCAATGGATCCTCCCATCACGAACCTCTACGGACAATTTGGGCTGCGCGGGCGAGCCAGTCCCATCCCAGAGCTGAACTTCGTCGATTAGGAGCTGCAATTTTCCAACCTCGTTATCACTCTACTTGTTCAAGTCTTGAATATTCCTCATTCGTGATACCCTGAGTATATCTGCGAGAGCAGAGACGTGAGTGCATGGAAGAGAGGGCGGGAGTTGTCTTCGTCACAGCTGATGAGATGCGCAAGATAGATGATATGACAATTCGAGAGTTCCGAGTGGATGTTCTCATGTTGATGGAGAACGCAGGCAGAGCAACGGCCATATTGGCCATGCGAATGCTACAGGGAACAATTCTCGGAAAGCGTGTTGCCTGCCTCGTCGGAGGGGGCAACAACGGCGGTGATGGAATGGTCGCGGCGAGACACTTGGCGAACTGGGGCGCTGATGTCAAAGTGATTGTTGGCACAACCAAAGATAAGATGAAGGATGTGCCACTGGGACAACTTCACATCCTCGAAAAAATGGGAGTCCCGATCCTATCAACAGACTACGCTCTAAGAGATTACGATCTGCTGATCGATGGTCTCATTGGATATGGGCTCGAGGGCAACCCTCGGGACAGAGTGGCGATGATAATCGAAGGCGCGAACTCGAGCGGCCACCCGGTCTTGGCACTGGACCTTCCCTCCGGAATGAACGCGACGACTGGTGAGGCCTACGACCCTTGTATCAAAGCGACCGCAACCCTGACCTTAGCGCTTCCAAAGACCGGGTTCCTTTCGCCGAGCGCCTCACCTTACGTAGGCGATTTGTACCTTGCTGACATCTCGATACCACGAAAAGTCTACCAGAGTTTTGGACAGCAAAACATCCTGTTCCAGAAGGAAACTCTACTGAAGGTCTAGATAGTCTGACGATCAATGTCAACAGTAGTTACATTACAGGATTCTCATTGAAACTCGGATGGGGTATGGATCCCTATTCGGTCTAGTAATCTAGTGGAGGGCGCGAATGGCTACTGAGATAGGGCTTCGATTACTTGTTGAGTGTGTGCGTCAGCTTTCACGGGATCGAATACCTTCTCGACGATCCCCTTTTCATCGATGATGAAGGTAACTCGTCTCGCGGTGTTGGATTTCTCGTTCAGAACACCGTACGCCTTTGTGATGCTCTTGTCTGAATCCGCGACCAGTTGGAATGGGAGGTTGAACTTTTGGGTGAAATGCTGATGCGACACGACATTGTCAATGCTCACGCCTAAGACCTCAGCTCCCAGCTCGCGAATTTTCTGGTATTGATCACGGAGACCACAGGCCTCGATGGTACAACCAGGGGTATCGTCTTTCGGGTAGAAGTAGAGAACTACCTTCTTTCCTTTGTAATCATTGAGCTTCACTACTTCACCTGTAGTCAAGAGAGACGTGAATTCTGGAGCGTGGGTCCCGGTTTGGACACTCGTGGTGGCCTGCATGACTTTTCAGGGTGGCATGGTCTCTTTTATGGACATCGCTCAGTATGAGAGATAGAGAAGCAGCCTGATTCTCCTTGCTCTCCAAGCCTTCTACTTCCGCGGCCCTAGGCGTTACATGTGTCGAAGAGATCCAATCAGAGAACGCGATAGGTAATGGATCCTCATTGAAAGAGTTCTGCGGAGAATCTGCTGAACTCCAAACTTTTTTTTTGCCGGACAACCCACTTTCTGTACAGTCTCGGATGAGTTGCGGCCCTCTCTACGTCTCATC
>Ga0137368_10008137_pt1 | contig 10850 bp, 10 predicted proteins | sample SagtaG_13_FD_104917 | JGI IMG/M metagenome (GOLD analysis project Ga0137368, IMG submission 104917) | Vadose zone soil microbial communities from Sagehorn Ranch, Mendocino, California, USA - Sage1_L_100_16 metaG | ecosystem: Environmental > Terrestrial > Soil > Vadose zone | place: USA...
AGACTGGGCGGGAGCAGGAACTGCTGTTCGCGATCGCACGGGATGAGGTTGTAGGCCAGGCCACCCAGGACCTCCTTCGGGGGAAGGCTTACATCCCTGTAATTCTCCCCCATGGCGCGCCTGGATGCGACCGCCGTCATCCGGGTTTTCGCGACAGGCTCCCAAGGGAGTTGGATATTGACCATCGACGCCAAGGTGGGTTCCGTCTTGGCCGTGAACAGTAGGGAATCCAGTAGTGCCGCCTGTCCCGATGCGGGAAGTAGCTACTGGGGTGCCTGCCCAAACACGACTGGACTGATTCAAAGCCCAGCCGATTCCGAGACGAGGACCGAGGCTATCAACTTAGTGCGCCAATACCTTGCTGCGGATCGAGTGCGAAAACCCAACCTTGAACACTGGTGGCGACTGGCAGATCCCTGGTGGCGGCTTGAAAATGGTTGGTCCGAACCAGCGGATGTCGGCGACGATCTGGGTGGAATGGAGACAAGCGATGCGTTTTACAGTTTCACAATGGGGGGGGTCTACGGCATTCTGCATAGGAACGGGTCGCTGTCCCCTGCCCAGAACAAGGCATTCCTCCTTTCCCGTGTCTCTATCCATCTTCCCGACTGCGATCCCAAGGACGTGGCCCGCCTGACCCACGGTCTACTGTGGGTAGGGTTCAGCTACCCGAACTGCGACTGCACCTCGCCCGGATATGCCTTCGTGGCCCGACGGGGCTCAGGGTTGCGGGTCTTCGGCGTGAGCTAGATCCCTGCATCCGCTCACCGACACCAACAGGATCCGCTTCCGGCGTTATGGATCGGTGATCGTCACACTCGGGACCGATTGTCCAGTCTCAACGTCCAGAGCACGGCAGACTCCGCGTGAAAGCTCGACCTTGTTCTCGGGCGAACCGGAGACGTCGTTGATCCGGGCTCGGACCTCGTGGCCTCCATGCGCCACACGAACCCACTGGTTCTTCTGCCATCTGGCTTGGCCCTGTTCGCCCTGTGGGGCCGGCGACCGTCAGATCCATCAATGGAAGAGTTCCTCGGCCAGCGCGACGATGATGCCCGCAGGGCCTCGCATGTAGCAGAGTCTGTACATGTCCTCGTACTGGACCACCTCGCCGACGAGTTCGGCGCCGTTGGCGCGCAGGCGAGCGACAGTGTCGTCGACGCTTTCGACTGTAAACATGACGCTCCGGAGGCCCAGCGTGTTCGGCGGAGCGATCGCCGGTTCGATCTCGACCAGTTTTGGATTGCGAAACTTCGTCAGCTCAAGCCGCCCGTGCCCATCTGGAGTCCGCATCATAACGATGTCGACTTGGACACTTTCGAGCCCGTTGACGCGGTCCACCCACGGGCCCTCGACCGGCATCTCGCCTTCGGGCGTCATGCCGAGCGCGGTGAAAAAGGCGATAGCGGCTGCAAGGTCGTCGACGACGACGCTGACGTGGTCCAATCTCTTGATCGTCATGTCCCTAGCATGGCAGAGGCCGTGCGCGGCGGTCCAGGGCGACCGTTCTCGCGAGTTGGACGTGGTTAGGCCCAAAGGAATGCGATCTGGAATGTCGGCAGCCCATAGAGTCGGCATCCGCATCGAGAACTTGATGAATGGTTCGAATTGAGTGGTCGTCAACATCTCCTGCTCGGTAGACCTCTTCCCACGCCTTCTGCGTTCGACCACTTGAGTTGCAATCGGCGTAGTTGACTCGACTGAAGAAGGCATGCTCCTGGGCAAATGCAACGGCTGGCCATGCGACCTCATACGGTTCCCCAGGTCCCGACTTGTAGGCATGAATGAAGTCCAAGTCAGCACCAGGGTGATCATCGAAGATCTCATTGAGATGATCGGCCATGGCGTTGGCGCGTGAGCTACTCACGAACTCCGCTACAGTCATGTAGGTGCCGTCACATTGGCGGCACCGAACGATGTAGAGCGGAGGAGAAGGACTGAAGTCCACGCGAGCATGATTTGCGGCGCAACCGCTTCGAGGCTGACGAGGCAACTGATCTGCCATCTTCCCCTCCCACCTACAGGTTCGGCCTATCGATTCACTGAGAGCAAGATTACGCCACGTCTTCAATCGAGGGCACGGACTTGCGCGTATCAAACGCTGCCGCTGAAGTCTGTGGCGAATGGCAGGGCGTTCGTTCTCAGATACCAAGCGGCACGAGGCGGTCGACGGCGACTGCGGCGAAGAGCAGGCCGAGGTACGTGATCGAGAACTTGAAGACGCCGAGTGCCAGCTTTGGGGTGGTTCGGCGATACAGCTGGACCGCCTTTGCGATGAACCAGCCGCCCAGGACCACGGCGGCGACCAGGTAGATCGCGCCCATCTTCGCCACCGGGTACAGCAGCAGCGTGATGGCGAAGAGCAGGACCGTGTACAGCAGGATGTTCCAGGTGGTCTGGCGCTCGCCCCGGACCACCGGGAGCATGGGGACCTTCGCCGCGGCGTAGTCCTTCGTGTAGCGCATCGCGAGGGCCCAGAAGTGCGGTGGGGTCCAGAAGAACACGATCGCGAACAGCACCACCGGCGCCAGGGCCAGCGAGCCCGTCACCGCCGCCCACCCCACCTGGACCGGCACCGCGCCCGCCGCGCCCCCGATCACGATGTTCTGCGGCGTCGAGCGCTTCAGGACCAGCGTGTACACCAGCACGTAGAACAGCAGCGCCGACAGCGCCAGCGACGCGGCCAGGACGTTCACCATCATCCCCAGCCAGAAGAACGCGACCACGCCGAGGACGTAGCCGAACGTCAGGGCCCGCTCGGGCGCGATGGCGTGGGCGGGGAGGGGACGGGACCGGGTTCGCCGCATGATTGCGTCGATGTCCCGGTCGAAGAACTGATTCATCGCGTTCGCGCCACCGGCCGCGAGGGTGCCCCCGAACATCGTGGAGGCCACCAGCCACAGCGACGGCCACCCTTCGGACGCCAGGAACATCGTCGGGACGGTGGTGATGAGCAGCAGCACGATGATCCGGGGCTTGGTCAGCTGGAAGTACGCCGCGGTCGACTTGCGGAGCGCCACGGCCCGGTCGCGCCCCGAGGGCCGTTCGGCCGTATCGGCCTCGGCGGCAGGCTCTCGGCTCGATCCCACCAGCCGCTTGCTGAGCGTGGCGAGCGCGATCAGCGAGCCCCAGATCAGCGACGCCAGCACGACGTGCGCGATCTTCGAGGCCGAGGACAGCTTGCTCCACACGAGCGTCGCGCCCACCAGCACCTGTCCCACGTACAAGCCCAGCGCAAGCGTCGAGAAGAACGTCAGGTCGAAGTAGCGCTTCTGCATGGTCCAGGCCCGCATGCACACGTAGACCAGCAGGATGCCCACGCCCGCCGCCAGGACCCGGTGCAGGAACATCGTGGTGAACACCCCGCCCAACTGCGGCACGAGCTTGCCTTTCATCAGCGGCCAGTCCCTGAACGCCAGCCCGGCCCCCTGCCCCCGCACGTAGCCGCCCACCAGGATGAGGGCGAAGCTCGCGCCGGCCGTGATCCAGGCCAGCCGGTTGAACCCGGGTTCGTGGGTGAGGTGCGCCGACCCCAGCTCGGCCAGCTTGACCCGGCAGAACGAGGTGGCGATGAGCCACACGAGCGTCCCGGCAAGGAGCATCGCCGTGGCCAGGTGGGCGGTCACCAGGGTCGGCTTGAGGTCGCCCTTCACCACGATCCCGCCGAGCGCGGCCTGCGCCACCACCAGCACCACCGCCGTCATGGCACCCCGGAACAGCGGCCGCACGTTGCGGTACTGGCGGAACGTGTGGACCGCGAGCCACCCGACGAGCACCACCGTGGCGAACGCCAGCCACCGGTGCGACTGTTCGATGAGCGCGTGGTACGAGAACGCGTCGACGCCGTGGCAGAAAGGCCACGACGTCCCGCATCCCGCCCCGGACCCGCTGGCGCGCACCAGCGCACCGACGCCGATGAGGGCGAACGTGCTGGCCGTGGCCGCGATGGCGATCTTCTGGAATCGGTTCATCCGTGGTCCGCGCGGGGGCCGGCACTGTGATCCGGGTCCACCTGCGAGCCCAGTGTAGACGCGGTGTTTGGCGACCGCCGTCGGGGCCCGTAGGGGTGGGATACTCCGGCCGTGGACACCCGGAGGGGTGTGGACCTCGACACCGCTCGGCGCGCGTTCTTCCGGCATCCGGTCGCCCGGCTGGCCACCACCGGAACAGAGGGCCCCCACGTCGTGCCGGTGTGGTTCGTGTGGGACCCCGACGCGGTGTTCTGCTCCATCGAGGGTGGGACGCGGACCCTGGTGAATGTCCGGACCGATCCCCGGGTAGCCCTGGTCCTCGACGCCGGCCGGCAGTGGGAGCAGCTGGGGGGCGTGGTCCTCTCGGGCCGGGCCCGGCTGCTCCGCCCGGAGCACCCCGACCTCCGCGGGCCCATGTCGCGGTGGTACGACAAGTACCGCGAGCGGTTCGGGCCCCGCGGCTATCGCCTCTTCACCGAGAACGTCCCCGAGCTGTGGTTCGTGCGCATCCACCCTGAGCGGGTGGCGTGGTGGGACCACGGGGAGGGTCCGTTTGCCGCTCTGCGGGACCGGGACTAGCATCTGGCCCGGAGGTTTGTGAAAGTCTTCACAAGCGGCTGAGGGAGCGTTCTTGCCGAGTCCGGACGAGCGGTTCGACGTCCTGGTCGTGGGGGCCGGCCCGGGGGGATCGTCCGCCGCCTACCACCTGGCCCGCCACGGGGTGAACGTCGCCCTGCTCGAACGAACGTCGTTCCCGCGAGAGAAGGTGTGCGGCGACGGCCTCACTCCGCGCGGGGTCAAGGCGATGCTCGAGATGGGCGTCGACACCGAAGCCCCCGGCTTCGTCCGCGTGGAGGGCCTCCGCGTCTACGGCCGCCGCGGCATCCTCGACCTCCCCTGGCCCGCCCTCAGTTCCTGGCCCGGCTACGGCCTGGTCCGAACCCGCCACGACTTCGACGAGATCCTGGCCCACCGAGCCCAACAAGCCGGCGCCACCCTCTACGAACGCACGGAAGCAACCGCTCCGCTGATGGATCGAGGATGGGTGGTCGGTTCCACGGTCCGGTCCATGGAGCCCGACCGCGAGCTCGCGGGAACCGGAGCGCGCGTCGGCCCCGGTGCGGCAGCGGGGGCTCTGAGCGAAGCGAAGCGGAGCGAAGGAGCGGAGCGCCCTCCGCAGAGCACCGGGGCCGAGGTGGCGAACGACACGCAGAGCGAGGGCAACGGCCAACGCCCCCGAAAGCCCACCGGCGGCCCCACCAGAACGATCCGAGCGAGACTGGTGATCGCCGCAGACGGTGCGTCGTCGCGGTTCGGGGGCCAGGTGGGAGTGCGCCGGGACACGACGAGGCCGCTCGGGATCGCCGCGAGGCGCTACTACCGCTGGCCGAGGGCTCAGGTCCCGTGGCTCGAGGCGTGGCTGGACCTGTGGGACGGCCCGAAGCTGCTGCCCGGCTACGGCTGGATCTTCCCGATCGACGACGAGGTCGTGAACGTGGGCGCCGGCCTGCTGAACACGTTCCACGGGTTCAAGGACCTGTCGGCCAGGCGGGTGTTCGAGATCTTCGTGAAGATGCTGCCCGCCGAGTGGGGGCTGACCGAGGACACGGCCATCGGTCCGGTGAAGTCCGGCCCGCTCCCCATGGGGTTCAACCGCCGCCCGCTGGCCCAGCCCGGAGTGCTGCTGGTGGGCGACGCGGGCGGTCTGGTGAACCCGTTCAACGGCGAGGGGATCTCCTACGCCATGGAGACCGGCCAGATCGCGGCCGAGCTGGCGTTCGAGGCCCTGGCCAAGGACCGGCCGGCGCTGGCCCAGATGTATCCCACGGTCGTCCGGCAGCGGTACGCCAAGTACTTCCGGATGGGGAACGTGTTCGTGAAGGCCATCGGGAACCCCAGGATCATGGCGTTCGCCACCAAGCACGGGCTGCACCGCGAGTGGCTCATGCAGTTCGCCCTGCGCATGATGGCCAACCTCAGCGACGGGTCCGCGGGCGACGTCCACGACAGGGTGTTCGCCGCGCTCGAGGCCATCTCGCCGGCGGCATGAACGGGCGCGCTGAGGGAACGCCGGGATGATGGCCCTGGTGGCCGACCTCTCGGCCTACCTCCCGGTGCTGCTCCTCGCGGGCGTGGTGGCGGCGTTCGCCACGCTGTCGCTGGTGGCGTCGTCGTTCCTCCGCCCGAGCCGGCCCACCCGCCCCAAGGCGGCACCGTACGAGAGCGGGATCGAGGTGGAGGCCCTTCCCCGGGGGCAGCGGTTCCCGGTGAAGTTCTACATCGTGGCGATGCTGTTCATCGTCTTCGACATCGAGACGATCTTCCTGTTCCCGTGGGCCGTGACGTTCAGCCAGCTGGGGGTGTTCGGGCTGGTCGAGATGGCCGTGTTCATCGCGCTGGTGTTCGTGGCCTACGTGTACGTGTGGCGCAAGGGCGGCCTGGACTGGGAGGAGGCCGAACGGGCCGACCTCCGCCGGCGCCTCGCCGCGCAACTGGCGTCAGCATCGCCGAAGCAGCCGGCGCCACTGCCGACGGAGGGCGACCGTGCCGGTTGAGCGGATCCCCGGGAACGCCACCGGGCGTACGGGCCCGTCGGGACGCCCGGCCGTGGCCGCCGGAGTGCCGGGGGTGACCGGGGCCACCGGCGCGGTGGACGTCGGGCCGTCCGGGGCCGACCTCGCCACCGAGGAGGAGGTTCGCCGGGGGATCCTGCTGACCACCATCGACCGCGGGGTGAGCTGGGCCCGCAAGCAGTCCACGTGGGGGGTCACGTTCGGGCTGGCGTGCTGCGCGATCGAGATGATGGCCAGCGGCGCCGCGAACTACGACCTGGCCCGGTGGGGGATGGAGATCTTCCGGGCCTCGCCCCGGCAGGCCGACCTGATGATCGTGGCCGGCCGGGTCTCGCAGAAGATGGCCCCGGTCCTGCGCCACGTGTACGACCAGATGCCCGAGCCGAAGTGGGTCATCTCGATGGGCGTGTGCGCCTCGGCCGGCGGGATGTTCACGAACTACGCGCTGGTCCAGGGGGTCGACACCATCGTGCCGGTGGACATCTACGTGCCCGGATGCCCGCCCCGTCCGGAGATGCTGATGTACGGGATCCTCCGCCTCCACGAGAAGATCCGGACGAAGGGCCGCCTGAGGTAGTGGACGTCCAGGCCCTGGCCCACCGCCTTCGCGACCGATTCCCCGACGTCATCGTGGTGCGGGACGAGGTCACCGTCGTGGTCGACGCGGAGGAGGTGGTGGCGGCGCTCTCGTGGCTCCGGGACGAGCCGGATCTGGTGCTCGTCTGGCTGGCCGACCTCTCGGCCACCGACTGGCCCGACCGCGAGCCCCGGTTCTGGGTGGCCTATCACCTGTTCTCCTTCCAGCACGGCCACCGGGTCCGGGTGAAGGCCGGGCTGGCATCGGAGGAGCCCCGGATCGCCACCGTGACCGGCGTGTTCCCGGCGGCGAACTGGCTAGAGCGCGAGGTGTTCGACTTCTACGGCGTGGTGTTCGAGGGCCACCCGGACCTCCGCCGGATCATCATGCCGGACGACTGGGAGGGGTACCCGCTGCGCAAGGACTACTCGCTGGGCGGGGTCGGGACCCAGTACAAGGGCGCGTTCATCCCCCCGGTGGACGAGCGGAGCGTCTGATGCGGGGGTCCGGGGGGCTCAAGAGCGAGGCCGGAAGGGAGCACGGAGCGGATGGCGGCAAAGCCGAGCGATAGCCCCCCGGTCGGAAGGGACCCCTTCTCCGACACGCGCCGTGAGTTCGATGCCCCGGCCTCCCTGCCGGGGGAGGAGCACGGCGACGTCCGCGAGGAGACCATGCTCATCAACATGGGGCCCCAGCACCCCTCGACGCACGGGGTGCTCAGGATGGTCCTCGAGCTGGATGGCGAGAGCGTGGTGTCGTGCCGTCCCGTGGTGGGGTACCTCCACACCGGGATCGAGAAGAACACCGAGTGGCGGACGTGGCAGCAGGGCATCGCGTTCGTCACCCGGATGGACTACCTGGCCCCGTTCTTCAACGAGATGGCGTACTGCACCGCCGTCGAGCGCCTGCTGGGCATCGAGGTGCCGCCCCGGGCTCGGGTCCTCCGCGTGATGCTCTGCGAGCTGAACCGGATCGCCTCCCACCTGGTCGCCCTGGCCACCCTGTCGCTCGAGTTGGGCGCCATCAGCGTGATGCTGTACGGCTTCCGGGAGCGCGAGGTCATCCTCGACATCTTCGAGATGGCAAGCGGCCTCCGCATGAACCACGCGTACATGCGGATCGGCGGCCTGGCCATGGACCTCCCCGACGGCGCAACGGATCGCGTGCGGTCGTTCCTGAACCTGATGCCGGGACGCATCGACGAGTACGAGGACCTGCTCTCCCAGAACCCCATCTGGCTCGAACGGAACCGCGGCGTGGGCGTGGTCCCGAAGGAGACGCTGCTGGCCCTGGGCGCCACCGGGCCCATCCTGCGCGCGGCCGGCGTGCCGTACGACGTCCGCCGGGACGACCCCTACGGTGGCTACGAGGACTACGAGTTCGACGTGGTCACGCGTACGGCAGGCGACTGCTACGCGCGCTACGAGGTCCGGATCGAGGAGATGCGCCAGTCGCTCCTCATCGTCGAACAGTGCCTGGAGCGCCTCCCCGAAGGAGACGTGAAGGTGGACGACCCCAAGGTCCGGTTCCCCGGGCACCTCTCGGTGGGGCCCGACGGCATCGGGAACGACCCCCGGTACCTGGCCCACATCATGGAGGAGTCCATGGAGGCCCTGATCAACCACTTCAAGCTGGTGACGCAGGGCATCCGGGTCCCGGCCGGCGAGGTGTACCAGGCCGTGGAGTCCCCCCGCGGCGAGCTGGGCTACTACGTGGTCTCCGACGGCGGGAACCGGCCCTACCGGGTCCGGGTCCGCGACCCCTCGTTCGTGAACCTGCAATCGCTCCCGGCCATGGTCGAGGGCGGCCTGGTGGCCGACGTCATCGCCTGCGTCGGCAGCATGGACCCGGTGATGGGCGGGGTGGACCGCTGATGCCTGTCCTCACGGCCGAGCTGCGCGAGCACGCCGAGCGGATCAAGGCCCGGTACCCCGACCCCCGCTCCGCCATGCTCCCCCTGCTGTACCTGGTCCAGTCGGCCGAGGGCCACGTCTCCCGCGACGGCATGCGCGAGGTCGGCGAGCTCCTCGACCTCCGCACCGCCGAGGTCGAAGCCGTGGCCACCTTCTACACGATGTTCCGCTTCCGCCCCGCCGGCCGCTACGTCCTCTCCATCTGCACCAACGTCAGCTGCGCCCTCCTCGGCGCCAAACACCTCTACGAGAAGGCCGAACAGACCCTCGGCCCCGACGCCCACACCGTCACCCCCGACGGCGCCATCACCCTCCACGAAGAAGAATGCCTCGGCGCCTGCGACCAGGCCCCCCTCATCCAGGTCAACTTCCTCAACTACGCCAAGATGACCGAGGAAGCATTGGTCAACCTCATTGACCACCTGAGATCCGGCACCCCCCCGGTCTCCACGCAGGGCGTCGTCCCCCCCGACCTCCAAGCAACCTGCCGCATCCTCGCCGGCCTCGGCCCCCCGGAGGGCTGGCCCGCCCCGCCGAACGGCGATGCGCGACCCGGGACTCCGGAGGCCACCTCGACGCGGGAGACCGAGTCCGCCCCCGCCACCAAGAGTTCAGGTGGCCGAGGCACCAGCGCCCCCGAAGAGCAGACGGAACACCCGGAGCCAGTCGAGGGCCAGCGCGAGGAGGACGCCGATGGCTCCTGAGTTCGAGCCAGTCCTCACGGCGCGGTGGTCCAACCCCGAGGCCCGCACGATCGACGGCTACCTGAAGACCGGCGGCTACCGGGCCCTGAGGAAGGCCCTGTCCATGGATCCCGACGACGTGATCGAGGAGGTCAAGGCCAGCGGCCTCCGCGGCCGTGGCGGCGCGGGCTTCCCCACGGGGCAGAAGTGGGCGTTCGTGCCGCAGGACACCGGCAGGCCCACCTACATGGTCGTGAACTTCGACGAGTCCGAGCCCGGCACGTTCAACAACCGCGAGCTGGTCGAACGGGATCCCCACCAGCTCATCGAGGGCATCGTGATCGGGGCCTACGCCATCCGCTCGCACACCGCGTTCGTCTACACGCGGGGCGAGTTCCTGTACCCGGGCGTGGTCCTGGAACGCGCCCTGGCCGAGGCATACGAGAAGGGGTTCGTCGGGACGAAGGTGGGCGGCACCGACTACCAGCTGGAGATCGTGATCCACCGCGGCGCCGGGGCGTACATCTGCGGCGAGGAGACCGCGCTCCTGGATTCGCTGGAAGGCCGCCGGGGGCAACCCCGCCTCCGGCCCCCGTTCCCCGTGGTGGCCGGCGCGTACATGGCCCCCACCGCGATCAACAACGTGGAGACCCTGTCGAACGTCCCCCACATCATCGAACGCGGCGCCGACTGGTTCGCCTCGATCGGCACGGAGAAGTCCACCGGCCCCAAGATGTTCTCGCTGTCCGGCAAGGTGAATCGACCCGGGAACTACGAGGCCCCCATGGGGACCCCGGCCCGCGAGCTCATCGAGGAGTACGCGGGCGGCGTTCGCGACGGCCGGACCGTGAAGGCGTGGACGCCCGGCGGCTCCTCCACGCCGTTCCTCACCGCCGAGCACCTCGACACCCACATGGACTTCGAGTCGGTGCAGGCGGCGGGGTCGCTCCTGGGGACCGCCGCCATGATCGTGCTCGACGACCGGGACTGCGTGGTGGACACCACGCTCCGCATGCTCGAGTTCTACGCGCACGAGTCCTGCGGCAAGTGCACCCCGTGCCGGGAGGGCACGTGGTGGATGACGAAGGTCCTCCGGCGCATCGAGCTGGGGTACGGCCGCACGGACGACCTGC
>Ga0137368_10008142_pt1 | contig 10844 bp, 5 predicted proteins | sample SagtaG_13_FD_104917 | JGI IMG/M metagenome (GOLD analysis project Ga0137368, IMG submission 104917) | Vadose zone soil microbial communities from Sagehorn Ranch, Mendocino, California, USA - Sage1_L_100_16 metaG | ecosystem: Environmental > Terrestrial > Soil > Vadose zone | place: USA...
ATCCCAACATCCTGCCGGTCTACGATTCCGGCGACGCGGGCGGAACGCTGTACTTCGTCATGCCATTCGTCGAGGGCGAATCCCTACGCGACCGGCTGGAGCGTGAGCCGCAGTTGCCGGACGACGATGCGCTGCAGATCGCCCGCGAGGTTGCCGAAGCGCTCGCCTACGCGCATAGCCACGACGTGGTGCATCGCGACATCAAGCCCGGGAACATCATGCTGTCCGGCGGTCACGCGATCGTCGCCGACTTCGGCATCGCGCGCGCCGTCAGCGCCGCCGGTGGCGACAAGCTGACGCAGACCGGGCTGGCCATTGGGACACCCGCCTACATGCCGCCCGAGCAAGCCTCGGGGTCGGGGCAGGTGGACCGCCGCAGCGACATCTACAGTCTCGCCTGCGTGCTCTACGAGACCCTTGCGGGCCAACCGCCGTTCACCGGACCGACGGCGCAGGCGATCATGGCGCGCCATTCGCTCGATGCGGTGCCGCGGCTCAAGATCGTGCGCGACGCGATCCCGGACGAGCTCGAAGTCGTGATCGAACGCGCGCTCGAGAAGGTGCCGGCCGACCGGTATCAGACATCCGGCGAATTCGCCAAGGCGCTCACCGCGGCCAGCACTGGACGCGTATCGCGCGTCACCGCCGCGCGGCGGCCGGCGCGCGCGATGACCCTGCTGCGACGGCCAGCGACCGTCGCCGGGATCGGTGCGCTTGCGCTGATTGCTGGAGCATGGCTGCTGTTCGGTCGTCACCGGAATGGTGGAGCCGGTGTCAGCACGGCAGGCCTGGCACAGAATCGCGTCGCGGTGCTCTACTTCAACGACCTGAGTCGCGACAGCTCGCTGCGCTATCTCGCCGACGGCCTCACCGAATCGTTGATCGATCAACTGAGCGCGATTCGCGCGCTGGATGTCGTATCGCGCAACGGCGTCGCGCCCTTCCGCGGGCGTGACGTGGCGCGTGACTCGATCGCGCGCGCCCTGCAGGCCGGCATGCTGGTGGAAGGGGAGGTGGAGCCGGTTGGCACGCGGGGAGCGACGCGTGTGACGATTCGCCTCGTGGATGGGGCGAGCGCCGTGGACCTCCGGCGCCAAAGTTTCGAGTTGCCCATTGGAGCGCCTCTCGCGATGCGCGATTCCCTTGCCAGCCAGGCGGCCCTGTTTCTACGGGAGCGGCTCGGCGCCGAAGTGCGGCTGCGCGAGGAACGGTCCGAGACCAAGAGCGTCGAGGCTTGGACATCGGTGCAACAGGCGCTAAAGACACAGAAGGACGCGTTCGCTGCGTCCGTCAGGGATGCGGCAGCCGCCGCGGGCTTGTACGCGCGTGCGGACTCTCTGCTCGAGCGAGCGGAGAAAGCGGATCCGGCCTGGGTCCAACCGATCGTGTTGCGCGCGCGCCTGGCGTACCAGCGAGCGCGGCCCGAGCGCGTGCCACGGGAGGTCGAACGCTGGATCAATGTCGGCTTGGGGCATGCTGATCGTGCACTCCGTCTCGAGCCACAGAATCCGGATGGGCTCGAGATTCGGGGAACGCTCCGCTTCTTTCGTTATTCGCGCGAGCTCGAACCGGATCCCGCGGCAGCGGAGCGGTTGCTCGCATCAGCCCAGGCCGATCTCGAGACCGCAACACGGCTCAACCCGCAGCAAGTTGGCGCCTGGAACACCCTTTCCATCCTCTACTATCAGCGGCGGGAGCTCGTCGAGGCGAACCGCGCCGCCCGCACGGCGTACGAGGCGGACGCCTACCTCGCATCGGCGGAGGCGGTCTTGTTCCGCCTGTTTGTGACGTCATATGATCTGGAGCTGTTTACGCCAGCGACGGACTGGTGTGAAAAGGGGCAGCGTCGGTTCCCGAACAATCCGCAGTTCGCGCAGTGCGAGCTGATGCTCATGTCGACCCCCGCGGGCGATCCGGACGTCGCCCGTGCGTGGCAGCTCGCCAACGATGCGGTACGGCTGACGCCGGAACGGGCGCGCCCCTACGCCCAACTCTATCAGCAGATCTGGGTCGCGGCCGTGCTCACCCGTGCCGGCCTTGCCGACAGCGCGCGACATGTCCTGGACCGCTCACGGGGCGACGCCAACATCGACCCCACAAAGGAGCTCCGCGGCTACCAGGCGTTCGTCCGCGTGATGCTGGGTGATAAGGAGGAAGCGTTTCGCCTGCTGGATGAGTACTTCACGGCCAACCCCAAGCACCGTGAGGGCTTCCGCAAGAACGTGCACTGGTGGTGGCGCCCTATCCAGGACGACCCCCGCTTCAAAGCCCTCATCGGTGCGCGATAGACGAGTGTGATCTGTATCACATCTGCAACGGTCTGGGGTCTAGCGCTAGTAAAAACCCGAGGAGAATTTCTAGGCGTTCCGTTGGTCCGAAGCCCGTTGTCGTCGGCGCTCCCCTAGACGCGCCACACATCGCGGGTCCATGAGCCGCGCTAGGAGCGCCCCATGAAACATCTCACGCGTTTCGCCGTCGCTGTCGTCGTCCTGTCGGGTTGTAGAGACAACTCCCCAGTCCAGCCGTATCAAGTCCCTCCAATCAACGCCATGATCTTCGACGGCGCGCACTCGGACGGAAACAAAGACTTCTTCTTCCTGCCACCACTCGTTGCGAGTCCTGTCGGCTCACCCAACTACGACGCCGGCAAATTCAATGCTGCCCTCTCGCCATTTGTCGAGGTCTGCGAGCTGACAGCGATCGATGTCCCATCGCTCGCGACTGCGACCTGCAAGAGCGACGCGCGAGTCTTCGGTCCGGCGAGGATGGCCCTCGCTGCCGCGAGCGAGCAATACGTCCTCAATTGGGATACGAAGGCATCGCCGCTGATTGCCACCAGTTTTTATCGCATCATCGTGCGAGGGGCGCCGCGAGGTACGCCCCTCGGGTTCCTGGACGTCGATCCGGTGCTCGGGGGAATGAAGAACCCGAAGACCGGAGAGGTCTTCATCTTCCAGGACGGGCGGACGCAACCGATCAAGGTGCGTATCGAGTTGGGCGCATTTGGATCGGGGGACCCGAACACCGGCGGCGATCCAAACGACCGCGTGGAACAGGTCGTGCCGAACACCCTTCCGGTCACGGGACTCGATGTGACCACAAATACCAAACACGCCGGAGCACATTTCACGAACGGGTGGCTTCCACTGGTCGATGGAATGCAACTCGATCAGGTGGTCGTTATCATCGAGCGCTTACCCATCAGGAACGGCGCGACCTGCCTGAATACACCGTTCGAGCAGCTGGAAGGGTGTTATCGGTTCCGCACCGACCCCGATCTGCACGGACTCGGACCGGATGGTACCGACTTGTTGTTCACGAGCCTCGTGATCGCAGGTGTCTGCTTCCAGTACCCCAGCGATATCGGCCAGGAGAATGAACATCCGTTCGAGCTGTACCGGAGCGAAGAGATCGAAGGACGCCTGGTGCCCGCCGTACAACTGGTGGACGAACGCGATGCGCCCTTCCTGAGCTGTGGCGACTTCGGACCGACCCCTCCCTCGATCGGTGCGGCATTGCGGTCGGGTCACCTGGGCGATATCGCCAGGGCCGGTTTGTACGCGGTGACTCACGCGATCGGTCGCGTCATACAGCCCACCGCGCTCCACGCCGTCGACCTGGGCGCCGGTGGCAGCACGAACGAGTTTAGCCGCTTCGGCTACGTACGGCCCTCGACGATGACTATCAACTCGGGCGATGGTGCCGTCGCCCCCGCAGGCTCCACGGTGCAAGCATCCGTGCACGTCCAAGACATCCACAACCACAACGTGGACGAGATCTCGAATGTCGTAGGCCAGCCGGTCACCTTCACGGTCACGGGGGGCGGCGGTACACTGCCCGACGGCGCGACTGAGCCGAGTACGCGCACGGTCGTCACTGATGGCTCCGGCATCGCCACCGTGTCGTGGCGGCTCGGCGCGGGGGCCAACGAGCTCTCAGCAAGCACCGCCAATGTCCTCGTGAGTCCGGTCTTCATTCACGCGACCGGAACTTCCGCCAACCTGATCATCTCCAACTTCACGCGCTCGTTCACAAGCCCGACGGTGGCCGACAACATCACGTTCACGGCCGTCGTGCAGAACGTGGGAACCTCGCCGGCGCCGGCGTCGAGCATGACGGTCCGTGTGGGGGGGGAGACGTTCCATCCGGTTTCGCCAGTGCCGGCACTGAACCCGGGCCAGACGGCCTCGGTCACTCGTGTGGTGAATCTTGACGTGGCGCAAGGCTTCATCGCGGAAGCGACCGCGGACGTGAACCACGACGTCCTGGAAACGAACGAGAGCGACAACAATTCGCAAATGTCGTTCGTGGTGACCGCGTTGCAGGCCAGCATAGCCGACGCCAGCGGTGATGCGACTGCCGACGCGCGCGTCGCTGTCGCGCCCGATCTCGTGTCCGCAACCGCCCAGGTCGACCGGGGGAACCTGACGCTCCAGCTGCGGTTCGCCACGGGCACATTCGACCAGAACGCCACCATGGCAACCGTGGTCATCGACGTGGATCAGAATCCCGCGACCGGGTTCCCGGGTGTGGACGCGGCGAACAATGATGCGTCGTCGATCGGCGCGGAGTACAATCTCGAGGTCGGGTCGCAGTCCGTTGGCTCGACGGCGACCCTGCTCACCTTCGCGCCCGGCGTCGGCTTCACGAGTCAGAAGGTGGGCGCCATCATCTACGTCGCTGATGGAGCCGATGTGGTGCTTCCGCTCTCGGCCCTCGGTGGGGACCGCGGCGAGCTGAGTTTCAAGGTCGTCGTCCAGACGCAGATCAGTTTCCCGCCCAATGAGATCACTTATACGGGCATCGTGGACTACATGACGGCTATCGGTCAGGCACCGGGTGGTCTCGTTTCCCATCCCATCGAGATCGGCCTCCTGAACCCGACTCCGTCGCCCCTGTACGGGCGGAGCTGGAGCGCAGGACTGGGACAGTAAGGAAACGGGTTGCGTTGACCCGCAGTCGGGTGGCAAAGGGCGGCTCCGCGGAGCCGCCCTTTTTTTTCCATGCCGGGAGGCCCCCCATCGCTGGAATTAGTTCCTCTGGCTGAGGCGGATGGAACTAGCTCCTCTGGTGGAGGGGGAATGATTCTCTTGTTCGATGGTGCGTCGACGCTCTCGGCTTTTTGTTTGTTCTCTACATCTCACGTTCGGTAACCTACAATGAAGTGTTGCTCGAGCTATCTGCCGTTCGTGGCGATCGTCGCCCTTGGGGCGGTCGCCTGTCACGGCGACCGCAGCTATTCGGCAGGCCCTGCTGCGCTCATCGTCGACGCCAATCACGACGGCAATGTCTTTTTCGTCTGGCTCCCGCCGCTCGTACCACAGCAAGCGCCGGCGGCCCAGGTGTTCTCCCGGCAGCTCAGTCCGATCGTGACCATTACCAATCTCTGCAGCGGCGAAATCATCCGCACGTTGGCGGGATCGGACATGCAAGCGGACGACGCCGAGTACCACACAAACTGGCACACGCCCGACGACAACCTCGATTCGAGCTGTACGTATCGGATCACCACGACAACAGGGACGCGGCAGCTCGGCGTGGCTGATGTGAATGTCGTCGACGGCGGCAACGAGCTGAAGAACGTGAACACGGGCGAGTTCATCCCGCTGCTCGACGATCGCACCCTTCCGATCAAATTCTTCATCGGCGTCGGCTCGCAATGTGAGCGCGCGGATTCCGACTGCGGCGAAGGGACCGTGCAGCCCGGACAAAGCACTACGATCGTCACGACGCATGGTCAGGCGGGCGTGTTCGTCCCGGCCGGCGCCGTGGACCAACCGGTCACGCTCATCATTGAGTCCGCGGACGAGCGCCCCTGCATACCGGGGTTACCCGAGCCCGTGTTCTCGGGTGACATGGGCGCCGTCGGCAATTCGTGCTACGATTTCCACACGGAGCCGCCGCTCACTGAGGTCAACGCGAGCGGCAAGTTCAACACTCCCGTGACCGTGGGTATTTGTCCGGTAATTGGCGATCTCGATCATGCGACGTCGGACTTGCTCCAAATCTTCCAGCTTCACGTCGGCGCAGACCCGCCGATCCGCGCGTTGAACAACGTCCCTGCGACGTTCCTGCAGTGCGATCCCGGTTTCACCGTGCTGGGATCTCGGGGATCCCCCCCCCACCGCTCCCTCCTCGGAGCCCTTGCGGCGAGTCTCCGCTCGCTCGTCACGCCGCGGCCGCTGTTCGCCAGCACACGGATGGCGATCGACTTAGGTGCCGGCGGGAGCTCGGACATGTTCAGCCGGTTCACCTGGGCGCTGCCAAGCGAGCTCGCCCTGAATTTCGATCAGACACCGGAGCTCGGATCGATTCTGCCCGGTGCCACCGTAAACTCAGCGTATTCCCGCCTCGGCGTCACGTTCAGCCGGAGCAATCCACTCGGCCTGTGCCCAGGGACCGCGGTGTACGCGAATGACTACGGCCTGCTCGGGTTCAACTCGGGGCAGAACAACATCAGCGTCTGTCCCCTGGGCATCGCTTCGGACTTCAGTCAAGACGGCTCCGGCACCATCAAAGCAACGTTCGTCGTACCCGCGGCGGAGGTGTGCATCAACGCGACACCGACCGGGTTTCACAACCTCCTGCCCGGTGGCGTGGCATTCATCGACGCGCTCGATGCCGACGGCAACGTCCAGAACCGAACGGAATCGACGACCCAGCGCACAGCCCAGCAACTCTGCGTCCGCGGGACTGGCATTAACGCCGTGCGGTTCGCCGGCAAGGGCTCCGCATACGCCATTTTTGACAATCTCTACTGGACACGCGTCCCTCTCGACCAATAAAACCATAGCACCCTTCCTTTTTGCCTTCCGGGGCCGCCTATTGTGCCCCGGTGGCTCGCGACCTTATCGGCCGGGTGCGTCAGGCGTTGGGAGACCGCTACACCATCATCACTGCGGTGGGGCGGGGAGGGAACGCCACGCTGTACGGCGCCTTCGACAAAGACGGCCGCAAGGTCGCGATCAAGGTACTGCACCCCGAGCTCACGGTCTCGGTCGCCGCCGACCGCTTCCTGCGCGAGATCCGCTGGGCCGCTAAGCTGGACCACCCGCACATCGCGCCGCTGCTCGATTCCGGCGAAACCGATTATCTGCTCTGGTTCGTGATGCCGTTCGTGGCGGGAGAGACGCTCCGGCAGGTGCTGCGGCGCGAGCGCATGCTGCCGATCGACCGGGCGGTCCGCGCCGCGACGGAAGTGCTCGACGCGCTCAGCCACGCGCACGAGCACGGCCTCGCGCATCGCGACATCAAGCCCGACAATGTCGTGCTCTCGGCAGAGGGGGGCGGAGCCATTCTCGTCGACTTCGGGATCGCGCGCGCGATCGCCCACTCGGGCGAAGACCGGGTGACGCGCAGCGGGTTCGTCGTGGGCACGGAGGAGTACATGAGCCCGGAGCAGGCGAGCGGCTCTCCCGACATCGACGGTCGCACCGATCTCTATTCGCTCGGCGTTGTGCTGTTCGAGACGCTGACGGGCCGCCCGCCGTTCGCTGCGGCCAGCGCCGCCGCCGTGCTCGACATGCAGCAGCATGCGCCGGCGCCGGATCTCCGCAAGCTCCGGCGCGACGTGCCGCGGGCCCTCAGCGACGCCGTCATGAAGTCGCTCTCCAAGGCACGCGAAGCGCGCTGGCAAACGGCCGCCGACATGCGGCAGGCACTGCTGCCCTACGCCCTGGTGACATAGCGAATGCGATCTTCGTCGCTGCTTCTCGGGTTGGTGCTCGCAAACGCCGACCTGGCCGCCCAGGCGCACCCGCGCGCCCGTGACCTCGGTGTCCCCTTCGACGGCAGCCCCGGCCCGCTCAACGCCATCACCGATGTAGCCGGCGTCACCGTCGGCCACAGCACGATCATCGCGGGGCAGGGCAAGCTCGTCGTGGGCCAGGGCCCCGTGCGCACGGGGGTCACCGCCATCTTCCCGCGCGGCGCGACCAACGGCGATCCTGTCTTCGGCGGTTGGTTCACGCTGAACGGCAACGGCGAAATGACCGGCACCACTTGGCTCGAGGAGTCCGGGTTTCTCGCCGGGCCGGTGATGATTACGAACACCCACAGTGTGGGTGTGGTGCGCGACGCCGTGATCGAGTGGCTCGTGCGAAAAGGGTTCCAGTTCGATTGGTCGCTGCCCATTGTGGCCGAAACGTGGGACGGATCGCTCAACGACATCAACGGCTTTCACGTCACGAAAGAAAACGCGTTCGTGGCGCTCGACAGCGCACGGGGCGGGCCCGTGTCCGAAGGGAATGTGGGCGGCGGCACCGGCATGATCTGCAACCAGTTCAAAGGCGGGATCGGGACGGCGTCGCGCCGGCTCCCCGCGAACCGTGGGGGGTACACCGTCGGTGTGCTGGTGCAATGCAACTACGGCTCGCGCGCCCGTCTCTCGATCGCCGGCGTGCCCGTCGGCCAGGAGATTCCCGATCTGCTGCCGGCCCGTGACACGATGCCCAGCGAGAGGGGCTCGATCATCATCATCGTCGCCACCGACGCGCCGCTGCTTCCCCATCAGCTCAAGCGCGTCGCGAAGCGCGCGAGCCTCGGCGTCGGCCGGCTGGGCGGGACCGGCGGAAATCCGTCGGGCGACATCTTCGTCGCGTTCTCGACCGCGAATCCCGGCGCGGCCAAGCCCGATGCCAACGTCAGCGTGACGATGCTGCCGAATGAGCGGATCAGCCCGCTGTTCGAGGCTACGATTCAGGCGACTGAGGAAGCGATCGTCAACGCGATGGTGGCGGCCGAGACGATGACGGGCATCAACGGCATGCGGGTGTATGCGCTGCCGCATGACCGGCTGCGCGCCGCGCTGCGCAAGTACAATCGTTTGGGCGAGCCGAGACGGTGAGGTACCTGTGCCTCTTCCTGCTGTTGCTCAATGCAGCCTGCCAGACGGAGGCGCGCCGGCTTCTCGTCGTTGACCTGACGCTCGCGGATCCGCTGACCCTCGAAGCCACGGCGGCCCCGTGGCATGAGGCCGGGTACCGCGTCGAGTACCGCCGCTATTATCCGCATCTCACACGGCTGGACCTCGCTCGGTACCGCACCGTACTCGTCCTGGGTGGGCGCGAGCCCGAGAGTCTCTCGGACGCTCTCACGATTGGCGATCTCGCGCTTCTCACCGAGTGGATTCGCCGCGACGGCGTCGTGGTGCTGGGATACGCCGACAAAGGGGAGCTGGACCGCTGGATCATGAACCAGTGGCTCATGGCGCAAGGCGCCGGCATTGCCATAGGTGCGCAACGGATTGACGCGCCCGCCACTCCCTTGCCGCATTCCGCCCTCGATAACGCCGGCTTCGCTCCATTCCCTGCCGGCCGCAACTATGCCCTGCACATCCGGGACCGCAGCCAGACTCTGGCGCGCGCGCGCGAAGCTGCGCTCGTCGCGGCCAGCCGGATGGGGGATGGTCTCGTCGTCGTTGCGAGCCGCAGCCTGTTGGCATCGGTCGATGCCGACGCGCGCACCCGCGACTTTCTCGTCGGGCTCGCGCGCTGGACGCGGCGGCCCGCTGAGTGGGCCAGCATCGGCGCGGCTGCACACCCCGCCCCCCTGCGGCTGGCAAGTGCGCCGCAACAGGTCACCGTGCATGCGCCGCCGCTTGCCCCGCCGGCCGGGTCCGCGGCGATCGTGCTGCCGCAACCGGTCGCCACCAGCCGCGAGGACGTCGTGGCCCCTAGTTGGGTCACGCGTCAGGGCATGCGCGTGTTATGGAGCCGCTTCACGCTCTACGCCCTCGATTCGCTGCTTGCATTCGTGGACGTCGCCGCGCTCAATGCGCTCGCGACGACGATTCCTGAGCGTGCGCTCGCCGACACCGTGAGTACGCGCAACATCTGGAAGATCGCCGGAGACCGGTTGCAGGCCACGAGTCTCCGCTGGTTTCCGGCGGTCTCGTTGTTCGCGATTCCGTCCCAGGGTGCCAATGAGGTGGACAGGCACGGTGAGCTCGCGCCGATCGCCTGTGGGCTCGATTCGCTGTACTGGCATGACGCGTTGCGACCCACCTACCACACCCTGACGCGGCTGGGTGGCGTGCGGCCGCCCCCCGGCATCATTGCCGGCATCGCGTTGGACCTCGATAGCGCGATGACGTACTTCCGCGGGAGCGGATTCTGTGACGCCGACTACCGCGCGGGGTTGGCCGCATTGGGCTTGGACCGCACCGAAATGGAGCGGCTCGCGGGACTGCCCGTGGCGGTTCGCTACGACACGTTGCTCGAGCGTGGTTGGTTGCACGGCTACTTCGAGGGGCTCGAGGCCGCGGTCGCCGAGCGCGCGGCCCTGCTGCGTGGCGAGCTGCAGCGGACGCATCCCGATCTACGATTTGCATTCCACGCGAGCGACGTGCCCGCCGACTGGTTCACGCTCGGCCTGTTGCGCGGCTTCTCGAGTCCGGACGCACCGGTGCTGCTCTGGCTCAAGGAGCGGCGCGGGCGTGCGCTGCTCCGACGCTACCAGGAACGGAATGTGTTCGCGCTCTCGGCCCTCGGTATGGAGCCCGACCGCGCCACGTTCGCGCCGACCGAATGGCAGCGGTTGCGATTCGCCGCGTTCAGAGAGCATGCGGGGTTTTGGCTCGATGGCGCCGCGACCGATAGTTTGGGTCGCGTGATCCGGCGCTTCACCAGGTAAGCCTTGCCCCTTGGCCCTGTGGGCCGGTAATTTCCTCCCTGGGAAGTGGTGGGGCCGATGGTCGCGGATGGCCGGCTTGAGGGGTCACCCGAGGAAAGTCCGAGCTCCACAGGGCAGACCGCCAGGTAACGCCTGGGCGCCGCGAGGCGACGGAACAGGGCCACAGAGAACAGACCGCCCTTGTATCCAAAGGGTAAGGGTGAAACGGTGGG
>Ga0137368_10008158_pt1 | contig 10835 bp, 8 predicted proteins | sample SagtaG_13_FD_104917 | JGI IMG/M metagenome (GOLD analysis project Ga0137368, IMG submission 104917) | Vadose zone soil microbial communities from Sagehorn Ranch, Mendocino, California, USA - Sage1_L_100_16 metaG | ecosystem: Environmental > Terrestrial > Soil > Vadose zone | place: USA...
CGCCGAACGTGAAGGATCTGGCTGCCATCGTGGTTGAGCATGAAGAACGGGACGAACGGCAGGCACAGCAAGGCGACCCCAACGCCGCTGAGCGCGAAACTCTGAAGTTCGGACCAGCGCCGCCGCAGTGCGACGTGGACCACCTGGGCAAGCACGCCAAAGGCGGTGAAGAAATGGGCGTAGAAGGCGAGCGCCGTGCAGACGACGTAGGCGGTCCACGCCTTGCGGCCGCCACCGTCGAGCGCACGCAGCAGCGCCAGCCAGGACAGGCTTGCCAGGGCCGCCCACAGCGTGTAGGAGCGTGCCTCCCGCGACATCTCGACGTGGTAGGCGTTCACCGCCGCGAGGAGCGCCGCCAGCAGGCCGGTCATGGGCGAGTCCACCTCGGCCCCCAGCTTGTAGAGCGCCCATACAGATACGAGTCCAAAGGCAACCGATGGCAGGCGGACCCAGACCTCGCTGCCGGGCAGTGGCGCGACGCCGACCAGCCCGAGCCAGAGGTGCAGGATGACGTAATACAACGTCATATTCGCCTCTTCGCCGTTCAACACGACGAGCGTCGTCCATGCGTCTTGGACTGCGAGCCCGACGCTGAACAGCTCGTCGATCCACAGGCTCCGGGCGCCGAGGTCGTGCAGGCGAAGTGCAGCCGCCAGCGCGATCACCACGGCCAACGCGGCGACGATCTGGCTGGTCCGTGCGCGCCAGCGCAGCCTGAGGCTGGGCCGGACCGGCGCGTCGGCAACCGAGGCCTGAGCCGCACCTACGGCCACCGCAGCCTCCTTGGGTCCCGCCGGTCGGCGAGCGAGCCGGCCGCGGACGTCCTGTCCAGGCTACGGTAGATATAATTGTTCATATCTTTACCATCATCCTGGGCGTGAGGCATCTAGAGTCCCCCATTATCATCCTGAGCGAAGCAAAGGATCTCATGCTCCTCACCGGTGAGCCTCCGCTGCCTTGGACCATGGAGACTCAGGATGACAACAGGGGCCCGGCCCGCGCCATCGGGCCACTCGTCTCGCGACTGGCATCCTCGCGCCACCATCTGACGCGGGACACTCCCCCGGCCTGGGCTATCCACCGCGAAGAGTATAAATCCGTCGCACTTCTTCTGGCCGCCCTCTGGTAGAATCTTGTGCCCGGGCCCCTCGCCCTGGCGATTCTCTGCCACCGGGGGTGGGCGTGACAGTCGCCGCCGAGCGGGCTTCGATCGGATCACCTGAGGCGCGCTCTCGCTCTCTGGCGGCCCGTATCGCGTGGCCCGACCTGGCGCTGGCAGGCGTGATCCTACTGGCGGCCGGCCTGATGCGGCTGCCACGCCTGGACGTCTACACCATCTCGTTTCCGGAAGGCATCCGCGCCGAGCAACTCCTGCTCATGGCGGCTGGCTACCGCCCCTGCGTCGACATCTTCTGTAATCAAGGCCCACTTCTCTTCTACGCCCTCTATCCGACCTTCATGTTATTCGGCCAGACGCTTGAGGCTGTCCGCAGCGGAGTCGTCCTGTTCGCGCTCGCAGGCGTCGCCGGCTTGTACTGGCTCGCACATCTGGTCGGCGGCCGGCCGGCCGCGATCGTCGCCGCGTCGCTTCTCGCGATCAGCCCTACTTACGTCAAATTCTCGCGCTTGGGGCTGGCCGAGGTTCCCGCCGAGGCGCCGGCTGTCGCCGCGGTAGCGGCGGCGCTGCTCTTCCAGCGCACGGGGCGCGACCGCTGGCTGGTGGCCGCGGCGCTGCTTGTGGCTGTCAGCTTGCTGCTCAAGCCGGTCACCCTGGCGATCTGTGTCCCAGTCGGACTGCTCGTGATGCTGCGAGCGGAGCGGCGCTGGCGAAACGTCGGCCTGCTGATCGGGGCCTGCGCGGTGGCCATCGCCGTGCCGACGCTCTTGATCGGCTTCTCGGAGATCCTCGAACAAGTCGTCGCGTTTCGACTGCGCAGCCGCGCGGCCGAAGGGCGTGGCGTCGACTGGAACTGGGCCCGCATTCTGGAAGAGCTGGCCGGCGACCGGCCCGGCATCGCCGCCTTTGCCGCGGCCGGGGCGGTGGTCGCAGCGACCCGACTGGGCCGCGCGTCGATTCCCTGGCTCGCCTGGCCGGCCGCGTCGCTGCTACTCCTGCTGGTCCACACGCCGCTACATGGCAAACACGTGGTCACCCTGATCCCACCCCTGGCCTTGCTGGCGGGGGCGGGCGTCGGCCTGCTCTGGGAGCGGGCCGGCGACAGTGCGACCAGAGGACGGACGATGGACGACCGACGACGGGCGAGCGAAGTCCGTCGTCTGCCGTCTGTCGTCGATCGCCTGTCGTTGGGCGGGCCCGCGGGGACGAGGCCGTTATTGGCGGCCGTCGCCCTCGGGGCAGTAGCCTACCTGGCGACGCTGCCGGCCGTGGCGGCGCGCGACCAGCAGCTCGTCTTCAATCCTGAGCCGCTCGAGAACGATCCGGCCGCATACTGGTATCCGGAGGTGATCTCGACACTGCGGTCGATCACGAGCCAACAGGACGTGATCGCGACCGACCATCCATACCTGACGTTCCAGGCTCGGCGCCTGGTGCCACCACCGCTCGTCGAGTCCTCGGTCACTCGCATCCTGGCCAGCTCGCTGACAGCCGACGATGCGATCGAGGAGGCGACCCGCTACAGGACCGCGGCCGTGCTGCTCTGGGCCGACAAGCTGGCCACGCTCAGGCGGTTCAAGGCCTGGGTCGATCGGAGCTATGTGCCCGTTCGCGTCTACGCCGCCGACGGCGAGGCGACGCCGACGCTATACGTACGCCCTGAGGACGTTGAGCGGGCCAGATCGAGCTTGCAGCAGCTGGCCACCAATCGCCTGGACGTTGACTTCGAGGGTGGGATTCGGCTGGCCGCAGCGGGGCTCGAAGCGACCCGTCTCCCCGCTGGCGGAGTCAGCGCCGTCAACCTGGCGTGGGAGGCCGTAACGCGACCGCAGGCCGATTACCAGGCCGTGCTTCAGCTGCGGGGCGACGAGCAGGTCGTCTGGAAGAGCGACGAACTGCCGCTAGCCGGGCTCGGGCCGGGCACCGCGTCCTGGACGCCCGGCCAGACTATCTCGCTTTCGGCGTTGGTGAGACTGCCTCGATCGCTCAAGCCAGGCGACTACGCGCTCTCGGTCCGGCTCTACGACCCCCGCGCGCGGCGGCTCGTTGGACCTGTGGGGGCGCGCGACGAAACCTCACAGGCGGACCCTAAGGGCGTCACGCTGGCCACGCTGACCGTCCTGCCGGCGGGTCCGCCCTAGGCCCCGCTCGGATCCGGGGTCTGGGGACTGGCCGGCAGCACAGATCCCGCGGGAGCTCGCGCAGCGATCCGTCGCCGAAGCCGCGCCGCCCCGACCAGCGCGGCCCGCAAGAGGGCATCCAGCACGAATACGAGCAGCGGAAGACCGAACACCGCCAGCGAGCGGTACGTCTGCACGTACCAGAGGTTGCTCTCGCTGAAACCGAGCGTGGCGTACAAGAGCAGCGCACCCCAAGACAGGAGCACCATCCAGCGACTGAGCGCCCCGTGCGGCGCGAGCGCGGCCGCCACCAGGCCCCAGATCAGGTACCAGGGCCAGAACCAGGCCGAGGCCAGATAGAACAGGGCCAGGCAGACCGCTACCCAGCTTCGAGCCAGACTCTGGATTGAGCGCGTCCCCAAGGCCAGCGCGCCCAGCCAAATCAGCCCGACGGCCACCCACCCGAGCGCTCGAAGGATCTCGTTCGCCGTCTGCAGCGCAGGGCTGCCCTCGGGGCCACGCTCGCGGGCTCGGATATCCTGGTCGTCGTTCAGGTCCACGGGGCGTTCGGCCGGGCCGAGCGCGGCCGAGGGAACGAAACCGGTCAGCCGGGTACGCGGGTCGTAGACGCGCAGCCAGCCAGACCGCTCCGGACTGACCACCAGCAGCTCGGTCCACTGCGGCACCGCCTCGAGCCCGTCTGAGCCTTCGTCGCGGCGGGCCCGCATCTCGGCTGCCTGGTGAGTCGCCACCCACCAACCTCTGAAATTGAGCGGGACCTCGGTGTCCTCGCGGCTCTCACCCAGCCAGACCCGAAGCTCGCCCAGCCCCAGCTCCGGCAGCCCGTTCGCGTATCGATCCCCGGCTGCCCCGAGCGTTCCGGCCGCGAACGTCTCGGGGCCCGCCCAGACGGGCCAGAGAACGGCTAGCGCAAGGAGCGCCACGAGCGAGCCGGCCCGAACCAAGAGCTGCACTCGATGCCGCCGGTTGGGCAGGTTGTGCAGCGCGAACAGACCCACCAGTGGCAAAAGCCCCAGCGCGATGAACTTGACCAAGCCCCCCAGCATGATCGCTCCGACAGCCAGAGCCGGCCGCCGCGCTACGATGAGCCCAAGCCCGGCCACCACCAGCAACGCCATGACGATGTCGTTGTGGCCGCTCAGCCCTGACTCGACGACGAACAACGGGTTCCAGGCCAGCAGCAGTGTGCCGGCTAGTGCCGAGCGAGAGTCGACCCGTTCGAGGATGCCAGCGACCAGCGCGCAGGTCGCCAGCGCGCTGGCCACTGCCAGCGCCTTGAACATCAGCACCGCGACGGCCACGTCTTCGCCCGCGGCACGCGCCAGTGGGCCGGAGATCAGCGTCCAGAGAGGGCCGTAGAAGCTGGGCGCGAACTTCCAGTAAACGTGCTCGTAGAATGGGTCACCTGGGTACTGGGCCGGGACTTCCAGGTAGGGGCTGCCGTGGTAGACGCCAAACATGCGGCCGTAAAAGATGTAGGCGTACAGGTCGGTCGACAGCATGTCGGGCGCCACGAGCGCAAACGTCTGAAACAGGACGGCGAAGCCGAGCACGACGTTGCGACCGCAGGCCGACCAGGAGCGGCCGGCTAGACAGACCGCTGCGAGATACGCGCTGAACAGGGCTGTAGTGATGACGGCGAAGAGCGGCGCCGCCGTGGCGTGCCGGGCCAGCTCGAGCTCGTCATTCGGTCGCGCGAGGAGGGGGAAACGGCGCTCGATTAGCAGGTCCACGCCTGGCACGGCGGCCGCGACGTGGCTCGGGACGCCCGAGTGCAGCCCGCCCACGATCGAGAATAGCAGCCCGTACAGGACCAGGCTGGCCAGGCCCAGGCAAGCGAGGCCAGCGAGGCGGAAGTGACCCGCGTTCACTTCTGGAGCATAGCCTACGCTTCGTGTGATCGTGAGGTCTCAGGATGACACGAAGCCCTCACCCCGACCCTCTCCCAGAGGGCCCAGAGGGAGAGGGAGTTGATGGTTACGGGTAGATGCCGCGGGTGAGGGTGGCTTCGGCGACGCGGCCGACGGCGAGCATGTAGGCAGCCATCCGAAGATCGACATCGTGCTCGCGCGCCACCCGCAGCGTGTCGTCGAAGGCACGGGTCATGATCCGCCGCAGGCGCGCGCCGATCTCTTCGAGGGTCCAGAAGAACTCTTCGCGGTCCTGAACCCACTCGAAATACGAGACCGTCACGCCACCAGCGTTGCAGAGGATGTCCGGGATGACCATGATCCCCTTGGCGGACAGGATCGCGTCCGCGTCCGGAGTCGTCGGGCCATTGGCGCCCTCGGCCACGATGCGCGCCCTTACCCGATCGGCGTTCCGAGCGATGATGACGCCCTCCAGCGCGGCCGGGACGAGCACCTCGCACTCCACCTCGATCAGGTCCTCGTTCGAGATCCGCTCCGTGCGTGGCGCGCCTCCTAGGCTACCGGTCTCCTGCTTGTGGCGTCTGGCGAGGGACAGGTCGATCCCCTCGGCCCGGAATATCCCGCCGCTCGAGTCGCTCAGGGCGATGATCTTGCAGCCCAGCTCTTGCAGAAAGCGGGCCGTGGCCTCGCCAACGTTGCCGAAGCCCTGAACGGCGACCCGCGCATCGCGCAGCTCGAGCTTAAGCGCTTTAGCCGCCTCCTGAATGCAGTACACGGCCCCGCGCCCGGTGGCGTCGGCTCGACCCTCCGACCCGCCGATCGAGAGCGGCTTCCCGGTCACTACACCCGGCACGGAGTAGCCCTGGTGCATGGAGATCGTGTCCATGATCCAGGCCATGGTCTGGGCATTGGTGTTGACGTCCGGAGCCGGGATATCGCTCTCCGGTCCGATTAGGACCGAGATCTCGGTGGCGTATCGACGCGTGAGGCGTTCCAGCTCGCGAAGCGAGAGCGTCTTCGGATTGCAGATCACGCCCCCCTTGGCCCCGCCGTAAGGGATCTTGACAACCGCGCACTTCCAGGTCATCCACATCGCGAGCGCCTTGATCTCGTCCAGGGTGACGGCCGGGTGGTAGCGGATGCCGCCCTTGGCTGGACCGCGGGCGAGCTTGTGTTGGATTCGGTAGCCCGTGAAGACCTCCATCGAGCCGTCGTCGAGCTCGACCGGAAAGTGGACCGTCAGCTCACGACGCGGCTCGCGAAGCACACCCCGCACATTCGGATTGAGTCGGAGCTTGTCGGCCGCGAAATCAAACTGCGCCTGCGCCATTGCGAACGGCGACTCGCTGCTGCCCTGAATCTCCGAGCCCTTAGTGACCAACTCGTCCTCCCTGGTCACGCCGCCTGAGGCCGGCGGATGCAACAAGAGAGCCGGCCCAACGCCCATGCGCGCAGGTCGGCTCGTTCTATTGCTGACGATGGCTCCGACTGCAGAGTCGCCGCTCTCAATGATGGCGCCTTTGCCCTCACCATCACTCCAGGCATGCAACGCTGCATGCCGGCCACCGATGCCTCAGTTTAGCACGGCCGAGGCGGTTTGATAGCATGTTCCCGCGCGACACTGTCTCCACGGGCCCTCACCCCGATATCTCCCAGAGAGCCCTCGCCTCGACCCCGCGAAGCGGACTTGTTGTCTCCCAGCGGGAGAGGGAGTGGCCCTCACCCGGCCCTCTCCCAGCGGGAGAGGGAGTTATGTGCGGAGGCTCTGAGTGCAGAAGGCTGAGCGGCTCAGCAAGCTGCCCCCGTATCTGTTCGTCCAGATCCGAAACAAGATCCGCGAGGCCAGAGAGCGTGGCATCGACGTGATCAGTCTGGGCGTGGGCGACCCGGACCAGCCGACACCGGGCCACGTGATCCAGGCTCTCCAGGCGGCCGCCGAGGACCCGGCCAACCACCAGTACCCGACAGACGAAGAGAAGGGCATGCTGCGCTTTCGGGCTAGCGCTGCCGGTTGGTATCGAGAGCGCTTCGGGGTCAGCCTCGACCCCGAGCGCGAGGTGTTGGCTCTAATCGGCAGCAAGGAGGGCAACCACCACCTCTGCCTGGCTGTGCTCGACACCGGCGATTGCGCCCTGCTGCCCGACCCCGGGTACCCGGCCTATTTCGCCAGTGCGGTCTTTGCCGGTGCAGAGGTCGAGCGGATCCCACTTTACCGCGAGGACGGCTACCTACCCCGCCTGGAAGCGATCCCGACCGAGCTTGCCGGCCGAGCCCGACTCTTGTTCTTGAACTATCCGAACAACCCGACCGCTGCCGTGGCCCCGCTGGACTTCTATCAGCGCGCCGTCCGCTGGGCGAAGGAGAACGACATCGTCCTGGTCAACGACAACCCGTACAGCGAGATCGCTTATGACGGCTATCGGCCGGCGAGCATCCTCCAGGCGGAGGGGGCGATGGACGTGGCGGTGGAGTTCAACTCGCTCTCGAAGCCCTACAACATGACGGGCTGGCGGATCGGGATGGCGGTCGGCAACCCTGACCTGATCTCGGGCATGTCCCAGGTGAAGGAGAACACCGACTCGGGCATCTTCAACGCCATCCAGTACGCCGGCATCGCCGCCCTGGAGGGCCCGCAGGACAGCACGCGCGCCCTGATCGCCGCCTACCAACGTCGGCGTGACCTCGTCCTGGAGACCCTCCGCGCGATCGGGCTCGATCCCGACACGCCACGGGCCACTTTCTACGTCTGGTCGCCCACCCCCGACACCCGGCCCTCAATGGACTTCGCGGCCGAAGTGCTCGACAAGGCCGGCGTGGTCATCACCCCGGGTATCGGCTACGGGCAGCGAGGCGAGGGGTTTTTCCGCATCTCGCTGACCGTTCCGGACGCCCGCCTCGAGGCGGCTTGCCAGCGCCTCCGCCAGGCGTTCGGGTAGTATCGGGGCTAGCAAGCCGAGGCGGGATAGAGAGTCAGGGAGTGGCGCAGCGCGGCCGCGGCGAGGCCGCGGCCGGCAGCGCGGCTCGCCTCAGCTTCGGACTGCAGCTGAACGAACAGGTCGAAGACGTCACGGCGGTCGGCCTCCTCGTCGGCCACCACGAGCACGTCAGCGTCACTATGTGGTGTCGGAGTGCCGTCGGCGTAGGATCCAAAGAGGTGAATCGCACGTACGCTGGAGCACTCCAGCCCGGCTCGGCTGGCCGCCTGGCGCAGCGCTTGGAGCACGGCCTCACGGTTGACGAATCGACTGGCGGCAAAGCTGGTAAAATGGCGGTTGCGTCCGCAATGGCCTGCTCGCTCTCCTGGCTCGTGTAGTAATCCTTGGGTGAACCGGCCGGAAAGCCGTTCGGGTAGCGTGTCGGCATGTAGTGCTTGTCGAGACGTCGGGCCGCGTCGACGATCTCAGCCACGACCGACTGGTGCTGCGCAAAGTCCGTGAGCAGGCGGGTCACGCCGTGGCCCCAGCCCTCTCCGCCCAGCGCCAGGAGGGCGCCCTTGACCGCGTTCTCGGCCGCCTGTTGGGCCGCGAAGCATGCCCACTCGTAATCTCCGGCCGCGACCGAATGGCGCGCATGGTCCAGGTCACGCTCCGCCTGCGCCAGCCGGTCCGGTGCCCGGTTCACCATTGACCCACCGCGCAGGCCCTGTGACCAGTGTAACAGCTGCCGGCCTTGGAGCGGGCATTGGCGACGCTTCCATGCGCGCCATCGCTACCTGCCCCGGCCTGCGCGTGGGTCACACCGATGTCCCAAGCCGCCTCAACAGATCGTCACTCAGGTCACCGCTGCAGACTTCCTCGACTGGTCCCGTCATCCAGATCTCGCCGTCCTCGGCGAGCAGGAGCGCAAGCTGGCCGCCGTCCATCGTGATGGTCACCTCGCGGTCAATCAGGCCGAGCCGATGGCAGGCTGCCGCCACCGCGCAGCTGCTCGAGCCAGAGGCCAACGTCTCCCCCGCCCCGCGTTCCCAGATCCTGATCCGCACCTCGGCGCGCGAGATGACCTGCGCGAATTGGACGTTGGTCCGATTCGGAAAGGCCGGGTGGCGCTCGATCCTCGGTCCCAGACGGTAGAGGTCGACCGCCGCAAGGTCGGGCACGACGATCACGCAATGCGGATTGCCCACCGAGAGTGACGTCACTTCCAGCGACTGGCCATCCACCTCGATCGAGTCCAGTTCGTCGAACGTCGCAGTCCCCATGTTGACGGTGATGTCCGCGACCCGCCCATCCACGATCCGCAGCTCAGCGTGCACAACCCCGCCGGGCGTGTCGATAGTGAACCGCTCTGAGCGGGTGAATCCGTGGTCGTACAAATACTTGGCGAAGATTCGCACGCCGTTGCCGCTCTTCTCGGCCTCGCTTCCGTCGGGATTGAAGATCCTCAACCCGAAGTCGGCCCTCGTCGACTCGGTCCGCAACAGGATCCCATCCGAGCCAACCCCAAAGTTCCGATGGCAGATCAGCTTGATCGCCGCTTCCGTCAAGTCTGGCACGCGGGCGGACGGCGCCAAGATGAGGTAGTCGTTGCCCAGCCCGTGCGACTTCACAAACTCGTGCACCGCTTGGCACCTTTGGTCCCGTGTTCTGTCACGCCCGCCTCGCGATCGTCTCGAGATAGCGCCGCACGAGGGGCTCGACGCGAGTGTACGCGCTAGGGCCGGCCTCTAGCCATCGGTAGCCCGGCTGGCGCCGCAACCAGACGTACTGGCGACGAATGTAAGCGTGGGTGGCCCACTTGATGCGCTGGACCGCGTCTTCGAGCGACAGTTCGCCGCGCAGGTGCGCGATCAGCTCGCGATATCCTGTCGCTGCCAGGGCCGGCAAGTCTGGATCATAGCCGCGGCGTAGCAGGCCGCGTACCTCATCGAGCCAGCCGGCCGCGAGCATTCTGTCGACGCGGGCGTCGACGCGGCGATACAGCTCCTCACGGGACAGGGTCAGAGCCACCCGCAGCGCCATCCGGCGCTTGCCCCGTCGCCTTCCTATCCGTGAGAACGGTTGGCCAGTGGCGCGCGCAACCTCGATGGCACGGATTGCCCGCCGAACGTTACTCGGCGGGATCGCCTGGGCGGAGGCTGGATCGAGCTGCTCGAGCTGGGCGTGCAGCGCGTTGGCGCCGCGCTCGGCTGCCAGCCGCTCGAGCGCCGCTCGCAGCTCTGGCTGCGGTGGCACTCGAGGCGGCTCGATGCGGTCACTCAGGGCCTGAACGTAGTGCCCCGTTCCACCCACCACCAGCGCGCCGACGCGGCGTGCAGCCAGCTCGTCAAGCACGGCCTCGGCATCGTCGCGGAAACGGGCGACCGAGTACGACTCGTCCGGCTCGACGTAGTCGACCAGGTGATGTGGCACGCGGGCGCGCTCGACGCGGCCCGGCTTGGCGGTCCCGATGTCCAGCTCGCGGTAGACCTGCCGCGAATCGGCGGAGATTATCTCCATGCCGAACCGCTCGGCGAGCCCGAGCGCCAACACCGACTTGCCCACGCCCGTCGGGCCAGCGATGATGACGATAGCGGCCTGGGGCAGCATGGAGTGGCTGTTATACTCGTTTTACAAACCTGTTGAGCGGCGCCAGCGGACGCTCGCTGTAAAGGCTCCAGCCGATTGACCACCACTCTCGACGAGCGCTTGGCTCGCCTGGCCACCCTAGTAGACGAGTGGATCCGGCCGTACATCGCGGCCACGCACGACGAGATCGGCCCCTTCTACC
>Ga0137368_10008159_pt1 | contig 10834 bp, 11 predicted proteins | sample SagtaG_13_FD_104917 | JGI IMG/M metagenome (GOLD analysis project Ga0137368, IMG submission 104917) | Vadose zone soil microbial communities from Sagehorn Ranch, Mendocino, California, USA - Sage1_L_100_16 metaG | ecosystem: Environmental > Terrestrial > Soil > Vadose zone | place: USA...
GCGGCGAACAGCGCGATTCGCCGGACATCTTGCCGTCCGGCGACGGGTTCATCGCCGCGACCAGCCTGAATTGCGAGGGAAACGTCATCGTGCCGGCCAGCCTCCCTCGAGCGGTTGCCGCATCGTCTCCTGCACACTCCGTTTGAACTCCGGCAGCTCATCAATTCCCTTAATTTAAGGGTCACACCCGTTCGTACTTTGCACTTCCAGTTTGAGGATCGTCTTGAGACAAAAACTGTGCGCCAGCAGGCGAGATGCCTTAACTCGCTGAAGCGGCACCAACATTTGCGGCCATGAAACTTCCTGACATGATTGTCCAAATTTACGAAGTAACCAGTGCAGAGGAAGCGCGAGCGCTCAGCACCTTTGCCGTCGACCATATCGGAGTGCTCGTAGGGGATGGCGCATTCCCACGCGAGCTATCCATCGAGCAGGCCGGAAAAATCTTTGCGGCCATTTCTGCTCCGTCAAAAGCCTCCGCTTTGTCTTTGTCCGCAGACCTGAATTGGATCAGCAAAATTGTGTCCGAGCTGAATCCGGCGATTCTGCACCTGGGCGCTCACACGGATATTCTGATACCCACTGACGTCGCTGCCCTCAAACGACGGTTCCCATTCTTGCCGATCATGCGAAGCATTCCCGTGGTCGGGAGCGAGAGCGTGCCGGTCGCAAAATCCTACGATGGAATTGCCGATTTTCTGCTTTTGGACAGCCATAAGCCCGGCGACAAACAGGTCGGTGCCTTGGGCCTCACCCACGACTGGAATCTGGACCGGCAAATTGTTGAGAGTGTGGGCATCCCCGTCATTATGGCGGGTGGATTGGGAGCCGAAAACGTGGTTCAAGCGATCCAATCCGTACACCCCGCGGGAGTTGACTCAAAAACCAAAACCGACAACAAGGACGGCAGCCACACGAAGGATCTCGAGGAAGTGCGAAAGTTTACAGAAGCGGCAAAAGGAATTCGATTACGTCGCAGTTGACCCACACTGACTTGAGCACTTCGTGCGCAGAGCCGGGACACTTTGAGAATCCGGTCGTAGGCCCGGGCGCTCAGCTTCAATTCCGTCATCGCCATTTTCAGCAATTCGAGCGTTGCTTCGTCGAGGGCGCAGTAGGCCTTCAATTCCCGGGTGCCCATCCGCGCGTGGCAGGTGATCGACTTCCTGCCTTTGAATCGCTCCTGTTGGCGCTTGCGCGCGGCCATCACACGATGCCGGATCTGGGCGGACGTTTCGCCCGTCCGTTCCGCCGTAATCTCCCGGAACTTGACCTCGGGCACTTCCACGTGGAGGTCGATGCGATCGAGCAACGGGCCGGATACGCGGTTCAGGTAGGTCTGAATCTCGCGCGGCGAGCAGTGTGATTCTCCCGGCATCTTGCCGTCCGGCGTCGGGTTCATCGCCCCCACGAGCATGAATTGCGAGGGAAAGGTCATCGTGCCAGCGGCGTGCGAGATGGTGACGCGGCCTTCTTCGAGGGGCTGGCGCATCGTTTCCAGGACGCTGCGTTTGAATTCCGGCAATTCGTCGAGAAAGAGCACACCGTTGTGGGCCAGGGAGATTTCGCCTGGGCTCGGAGTGACGTTCCCACCGAGCAGGCGGGCGTCGCTGGCGGTGTGGTGCGGCGGGCGAAATGGCCGCCGCGTTACCAGCCCCTGTCCGGGAGCCAAAAGGCCGACGATGCTGTGAATCTTCGTCGTCTCGAGCGCTTCCTCGAGCGTGAGCGGTGGCAGTATCGTCGGAAGCCGCTTTGCCAGCATCGATTTGCCCGTTGCCGGCGGGCCTATCATCAGCAAGACGTTGTGTCCGCCGGCCGCGGCGATTTCCAGGGCGTGTTTCACTGATTCCTGACCCTTGACGGCCGCAAAATCCACTTCATCGTCCTGTTCGTGGTCGAACATTCTCGCGATGTCCACGCGGGTCGGCGCGATTTTGTTTCGCCTTCGAGAAAGCTGACCGCTTCATGCAGATTCTGGATCGGGATCACTTGCAGGCCGTCACGACCGCGGCTTCGGCGGCATGGTCTTTGGGCATCAGCAACCCTACCTTGTCATCGGCTTTCGCGAATAGCGATGGGCAAAACTCCTTTGACCGTGCGCACTCCACCTGTTGGGTATTTGCCACCGCCAGATCAAAGCACAGAAACCCGCCCAATCTATACACTTTCAGAGATTACGGCACTACCCGGCCACTCCTACGACCCTCGGAGAACACCTCCGCAAAAAGCGGATCGACCGATCTCTGTCCATGACGCAACTTGCGAAACTGCTTGGATTTGGAATTACTGATACAGCAATCGAGAAATGGGAGAAAAACCAGAACCGCCCGACGGAATCCCATCGATGCCGCCTCATTGAATTCCTCGGATTCGATCCGGCGACAATTATTCCGACAGGCGGGTGTTGACCGATTCGTTGTTGGGAATTTGCCACGCCGACATGATCCGTTCGAGTGCGCGATTTCCCCGTCTGTAACTGGACTGTGTTTGACCTGTATTGTCGGCGGCCGATGTTCGCCAGTTGTGAAATCGGGGGCAAAACTGAAGCGCTGACACATACGAGCAGTGTCTGGCGCATTTGGATATCAAGGAGTTTTCCGGCTGGAAATTGCGAAAGACTTCGCCGCCGGCCTCGCTCCGTCAGTGGCCCGGTGTCGAAATGGAAAATTGTCGGGTTTGGGGACAGGGACTAGGCTACATCAGGAGCTTCCAAATCGCTACCGCGATGGACGTCAGAAACAAAAGATAGAGGACCAAAGGGCGCGACCGTTTCGGTATCCGATTAGGCGATACTGGACCCGACTTCATAGCTCAAACCACGGAAGGTGAAGTGAATTTCCGCCAATGAGTGACGGAGAGGGCGACCGGCAGCCCGTGAAGCGAAGCGGAAAGCGCGTTGGTCACGACGGTTCGCAGGTGAAATTCGTATTCGTTCACATATTTTCCCTGCTCGTCAGCCGCTCAGCTAAACGCTAAAATGCTCACGTGCGATCCTCGGGTGTGCTGCCGGCGATGACAGCTTTGGCCATGTGCCTGAGCGTTCGGGCTTCGCAGGTGACCGGGCAACTCACCAACGCCGCGAACGGCAATGCCATTGCTGCCGCACGAGTCACGTTGTTCACATCCGATCTCCGGTTGTTTCGGGAGACGCGGAGCGACATCGCCGGTGACTTCCGTTTCGAGAAAGTGGGGTTCGGTGATTATCGACTCGGTGTCGCGGCGCTCGGTTACGAATATGTGGAGACGAGCGCCAGCGTGACCAGTTTGGTCGCGTCGGTGGATTTCGGACTGCGGTCCGAAACCAACGGCGGTCGCTGGACCATAGTTGGCAACACGGAGCCGGAACTGCTTGATGGCAGTGGGTCGGGAAATCTTCTGCCGAGTGGCGAAATCTTTTTCTGCCATGACACCGAAGAGCCAATAATGTTCGATCCGGTAAGCGGGATGAAGTGGTATCCGCCCGATTCGCTCAGCGCGCAAGGCTGTCATATCGTCACGTTAAACACCGATGGCGGCATGTTTCTCACCGGCGGCTCGATGGGCGGCAATCCGCTTGATCCTGTGGTGAAAATCGCCAAGACCTATTGGCGCACCACGAACGCATGGGTTCGCAACGCGGACATGAACACGGGCCGCTGGTATCCGGGACTTGTGCGCTTGCCTGATGAACGGCTGCTGGTGTTGGGGGGCGAGTTGAACGATCCGGGTTACGGGCGAACGAATGGCTGTGAGATTTACGACCCACGCTCGAATTCCTGGACGAACACCGGCTCATTCAATCTGCCCACGGAAATTCCGCCCGCAATTCTGCTCTTTACCGGAGAAGTGCTGAAGACGTGGCGCTATCCTGAACTTTACAACATCGCGAGCGGCACTTGGCGGCCCGCCGCAAACATGATTCAGCCTCGTACAGGTGCATCGGGTGGTGACCACGCGGATCACGAAATTATTCCGTTGCCCGATGGCCGAGTGATGGCGGTAGGCACTTTTCCAACCGTCGTCAGCTCGACCAATCGCTTTGTGGAGTTTTACAATCCGTCCAACAACACCTGGACTTTAGGACCGAACTCGCGAGCGTTGCGGAATCGTCCTGAAGCGCTGATCCTACCGGACGGTCGTGTCTTGTCCTTTGGCGGGCAATACAGCGGCCCGACTCCCGCGCCGGTGCTGCTGGCCAATGCGGGCACGATTCCCAACTGCACGAAAGTCGCCGACCTTTACGACCCAGAGAGCAACACCTGGCGAGCGATGGCTGACTTGAATCGCTTCATTCATTATCATAACGTCACGGTCCTCGTGCCTGATGGCCGTGTGATTGCCACGGGTGGCGCAGGTCTGACGAGCAACCGCTCCTTCGCCGGCGACGATTCCTCCATCGAAGCGTTCGAGCCGCCGTATCTCTTTCGCGGTGTGCGTCCGCGCATTGACTGGCTTTCAACGACTGACTTGGTGCCAGGAAGCAACCTCAGATTGCGCGTCTCACTAACCGAACGCGTCACCAAACTTGTGCTTGTAAGTGCGCGCACGGTCACGCATTGGGTGGACGGCGGTCCACAACGATTCCTCTCGCTCGGCTTCATCCAGAACGGTTTGGAAGTGGAAGCGACCCTACCGAATGACGCCGTTCGATTCCTCGCGGGCTGGTATTTGCTGTTCGCGCTGGTGGACGACATTCCTTCCATCGGAAAAATGGTGCGCATCACTCCCACTCCCGCGCCGCCTCTCCGCGTGCCGACTGTCTCGATTATTTCGACGGATTCGACGGCGAGTGAATCCGGCTTTAATACTGCGAGCTTTACTGTGACGCGCACGGGTGTGACGAACGCGCCATTGCTGGTCAGCTACGCGATTGACGGGACTGCGGTCAATGGAGTCGATTACAACGCCATTTCAAATTTCGTTGTGATTCCGACCGGGGCGTATTCCGCAACCGTGACAGTGACACCGAAAGACGATGTATTCGTCGAAGGTTGGGAAACAATTTCCATTTCGCTGACAAACACCCCGTATTACAGCGCAGTTCCGGCGACGAATGTCGCTATTACTCTCTCGGACAACGAACCAGTCCCACCGCCTCTGGGCCTTCGACTCGCCAACCCGACGAAGGATGTCTTCGACCTCGCACTTGGGGGCGCGGCCACACGCTTGTTCAACATCGAGACTTCAAGTGATTTTAACGTATGGCAACCATTCGCGACTCTGCTTACAGCCACAACCACGACTCACCTTCTTGACGTGATGCCAACGAATGCGCCGTACCTGTTCTTCCGCGCGCGACAGCAGGAGTGAGCCAACACATTCCACGGTGGAATCCAAGTTCGGTTTGACGAGCGAAGTGTCTGCTGAGATAACGGCCAGATGATGACCCATTTCCATCGAAGCCTTCGCTTCAGGCTCTCGCTGCTGAGCTTGTCCTTGATAGCGCTTGCCGCTGGTCACGCAAACGAGCGCGTAAACCGAGTGACTGTGATTCGCGTGCCAGGTGACGCCAACGTGGTGAAAGCTCAGCTCGGCGCGGATGGCACGATTCATCTGCTGCTCGACGCGGAACGTGGCCCGCGATACGTGAAATCGACGGACGCGGGAGTCACTTTCAGCGCCCCCATGACCATAGTGGACGCCGCATCGCAGAAGCCGGACCTGAAGTTTCAGGGCGAGGACCTTGCCATTGGCAAAGATGGTCGCGTACACGTCGCCATGTCGAACAATGCCTGGAAGCTGAAGCTCCCCGAGGAACAATGGGGTTTCTATTTCGCCAGCCTCGTGCCGGGCGCGAAAGCATTCTCGCCGGTGCGGAACGTGAATCGAAAGCCGAGCGAAGGCTTTTCCCTTGCTGCCGACGAGCGCGGCAACGTCAGCGCATGTTTCTTGTCCGGCAAACTTTTCACGATGGCGTCGCATGACAATGGGGAGACTTTTAGCGAATACGCGGAACCGAATCCGGCTTGGGACCCATGCAACTGCTGCACGACCGCAGCCGCTTACGGTGCGGATGGCAAGTTGGCTCTGCTCTACCGCGAGGAAACGGACAATGAGCGCGACATGTTCGTCGTTCTATCGAACCAACGCTCCAAGAGCAAACCACTGCGCACTCGGATCAGCGGCATACCTTGGAAACTTAACGGTTGCCCGATGACATATTTCACAATTACTCGCACAGACACTGGATACGTGGCCGCGTGGCCGACAAAGGGCGAGGTCTATTTTGCGCGACTCGACAAAAATGGTGTGGTTCTGCCTCCGGGCGAAATCAAGACAGCCGGATCGAATGGTATGCGCACGGGAGTTCTGGCGTTGAGCGGGAAAGATAGAGCGACGCTCGTTGCATGGAAGAAAAACGACGTCCTGAGATGGCAACTTTACGACGCCGAAGGACGGCCGGAAGGACAAACCGGTTCGGCCCCAAGTCCTGGAAACGGCGCGGCGGGTGTAGCGTTGCCCAATGGCAAATTCCTCCTGTTCTTGTGAGCCAAAGTATCGGTTAAGTTTCCAGCCGCTACGATTCGCGGGAATCCGTGCCTCGCGATCCGGCGTAAAATACTGCGCGAATCGGCAGACAGGAGGCCGCCCCATTACAGCTACGGCAAGGCGACTCGGAAGAAGCGCCTGGTGGCCTCGATACTTAATGGGTACGGGCTTACGGCGTTCGAAATCGAACTCCAAGGACCTGTCACTTCTTCGGACCATTGCAGTGGCCCTTGGCCGATCCACTCCAAAACGACCGTTTGGCCCTCGCGTCTTATCGAACAAAAGACAGGCGGCACACGGCGACGCACGTAGATGCCCGGTTCAGCGAGGATGTGAACCCAATTGTCGTCAGCCACGATGCCATAAGGCAGGCTGCCTCCGGGCGGATTGATCGCGATTTCCGGTTTCGTCCAAGTGGCGCCGTAATCGGGCGAAAAGATGTAGCCCAGCGGTGTCGAAGGATCTCCCGGCGGTCCGTGCGCCCACGCTACGTGAAGCCCGCCGCCGGGAATCATCCAGATTTGATGATGGTCGCGAATGACGTTCGTGTCACTCGCCAGGATTATGTCACCCGGCACGAGTTTCAGTCCCGCCCAGGTGTCGCCGCCATTCAACGAGCGGTTGTATCCCAATCGTTCGGTCGGCAACGGACCGCCGGCGAACGGCCGCTCGCGCTGCCACATCGAGAACACGCGCCCATTTACTGCCGCAATTTGCTGACGCGCTTGCACGTCGCTCTCAGGAGTGTTCTCCCCGATGAATACCGGTGCGCCCCAGGTCGTGCCGTTGTCTGTGGAACGCATGGTGAAGGTTCTTCCGCCAAATGAGTTGGTCGAGAGCTTGGCGCCGAATGCGACATGCACGATGTTTCCATCCACCGCCATCCTCGCGCTCGCATCGGCTTCGGCGTAGAGCCGCACGCCATTGTCCCAATTCACGCCGCCATTCGTGGAGCGGAAATAAAATATCCCGGTTCCGTATCCTCCCGCGCCGGACTGTCCGCCAAAAACGTGAACCGTGTTGCCGTTCACGACGATGTTTGCCCGCCGGATTTCCTCGCCCGGTCGCGTGATGCGAATCGGGGCAGTCCAGCTTGCGCCGTTGTTCGTGGACTTCCGAAAATCCAAAAGCTGGCTCGACGGCCCCATATCTCCCACGGCGGTGAGCAGAAAAACTGTGTCACCGACGGCGAACAGTCCACCGTACTGCATAGGGTAATTGCCAGATGCCGGCGCGACCGTGAATGGAGCGCTCCAGGTCGCGCCATTGTCCTGCGAAGAACGGTGCACCACGTTGCCGCCGCTATGCCCGACCACATGCACTCGGTTGCCGAGCGCGATACGACCATACGCCGAAACCAGCGTGACGGGTGCAGACCAGACCGGTGGCTTCGGCGGTTCAACACCGGCGAGCGCGGCGATTTCTTCACCGCTGAGCGCGCGAGCATACACCCGCGCATCATCAATCCGGCCGTTGAAGAAAATTTCGTCGCCAGCCTGATCACGTGCGCCGATGCGCAATTGTTTTGTGTCGTCAAGGGATTGGCCGCTGAGAGAGGCGAGGCTGTTCTGCGCGCCAGTGGGCGCTCCGTCCGCGTAGCGAGTCATACTGCCATCTCGATCAAAGACGACGGCGATGTGATGCCACTGGCCGTCATTTACGGTCGCTCCGTCTCCACTAAAAATATTCACGATTCCGCCGCCCGATTTATGGATGACGGCACCCACAGTTCCGTTACCAGAAACGCTCATTCCCCATCCGTCGGGATTTGACCCGCCGACGAATCCCATTTTCGTCACGACCATGCCCGATGATGTGGTATTGACCCACGCCGCGACCGTCCAGTTCCGAGTCCCGATGTCCAGGCCAGCTCCGTTGGTTCCGCCAGATTGGGCGTCTGAAGCGAAAACATAATCGCCAGAGCCGTTGAAAGAGAGTGCGCCTTCTATTTTTCCAACAACCCTCACGGCTCCGATGATGGTCCCGGTGTGTCCGTTGGTCGCAGAATCAATCGCGATGTCTCCGCTCGGTTCGTCGAATTTCCAGTGGCTAATCGCGAGGTTTTCTTGAGCAGCCGCGGAGCTGGATGTCGTCCCGAGCAAAGCACTCAAACCGATAGCACGGAAAGCCGGCAGAAATCGGAGCAAATGACCGTGCATCTCAAGAAGTTAGTTTTTCCGCCGAAACGGTTCAAGTCGCCCTCGTCGAATGAAATCGGCCTTTTGAATTCGGGCGGAGAGGAACGTGATTGGAAAAGGTGATCCAAGTTGATAATCTTTCGCAAATTTGAAGTTGGTGTGTGCGCCCAGATCATGAATCGACGCACCTTTCAGCAACGGCTGCTGTACCATCACCTGCCGCTGGCCGTGGCCAGTGCCGCCTGCTGCCTGCTGGTCTTCGCACTGGTCAAATCCAAGTATCTCCCGTTTCGACTGAGCATGGCCACCGCGTACACGGGCGCGTTGCTGCTCAGCGTGACGCTCGTGCTGGGGGTGCTCAAGGTATTGCGGGGTGAGACTAGCCCGGTCTCGACGGATTGGCGGCGGGACGTGGGAATACGGGCGGCGCTGTTTAGGCTCGGACATCTGGTGATCGGCTTGCAGGTGCATTCGCCCGGCCGCATGTGGACCTACTTCGTCTACCCGACGGAGCAGACCCGATCGTTTCCGTTGAACTGTGCATTACCGCTACGGTTGCGGCATCCCACACTCTTGCTGCTTACGCCACCCGTACGGCGTCATGCCCCGCGGCTTGTACACCGACAACGTGGTAGCTACGAGCAATGCCACCAACGCGGCACCAGCGCTGGCCACGAGTTGAATGCGTAGCCCGGCGAGATCACCACTGGACAATCTCGTCTCTGCTACCACGCGTGCCAGATGGCCAATTGGCCGCATGTGCAACTGCAAGATGATGGTCGCAGGGATGGTTATTAGGAATTTTATCAGCACCCAATAATGCCGGAATAACCCCCACTCGGTTCCCAGTGACTGGATAAGCCCGGTTAGCGGCGAAGCGAAGCTCAATGGCACGATCACGCACCAAGCCGTCAAATCCATCGCGAGATAGGCGGCACGCACCATCTGAGCATCCCGGCTGGTCAGACCGGCGACGGCGAGAGCCAGGAAGCTCACAACCGCGCCGAGCCAGCCAACCGAAGACGTGACATGCGCTGTGAGCGCGAACTTGCGGAGACGGGGTGTCATCATAGCGTGTGGCCCCCAAAGCCACGGCCGGTGAGGTGCAGGATGACAAACAGCAGGACCAGGACGATGACGACGATCCCAAACACCTTCACCCAGCGCGGTGTGGCCGGTGGTTGATTCCCTGCCGGGGAGTGAACGTCAGCCATATGGGTGTCCTCTTCTGTCGCGCGTGGTCGTTAAGGTTTTCATGACGGCAACAGTTTACGAGACAGTGTATCGAGGTCAAATCATTGTGGCGTGGCCCAACAACAGAATCGCTGAGCTGATGAATCTACTCAAAGGGGGATCTTCAGGGCGCGCGCCATATCAATCGACGGAAATCAGCGCGCTCGGACACGGGCTTGCAATCCATACCGCCCACCCCTTGACCAGACAAAAGGATACACGATGAGTTCCTCCATTCCGATCCTTCCGCCGCGGCTTCCGGAAGGGGTTGGCGGCTCCTTCACGCTCGTGTAGTCTGAGCGCGCCCGGCCATGAGCGATGTGACCCGCATTTTGAACGCGATTGGCGGCGGCGACTCCAAGGCCGCCCAGGACTTGCTACCCCTCGTTTACGAGGAACTGCGAAAGCTCGCCGCTCACAAAATGGCTAACGAAGCTCCCGGCCAAACGCTCCAACCGACAGCGCTGGTTCATGAGGCATGGCTCCGGTTGGTCGGCACTGAGAATCCCCAATTCGAAGGCCGTGGACACTTCTTTGCCGCGGCGGCGGAGGCGATGCGGCGCATCCTCATCGACCGCGCGCGACAAAAACTCTCGCTCAAACGAGGGGCGGGCGCGGCCCGGGTGAATCTTGAGGACCTCGAGGTCGCTTCGGCGGCCGATGACGATACGCTGCTGGCCGTCGATGAAGCGTTGACGAAGCTGGCCCGGGAGGACCCGGACTCCGCCGAGTTCATCAAGCTGCGGTTCTTCGCCGGCATGACCAACGACGAGGCCGCGCAGGCCCTCGGCATTCCCGAGCGCACGGCGCGCCGGCACTGGAGCTTTGCCAGGGCATGGCTGTTTCGTGAAATCCGACACCAGGCCGGCACATGAAGATTCCGCCCGCAACTTTCGCGTTCTTTCTGGCCAGGTTTGCCTGCGCATTGCGCATTAAGAATTGGATATGAACGCCCCCGTCCAATCCATCCGCGCCATCTTCGACGAAGCCTCGGA
>Ga0137368_10008165_pt1 | contig 10823 bp, 7 predicted proteins | sample SagtaG_13_FD_104917 | JGI IMG/M metagenome (GOLD analysis project Ga0137368, IMG submission 104917) | Vadose zone soil microbial communities from Sagehorn Ranch, Mendocino, California, USA - Sage1_L_100_16 metaG | ecosystem: Environmental > Terrestrial > Soil > Vadose zone | place: USA...
CTTGATCCCCTTCGCCCTGAACTGGGCGACGAGACCCGCTTTCTCGACGGATTTCATGTAGGCTTCGTCCGGCTCGACGACGCCCTTCTCGACCAGATCGAACAAGGCGTCGTTCAGGGTGTGCATGCCCAGCTTCTTGCTCGTCTGGATGATCGACGGGATCTGGAACGTCTTCGCCTCGCGGATCAGGTTGGAGACCGCGGGCGTGCTGAGCAGGATCTCCCGCGCGGCCACGCGGCCGCCGCCCTTCTTCTTGCACAGCGTCTGGGCGATGACGCCCTTCAGCGACTCGGAGAGCATCACGCGGATCTGCGCCTGCCGGTCGGCCGGGAACTGGTCGATCATCCGATCCACGGTCGAGGCCGCCGTCGTCGTGTGCAGGGTGCCGAAGACGAGATGCCCGGTCTCGGCCGTCTCGATGGCGATGGCGATCGTCTCGAGATCGCGCAGCTCGCCCACGAGCACGATGTCCGGGTCCTCGCGCAGCGCGGCGCGCAGCGCCGACTTGAAACTCTCGGTGTGTATGTGGACCTGGCGCTGGGTGATGAGGCACTTCTTGTTCTCGTGCACGAACTCGATCGGATCTTCGATCGTGATGATGTGGTCCGAGCGCTCGCGGTTGACGAGGTCGATGAGCGCGCACAGCGTCGTGGACTTTCCCGAGCCCGTGGGGCCGGTCACCAGCACCAGTCCTTTGGTCAGGTAGCACAGCGCCTGCACTTCCTTCGTGAGACCCATTTCTTCGACCGTCACGACCTTGGCCGGGATGACGCGGAACACCGCCACCGGGCCCCGGCGGTCGCGCGCCGCATTGACGCGGAAGCGGGCGAGCCCGGTGATCTCGTAGGCGAAATCGGTATCCCCCGTCTCCTTCCATTCGCCGCGGTTCAGCTCCGGCATGATCGAGAGCACCAGGAGGTCGAGCTCCGCCGGGGTGAGCGCGTTGCCGCGAATGCGCACCAGGTCGCCGCCGGTGCGGAAGATCGGGGGCTCGCCGACCCGCAGATGCAGGTCCGAGCTCCCCGACTTGACCAACGACCTGAGCAGCTCGCCGAGCCGCTGCTCGGCGGCCTGGTATTGCGAGTCGGCGAACTCTCCCGGCAACGCGCCGGCAGCGCCCGCCGCCGGAGGCGCCAGCGGCGACTCCACCATGGGCGCCGCCGCGATCGCCGAGGGACGTGGGGGTCGGGGCGGAGCGGCCGCGGGCTCCGCGAACGGGGGCGGCGCCGGACGCATCGCGGGGGCAGGGCGGACCGCCGTCACCTCCCCGGCAGCGGGGGGGGGGTCGGGCGCGGCGAGGGGTGCCGCGATCGCCACGTGGGTCACGACGGCGGTCAAGCGGCCGTGGTCGGGCACGATGCGGATCTTGAGCAGGCCGCGGCCGGCGGCGTACTCGAATTCCGTCTCGTGCTTCTGGTCGATCTTGTCGGCGGAATCGGAGGGCGCGATTTCGGCGAGCAGGGCGTAGATGTGCGCGTCGGTGAGCGGCTGCTTGCTCACCTTCCGCGGTTTCCCGCCCTTCACCATGGTCACGGGCTCGTCGGGCAGCAGGTACAGCTGCTCGGCCCCCTCGCGCAGGAAGACGTCGAGGAACGGGTCGAGCCGGGCGGCCATCGGCTAATCCTTGGGACGCGCGTACAGCACGTGCGCGCGGTTCAGGTAATTCGTGCCGTCCTCGGCCGTGACGGCGAAGAACGGCTCGGGCGTCGCGTTCAGGTAATCGAGCAGCCGCGAGTGCTGCTCGGGCAGCTCGACGTGCGCCCAGCCGTGCAGCGTGGAGCCGTCGGCGAGCACCACCTCGACCGCGACCAGGCGCGCCGCGGTGCGGCGGGCGGGGTCGTCGATGAGATCACTCTTGGCGACGCTGAGCGAGATAGTCTGCGCCTTGCTGACCAGCAACACCGGCTGCGCTGCTCCCTTCCCGTTGCCGCTGGGCCGGAAGGCGAAGAAGCCCTCGGCGCGGTTGAGCATCTCGAGCGCCGTCTCGGGACCGGCGTGCTGGGACACGCGCGACATCAGGTACACCTCCCCCGCCTGGACGTCGCCTTGCGCGAGGCGCAGGTGGGCGGGCATGGACGCGCGGGGGAGCGAGAAGGTCGACATGAGACGAATACTAGAGGCGTGGAGTGAAGGCGTCTAGGAAAAGCGTGGAGGAGAAACGTGGAGGGGAGGCGTCACGGAGGGTACGAAAACCCTACACGCCGTCCCTCAACGTCTTCCCTCAACGTCTCTTCTCAACGCCTTTCCTCAACGCTGTTCGTCGTGATTCGGTCCCGCGCAATCATCTGATCGGACGGGATACGCCACGTGCGGACGAGCGCCCACCACGAGTCGGGCCGGATGCGCACGTCGGCCACGCGCCGGTGCACGGCCGCCATGCTGGTCGGCGCGAACAGCCAGATGCCGGGGGCGTCGTCGTCGAGCACACGCAGCGCGTCGCGCCACGCGGCAAGCGTCGCCGCGGGCCCGCCGGTGGTGTTCGTCGCGCGGGCCAGTGCACGGTCGAATTCCGGGTTGACGTAGCGTCCGTAATTCGCCTTGCCGAATCCCGCCTTGGTCCATGTGTCCGCGAGGTTCGCCGAGGGCGTGGGGTCGGTGGCCCACGTCGCCATCACCGCGTCGAACTTGCCCGCGGTGGCGAGCTGTTGCATCACCGCGTTCTCGACCTCGTCCAGCTCCACCTGCGCCCCGATGGCCCGGAACTGCTCCTGGAGCAGGCGGGCGTACTGACGGCGGACCGCGCTCGTCGTCGGCACGAGGATGTGAAAGGCCAGCTTCACGCCGGCCCGATCCCGGATGCCGTCGCCGTCGCTGTCGCGCCAGCCGCGACGGGCCAGCAGGGCCGCGGCCCGGGCGGTGTCGTAGGGCAGGGCGCGGAGCGTCGTGTCGTCCTTCCCCTGCCACACCGGCCACGCCTGCGGTACCGGCCCCGGCGGTACGAGCGCGAGGTCATGGAAGACGCTCTCCCGCAGCCCCTCACGATCCACGGCGAGGGAGAGGGCCCGGCGCACGTCGCGGTCACCGAAGATGGGATGCGGCCGGGTGGCGGCGCCGTTGGCGGTCATGTTGAAGGCGAGGTAGCCGTAGGCCGTGCCGCGGTACGGGTAGAGCGCCAGCTGACGGGCGCCGCGCGCCCGCTCCACGTTGGCGGCGGGGCCCAGGAACTCGAGCGCGTCGGCTTCCCCGGCGACGAGCTGCGTCAGCGCCGTCGGCGGATCGGGCGTGAAGCGCCAAATCAGGCGCCGGATGTGGGGGCGGCCGAGGAAAAACGTGGAGTCGGCGGCGAGCTCGACACTCTCGCCGGGCCGCCACGCCACGAAGCGATACGGCCCGTCGCCCACGGGCGCGCGGCCGAACGGGGCGTGCGCCCACTGGTCGCGAGGGAGGCTCGCGAGCAGATGCGCCGGCAGGATGCGCATGTGATACACGGCATCGATGAACATCTCGGGGTAGCGGCGGCGGAACCGGAACACCACGGCCAGCGAGTCCCCCGCGAGCGGCGTCACCGACCGGATGTCGCGCAGCGATTCACGGGCGGGGGCGTCGACCCGGGGATCGGTGTAGGCGTCGAAGGTGAACGCCACGTCGCGCGCCGTGACCGGCGGCCCGTCCTGCCAGCGGGCGCGCGGCGACAGGTCGAAGATGAGCGTGAGGGAATCCTGCCACTCCCAGCGCTCGGCGAGCTGGGGCTCGAAATCCCGGTCGCTCAGGGAGTTCATCTCGGGCCCCAGGTCGGCGAGCTTCAGAAAGATCTGGTCGTGGATGTCGCGGGCGACCGCCTGCTGCGTGACCGGCGGCAGCAGCAAGTCGGGTTGGCTGAAGGCGACGAAGACGAGGGTGCCGCAGTAATCCCCGCGGCAGTTGCCGGGGCGCGCGCAGCCGGCGAGCGCCAGCGTCAGGGCGGCGCCCACGGGCAGCACGCAGCGCATCAGGCGGCCTGGACGGACGGCGTCGTGGCGGCCCCGACGGAGCTCATGAAGGCGGCGTACACGTCCGGGCGCCACTGGCGGCGCTCGGACTCGATCTGGGTGAGGGCCTGCTCGCGGGTGAGGGCGGGCCGATAGCTCCGCGTCGTCGTCAGGGCATCGTAGACGTCCACGATACCGATGATCTGCGCCGCGACCGGAATCTCCTCGCCGCGGAGCTGATCGGGATAGCCGCTGCCGTCGTACTTCTCGTGGTGCCATCGGATGATCGGCTTGATGTCCCATGGAAACTCGACCGTGGCCAAGAGCTCCACGCCCCACACCGGGTGCCTCTTGATGACCTCGAACTCGTCGCGCGTCAGCCGCCCGGGCTTGTTCAGGATCTCGTGCGGGACGCGGACCTTCCCGACGTCGTGCAGGTAGGCGCCGAGCCGCACGGTGGTGCGCGCTTCTTCGTCGAAGCCGAGCTGTCCGGCGACCGCCAGGGCGTAGCGGGCGACCCGCTCGCAGTGGCCAAAGGTGTAGCTGTCGCTCGACTCGATCGACTGGCCCCAGTCACGGACCACGGCCAGGTACGTCTCTTCAAGCTGGGCGACCTTGCCCCCGACGTCAACCAGGTCGGCGCCGGCGTCGAGGCGGCGGAACCCGCGGTGGGCCGAGTGCAGGAGGGTCAGGGCTTCCTGGTTGCGCCCCGCGGTCTGGTAGAGCAGGGCCAGCTCGCGGGAGGCTTCGGCTTCGCTGAGCAGCGTGCCGGTGCCGACGGCCATCTCGATCGCGGCCCGCAGCCGCGATTCGGCGAGCGCCACGCGGCCCGTCTCTCGATACACCATCCCGATAACCCGGTACGCATCCGACTTGTCGCGCCGGGTCCCCAGCTGGTCGAAGATCGCCAGGGCCGCTTCCGCGTTCTGGCGCGCCTGCTCGAAATGCTGGCGGGCGAGATGCACCTCGGCGTGGTTCAGCAGGCACAGCCCCTGGAGGTGCACGTCCCCGATCACTTCGGCGAGCTCGCGGCTCTGGCGGAAGTAGCGGTCCGCGTCTTCCCACAGATGCCGGTCGGCGCTGATCATCCCAAGGTTGTGATAGGCGATCGCCAGGCCTTCCTGGTCGCGGGCGCTCTCGTAGGCCTCCAGCGAGCGCTGGTAGTGTCCCATCGCCTGGTCGTGTTGGCCCTGGATCGTCGCGAGGATGCCGAGATTCTGCTCGATGCGCGCCCGCAGCGGGGAGCTCGTGCCACCCAGCTCCAGCGCCCGGTGGAACCCCTGCCGGGCCGTGTCGATGTCGCCGTCTTCGAAATCGAATCCGGCGAGCACGTTCACCGCCTCGGCGGCGAGAACGTCGTCGCCGCTGGCGACCGCGACGTCATAGCTCTTGCGGCAGGCGTCGCGCGCCGCGGGCGACTCGCCGCGGTGATGGTGCAGCACGCCCAGCCGCCGCAGCGCCTCGGCGTGCACCGCGCGCTCGCCGCACTGGTCCGCCACGGCGATCGACGCCAGGTAACACTCCATCGCTTCGGCGACGCATCCCGCGCGCTCCTGGGCGCGCGCGTCGCTCAGCAGCTCGCGGGCGCGCCGCGTCCCGTCGGGGCGCGGTTCCCCGGACACCGGCAACAGCGTGCGGCGCGGCGGCAGCACGCCCGCTACCAGGCCACCGCGTAGCGGGAGAAGTGGTCGAGCTTTCCGGTGACCTTCTTGGAGAGCAGGTTGTCGAGCGAGATCAGGTACGACAAGATGTTCAGGTTGTCGTCGGTGTACGCGATCTCCTTCGGCAGAATCTTGCCGAGCAGGTTGCAGTTCGCGTAGCTCATCGTCAGCGCCGCGGAGACCGAGAACCGCAGGCCCTGCGGCGTGAAGCGCACGGAGTTCACGTTCGCCGACGGCGCTACCGCCGTTATCGTCACGTTCTGCGAGAGGGCGCCCGGCGGAATCACCAGCGTGTGCGGCCCCACCTGGATCACGCCCCCCGCCGGCCCGATGACTTTCGTCGTACTCGCGTAGGGGAGGGGCGAGCATTGCAGGAGGCCGGTCGCCTGCAACAAGCTGCCGAGGAGACTGGCGTCGGGTGGGGGGACCGCGGGGGCGGTGGCGCGGTCAGGGATGCAGCTCAAGCCCGTCGCCGCCAGACCCACGAGCAGGACGGCGGCAAAAAAGAGGCGCAGGCGTTTCATGATCAAGACACTCCGGGCGACGGGTGAGACGGGAGTTGCAGTACCCACGCTCGGGTGAGGGCGCGCACCCGACGCCCCGCAGGATAGGGACTCCCCTGTTTTCGTACTATGCGCGAGCTACCGGAAATTTCGTGACGGCGATCACAAACGACGTAAACGACCCAGGACGTATGGAGGGAGGACGTGGAGAGGAGGCGTAAGGGGACAACGCAAGTAGACGGGGCACCGGGGTGTGGGGGATCGCCGCCAGCACCATTGCCGGCGCACGAACCGCAGCCAGGGAGCCACCCCGATGCCCCTATGGGCAGTGCTGCAAAGTCGAGGGAGGCTTCCGAGAGCGGTGCGCACCTTTCTCGGCGGACCGGCGCGGGTCTCCACGACTCGCCATGCCGGCTTTGAACCTCCCAAGCTCTTACTGAGCTTCCGCCTGGTTCTAACGCATACACTATGCCAGGACGGTATTCCCGTATGGCCGTATTGCCGTATTGCCGTATGGCCGTAAGCTGCATTCCGGTTCGGTCGAGCCTGTGGCGATGCCTCAACGAAGTGCAGCAAGGACCTCTTCCAGCGCGCCGAGCAGGATGTCGACACGTTGGGGGTCGGCGTTCACCCCCATCAGCCCCACCCGCCAGGTCTTGCCTTTGAGCGGCCCGAAGCCGCCCGCGATCTCGATGCCACGATCGAGCAGCGCGCGGCGCACGCGGGCATCGTCCACGCCGTCAGGAATGCGGACGACGTTGAGTTGCGGCAGACGGTGCGCCGCCGGCGTGAGCAGCTCGAGTCCCAGGCGTTCGAGGCCGCGCGCGAAATGCTCGTGCGCCAGGCGGTGGCGGGCCCAGCGAGCCTCGAGTCCTTCGGCGACCACCAGCCGCAGTGCTTCGCGGAACGCGTACAGCATCGCCACCGGCGCGGTATGGTGAAACACGCGCTCCTTGGCGCCATCGGCTTCGCCCCAGTACTGGAAAACCAGATTCACGTCGAAATACCAGGTGGGCGGCTTGGCGCGCCGCCGACGCACCGCCGCGATGGCCCGGGGCCCGAGCGTGATGGGGCCGAGCCCCGGCGGGGCGCCGAGGCACTTCTGGGAGCACGAGCCGGCGGCGTCCACGCCCCAGTCGTCCACGGCGACCGGCACGCCGCCCAGCGACGTCACGCAATCGAGGGCGAGGAGCGCGCCGTGGGCGCGGGTGCTGCGCGCGATCTCTTCGACCGGCTGCCAGGCTCCCGTCGACGTCTCGGCGTGCACCAGCGCCACGAGCTTCGCGGGTTTGCGTTCGAGCTCGGCCGCGACGCGTTCGGGGGTGATCACCTCGCCCAACGGCGCCTCGATGGTGCGGACGACGGCGCCGGCGCGCCCCGCCATCTCCGCGAGCCGCTGGCCGAAGTATCCGATCACCCCCACGATCGCCTCGTCCCCGGGCTCGAGCAGATTCAGCATGATCGTCTCGAGGCCGGCGCTCCCCGTGCCGGACATCGGGATCGTATGATGGCTCGCAGTCCGGAACACGGCGCGCAGGTCGTGCATCGTCTCGTCCATCACCTCGAGGAAGTAGGGATCGAGGTGGCCGACGAGCGGCGCGGCGAGCGCCCGCGTCACGGCGGGCTCGACGTTCGAGGGCCCGGGTCCGAACAGCAGGCGCGGCGGCGGCTCGCGGCTCATTGGGGCGGGGGATACTTTAGCGCGCATGCCCAACGCTAACGTCTCGCGGGACCCTCCGGCCATCACGCGCCGTGCGTTCGCCGAGCGCCTCGCGCTCGCGGCGGCGGCGCCGTTCGTGCTCGGGGACCTCTCCCCGGACCTCTCCCCCCTTCCCCCTCTCCGCGAAGCGGAGAGGGGGAGCGAGGGGGTGAGGCCCCAGGCGCCGCAGGCCGAGCCCTCCGCGCTCGCCAAAGCGCTCGCCGAGGGCGTCCGCTTGCGTTACGGCGACCGGCTCACGCCTGATGACTTGCGGACCATCACGCGCGCGATCGAGGGACGGCTGCGCGGCGCGGAAAGGTTGTATCAAACCGCGATCACCAACGCCGACGAGCCCGACTTCGTCTATCGGGTGTACCGGGGGGACTGATGGCCGACGAGCTGTCGTTCGCCTCCGTCGTCGAGCTAGGACGGCGGCTGCGGGCGAAGAAGATCTCTGCCACCGAGCTGGCAGAACACTTCCTCGACCGCCTCGAGCGGTTGGGGACGACGTTCGGCGCCGTCGTGACGGTGACGCGCGGCCGCGCCCTTGCGGAGGCGGCGGCGGCCGACCGCGACATCGCCCGTGGACGTTTGCGCGGGCCCCTGCACGGGATCCCCTACGGCGTGAAGGACCTGCTCGCGGCCGCGGGCTACCCCACGACGTGGGGCGCCGCCCCGTACGAGAACCAGCTGTTCGCCGAGGACGCGACCGTCGTGGCGCGGCTCAAGGCGGCGGGCGCGGTGCTCGTCGCCAAGCTGGCGATGGTGGAGCTGGCGGGCGGGATGGGATACAACCAGGCCAACGCCTCGATCACGGGACCGGGCCGGACGCCGTGGAATCCCGACTACTGGAGCGGCGGCTCCTCGAGCGGGCCGGGAGCGGCCGTGGCGGCGGGGCTGGTGCCGTTCGCGATCGGGTCGGAGACGTCGGGCTCGATCGTCACGCCCGCCGCGTATTCCGGCGTCACGGGGCTGCGGCCCACGTACGGGCTCGTGAGCCGCCACGGCGCGATGGCCCTGTCGTGGACGATGGACAAGCTGGGGCCGATGGGGAGGAGCGCCGAAGACTGCGCGCTGGTGCTGGCGGCGATCGCGGGGAAGGACCCCGACGATCCCTCGTCCGTGGAACGTTTTTTCCGCGTGCCGGCCGCCCTGCGGCCGCGCCGCAAGCTGCGCATCGGGATCCTGAAGAACGCCGACCAGGGGATCCAGCCCGAGGTGGCCAAGAACTTCCGCGATGCCCTCGGCGTCCTCAAGGACGTCATCACGATGACGGAGAACGTCGAGCTGCCCGACCTGCCGTACGGCGTCGTGGGCGGGACGATCATCGCGGTGGAGGGGGCGAGCGCCTTCGACGACCTGGTGGACAGCGGCCGCGTCGCCCAGCTCACCGCGCCGGAGGACCGCATCGGCGGCTACGCGGCCCTGGCGATCCCGGCCCGCGACTACGTGCGCGCCCTGCGGCTGCGCCGTCCCATGGGCAAGGCGCTCGATGGGTTCCTCAAGCAGTTCGACGCGGTAGCGACGCCCACCCGCAATACCGTCGCGAGCCCCGTCGACAAGCCGTTCCGCGAGGCGTGGCCCGGCGTGGTGACCGGCGGCGCCAACATCATCGGCCCCGCGAACGTCGTCGGGGTGCCCTCGCTCTCGGTGCCCAACGGGTTCGGGGTGCAGAGCCTGCCGACGGGACTGTGCTTCACAGGGCGCGCGTTCGAAGAGGCCACGCTCGTCCAGCTCGGCCGCCTGTATCAGGCGCGGACCGACTGGCATAAGCGGCAGCCGGCGGTGACCGCATGATCGGCCTGCTCAAGCACCTCCACTCCGACGACACTCCCGGGCAGGTTGGGGCGGGCCTGGCCCTGGGAGCGATCCTCGGCCTGACCCCGCTCTTAAACCTCCACAACGTCGTCGTGCTCATCCTCATCATCATGCTGCGCGTTTCATTCTCCGGAGCGCTGCTCGGATGGCTGCTCTTCACGCCGCTGGGATTCGCCTTCGACCCGCTGTTCGACGCCCTGGGCCACAGGCTGCTGCTCGAAACACCAGCACTCACCGGCGTGTGGACGACACTTTACAACACGCCCGTCGTCCCCCTTACGAATTTCAACAATACGGTGGTGCTGGGGAGTCTCGCGGTGGCTCTGGCGCTGTTTCTGCCCCTCAACGCTCTGGGCCGCTTCGGAGTGCGGCGGTACCGCGCCGCCGTCCAGACATGGGTGCGACGCCACCAGCCGCCGCCCCCCCCTCCCGCCCCCGGCACCACATCCGCGCGGCGGTATCCGCCGCCGTCACGCCCCGCACGGCGGGTAGGGGGAGGGGGCCTCATCCGCTGGCAGGGGACGGGGCCACTCCTCTTGTTCGTCGGCCTGCTGGTGGGCGGGTGGCTGCTGTTCGCCGATCGGCTCGCGAAGCGTGCGTTCGAATCGGTCGGCACCGCGATCGTGGGGGCGAAGGTCGAGGTCGGCCGCCTGCACCTGGACCTGTCGCACGGCAAGGTGGCGCTCAACGGCCTCGTGGTCGCGAGCCCCGACGAGCCGTTCAAGAACCTCCTCGAGGCGGACGAGCTGACGGCGGACATCGGTGTGGCACCGCTGCTCGAGAAGAAGGTGGTGATCGACCGCCTCGCCGCGAACGGGCTCCGGTTCGGCACCGCCCGCCAGGCGGACGGCCGGACGGCCGGACCATCCGAAGGCATCAAAGCGCAGGTCGGGGAATTCGTGCAGCGGCTTGACGTTCCCCTCCTGCAGCTGGCGGTTGGCAAGGTGGAAGTGGGCCAGCTCGATCCCAACATCCTATTCACGGGCCGCGAGGCTCAGGCCCTGGTGGCTCGCGCCGACTCCGCGCAAGCCGCATGGAACGCCGCGGTCACCGGCCTGGATGTCCAGGCGGCCGGAGACTCCGGCGTGGCGATGGCGGGTCGCCTGCGCAACGCGAAGCCGACTGACATCGGCCTCCTGGCCGACGCGCGGCGCACCTTGAGTCAGGTGCGGCTAGCGCGCGCTCGGGTGGAGGCGGTGGACCGCGGAGTGAAGAGCGGTATCGCGAGCCTGCA
>Ga0137368_10008166_pt1 | contig 10823 bp, 9 predicted proteins | sample SagtaG_13_FD_104917 | JGI IMG/M metagenome (GOLD analysis project Ga0137368, IMG submission 104917) | Vadose zone soil microbial communities from Sagehorn Ranch, Mendocino, California, USA - Sage1_L_100_16 metaG | ecosystem: Environmental > Terrestrial > Soil > Vadose zone | place: USA...
CCGCCCCAACACTACCGTTCTCGACGTTCCGTACCACCTGGCGCGATAGGAGCGATGACCGTCCGCACCTCCTCATCAGCCCTCCAGAGGCAGCGATGGAAACCGACGGCATGAAGCGAATCATAACGTTGATCGACGGATCCCCAGTTGGTCATGCCAACGTGCACGCGGCCTGCCGCTTAGCCGCGGAGAGGTCGGCCGTTATCTTGGCCGTCCATCCAATCGAGGTCCCGAACATTCTGCCCCTCGACTATCCGATGAAAGGCACGGTCGCCGCCCTCTCATCGGAGTGCGAACGTGCTGAGCTCGTCGCGAAGGAGTTCGGCGTGTCGCTTCAGGCAACGATCTGCCAAGCCTACTCCGTGGTCGATGCTGTAGTGGGTGTCGCCGAGCGAGAGGAGGCGGAGGCGATTTGCCTGGCCGCGCCTCAGGGACTGCTGGGCTGGTTACGCTGGCTGCAGGGACCCGGGCCTGAGATCGTGCGTCTATCACCCTGTCCCGTCCTCCTGATCGGCACCAGTTGGCGGGCTCAAGCTCGTGAAGGCATCGCCGAGATCCTCACCCGGAGTGGCGGGCGATCCGGAGCCGTTGGCGTGACCGGCCCGCAATCGTCAGATATAGCCCACTATCTAGGGCTTGGAGACGAGGGACTAGCCCGCGATCGGTAGGAAGAAGAACGCGCAGGCGATCATCAGGTACAGGGCGAGGAGCTGAGTCCCTTCCAGCCAATTTGAGCGGCCGTCCATCGCGATCAGGGCGAAGATGGCCGTCGTCAGCCCGAGCGCTAGCAGCTCCATCTGATGGAATACCAGGTCGAGCGGGTGCCCGAGCAGTAGACTGATGAACACGAGCAGTGGAGCTACGAAGACCGCGATCTGCGTCGACGAGCCGGCCGCGATCCCCATCGTCACGTCGATCCGGTTCTTGGCCGCCATCGTGACGGCGCTGAAGTGCTCGGCGGCGTTGCCGATCAGCGGCACGATGATCACGCCGACGAAGAATTCGCTCCAACCCAGGTCGCGGGTGACTGGCTCGACCGTGCGGACCAGCACTTCGCTTACGATGACCGTGGCGGCGGTCGCCGCCGCCAGCATGCCCACGGCGATCCAGCGGCGACGCCTGGAGTGATGCCTGGCGGCCACCTTGACCGCGGCGGGCGAGACGGCGGGCTGGTCCCAGAAGATGCTGTAGGCCAGGTAGGTCATGTAGGTCAGAAGCAAAATGCCGGCCACCAGCAGGCTCACATTCCCGACCAGTGACTGATCGGCCACGCTCCTGGCGAACACGGCTGGCAAAAAGAGCCCCGCCACGGCCAGGGCCATGAGCGTGGCGTGGTGGCCGGCCTCATGCCGCGCGAACCGCAGCGAGCCGTGCCGGACCCCACCCACCAGCATCGCCACGCCGAGCACCATCAGCGAGTTGCCGACGATCGAGCCCGTTATGGACGCTTTGACCAGGGCCAGCAGGCCATGTAGGATTGCCAGAACGGCAATGATGAGCTCTGCGGCGTTGCCGACCGTCGAGTTGAGCAGCCCGCCAAGAGCCGGACCGATATCAGCCGCCAGCTCCTCGATCGCTCTGCCAATCAACGCGGCCAAGGGGACCACGCCGAGCGCCGCGAGCGAGAAGACGAGTACGTGGGGAAGACCGAGCCAGTCGGCCACGAGCGCCAGAGGCGCCGCGACGAGCAGGAGCCAGAGCCAGTGATCGGCGAGCTTCACACGCGGCAGACGTCTAGCCGATCGGGAGCGGGGAGAACAGCAGGTAGCCGTTGACGAGCAACACAAACGCGACGGCACCTACCCCCAGGGCGAGCCAGAGCAGACGCCTCGATGTGGCCACGATGCTTACCGAGCCGAGCACGATCGCGATCTGAAAGATCGCCACCGACAGGTCGAAATTCGGGTCCTGTTGGATCGCGTGGTCGCGCCGCTTTTCGTAGGCCTGCGCGCGCTCGGTCAGCTCCTTCTTGCCCTCGCCGGTCGCCGGCTCGCTGTCGTAGCGCGCGATCGTCGCCTTGTATCGGTCGATCCTTTGCTGGATCTGCGCCTTGGCCTCGGGGGACAGGTTGGGCTCGATCAGGAGCACGGTCTCCAGCTCGTCGACGGCGAGCTGATAGCTGGTCTGGCGGATGTTCTTGGCCTGGAAGAACGCCCATGTGTCCGAGGCAAGGATGTTGGTGTTGGTCATCTCCTTGGCGGAGTTCTCACCGCTGATGCTGGCGATCGCCAGGAGCATCGCGAGGACCCCGATCAAGACCGCTGCCCTGCGGCGGAAACGGTCTACGTCGGCCCGCTGCCGCTCGCGCTGCTCCGCCTCATCGTGGGCTACCTCCTGGATATGATCCGCCGCGTCAGTTGGCTCCATGACTCTTCCCTCTTGAATCTCCCCAGTCTACATACCGCACGTCTTGCCCACGAGCTCGGGTAGGCGGCGGGCCAGGGCCGCCGCGATCACCGCGTTGCCCTGTGGCGTGTAGTGGAAGCGGGCCACGCTACTGACGCCCGATCGCCGCGCCTCCTGGACCAGCTCGTCGGTGAGGTCGATCGTCTGGACACCCTCACGCCTTAGCCAGTCCAACAAAGGCGCGTACTCTGGCGCCTCGCCGCGCAGCGCCGCCTCGATTCCAGCCGCGGGGCTGAAGACCAGCACCACCGGGCTGCCTCCGTCGCGGCGCACCTGGCGGGCGAAGTCGATCAGCACCCGACCTGTGATCTCAAACGCCTCGCCCCGCTCGCGGTACGCCCACGCCATGCCATCTACGTCGGGGTCGCCGTGCTGTTCACGGTAGGCGGCGGTGCGGGCCAGGCGGACCAACTGGAAGCCGTCGAGCGGGTTGGCGACCAGCATGCCGGGGAAATACCAACGGTCGTTCTGCCCCACCACTCGCTCGACCCAGCCCGGGTCCTCGAGCTGGCGCGGGTCGGTCGCTGGATTGGGCATCAGCGTCAAGCCATCACCATCCAGCAAGAAGCGCGGCTTGCTGGCGATGAGGTCCGTCTCGGGCACCAGAAACGGACGGAAGCGATTGACCACCCGGTTGATGTTCTCGATCATGTAGCCGATCAACACGCCGCAGGGCTGAAGACGTGCCCCGTCGCGCTGATAGCGAAGCCAGGCCTGGTCCGGGCCATAGCCGGGCACGCCGAAGTTGAGCACCTCCGTGTTCGGCCACGCCTGCTCCAATTGGGTCGTCCAGCAGTCGGCCAGGTCCACCTCATGGCAGTAAGTAAATGAGTCGCCGAAGGCGGCAAGGCGGCGGAGGCCGGGCGCGGGCTGGGGCTCGTACTCGCGGTCGGACCGCAGACCGGCACGGTTATTGTGATAGGTGACGTTGCCAGCTCGGCGGGTAATATCGGGCGTGGTGACCCAGCCCAGGCCCGCGTCGAAGCGGACATACGTATCGCCGACGACGAGGCGTTTGAAGCGCCGCTCGTGGTACGGGATCGGCAGCATCAGCTCGACCGGGACCGGCTGAGCGAATCGCAGCACGACCTCGGCCAGCAATAGGCCTGCGCCGACGCCAAGCAGCGCGAGACCGACGCGCCATAGTGCCGCTCTCACTTGGCCCTGGGTGGCCACGCCGGGCATGGAGTCATGTCGGATCTCAAAAGATGGCGATCGGGTTGACGGCGGAAGCAGTCCCACCCTCGATGCGGAGTGGCGCGATCACCAACATGAACTCCCATCGGCGGCGGGCCGCGCACGCTTCGGCTAGGTCGTCGAGGTTCTGGTGATCGAGGAGCTGCATCCCCATCGCCACCAGCGTGAGGGTGTGAAAGGGCAGCCCGACGTCCGCCACGCCGTGGGGACGGAAGTCACTCGAGCCGTCACTCCCAAGCAGGGCAACGCCCCGCTCGCGGAGCCAGGGGCCGCAACTGTAATGGAGGCCGGCCAGACTTGTCCGCGTCTCCCATGGACCCGCGGCCCGCCGGCGCCGATGGCGCCCGGTCCGCACCAGCAGGATGTCGCCCTCTTCGACGCGCAGGCTGGCCGCGGACTCGGCAGCCTCCAGGTCATCGGGGAGGATCGGCGTGCCCGGCTCGAGCCACTCGACGCCTTTGGTGAATGGGATGTCGAGCAGGACGCCGCGACTCACGATCCCGTCCTGGCCAATCGTGATACTGCTGGCCCGAGCCCCGGTCGACGTCACCGGACTGGTCGGGCGGCCGTGGTACATCTGCCCCTGCCACGAGACGTGGCAGAGCGCGTCCAGGTGGGAGTGGGCCTGGCCGTGCGGCGCGATGCCCACGTAGTCCCCGGTCGAGCGCGATGGGTGCTCGTCGACGGCATCCCCGGCCCGCACCATCAAGTGCACCGCGGGCGACGTGTTCTCTGCGTCGCCAACGGTGTTCAGCGGCCAGGCGCAGCTCACGGTGTGGCCCGCACGAACCAGACCGGCGGCACGAATACGATGCTTGGCGCTGATCAGGTTGAGGGCGCCGCGCTCGTCGTCGGGACCCCAGCGACCCCAGTTGCTGCATCGATCGAAGAGCGCCTGGAACTCCTCCAGGCTGAGTGAAGCGGGGCTAGTCTGGACCACTGCACGCCTCCAGAGCCTCAAGGGGCGGCCTCATTGTCCCGTTGGTGGACGGCCGGCCGCAAGGTGGGCGAGTGACGGCAAGGGCTTCGGCCAGTGCGCTATCATGCGCGGCGGACGGGCCAGAGCCCGGTTCGAAGAACAGACCAAGGAGTACGGCGATGGAAAGCGCTGCTGAGGCTTCGAGCCAGTCGTCTGGGTTGGGGCGACTTGGATTCCGGCCCTGGACGACTCGCGACCTGGTCACCATCGCCCTGCTCATCGCCGTTGGCGGGGTCTTCAAGGGCTACTGGGGCGGCGTCCGACTGGCCCTCGAATCTTCGCTCGGTCCGCTCTTTACCGGCTGGATCATCGGGGCCGGCTTCTCGCTCTTCGGCGTCCTGCCGCTGCTCATCATTCCCAAGACCGGCGTCGCGACTGTCAGCATGGTGGCTGGCAGCGTCATCGAGCTGGCCGTGGGCAACCCGTTTGGCGTCGAGGTCTTCGTCTTCAACTTCTGGGAGGGCCTGGGCCCGGACATCATCCTGGCTTTGTTCTACCTGGCGAACGGTGGCCAGACCCCCGTCCTGGGCTGGAAGTTCGCGATCCTGGCCGGCATCGCCAGCACGTCCCTGGGAGCACCGTACACCCTGGTGACGCGTGGGATCACGGCCCTGATGCGTAATTTCGAGGGATACGGCCAGTATGCAGTGTGGCTGTTCCTGGCCAACCGCGTGCTGGGCGGCGTCATCTGCGGCGCTGCCGGCCTGGCACTCGCGAATTCGCTCCGCACGATGGGCGTCATCGGTCGGGAAGAGGGCTACCGGGTCGTCACCTCGTAGGTCGAAGTCGAAGACTTTCGACTTGCCGTTTGATGCTTGAGGCCGAGCGGCTGAGCTACTGGTTTCCGTCCCGGGCCTCCACGCCCGTGGAGCCGAAGGGGATGGAGGCGCCGCCGATCGAGCGGGCCGCGCTCAAAGAGATCTCGGTCCGATTCCAGCCGGGGGAGTTCGTGCTCGTCGTCGGTCCGAGCGGTTGTGGCAAGAGTACCTTCATCCAGGCCCTGCTGGGGGTCGTTCCGGCCCTGACTGGTGGCACGGTCGCCGGGCGCGTGCGGCTCGATGGCGAGGAGGTGCTAGCACGGGGCCTGGCAGGTGTGGCCGGCAAGGTGGGGCTGGTGCTCCAGGACCCCGAGAGCCAGTTGACCAACCTGGACGTCGAAGGTGAGGTGGTCTTCGGCCCGGAGAACCTGGGGCTGCCTCGGGAGGAGATCGCCCGGCGGCTGGACTGGTCCTTGACGGTGGCCGGGATCGGGCCGCTCCGGAATCGATTCGTCTATGCGCTGTCTGGTGGCCAGAAGCAGCGGGTCGCAATCGCGGCTGGCCTCGCGATGCGCCCGAGGGTGCTCTTGTTGGACAGCCCGACCTCGAACCTCGACCCGATCGGCGGCGAGGAAACCCTGAAGGCGATCGTCGACCTCTGGCGAGGTGGAGCGGTCGAGCTGATCGTGATGGCTGCTCACAAGATCGACGATGTCCTGCCGGTCGCCACCCGCCTGCTGGTGATGTCTGAGGGCCGGATCATTCTCGATGGGCCGCCGGAGTCGATCTTGACCCAGCATCTGCTAGCCCTACGCGACGAGCTCGGAATATTCGTCCCCGAGTTGTGCGAGCTGGCGGTCCTCTTGAACGCCGGCCAGGGCCAGCCAATCAACGTGGACGGGACAGCCGCGGCGCTGCGCGAAAGGGTAAGGGTAGGGCTTGCCCTACCCGTCGAGGGCGCAGCAAGCAGCACCCCTACGGCGGCGCGGCAAGCCCTGCCCTTAACGGGCGGCCCACCGGCCGTCGAGGTGGCTGACCTGCACTTTGCCTACGAGCCGGGTCTGCCCGTGCTCAACGGCGTGTCGCTCTCGATCGAGCGGGGCCAGTTCGTCGCCTTGCTCGGGCAGAACGGGACCGGCAAGACCACCCTCGCCAAGAACATTGCCGGGCTGTATCGTCCGACGGGCGGGACGATTCGCGTGGGCGGCGTGGAGACGACCAGCTCCGCGACTTACCTGCGAAGTGGCAAGGTCGGCTACGTATTTCAGTACCCTGATCACCAGTTCGTCGCGCTGACCGTCGCCGACGAGCTGGCCTACGGCCTCCGCGCGCGGGCGATCCCTGAGCCCGAGGTTGCCAAGCGAGTCGCGCTGATGCTCGAGCTGTTCAAGCTCTCGGCCCACCGCGACGCGCCGCCGTATGGGCTGAGCATGGGCGAGAAGCGGCGGCTCAGCGTGGCCACGATGCTGGTCCTCCGCCCTGATGTGCTGATCCTAGATGAGCCGACGACTGGCCAGGACCGCCACAACACGGTGGCCCTGATGGAAGTCCTGCGCCAGGAAGCACGTGAGCGCGGTATGACAATCATCCAGATCACCCATGACATGGAGCAGGCAGCCGAGTACGCCGATCGGGTGATGGTTATGGACGGCGGCCGGATCGTCTTCGACGGCACGATCGAGGCCCTGTTCGCCGACGCGGAGCTGCTCGAGCAGTGCCACCTCAAGCCAACCTCAACCAGCTCCGTCTGTCGCCTGGCCTGGCCCGAGCTGCAGATGGCCCCCGCCACGCCAGGCCGTCTGGCCCAGCTTCTCCCATCCCTTACCTTCCCTCTCCCAGAGTGAGGGCGATGCAGTGACTGGTCTATGAGATGCCGCTAATCGAATTCGAGGAAGGCACGTCTTTCATGCACAAGCTCGACCCGCTCAGCAAGCTCGGTTGGAGCTTCGTCGTGCTGGTCTGGCTGCTGGCGATGCGCGACCCGGTGCCCGTGCTCGCCCTCGGGCTGCTGGTGATCGCGGTCGGCCGACTGGGTGGCGGACTGTCGGCCATCGAGCTGCTGCTGACGACCGCCAAGCTAAGCGTAATCGCCCTGCCAATCGTCCTGATTCAGGCGCTGCTGTATCCCGGCCAGACGGCGCTCGCCGCAGGACCTTTCGGCCCGATCACGCGCGAGGGGATCAGCTTCGGCCTGGCCATCGCGCTCAGGATCGTGGGTGTCGTCGCCGCCTCGACGATCGTATTCAAGACGACCGATCCACGCGACCTGGTGTACGGGCTGCACCGCCATCTTCACATTCCGTACCGATTCGCCTACATCATTTTCGCCGGGCTTCGCTTCATCCCGCTGATGCAGTACGAAGCAGCCACGATCCGCGAGGCGCAGACAGTGCGCGGCGTCTACCTGGCGCGGAGCCCTAGCCTGCTCGACCGACTCCGCGCCCTGCCCAGCAAGCCGCTGCAGTGGAAGACGTTCCTGGTCATGTTGATCGCCAACGGCCTTCGCCACGTGCCGGCCAGCACGATCGCGCTTGAAGTGCGCGGCTTTGGCCTGCACTCGCACCGCACCTTCTACCGCGAGCATCGCGTCGACCGGCGCGGGCCGATCTTCGCCCTGGCCTGGCTAGCAGCGATGGTGGCCTACCTGGTCCTGACCGGGACGAGCCTGATGAGATCGGTCCAGTCGACACTGTAGTTTAGCCAGTGTCTCGCGACTCAAGGCGAGGTGGTCTGCGGTGCATCGAGCACAGGGTGGTAGGGGCGCACGGCGTGCGCCCGCGTTGGCCCAGCTCACTACGGACGACCGGGGCGTTGGGGTTGCCAGGCGAGGGAGTAGTGCCTCCGATCGGCCGGATCGTACACGTGCAAGACTAGCCTCGTCCGGCTTGGCATTCGTTGTGGCATGCAGGCCAGTGCGGGCGCACGCCGTGCGCCCCTACCGCGAACGCCTGCCAGGCCGGGCCAGTTTGAGGCCGAAGTCTCCGAGCGCCGCGGCTCCCAGGCCGCTCAAAAGCGTGCCCAGCAGGAGGGTCGGAACGAAATAGCGAGGGTGAAAGTTGTACAGGCCGGCGCTCGTGCCAGCGAAATAGGCGAGCACGGTCAGCAGGATGAGGCTCTCAGCGGGCAGCCGGCCGGCGACACGCCAGCCTCGCCAAGTCTTCGTTAGCAACACTCCGAAGCCGACCAGAGCCAGGAATGCCTCGATCGGGATGCCCTGCGAGCCGCAGAACGTGCCGTCGACGAGGCTGCCTTTGAGCACCAGCCCCGGCCGGTCGAGCGACCTGTGGATGGCGAAGCGGGGCGCCTCACGCTGGCGGAGCGTTTCGTCATTTATGCGCTCCTGGAACAGGTGCGCAGTATGCACGAGCGGATTGGGGTAAAGGTGTGGGTCGCTGGCCACGAATACGACCAGCGCCACAGCCAGGGCCAACGCCACGCGAGTCGAACGCCGAAAGTCAAGGGTCAAACGTCGGACGCCGGACTCTCGACTCTCGACCTTCGACTTTCGACTCACGCTGAGGGCAGCCCACACCGCGACGGCCGATAGGCTCAGCACGGCGGTGAGCTTGGCCGCCAGGGCCAGTCCCAACGCGGCTCCGAGGCCGATCGCCCAGCCCCTGGGCAGCCGCCCAGCGTCCGACCGAGGCGCGCGTCGAGCGCCCAGAACGCCGAGCAGGAGAGTGAGCAGTACGAAGAATGCCAGCGGCGCTTCGGGCATGGCGCGGACCATCTGCCCACCCGCAAGTCGGCTGGTGAGAGCCACCACGGCGCCCACCAGCCCAGCCGCGGCGCCGCCGAGCGCTGACCCCAGCAGGTAGAGAAGCACGACCGAGCCGGCGGCCAACACCACCATTGGAGCCCGCGCGTCGGCAAGCAGCGCCTCGTCCGGTACCCGCCCCTTGCGGATGTTCTCTTCGAGGCTGTTGGTGAAGTCGTACCGCCGCGGCATCTCTTCCAGGTCGTAGCCGCGGAGCCAGAGCCAGCCTCCCACGATGTACCGAGTCAGCATCGGCTGGGTGTGGGTCCAGTAGTTGTCGCCCCACTCGGCGTTTGCAAGATCCCGCTCCAAGAACAGCAAGCGGAAGTAGCGACCCGTCAGCAAATAGTCGTTCTCGTCGCCCCAGAAGGCGGCGTGACGGGCCGACCCGCCGTAGACCCACAGTCCTGCGAAGAACACCGCCACGGCCAGCGCGACGTGCTTCGGCACGCGCAGCCGGCCAGCGGCGGGGACCTCCGTTGGACGCGTGGCGATCATCTCGATGTGACCAGGGCGGGTCTAGCGATCGACCGCGAGCGGCCGGACCTGTGTTTCCGCGCCGACGGACCGCTGTCGAAGGTTGACTGCTGGCCACTGGTGGCTCGCGAATCGCCAGACAGTCTGGCCGATCCAGCCGGCAGCCAGTCCGGCCAGCAGAATCGCCATCGCCGCCGAGGGCACGAAGTAGTGCTGCATGCGGTAGCCAAGGCCCCAGGTGACTCCGCCGAAGATGCAGGCCACCCACAGGAGCAGCAGAGCGTCAGGGCCGGGGCGACGGCTGACGGCACGCGCGAGCAGCCAACAGGCTCCCACGATCGCCAGCGCTGCCTCGAACGGCCAGCCGAGGTGCGAGCCGCCCCACGAATCGTGAAGGAAGCTGCGCTCCCAGACCAGCGCCGCGCGCTCGCGCAGGTCGTAATGGGCTCGCCACGGCTCGTCGCGCATCTGGACAGCCATCTCCTCCTGGCGGTTCTCAAACAGCAGCCGCGACCGCCCGATCGGGTCGGGATACAGGAACGGATCGCTGGCGACGAACACGATCGCCGCCGTCGCGAGCACTACGCCGGCCCAGATGAGTGGCGAGCGAGCCTGCTGTCGAGTGGACTCAGGCGCCTGCCCTGGAGCGGAGCCAAGAGCCTGCCCTCGAGCGGAGCGAAGGGTAGCAAGTCGGGTATGGCCCGCTGCCAATCCGAGTATCCCGAACAGTCCGACTGCCAGTAGGCCGAGCACCGCGGTCAATTTGCTGCCCACGGCTAGCCCGAGCAGGGCGCCGGCTGCCAGCGTCCAGGCGAGCCATCGGCGCCCGCCCTCGAGCCCCGTCAAGCCAGCCACGGCCGCTAGCAGACCCGCCAACAGGAAGAACATCAGGGAAGGATCGCCCTTCGCCCGAATCAAGTGCTCCTGAAGATACGGGCTGCCGATCGCCAGCAGCCCTGCGACCAGCCCGCCAACCGGTCCGGCCATCCGCCGCACGGTCGGGTAGAGCGACGCGACGGCCAGCGCTCCGAGAACACGCATTGGCAGCCGCGCCTCATCGAGCAAGGCGTCGCTCGGGCCATGCCCGGCCCGTCGGTTGGCGCCGATGGTCTGGTCGAAGTCGTACGTGGGGTCGAGGCTTGTCAGGTCGTAGCCACGAGCCCACAACCAGGCCCCGATCACGTAGCGGGCGACCATTGGCTGGGTGCGGGTCCAGTGATTGTCGGGCCAGGCCTCGGGCGACAGGTCG
>Ga0137368_10008188_pt1 | contig 10811 bp, 9 predicted proteins | sample SagtaG_13_FD_104917 | JGI IMG/M metagenome (GOLD analysis project Ga0137368, IMG submission 104917) | Vadose zone soil microbial communities from Sagehorn Ranch, Mendocino, California, USA - Sage1_L_100_16 metaG | ecosystem: Environmental > Terrestrial > Soil > Vadose zone | place: USA...
CCGCCTGCTTCCGGCGCTCGCCGACCGCTGGACGGCCGGGCCCGACGGCGGTGGGGGTGGGGGGGGCCGGCGGTACGTGTTCCACCTGCGACCGGGCGTCAAGTTCCACGACGGGACGCCGCTCACGGCGGCGGCGGTCCGCGCGAGCATGCTGCGCGTCTTGTCGCCCGCGACCAAGGGCGGCCGGCCCTGGCCGCTGTACCCCATCGCCGGGGCTGAAGCCTACGCCGCCGGGCGCGCGGGCGACGTGAGCGGCATTACGGTTCTCGGGGACTCAAGTATCGCGTTCACTCTCTCGGAGCCGCTCGCCATCTTTCCCAAGTTCCTCGCGATGCCGGTGGCGAGCGTCGTGCCGGCGCCGCCCCCCAGCGGCCTGGCGGAGCGCCCGGTGGGCACCGGACCATGGCGTTTCGTGGCGTGGCAGCACGACGACTACCTGGTGTTCGCACGGAACCCGGGGTACTGGGGCGGCGCCCCGGCCAGCGACACGTTCGCGGTGCGGATCATTCCGGAGCCGCTCACCCGCGCGGCGGAGTTCGAGGCCGGTCGGCTGAGCGTAATCGAAGTCCCGTTCGGGGAGACCGCGCGCTGGCGCCGGGAGCGGCCCGACCAGCTGGTCGAGAAGCCTGCGCTGCGTGTGGTGTACGTGGCTCTGAATAACCGGCGCGGCCCGCTGCGCGACCCCCGCGTGCGGCAGGCGATCAATCACGCCGTGAACGTGCCGGAGATCCTCGCGACGGTGTACGGCGGCCGCGGCGTCCTCGCGCACGGCGCCATCCCGCCGGGGCTCGCCGGGAGCGATACCACGCGGCGGGGGTACGGCTACGACCCGGCGGCGGCGCGGGCGCTCATCGCCAACGCGGGGTATCCGGGCGGGCTCGACATGCGGCTGTGGCGCACGGGGACCAATGTCGAATTGTCGCGGGTGGCGCAGGCGATCCAGGCGCAGCTCGCGGGTGTGGGTGTGCGAGTGGAGCTGGTCGAGCGCGACGCGTCGAGCCAGCGCGAGGCGGCCCGCAAGGGTGAGGCCGACATGGTCATCCTCGACTGGTGGGCCGACTACCCTGACGCCGACAACTTTCTCTACCCACTGTTCTACTCGGGGAGCTTCGGCCCGGGAGGCAACTATGCGTTTTACGCGGACCCGGGGACGGACTCGCTGATCCTGCGCGCCCGCCGCACCACGGACGACACCGCGCGTACGGCGCTGTACCGCCGCATCGACGAGCGCGTGTATCGCGCCGCGCCCTGGCTGTACCTCTGGTTTCCCACGGACCTGTGGGCGCGGCGGCCGGAGCTCGTCGGCTGGGACCTGCCGGTGATCTTCAACGGACAGCGCTGGATCGGCGCGCGGGTCGCACCGCGGTGATGCGCCTCGTCGGACGCCGGCTGCTGATGACGGTGCCGACGCTGTTCGGCGTGCTGGTCGTCGCGTTCCTGCTGTTGAACGTTGCGCCCGGGGATCCGGTGGCGGCGATGGTGGGGGAGCGCGCCGACGCCGCCACCATCGCCCGGCTCCGGGCCGAGCTACATCTCGATGACCCGCTTCCCGCCCAGTTCGGTCGCTATGTGTGGGCGGTGCTGCACGGCGATCTCGGGCGCTCCTACATCACGCAGCGCTCGATCGCGCAGGACCTGGCCGCGCGCTTCCCCAAGACGGTCCAGCTCGCGCTCGCCGCCATGGCGCTCGCCGCCCTGTGCGGGATCACGCTGGGCGTGCTCTCGGCCGTCCGGCCGGGGGAAGCCGTCGACCGTGTCGCGATGCTCGTGTCGTATCTTGGAGTATCGTTCCCGGTGTATTGGGTGGGGCTGCTCCTCATCCTTTTGTTCGCGGTGGCGCTCCGCTGGCTCCCGCCGTCGGGCTCAGGCGGGCTCGCGTATCTCGTGCTGCCGGCGCTGACCCTCGGCATGCGCTCCATCGCGTTCCTCGCGCGGATGACCCGCGCCGCGATGCTGGACGTGCTGTCCAGCGACTTCGTCCGCACCGCGCGGGCCAAAGGGTTGAGCGAAGCGGCGGTGATCCTGCGTCACGGCTTCCGCAACGCGCTGATCCCGGTGATCACCGTGATCGGGCTCGACACCGGGAGCTACCTCACCGGCAGCATCCTCACCGAGACGATCTTCGGCTGGCCGGGCCTCGGCCGCTACGTGCTGAGCGCGATCGAGAAGCGGGATCTCCCCGCGATCCAGGGCAGCATCCTCTTCATGTCCCTGGTGTTTCTGCTCGTGAACCTCGTGACGGACTTGGTCTATGCGAAAGCTGATCCTCGCATCGCTTACGATTAGCTCCTCGGTGGCGGCGCAGACGACGACCCCCCCCCGACCCCGCACCGCGCCGCTCAGGGGATCGCTCGAGCAGCGCCTCGCCCAGCTGATCGACGCGCCCCCCTTCAACCGCGCCACCTGGGGGATCTACGTCGTGGACGACCGCGGCCGGGTGCTGTATCAGCGCAACGCGGATCGCTTCTCGGTGCCCGCCAGCAACACGAAGCTGGTCGTCACGGCGGCGGCAGCAGTGCTGCTCCCGGCGGACTATCGCGTGATCACCAGCCTGTACGTGAACGGCCGGGTGGACGCCGGGGTGCTGCAAGGCGACCTGATCTTGTACGGGCGAGGCGATCCCACGTGGTCGGCGCGCTGCTACGCCGTGGACACCCTCGCCCCGGGCGTGTGCGATTCGAGCTTCACGGCGATCGACGCGATCGCCGACTCAGTCCGGGCCAAGGGCATCCGACGGATCACCGGAAAGCTCGTGGGCGACGGCTCCTATTTCGAGCCCACCATGATTCACTATGGGTGGAACGCCTGGGACCTCACCTGGTGGTACGCGGCGCCCGTGTCCGGGCTCGGCTTCCATGACAACAGTGTGGACTTCCGCATCGACCCCGGTCCCGCCGTCGACGCGCCGCCGGTGATCACCTGGTCCCCGGACCTCGGGCTGATCACGTTCGAGAACCGCGCCCGCACCGTCACGGCCGAGTCGGCCTCGACGATCGGCGACAACTTCTTCCGGACGGGGGGCGGCTGGAGCATCCGGGCGGAGGGGACGGTCGCGCTCGGGAGGAAGACCCGGGTGGAGAGCGTGGCGCTCCCCGACCCGAATCTGTACGCCGCGCGGGCGCTCGCGGCGTCGCTCGCCCGCCGGGGTGTGGCCGTGGAGGGGGGAGCGGTGGGCACGACCGATTCGCTCGCCTACCGGACGGTGCGCTGCTGCGCCTCGCCGCTCGTCGACTTCCGGGGCCGGCCGCTCCCGGACATCATCTTCCCGATTCTCAACTCGAGCCAGAACTGGTTCGCCGAGATGCTCCTCAAGATCCTGGGCCGGGAGCTGAAGGGGGAGGGGTCCTGGGCGGCGGGGCTCGGCGTCGAGCGCGGGTTTCTGACCGACTCGGTGAAGATCGACTCGACCGCGTTCGCGCTCGAGGACGGCTCTGGGCTCGCGGCGGGCAACCTCGTCACGCCGCAAGCGTTCGCGAAGCTCCTCGCCTACATGCATCGCCACCCGAACGGCGGACCGTTCGTGGCGGGCTTGCCCCACGCCGGCCAGCCCGGCTCGCTCCTCAAACGCTTCGTAGGCACACCGCTCGAGGGCCGCGTGATCGCCAAGACGGGAAGCATCGACCGCGTGAACAGCCTGTCAGGCTACATCGAGCGGGCCAACGGGGGGGGCCGGACCATCACGTTCAGCGTGCAGGCGAACGGGCATGCGGTGCCGTATCAGCAGATGCTCAACCAGATCGATTCGGTGGTGGTACAGATAGGGCGGTAGAAGACGGTAGAGGACGGTACAGGTATCCTCGACCGACCTCTACCGTCCTCTACCATCCTCTACCGTCAGTCCTCAGTCTGCCCGAACAGCGCCATGTTCGAGGAATGGCCCGGCTCGACCTTGGCGGCGGGATTGATGAAGTGGACCGCGTGGTTTACCGCGACCGCCGCCTCCGCGGCGCCGGTGGCGATCAGCTTGAGCTTGCCAGGGTAGGTCGTGATGTCGCCCGCCGCGAACACCCCGGGGATGTTCGTCTCCATCATCTGTGACACCTTGATCTCGCCCTGCTCGATGTCCAGGCCCCAGTGGGCAATGGCCCCGAGCGAGGAGATGAAGCCGAGCTGCGGAATCACGCAGTCGACGGCGACACGCTCCTCCTCCTTAGTCTTGTTGTTGAAGATGGTCACGGCCTCGATCACGTCGCCGCCGTGGATCGCCTTCAGCTCCCAGAATGTCCGGAGCTCCATTTTCCCCGCCGCGCACAGCTCGTGGACCTGCCGCACCGTCGCCGCGTGAGCCCGGAAGCCGTCGCGCCGATGGATCATGACGATGAACCGGGCGATCCCCTGGAGGTTCACGGCCCAGTCGAACGCCGAATCGCCGCCGCCCACCAGCAGCACGCGCTTCCCGGCGAACACCTTCGGGTCGAGGATGCGGTCATGGAGGCCCTTCCCATACCAGCGATCTGCGTCCTTGAGCGGCAGCTTCCGGGGCGTGAAGGCGCCGATCCCGCCCGCGATGAGCACGGTACGCGACGGGTACTCGTCCCGCTCCGTCACGATCGTGAAGCGCGGCTGGTCGTCCTGCGAGTCGTGCTTCAGATCCATCACCTTCTCCCCCAGATGGACGGGCTGCTTGAACTGGAAGGCTTGCTCGGCCATCCCCTTCACGAGGTCCTTGGCGAGTACCTTCGGGAAGCCCGCCACGTCGAAGATGTACTTCTCGGGGTAGAGCGCGGTGAGCTGGCCGCCCACCTGGTCGAGGTTGTCGATCAACCGGCACGAGGCCCCGCGCATCCCCGCGTAAAAGGCGCCGAACAACCCCGTCGGGCCGGCGCCGACAATCGTGATATCTTTGACGTCCTGCATGGGCTTCAATCGTAACGGAACCCCCGGGGAGAAGGGAGAGGGGAGCGGTTGAAGATCTACACCAAGACGGGGGACGACGGGGAAACGGGTCTGTTTGGGGGCGGCCGCGTCCCCAAGGACAGTCTCCGCGTCGCCGCGTACGGCGACGTGGACGAGTTGAACGCGGCCCTCGGGCTGGCACGCGCGCTCGACCCCCAGGAGTTCGCCGACGCGCTGCTCCAGGGCATTCAGCGCAACCTGTTCGCAATCGGGGCGGAGCTCGCCACTCCGGATCCCAACAAGCTACGAAAGGCGCTCTCCCGCAGCGGCGCGGCCATCGCGGAATCGGACATCACCGCGCTCGAGGAGGCGATCGACAGTCACGAAGCGCGGCTCGAGCCGCTCAAGAACTTCATCTTGCCCGGCGGGGCGCCCAAGGCTGCAGCGCTGCACCTGGCACGGACGGTGTGTCGCCGTGCCGAGCGCGCCGTGGTCGCGCTGTCACGCGACGAGCAGATCAGCCCCGCGATCCTCCGGTATCTCAACCGCCTGTCGGATGTCCTGTTCGTCCTGGCGCGTGCCGCGAACGCGCACGCCGGGCGTCCCGACGTCAAGTGGTGACGATCCGCGTCGCGCTCGCCGGGCCGCGCGACGCCTCGTACGACATCCTGATCGGCCGCGGGCTGCTCGCAGACCTGCCGGCCTTGGTGAGCGCCGCGTGTCCCGCCAGCCGCTACGCCGTGATCACCGACTCGCACGTGGCGAAGTTGTACGCCGAGACGCTCGTGCCACGATTCCACGAGGCCACGGTGCCCGTGGAGTTGTTCGAGTTTCCCGCAGGAGAATGGAACAAGACGCGGGAGACCTGGGCATCCCTTTCGGATCGGATGCTCTCGCGTCAGTTCGGTCGCGACTGCGGCGTCATCGCCCTGGGGGGCGGTGTCGTGGGCGACGTCGCCGGGTTCGTCGCGGCGACGTACCTGCGCGGCGTCCCTTGCATCCAGGTCCCCACGACACTGCTGGCCATGATCGACTCTTCGATCGGCGGGAAGACGGGAGTGGACGTCCCCGCCGGCAAGAACCTGCTCGGCGCATTCCACCAGCCGCGGCTCGTCGTGACCGACCTGGACGTGCTCGGCTCCCTCTCTCTGCCGCAGCTGGCCGCAGGCATGGCCGAGGCCGTGAAGCACGGCGTGATCGCCGACCGGCAGTACTTCGATGCCCTCGAGCAGGAGCATGGGGCGGTGACCGCCAGGGAGGCGGGAGCGCTCGAGCGCGTGGTGCGGCGCTCGGTCGAGATCAAGGCGGAGGTCGTGGCGGCGGATGAACGAGAGGCGGGGCGCCGGGCTATCCTGAACTTCGGCCATACGGTCGCACACGCGATCGAGGCGACCAGCAAGTTCGCCACGCCGCACGGCGAGGCGGTCGCGATCGGCATGGCGTACGAAGCACGTCTCGCGGAAGCACTCGGGATCGCGGAGCCGGGCACCGCGGACCGCGTGCAGCGGCTGCTGGAACGCTACAACCTGCCGCTCGACCTGCCGGAGTCCGCGACCGAGGATGCCCTCGTCGGCGCGATGCAGCTCGACAAGAAAGCGCGCGAGGGCGCGGTCCGGTTCGCGCTCCCGCAGGCGATCGGGCGCATGTACGCAGAGGGGAAGAGCTGGACCGTGGCGGCACCGGAGAGCGTGGTGCGCGAGGTGCTGAGGAGACCGGGTGAGTAGGGAGGGCAGGCGGGCCGCCGTAAACACGTAGGGGCGCTTCGCCCCTACATCGATTCCCGTGACGTGGTCAGCACGCCGACCACTGCGAGCGCGGTTCCGCTGTTAGTGCCGACCAGCGCGAGCTGGCCGGACAGGCCACCCGCGATGAAAACGGGTCGCCCATCACTTCCTGACATAATCACATACGCGTCAACAACTTCCCACATGGGTGTGCACGTCTCCACATCGGGAGGCAGAAAGAATCAACCTCGCATCAACATTCATTTCTCCACATGCGATGTGGATAGTGGAAAAACTGCGCAGCCATGCGGCAATGTCACGATTTGTGATGTGGAAAAATGTATATATTTGCACCATTGACGAGCGATTCCTATATTGGGCGCCGTTCAGGGATTTCCCCACTGCGCTCACCCGTCCATTGTCGGAGCCCTAGCTATGGCACGGTCGAACGGAGGCAAGGCGAAGGCGTTCTTTCGAGCCAATCCTTCCGGAGCCTTCGACCAGTACCTGCAGGACATCCAAAAACTCCCGCTCATTAAGGATCCCGCTGAGGAACGCCGCTTGGCGCGACGCGTGCAGCGGGGCGATGAAAAAGCCGCCGAGCGCCTCGTCACCGCCAACCTCCGCTTCGTGATCTCCTACGTCAAAAAATATCAAGGTCACGGCCTCGACCTCTCCGAGCTGGTCGCCATCGGGAACGAAGGGCTGCTCAAAGCGGTGAAGAAGTTCGATCCCGATCAAGGCGTGAAGTTCATCTCGTATGCGGTGTGGTGGGTGCGTCAAGCGGTCCTGAAGGCGCTGGCCGAGCAGACGCGCAGCGTCCGCATCCCGCTGAATCAGAACTCGCAGCTCATCCGCATGAGCCGGACCGAGACGTACTTGTCCCAGGAGCTCGGCCGGGAGCCGACCGACGATGAGATCGCGATGGCGCTCGAGGACACGGTCGAGAACGTGCGCACCGCGCGCCGCATGACGGCGGCCGAGCTGTCGCTGGACGCCCCGGTGGACCGGAGCGACAAGGACGCGGCGACGCTGGGCGAGCGCTTCGCGGGCCAGGAGGGCGGCGAGATCGAGGAGAAGACCGACGGCCGGCTGATGCGCGAGTTCATCGACCGCATCTTCCAGAAATACCTCACGCCGCGTGAGCGCAAGATCCTCTACCTCTACTACGGCCTCGAAGAAGGCAGCGAGGCCATGACGCTCGAGAAGATCGGGGCGCTCATGGGCGTGACGAGGGAGAGGATCCGACAGATCAGGGAACGGGCATTTGAGAAGCTGCGCGAATCCCCGGATGGGAGAGCACTCAAGGGCTTTTGGCGAGCGGCGTAGACGGCGAGGTAGACGCAGAGGCGCCAAGACGCCGAGTGGATGTGAGATGCGAGTGGTCAGGAACAGCTCTTCCTGGCCACTTTTCACTCCTATCCACTCGGCGTCTCGGCATCTAGGCGTCTGCCTCACCGTCTACATACTATTAGTTATGGCCCGGGAGCTCCCCATCTTTCCGTTACCGATCGTCCTTTTTCCGGGCGCTCCGCAGCCCCTTCATATCTTCGAGCCACGTTACCGCCAACTGCTCCAGGACTGTCTTGCGGGCGACCGGCGGTTCGGCATCGCCTACGTGGCGCCCGACCCCACGCCCGGCGCCGATCCCGTACCCACTCCGGGCGAGGTGGGCTGCGTGGCCCTCATCCGGTCGAACCACGCGCTCCCCGACGGGCGCTCCAACATCCTGACGGTCGGCGAGCGCCGCTTCGTATTGCGGTGCTGGATCTCGAGCACGCACCCGTACCGCGTTGCCGAGATCGAGGAATTCGACGACGAGCCGACCGATGCCTCCGAGATCACTACCCTCGCCGCGGATGTGCGGGACGGATTCGGGCGCCTGGCGCGGGCGCTCGGCGTGCTCACCGAGCGGGAGGACGAGGAGATCGAGCTGCCGAGCGATCCCCAGCTCCTCTCGTTCCAGGTTGCGGCGTCGCTCGAGCTCGACGCGCCGGCGAAGCAGGTGCTGCAGGCGATCCGGAGCACCAGCGCCCGGCTGCGCCAGCTCGCGACCGTGCTTGGTCCGGTCGCGGTCGACGCCGAGCGCCGGGCCGCGGTACGCCGACGGGCGCGGGGTAACGGGCGTGGCGGCCGGCACCCCGAGATCGAGCGCGCCACGTGACCGGCGGAGCAGCGAGCGAGAAACGGGGGGGATCCCTGGCCGCGGCGCTCAGCGAGATCGTCGGCGCGCAGCACGTGCGTACCGCGCTCCCCGAGCGGGTCACCTACGCGCGCGACGGGCTGCCGACCCACCGGCGCGTACCCGGCGTGGTCGTCCTGCCCGGGAGCCGCGACGAGGTGGTCGCCGTCGTGCGGCTGCTCGCCGCGCTCGGCGTGCCGTTCGTGCCCCGCGGCGCCGGCACCGGCCTGTCGGGCGGCGCGCTCGCGGACGACGACGCGGTGCTGATGGTGCTCACGCGGCTGAACCGTATCCTGGCGATCGACCCGAAGAACCGGCTCGCGGTGGTGGAGCCTGGCGTCGTGAACGTGCGCCTCTCCGCCGCGGCGGCGCCCCACGGCCTGTACTACAGCCCCGACCCGTCGAGTCAGACCGCCTGCACCATCGGCGGCAACGTGGCCGAGAACGCCGGCGGACCGCACTGCCTCAAGTACGGCGTGACCGCGACCCACGTGCTCGAACTGGAGGTCGTGCTCGCCGACGGGCAGGTCGTCGAGCTCGGCAGCCCCGGCGGTGAGGCGTGGGGGCCGGATCTCGTGGGTCTGTTCGTGGGCTCGGAGGGCAACTTCGGGATCGCGACGCGGATCAGCGTCCGTCTGCTGCCCGTGCCGCGCGCCATCCGCACGCTGCTCGCGGATTTCAGCGCGCTGCGGACGGCGGGCGAGGCGGTGTCCGCGGTGATCGCAAGCGGCATCGTGCCCGCCGCCCTCGAGATGATGGACCAGTCCTGCATCAATGCCGTCGAGGATTCGGTGTACGCGGCGGGCTATCCGCGCGATGCCGCGGCCGTGCTGCTACTCGAGCTCGACGGCTGCCGGGACGAGGCGGTCGCGGCGGACGCAGAGACGATCGCCGGCATCTTGCGTGCGCACGGCGCGCGCAGTGTGCTCGGCGCCGCGGACGCGAAGCAGCGGGAGCGGCTGTGGCAGGGCCGCAAGAAGGCGTTTGGCGCCATGGGCCGCCTGTCGCGTGACCTCGTGGTGCAGGACGCCGTGGTCCCGCGCTCCGCCCTCCCCCACGTGCTGGAGGCGATCGGGCGGATCGCCGCGGCCTACGGGCTCACCGTCAGCAACGTATTCCACGCGGGGGACGGCAATCTCCATCCCAATATCTCGTTCGACGGGCGCGTGCCGGGCCTCAGGGCGCGTGTGGAGCAGGCGAGCGGCGAGATCATGGCCGTGTGTATCGCCGCCGGCGGTACGATCACGGGCGAGCATGGCGTGGGGCTGGACAAGTTGCGTTATATGCCCCTGATCTTCGACGGCGATGCGCTGGCCGCGATGCGGGCCGTGCGACGCGTGTTCGATCCCCTGGAGCGGGTGAACCCGGGGAAGGTGGTCCCGGTGCACGCGTGCAGGGAATGGTCTGGAGTGCGGACTGCGGAGTGGGGAATGCGGAGTACGGAGGCCGGCGTGCGATGAGCCTGGTCGACCGCGTGCGCGCCCTGCTCGGCGACGACGCCGTGGACGTGGCCGCGACGCCCGACGGCGTGCCGCGCGTCGCTCCCGGATCGCCCGACGCCGTCGGGCTGCTGCTCGGTACCGCGCGCGAGGAGGGGTGGCGCGTCCGGATCGAAGGCGCGGGCACGTGGCTGCCGGCCGACGCCCCCGCCGACCTGGCGCTCACCACGCGCCGGCTCGACAAGGTCCCGGCGATCGAGCCGCAGGATCTCTCCGCGACCGCCGAAGCGGGCATCGGCTGCGACCTGCTGCGCCAGCAGCTCGCCGACCGCGGCACGTGGCTCGCGCTCGACCCGCCGGGCCTTGCCGGCCGCACGCTCGGCTCGGTGGTCGCGACGGCGACGGCGGGCCCGTTGCGGCAGGGGTTCGGGGCGGTGCGCGACCACCTGCTCGGCGTCACCTTCGTGACCGGCGACGGTCGCCTGGTGCAGAGCGGCGGGCGCGTGATGAAGAACGTCGCGGGTTACGATCTCACGAAGCTCGCGGCGGGTGGGTTCGGGGCGTTCGGCGTGATCGTGCTGGTGCACCTGCGGCTCCGCGCCCTCCCGCGCGCCGACCAGACGCTCGTGC
>Ga0137368_10008192_pt1 | contig 10808 bp, 13 predicted proteins | sample SagtaG_13_FD_104917 | JGI IMG/M metagenome (GOLD analysis project Ga0137368, IMG submission 104917) | Vadose zone soil microbial communities from Sagehorn Ranch, Mendocino, California, USA - Sage1_L_100_16 metaG | ecosystem: Environmental > Terrestrial > Soil > Vadose zone | place: USA...
CCTAGGAGCACAGCCGACGGGGCGAGGCAAAGCGCGAGGCGTCCCAGATCTCGGCCGCCACGACCTTCGCGGTGGTTACCCCGATCCCGGGGATTCGAGTGAGCCTTGCGATGCGGGATCGGCCCGGAAGAACTGGCGAAGCTCGCCATCGGCGGAGGCGACCTCGGGTGAGAGCAGGTCGATCAGCCGTAGGTTGGCCTCCAGGCGAACCTGGGGAACGGGGCGGAGGCGAACCTGATCGAGGAAGGCCCGGCGTGCCGGCCCGAAGACGTCGGTCATCGGCGGTGAGATGGCCTGGCCGGCTAGCAGGCGTGGGTCTGGGGAGGAGATCCTGGCAAGAGAGATCCGCGTGCGGGTCAGCTTGCGAGCGTCGCGGACCTCCGGCGGGGCCGCCCAGGCCTCGGGGAGCAGGTTCCTGCGGACAGGTGGGCGAGGGTCTTGGCATCGACCTTGTAGTTCTTGACCCCGCCCGAGGAGATGGCCTTGGTGGCAAGGGGGTGGGGGCCATGTGGGAGGGGATGCCGACGTCTGAAAGCAGGTCGGCGAACCAGCCGTACCCGAAGGTGGCTTCGAAGGCGACACCGGTGGGTTCGGCCTCGAGTTCGCCGAAGACCCGAAGGAACTCGTCCGGCCGGCTGGCGATCCGACAGCTCGCGAGCAGCTCCCCGCCGTCGGTGAGCACGGACGTGCGAGGACTTGCGGTGAAGGTCCACTCCGACGTAGACCATGACAGCGCCTCCTTCCTGTCGTTCGTGTCGAGCGGACGGTACGACGTCACGCTGTGAACACGGGAGCGGAGGCCCGCACCTTCATGGCATCAGGGGACTGCTTTCGACTCCTGACGAGCCACAACAGCACGACGCCTTCCTCTGGCGTGTCGCGGCCGAGCTTCAGGGAACGAGCGGCTGCGACACGGGAACGCCCGGCCTCCAACGGTGCTGCGGGCGTCCAGCTTGTATGCACAAAAGAGAGGCAGGAAGGCGACAACGATCAGGGCAAGACAAGGTCGTTCGCTGCTAACCTGCTCACCATGTCGCGCACCGGAAGCCTTCGCAGCTTCAGTCGACGGGACTTCCTGCGACTGTCCGCAGGGTCGGCCGCGGCTACGCTTCTTGCCGCCTGCACCGGATCCGAACCGATCACCCGCCGGACCGCCGCCCCAGCGGGGGCAGCCGGCCCGGCTCTGTTACCCGCGAACGACCCGATGGTCGAGATGGCCTGCGCCCTGCCTCGCAGGTGGATCCGTCGGATCGCCCGCGGGTACCACCCTCAGCGCAGCGGCGAGATACAGATCCTGCCGAAGGCGCCGAACTTCGTAGGCGATGGGCTCCCGCACGTCGGCCCGTGGGACTACACATCCCACGTCCCGATGTTCTGGTACGGACCCGGATTCATCAAGCCGCTCGGCGTCGTCGATCGGCCCGTGACCTCGGCGGACATCTCCCCCACCTGGGCCAGGCTCCTCGACGTCGAGTTCCCCACGCCGTACGGCCGCGCCCTCACCGACGTCCTGGTTCCTGGGGATGAACGGCCGGGTCCCCCGCGGCTCATCGTGACCCTGATTTGGGACGGTGCCGGGCGGAACGTACTCGACGAGTGGCCCGATGAGTGGCCCAACCTCCGCTCGCTCGTCCCCCAGGGCGCCTGGATCGAGGAGGCAGAGGTGGGCTCGAGCCCCACCAGCAGCGCCCAGATCCACGCCACCATTGGCACGGGCGTGTTCCCGCAGACCCACGGCCTGGTCGGTCATCACCTCCGCGTGGACGGAAGGATCATATCCCCCTGGAGGAGCGGCCCCGGCCTCCTCTTACGCCCGACGCTGGCCGACCGGTACACCGAGGCCGTGGACGATCGGACCCTGACCGGGATGGTGGGGACCGTAGCGATCCAGCTCGGCATGCTGGGGCACGGGGCGGGCTGGGGCGGGAACGAGAAGGCCTTGGCCGTCATTCGGGAAGCCCCGGGCGCGGAGACGCTCGGTGCGGAGGGGCCGGCTTGGAATCTGTCGGACCTGCTCCGTCAGTGGTATCGGTTTCCCGAGTACGCGAACAGTCTTCCGGCTCTTGCCACCTACTTCGCCGAGCTCGAGGGCCGCGACGGTATCGCCGACGGGAGATGGCGGGGACACGGCCTGGATGACGAACTGATCGAGAGCGGGTTCCAGACGCCGGCCCGGATCCCCTACCAGACCCGCCTCGTGGAGGAGATCATCGGCCGAGAGGGGTTCGGCAGACACGACGTCCCCGACCTCATGTACCTGAACTACAAGGTGATCGACCAGGTCGGGCACATCTTCTCGATGAATAGCGGCGAGATGCGGGACACGCTCAGAACGCAGGACGAGTACCTGCCGGTGCTGATCGACATCCTGGATCGCGAGGCGGGCGAGGGGCGGTGGGCGATGCTGGTGACCGCGGACCATGGGTCCACCCCCAACCCACGGGTGAGCGGTGCCTTCCAGATCTCCGCGAGCAGGCTCCAGCAGGCGATCAACGAGTCCTTCGGGCGCGACGAAGACCCAGTGGTGGAGCAGGTGAAGCAGACGGAGATCTTCATGAATGAGGAGAGGCTCGCCGAGCGGGGGGCCATGCTGGGGGACGTGGCAGAGCTGATCATGACGCTCACCCAAGGCGATCTGGAGAGCCCGGGCGTCTCCAACGTCACGGACCCCGGGGCGCCCGTGTTCGAGGCGGCGTTCCCCTCCGAGATCATCCCCTCCCTCCCCTGCGCACTCGAGGAGCCGCAGGCGGGAACCTGAGCCCACCTGGTCGTCAGGTCCTAACCGTGGACACCGGTTCCAACCACAGGCTAGTCGAAGGTGGGGAATGTAATCTGAGTTCGACATGCACGGTTTGGCCAGTGGCCACGGCCATCCTGGCAGGCGAAATCTACTGCGGTTATCGATGCATCTGTGTTTGCTCTGGTTGTTGTACACCTAAGATGCGAACCACCTGATCATCGGCCTACACATGCGGCTTCGCGAGGCGCGCGCTATGACGTTCCTCGTCGCGTCGCACGACCAACTCGTGGCGGCTAGCTGTGACCGAATCGTCAGTCTCCAGGACGGCCGAGTCATCGACGACGTCACCCTCCCGAACGACGGCGGCTCTGGGGTGGTCGACCGAATCAGTCGACTCCATGAGGGGTAAGTGCGCAACAAGCGGACTACGCGCAATCGCTCTCCGTGATTTTCGGCCTGGAGAGCCGCCCGCGAGAGGCCACTTGGTAGATGCGGCAGAAGGAGGGCCGCTCTGATCCTGCGGGACGGATTCGGTGCCCGCCCACTCGAGAGCTCAGTCCGTGGCTCAGTCGGGGGCGCAGTCCGGGGGGTCTCAACACTTCTGCCGTTCACACTCCTGGTTCCCGCCGCGCGGCACTCCCGATCGGTTCCCACTCAGTTCCCATCGGCTCCACGTTTTCTCCCCTCCACTAGGGCCGTCTTTCTTTTCCGGATCGCCCCCACCCAGGCACGGGCGGGAACTCGATGGGGAGTGGATGGGGACTGATTGTGAACTCCGATCCCTCAGGATCGACCCCGAGAACTGAAGAAGTCTCGGCGATCCACTGGCTCGCCGCGAGCAGGCCACCGAAAGGCGACGGCAGGTCCGCCACCGGCGACCGGCTCGGGCTCCCCAGCGGAAGGTCGGCGGCACTACCGGCGCGACGGTGAAGGACGCGAGCCGGACGAGCGATCAGACGGCCCCGAACCCGGGCACCTCTTGAGGAGGCCCGCTCGGAGGAGACGGAAGGCCGAACGAGCGCTCGGACGGTGAGCGAACGGGACCGGAGCGCCACGTGAGCGCCGTGGACGACTGACTGCATGGGGATGCCCGCCCCGGATGCCTCAGGCGAGCTCGGCCGGCGCCTGATGCAGGCGTGCACGGCGGCGAAAGGAGGTGAGCACGGGCACGAACTGAACAGCCCTGAACCAGCGGTACGCGCCTACGTCCACGCTCCGGCGTCGCCTCGCCCATCGCTTGCGCCCGGTGGCGGCGCTTGGACGGCGCGAGCGCGCCGAGTGCGAGGGGACGAAGCCGCAGGTCACGGGGCTGTTTCACCGGCGACCATCCACCGAAGAGGGGGGAGGGCTGTGCCCAAAATATGTCTCGAGCAGAACGAAAGGCTCGCGTCGTCTCGCTCGATGAGCGAGACCACGCTCTCCTGCTCAGCCTTCTCGAGCACAAGGTCCTCACCACCCCCCAGATCAAGAGCCTGTACTTCCGTTCCTTCAGACGGTGTCAACACCGGATGAAGGAACTCAGAGACCTTGGGTTCATTTCATCCTTCACTGTGGGGAGGGGCTTCGGGGAGGGGAGGCCCTCGGCGTGCTGGTTCCTCACCAAGCTCGGCCTGGCCGAGCTCGCTGAGGCCAAGGGCGTCCGGGCCTCGGACCTTCCATGGGTCCCCGATCACAGCTACCGAACGAACCAGCTGCTCGCCCACCGCCTCGGGGTGAACGCGTTCTTCTGCGCGCTCGCCGAGGCCTCCAGAGGCCACGAGGGCCATTGCCTTGCCACCTGGCGGCCGGAGCACTGGGTCCGCACCAGGACCGCCGAGGTCAAGCCCGACGGGTTCGGGCGGTACCTGCATCCCGGCGGAGCGTGCGAGTTCTACCTGGAGTACGACCGGGGCACCGAGGCATTCGGCGCGCTCTCCAGGAAGCTCGAGGGCTACCTCCGACTCGCGGCGGGGTGGACGAACGAGCGGGAGCTTGTTGGGTTTCCGAACCTCCTCCTCATCGTTCCGGAGGAGGTGCGCGAGGGGGAGGTCGGCTCGGCGCTCCGTCACGCGACCGGCACCCTGCATGTCCGCAGCTCGCTTGCGACCTCGTTCCCAATGTACGTGGCGAGCGAGGACGGGCTCGTCGAGGCCGGCGTCCTCGGTCCCGTGTGGAGGCATCTAGCCACCGATAGCGATCGCCTGTGGCTTCTGGACCTGCCGGCCCAACCCCGCCACCTTTACCGGTCCGACCGGTGCCTCGGCAGGTACTTCACCGACGATGTCGCCGACCGGTGGCGAAGGATCTCCCCAGCCGCGGTTCCCCTCAGGTTCCCGGCCTCCTCCGGGTAGTTCATGCCCTCAAGAGATCCCCTCGTCCGTCGTCAGGTAGCCCGCATCGGCGGGCTCACGCGAGCAGCCCGCTACAACGGGCGCGAGGTCACCGGCGCAGCCAGACGAGGCTTCATGGCGCGGTTCGAGGACGAGGTCGACCCCGATCGGGAGCTGCCGCCGAATGAGCGGCAACGCCGAGCTCAGGCTGCGATGCGAGCCCACATGGCGCGTCTCGCTCTTCGGTCCGCGAAGTCCCGCAGGACCGGAGCAGCCTAAGAGGGCGAAACTCCACAGCCCGGCTGAGGGCGTGCGTCCGCCTCCAAACTGCTCTCGTCGCGCTGCGGTCGACGCCCCGCGAGCACTCGCTCTGGCGGGTGCTCGGGTCGCTTGTGGTTGGCGATCGGATACTGCACGGGTACCGCATTCAGCGAACGAACGAGTCAGGGCGGCTCGATCCCGTCGATTCCCGTCGCTTCTCGTGCACGTGCGGGATCGTGAGGGGATCAAGGCACCGCGAACGACGAAACCGCCGAGGGATCTCGATCACCCGCGTTGAGACGCCTCGTCCCTTATCGGTCATCGCCGACCTCCTTCCGGCCGAGCGGTGCCTTCACGGCGCGCTCCACGAGCCACTTCATCGCTCGGATCGCGTACTCAGGGGCGACCAGCAGTATCAGGCCGAGAACGCCGATGCTCGCCGCCGCGTATGTCGACCACCAGAGCCTCGACCCACCGGTCCAGACCAAGGCGACGACGACGCCAGCAACGGTCACGAGGATTCCGTACAGAACGCCGAACAAGGTCAACGACACGCCGTCCCAGGAGCGCGTGACCGTCGCCCGAACCACGGACCCGCGGAGCCTGATGTGGCCGGCGGCGGGTGCAGCAGTGATGATGCGCCCGGTCGACCCGCAGTTCGGGCACGGGACCACTGCGCCACGCGCTTAGGCATCGGGCAGCTCCTCGCCGCACCCCGCGCAGGTCACTCCCATCCGGGCCTCGTTAGTCAGTGCGAGGATAGGCGGCGGGCGAACGCGCGAACGGCGGGCACTTAGACGGCCTCGATGGTCCCTCAGCACGGGGTCAGGCGTCAATGAGGATGCAGTCCTCACAGCCGATCGCCCGGCGCCAAGCGTCGATGTGCCGCGACGGCCCTCTCGTTCGCCGCGCTCGCGGCGTAGCGGCTGACCATAGTTCGCGTCCGCCAACCGGTCAGCCGCATAAGATCGCCCTCGTTCCCGCCAGCGGCGAGCCAGCGGTGCGCGAACGTGTGACGGAACCGGTGCGGATTCACCTTCCCGATGCCTGTCTCCTCCCCACGGCGCTCGAGCATCTGCCGGATGCCCGAGTCGGTCATGCGCCCCTTCTGCCCGAGCCAGAGCCACGGCTCGAGCGCGTACGGGTGGTGCGCTCGGGCCCGCAGGTACCGGTCGAGGACCCGAACCGCTTTCGCGCCGATCGGGAGGACCCGGATCCGCCGGCCCTTGCCCAGGACGGTCATGACGCCCTGGTCGAGGTCGACGATGTTCTCCCCCTCGAGGGCGAGCCCGGCGAGCTCGGCCACGCGAGCGCCAGTGTCGATCAGGACGCGGACGATCGCGGTGTCCCGCCGCTCCTCGAAGCCCGTCCCCTCGCACGCGGCGAGGAGTGCTCGGAGCTGGTCGTCGCTGAGGACCGGAGGAGAAGACTCGGGCACCTTCGGCGGGCGCATCCGCGCCATGGGCGACTCGGTGATCTCGCCCTTGTCGACGAGGAATCGGAAGAATTGCTGGAGCGCCCGGTACCGGTTGTTCGCCGTCGCCGGCTTCCAACGCGCCAAGAGCTCCTCGACGTAGGCCTCGACGTGCTCGCGGCGGATCGACGCAACTTGCGTCGGCATCCCCTGGGCGATCAGGAAGCGCCGGAGCCCTTCGCAGGCCTCCGTGTACGTGGTGACGGTCCTCGGCGAGAGGTTGGACGCGCGAAGGTGTCGGCGGAACGATGCGGCGAGCGCCTCGAGGTCGCCTACACTTGCACCGATGAGACCTTCGGATCCGCCAATCGGCATGCTGGCACCCCTTCGGGCAAGCAGAAGCTCAGTTCAAGTTATCAGCTGTCCAAGCGGTGTGCAACTGAGGTGGAGCGCGTTTCCGCAGGTCAACGAGCGCCGGTAGCTCAGTGGACAGAGCGGCTGCCTTCTAAGCAGCGGGTCGCAGGTTCGAGTCCTGCCCGGCGCACCCACGGAACAAGGGGCAATCTGGTTCCAACCACGCGAACCGCTTCCTCACCAATCCGATCGAATCTCGCTCCAGAGCGAACAGCGGAAGCGCTTCCCTTCGCCTTCAGGACACACGCTTTCGGTCCTTAGCGCAGGCCCCCTAGGGCCTCAACAACTGCGGCACGGGGTGACGCACTTGCAACCGCGGTAGGCCAGATCAGGACAGCCTCATCGCGCTGCTCCACCCGCAGCGCGTTGCAGAACCCGTTGCCCTCCTCGTCCGTCACGGTCACCACGGGGGTCTCCGCGGGGAACCGCTCTAGCTCCTCGCGCAGCCGCGCGACGTCCATTGACTCAGCGGTCATGGCCTGCTCCTCCCTCGAGATACACCAAGCGTAACTCCATACCAAGGTCCGCGCATCGCTCAGGCCATCTTGCCCAGTTCCCAGATGGCTGAGAGAATCGGCACGCTCGCTCGCGCGTGTCACCCTCGTAACGAACTGACATCGGCCAAGCAGTCCGCCGCCTGCAACGCTACGGCTCGGTTGAGAGCGTCGCACGAAGGAGCCGCGATGCCATGGGACATCCAAGAAGGTCCGGTAACGCAGAATCGTTCGCTGGGTCGGGGTAGACCTGAACGATGAAGTGGTGCACCTCCCAGGACCAATGGCCCATTCGGTGGTTCCCGAAGAGCGACAGGCCCTCGACAGAACCAGCGTCTGCCATCCCGGCGCTGAACTCGCCCATCGACCAGTAGGCACCATTTGCCTTGAAGACACGACGCGAGATGGCACCGAGCGAGAACGTCTTTCCGTCCAGCAAAACGAGGAAGGCATCTCTGCGCTGCGGTTCAATGCCGTCGGCGAGTCCGGCGATTTGTCCGCGAACGGCAGATATCACGTGCCGCAGCCACCTTGACTCATCGCAGGCACGGCTGGCCCAGGGCTGTCCGTTCGGAGCGCATGTGACGAACGACTGTCCCACCGCGGATGGAGTGTGCGGTCCGAGTTGCTCGGAAGTCGTTTCCGCTTGCCGCGCGGTGGCTGATGGCGGACCGGATGCTCCCGATTGACACGCGGTGGCAATCGCGAAAATGACCGCGAGGGCGACACGGAACAGCCAACGAGAGGACCCGGCCATGGGTTTACCCGAGCCGAAGGTACAGCGAAGGTGCCGCGCTGTCGAGACCGTCTTGGGTGTCGGATTCGGCGGAAAGGGCAACGCCAAACGATCCGAACCCGGTCCGGCACGTCCGACGGGGCATCCTTCCCTCAAGTGCCTCGCCTCGAGGACGTGGTCGTTGACAAACGGCGAACACGACATCGTCGAGTTATTTGACCGCCCCAACGCTTGGGCCAGCGCCCGCTCCTCGGGTTATCCGGGAATGGAGATCTGGCAGCCGGACCGGCTGTCGCTGAGCATGGCCTTCTGCATCGGAGTGATCCTCGCGCGGATGACGTCTAGCCCATAGGTTCCGGCCGAAGGAGGGGCTGGAGGTAGCCGAAGAGGTGCCGTTTCGCGAATCTGGCCGGGCTTTGGGCTCAAGTCTCGGCCCGACCGGCTCGATTGAGACGGCGTGCAGGCGAACGGCCCTCCTTCCGACATGGGAACACTCCGCCCCGTCTTCGTGTGGGCCTTGGCGCTGATCGCCGTGCCCATGCTCCTTCTCTTCGGCATCGGCTTTGTTACAGACGTCGAAGGACCGTGGCGGATCGCGATGGCGCCTGCGTACGTCGTGGGGGCGTACGTGGCTCCAGCAATCTTCGTACGGAGAGGAGTACGCCAAGGTGTGTCTGGAGCCAAGGCAGTTGCCGCTGCGCTCGGAATAGGCTCACTTGTCCTTCTGCTCGCCTTAATCGTGTATGCGGGAGCAGGCGACGGTGCTCTCGGATCTTTGCTGATGACGGCCGTGGCTGGAGGCGCTCTTGCTTGGGCTCTCAAATGGCACCCTCATCGCCTAGCAATCCCGCCGCGTCCAGACATCCAATAGCGATCACCTTCGGGGGTTTTCGCGTGCTGAAGGCAGGGTGCTGTTGTCGAATCCCCCAGGGCATCAAGGAGAACAGCGACGAGAGTTTCGAGAGCGTCATGCAGTTCTCTTTGTTGACGCCTCAGAACTTGGGCCACGGTTGGCCGTGGCCCTGGACCGTCATGGCCGGGGTGCCCACCGAGTAACCCCAGCGCCGCGGGAGATCGACCTTCTTCTCACACTTCGCACAGGTGAATGCCGTCCACCGCTTGGTCACGGTCTGGCGGTACCCGCATTCGGTGCAGGCGAAGAACGCGTTCTTCGCTGCACACGTGAAGCACATGTAGTCGATGGACTCGTCACCCACGAGCTGGGGCGTGAGGCACCACGGGCAGGTCAGGTAGGCCAACTCTTCCCCTACTCGGCCGAAGGGTCGGGTTCCTTGAGCACTCGGGCCCGCTGCTCGTCGCGATAGGCACGGAGCCGCTCGCGATATTCCGGATGCGCGCCGGCCACGATGCTCGTCGCCAGGATCGCCGCGTTCACCGCCCCCGCCTTGCCCACCGCGAGCGTCCCCACCGGCACGCCGGCCGGCATCTGGACCATCGACAGCAGCGAGTCCAGCCCCGAGAGCTTGGACTCCATGGGCACGCCGAGCACGGGGAGCGTGGTCTTCGCCGCCACCGCTCCGGGCAGCGCCGCGGCGCCGCCGGCTGCGGCGATGATGACCTCCAGGCCGCGCTCCTCGGCGATGGCCGCGTACTCGGCCAGCTCGTCGGGGGTTCGGTGAGCCGAGAGCACGCGGGTCTCGAACAGCACGCCGAAGGACTTGAGGGTCTCGGCCGTATGCCGCATCGTGTCCCAGTCGGACCTCGAGCCCATAATCACGCCCACCAGAGGTTCCGCCACGCCCTGTCTCCCCTCGCTGATCCCGCAGCGACCAAGTGTAGATTCTCGGCAGCCCGCCGCCCCGTTGGAGGAGGACGAGTGTCCGACCGGATCACCAGGCTGTTGGCCCGCTACGCGAGCGGCGTCGTTGCCGAGGACCTGCCGGAGCAGACCGCCCACGACGTGAAGCGGCGGGTCCTCGACTCGATCGGCGTGGCGGTGGCGGGTCTGGACGGAGACGCTCCCGCCGCGGCGAGGGCATACGCGGCGGACTTCCCGGATCGCGACGGGGCGACGATCTGGGGCTCGGGGCGCCGGGCCGGTCCCGAGGTGGCCGGCTTCGCCAACGGCGTCGCCGTCCGGTACCTGGACTTCAACGACACGTACCTGTCGAAGGAACCGCTGCACCCGAGCGACGCGATCGCTCCGCTGATGGCCCTGGCCGAGTGGCGCGACCGGCCAGCGAACGACCTCCTCGCGGCCATCGCCACCGCCTACGAGGTCTCGGTCACGCTCTGCGACGCGGCCAGCCTGCGGACGCACGGGTGGGACCACGTGAACTACATCGGGATCGGCGTGGCCTGTGCCGCCGGGCAGCTGCTGCGGCTCCCGGTTGACCGGATCGAGCACGCGGTCTCCGTCGCCACCGTCCCCCACGCGGCCATGCGCGAGACCAGGGCCGGGGAGCTGTCGATGTGGAAG
>Ga0137368_10008193_pt1 | contig 10807 bp, 7 predicted proteins | sample SagtaG_13_FD_104917 | JGI IMG/M metagenome (GOLD analysis project Ga0137368, IMG submission 104917) | Vadose zone soil microbial communities from Sagehorn Ranch, Mendocino, California, USA - Sage1_L_100_16 metaG | ecosystem: Environmental > Terrestrial > Soil > Vadose zone | place: USA...
CGAGCAGCTTGTGGTGGAAAAAGACGCCGCGGTCATCCACCGTTCCCTGGAACACCGCCGCGATTTTCAGATCGAGATCGACCGGGTAAAACGTGCTGGTGAATTTCATCCGGTCCCCGATTTTCAGCCCGTAGCGTTTCATTGTGTCCGCGCCGACCAGGCAGGAAGTCCGGTCCTTGATGAACTCTTCGTAGGAACCATCGGATATCTTCCCCTCGACGATCAGGCCGGCGAAGCGCGCGGGGTCCACGGCGAACTGGGCAAAGCTCGTCACCGTCTCGTCGCGGAAATTGCCGCCGAAGAAGGTGAACGGCGAAACGGCGACGATCCCGGGGATCTTGTCCAGCGTCGTTAATTGCTTGGACGGCAGCGGCTGCGCCAGCGACACCTTGTTGCGCGCGATGACGCGGAGCGATGCCGCCTCGGATTCCGGCGGAATGGTCAGCTCGCGTTCGAGCGTCAGGAGTGTCACCAGAAGCGCGCAACTGACCGCCACGCTCAGAATGGTCAGCGCGGCGCGGCGCTTGTTGCGCAGAGCATTCTTGGCGATGAATGCGGCGGTGTTCACGGGTGAAAATGAATCAGTCGGTCAATTCGCCCTTCTCGAGGTGAATTGACCTCGACCCGAATGCCGCCGCCTTCGGATCGTGGGTGACCATGATCACGGTCTTGCCGGCGCTGCGGCTGAGCGATTGCAGGATGCTCAACACATCCTGGGCGGATTGCGAGTCCAGGTTACCGGTCGGCTCGTCGGCTACGACCAGGTTGGGATCGGTCACCAGCGCACGCGCGATCGCCGCGCGCTGTTCCTGTCCGCCCGACAACTGTTTGGGCAGATGCCGAGCGCGGTCCGCCAGGCCGACCAGATCGAGCGCTGTCAGCACGAGTTTTCGGCGTTCCCGCCCGTTGAGCCGCGTCAGCAGCAGTGGCAGTTCGACGTTCTCGTACGCCGTGAGCACCGGAATCAGGTTGAAGGTCTGAAAGACAAACCCGACGTTCTGGTTCCGCCAGTCCGCGAGCTCGGATTCGTTGAGCTGCGCCACGTCGATGCCTTGCACGAGGCACTGGCCGCTGGTTGGCCGGTCGATGCCGGCGATGATATGGAGCAACGTGGATTTGCCGGAGCCCGACGGTCCCATGAGCGCCAAAAATTCGCCGGCCATGATATCGAGCGAGATATTGTTGAGCGCAGTGACGTTGATCTCGCCCTGCTGATAAATTTTCGACAAGCTACGGACGGTGACAATGCTGGGTACGGTCATAGCGCGCTAAAGCTTTAGACCACCTCCCTGGGAAAAGCAAATCGCGATGCCTTGGCCGGCTCCAATATCAACTTGCCTCCTGTTGACTTTGTAGGACGCGAGGTATCGCGACGATGACGCGGATTTCTTTTCGTGTCTTTCGCGACTTTTGTGGTTACAGTTCCCAGCGCAGTGGCACGGCCGGCCGTTGCTGCCGACATGGACATTTTGGCCGGAGATTTTTGAGTCGATGAATTGTCGATTGCCGAACCAGTCGGTCGAGCGAATGCGGCGGAGCGACAGGCTTCGACCGACGGTTCCGGATTGTCGTCCGGTGACTTTGTTGCCGACATTTCCGGGTTGTCGCCGCCGCATCGCCCAACTTTTTCGTTAGGCCCCACAAGCCAAAAGGATCGCCCCCTTGTTCAGCTGGCTTCGTAAGAAGACTCCTCAACCGAAGTCCCGACCCACTAATCCCGGCCGCGGGCATCAATTGCGTGTCGGATTCGCCAACGCGGACCGCACTTGGGCGGAAAGTGCCGATTTGGTCACGTGCTTTTCGGACACTCTGAGAGGCCTCGGCCACGCGACTTCGGTTAAGTCTCATTGGCTGGAACTCGAAGGCTTCACTCTTCAACCTCAAATCGTATCGTTCCAACCTGTAGAGCCCGCCGGTGTCAGAACTGCTACCACCGTTGAAGTTGCTCATCCGTTACTAACCGGCGGCCTATTTGAATACCAGCATTCGGCTGGCGACAATCTTGTGGATTCCCTCTCAAAAGGCTTCAAAGGATGGGCGGACCTCGACTTGCCGGTATTTCTTGATGCATTGCGGGCCAAACCGAAGGTCTGTACCTTCTTGGAGATGACCCTTCCTGTTACGGCGCTACGCCCCGCCGTCTTGCACCGTCGAGTGGTGCTCGGACCGCCAATCCACTTGGCAAAGGAGGCCGGCGGCGTAGGTCAGGAGCCGCATCCGTTTTGTCCATGCTGCCTGTACACCAACTCGCACGAAGCATTCAAAGGCTTGGTAGAGTCCGATGGCTTCTTTGGTATCCGGCTCTTTGCGATGCGCGGCGCAGATGGACGCCTCCAGGCTGACTGCCGTGTCAACGGCGAAGATTGGCCGGCTGGCGTCGAGGCGCTCGTACGTTATGGAGAGTCATGGCCACAACGAGGTTTCGAGTTTCGTAAACAATATCTGGGCCTGCAAACAACCTCCGCCCATCAGACGGCGGGTGGGGCCTAACAGAGGATGCACCGAACCCCGCGATCGCGCTATCGTTCCAAGCCGGGCGTTACTGGCGTCCGGTCGGTGACCCTAGTGGTTAGGCCACTTCGTCTCTCCCCGTCAACTGTTCGTGGCCCGATAGCGGCAGGGTACGGTCTGTGCGCGGCCGCTCTCGAAGCTCAAAGAAAGCTCGAATAATACGTGTGGCGGCGAGCGCAGATTTCCCTGGGAGACGCGAATCCCACATGGCCCGCCGGAACGAGCCGACGGATTATTCGTGCATATGCACGAATAATCCGTCGAACCAAAATGCCACTGCACAACGTAAGCGGGACCTCATGATCGATCGGACTACTCTTTGTCGCTCTCGCGTTTGGACCGCGTGGCATCGTTCCACCTTTTGATCAGGGGCGCCTTCTTTTCCATCTCTTCCAACAGTTCTTTGGCGTCGTTCGGGGTTCGAACGACTCTTGGACGGAGGAAGACCAACAGTTCGACGTCACGAGTGGACTTGTCCTTTTTCTTGAAGGCCCATCCCAATCCCGGAATGCTTCCAAGAACCGGGGTCTTCCGCAACGTGTCCGAGACTTGCTTCTGGATGATTCCACCGAGGACCAGCGTCTGGCCGTTTTTGGCCCTGAGGTCGGTGCGGAAGTTGCGCGTGTCGAACAGGGCCCCGCCCAGCACGGTCTGTCCGGGCACGACGGTCGAGGATTCCGCGTGAATTCTCAGCTCGACGTCTCCGAAGGTATTGATATGGGGCGTGACCTCGAGAACGACCCCCACGTCCTTATATCGGATGGTGGTATTCTGTCCGCCGATTTGCGAAACCTGAGTGTTGTCGGGTATCGGCACCTGCTGGCCGACAAAGAGCCGGCCCGTTTCATTGTCCCGGATGTTGATTTGCGGCTCGGCCAGAACCGTGGCGTCCGTGGTTTTGCGAAGGAACTGGACCAGGAAATCCATGCTGATCGTGCCGTCCAGGACACCGGAGCGCAGCGACATTAGCGACTGTGACAGGGAACTGGACGCAGGGGTGTTGACGCCGCTCCTTCCTCCAAATCCTTTTCGGTACTCGCCGCCGACATGTCCAAGTATGGAATTGTCAAAATCGTCCGCCGTGAAAACCTGGCTTCCATCGGGAGACCAGCGGACCCCCAGCTTGTCCAGGAAATCCGTCGAGACTTCCACTAGTCTTGCCTCGATCAGAACCTGGTCGGTGGCCGCATCCAACTCTTCAATCAACTTGAGGATCTGCGGGAAGAAGTGGACGTTGGCGGAGATCAGCAGCCCATTGCTGCGTTGGTCGGCGACGGCCCGGACCCGGCCCACCAGATCGCTGACCGGCCGGGTGGCGCTCCGGCTGTCCGAGGATCGCGGGCTGTCCGGTTGGCCGCCGAGCCAGGGATAATAGCCTTCTTCCTTGGTTTCCTGCTCCAGATCGAAGCCGCTCCGGGACGGGCCGCCCGGCTGCTGTTGCTGCTGAGGAACGGGACTCGGTTGTCCCGGCAGCGTGACCGGCCGCAAGGGCGGTGAGCCGTTTTTGGCGAACAGGATGTTGATGCTGTTGGCTACGGTCGAAGCCTTGGCAAATTTCAGGCCGATCCGCAAGGTCGATTCGCCCGCTTCCGACGGTCGATCCAGTTGTTCGATGACATTCTCGACCGCCGCCAGACTTTCTTTGGAGTTAGCGGTGATGATCAGCGAGTTCGAATACGGCTCGCTGGTAATACGAACTTTGCCGTAAAGCCGACCCACGTCGCGGTCGGCGGTGGACTCGGGCGAGGAATCGTAATAGAAGTAGTCCCAGTAGGGGCGCTGTGGCTGCTTCTTCAGGAAGAGTTCGTTGAGAACGTCTTCGATGTCCACGGCGCTGACGTACTTGAGCGCATAAATCTTTGGCGCGAGGCTCTCGTCGCTGATGGCCTCGTCCAGTTCCTCGATGATCCTGGCGATGTTGTCCATCTGTGCGGGCGGGGCTTGAATGATGAGCGCATTGCGCCGCCGATCGGCCACGACGCTCATTTTTCTCGTGGTCTTGCCGGAAGGGGCCGAGAAATAATAGACATACCTTGAGTAGGAGGTCTGTTCCTGGTTGAGCTCCTGCAACTGCTTGGCCACGTCCTGGGCGTCTGCGTTTTTGAGCGGGAAGGTCTTGGTGATTTTCTCCTGGGCGTCCTCGGTGTCGAGCGAGGTGGCCAGATTCTCGACGATCTTGAAATTGGCTTCACTCGAAAGGACGATTAAAGAATTGGATTGCTCGTCGGCGGACACCTCGACTGCATCCTTGGGCGATCGGCTCGTCATCTTCTGGTAGAGCGGCCCGAGTGCCTTCACCAATTCCGTCGCGGAGATGTTTTTCAACGGTATCAGACGGACGGACACGTCCTGTGGCTTGTCGGTGTCGAGGATCGCCAGGAGCCGCTGGATCTCGGGCACCTTTGATTTGGGCGCGGCAATGATGAGCCGATTGGCGGACTTGTCGGGCCAAATGCGCACTTGCGAACCCGCTGTTGCCGCCGCTCCGCCGCCCGAAGGCGCCGAGTCGCCGCTGGGGGGGGGTGGTCCGGCCGACGGCATCGGACCGCCCGGAGGTACAGGGCCGCCCGAAGGAGAAGGGCCACTCGAAGGTTTGGGCCTGGCCGGCGAACTGGAGCCGCCGGATTGCGAGTTCAGAATGAGATTCAATAGATTGCCGACCTCGTCAGCGTCGCCGTACTTGATAGGATAGGTCTCAACCGTCAAATAGCTGGAAGAGACGTCCAGGTCCTTGATCAGTTCGGCCAGTAGGCGCAGGTTTTCGTTGTAATCCGTGACGATGAGTTGATTGGCGCGGTCATCGGTTTCGACCGTGCCCTTGTCGGAAAGCGCGCCGCGGATTCGCTCGCGCAGGTCGGCGGCTTGAACGTGCGTGAGTGGGAAGAGTTTGACGAGCCTCTGCCTGCCCTCCGGGATCTCGCCTTGGGCAACGCCGAGCAAGACGGGACTCATCTTGGGTTCCTGCCCCTCGGGTACAACGAGAATGGCATTGCTGGATTCAACCGCGGTGAAGCCTTCGAGGGCGAGGGCGCGATAGATAAGGTTGATCGCTTCGCGCGGACTGACTTTCTTCGAACTGACGATTGTCAACTGGCATTGGACCCTCGGATGCTTGACCACGCTCTTGCCGGTCGTCTGTGCCAGCCACTGCACAATCATATCAACGTTGGCGCCCTGGAAGCTGACCTGGATCTCGTCCGGCGAGGCGTTCGTGCGGGTCTCCGAACTGGAGGTCGAAGGATCGATGGCGGAGGCTGGCGGAGAGCCGAGCACGACCGCCGCGCCGGCGGTAGCCGCGTTCGTGTTCGATGCGTTGCTCGCATTGGTTTTCGCTGCATCCGGCCTTGCGGCGGGCGGTGGCGCATCTTGCGCGAAGAGGCTGACTGGCGCGGACCACGGCAGCAGCAAAGCGAGACACAAACGGTTAGCCGCCGCGGAGAAGCCGGAATTCACCTGAAGAATTTGGGATGTATTCATAGCCATTGGGGGATACGTCCGGCTCTGCCGGACAACTCATAGCGCTCAACCGGCCCGGGAACCGCCCACCGCCCGTCGAGCGGATGGTTCCCCCTCACCCTTACCCTCTTCCTCAGGGAGAGGGGATAGCGTGCGACCGTTCCCAGACTCCCGATGCTCTGTTTGCCATCTCTGCACTGCGACGGTTCAAAGCGCTCCCTTTGAGTGCCGAAGCGGTGAACGATTCTCTCTCTCCCGTCGGGAGAGGGCCGGGGTGAGGGGAAAGAAGCCAATCGCGCCGGGCGGTGCGTTCGTCTCCGACCTGCCGCGCGAGCATTGCCCGACGAGCCGCATGACTTCAGGCGATCCATCATTTTGAAATTGGTGGTTCCCCGGATGTGTCTGCCTTTAGGGGTGCGGTTGGTTTGGGGAGGAGGGATTCGCCTCCGTAGCCCGAAAAGACCGTCAGTTCCTTTTGCTGACCGTCCTGTTCGATCAGTACGCGATTGGTTCCAATGCGGACCAGCTTGATGCCGCCCACTTCGCCACCTTCCTTGATCACCCCAGCCTGCCCATTTGGAGCGCGCACGAAGGCGCTGTCGCCGGCGATGCCCAGCAAGGCCAGGGGCAACGGCCGGATGAACGGCGCCACGATTTCACTCTGTGCGATCCGATCAACTCGCGTCTGGATCGCAGGCGGCAGGTCCGGCGGTTTCATTCCCATCATCCCCATCCCCATCATCATCGGTGGTGGAAATGGAGACGGCATCGGCATCCTGCCTTCGGCGATTTTCGCCGGGGCAGGATTGGTCGCGGGCGCGGCGGGCTTCTGTGAAACAGCATTCGTCTCCGACTTCCCCGTTTTTTGCGACGAGACAGGGTTGGTTTCGGCCTGCGCCGGCTTTGGCATCTGCGCAACGGGCGAGTTGGTTGTCTTCCCGCCGGCGTCGCGATTCGTGGACAAAGTCGGCAAGGTGGGGACGTGTGCACGCGCCAGCGGATTCCAGCGCGAGACGAGTCGTGAGAATTCGTAGAGCAGCAGCGCCGCCAACGCCACGCAGGCGATCTTCAATGCAAGCTCGAAACGCTCAGGCATTGGGTGGCTCCTCCTTCTTCCATTGCTCGAAATCCAGGATAACGATTGTCAGCGTCACCTTGACGTTTCCCGGCCTCGTGTTGTCGGTATTCATCTGTACCGCATCCACGATCACCGGATAGCCGATACTGTCCAGGCGACTCAGGAATCCCAACACGGCCGAGGTCTGGCCTGTGCCTTCCAATTGGATCTGGGCCAGTTCCTTGTTCGACGAGCGCGCCGGGGTTTCACGCACGGGACCGAGCTGGATCGCGCCGGTCATGGCGGCCTTTTGGATGGCTGCACTGGCGTCAGCAACGACCGTGGCCTTCGACAGTTTCGCGGGATCCAAGTGAAATTGATCCATCAACTTCTGCACGGCGATTACCTTGTCAGCGTAGGGATCGAGCTGGTGCCGGAGAATCCTGGCCTCCTGGACCAGTTGCACATAATCGCGGCGACCTTTGTCCAAGAAGCCCCAGATACGCGCACCAAAGAAGACGACGAGGTACACCGCGATCCCCACCGTGGCGATGCGGACGGTGCGCTTTTCGCGATCGGTCAAGGTGCGCATGAAATCACTCCTTGCGTTGCGGTGGCCTGGGTGCGGCAGTAGGAACGGCCAATGTGTCGGCTGGCGGACCCGATAGGGGCATGGCCGGTGGCGGTTCTCTGGCGGAGGCACCCGGTTTCGCGGCGTCCTTCGCGGGCGCTTCAACGGTCGGGGGCGTCCGGGTCTCGGCGGGCTTCCATTGGGCGTTGATCCGAACATTGACCCTCTGCCGGTCGGGCGTGGGGGTCTGGTCCTCAACGACCACAGTGGAGAAGAAACCGGAATCGAGCAGCTTCGAGCGAAAATCCGCGACCTGTTGCGCACCCATCATGAATCCGCGGAACGAGAGCTCGCCGCGACGGTTGATGGAGACGGAATCAAAGCGTGCCCCGCCGGGCGCAGCTTTGGAGATCACGTAAAGCGCGTCGAGGTACGGCGGCTGGGCGCGCTTCAGGTACTGAAGAAAGCTGAACTCGTTGTCGATCGTTTCCAGCCGGCCCTTCTGGGCCTTGAGCGCGGCGAGTTTCCTGGAAAGATGCGGCTTGAGCAGCGCGACTTCAGCGTACGGGAGGAACAGCGCGATGCCCGCGAGTAGCGCCGCCACACGCACCCATTTTTTTGGCTCGGGCCGTGCCAGCCATGCGGTGCCGGATGACGGTTTGCCCTGAATGACCAGCAGGGGCGAGCCCGACTCCACGGATTTCCTCAGCCCGAGGATCGCCGGCGAACGGCCTTCGCCCGGAACAGGATCGATCCGTTCGCACGGTACGCCGCCCAAACGTTCGCCGAGCTGCAGAAGGAGGTCCCTGTTGGCGGTAATCGAGCCGGTGAGGAAAAGCCTTTGCACGGTGTGTTTGCCGTTGAGAGAAGCAGCCAATGAAGTCAGCGCCGCCTCAACCGCGCTCCGAATCTTCTGGCCGGCGTCTCCCTCCGGGAGAGGCTCCTGATCCAACCGGAAGCGGAGTCTCTCAGCCTCTTCGCGTGTGATACCGAGTTGCTCTTCGAGGGCACGCGTCAAATTCTCGCCGCCCCACGCAAGGATACGGACGGACGTGGCGGCACCGTCCTCGAAGGAGACTAATTCGGAATGGGTGCGACCGACGTCCAACACCGAGAAGGCGCCCGGGGGCCGAGGAAAGAGGTGGCTGCGCGCCAGTGCAGCCAACGTGAAGACGGCATTGATTCCACACGCGGCGAGAATTTCCGAGTATTCCTCAATCGTTCCTTTTTTTGCGGCGACGACGAGCGCCTCCTGTTTGAACGGTGGCGGACTCCGTGGCGGGACCTGTCCGTTAAGCAGGCAGTAACCCCAGGCCAGTTCGTCCGGCGGCAGCGGGAATTCACTCTCGATCTGAAGCAGCACGACGCGGCGAAGTTCTTCATTCGTCGAGGGAGGAAGGCTCAGGCGGCGCACTGAAACGCCGCGCGCGCCGATGGCGCAGTAGCCGCGCACTTGGGGCCGCCAGCTCTTGCGCTTCACGAAGCCTGTCAACGCCAGCGTCAGCTTCTCGCGGCAGGAGTTCGTCAGACGCCCATTCTCCAGCCGCTCCAGCGGCACCTCCAGCCCCGCGTCGCCACTGAGAGCCATCAGGGAACTGTGGTTGATCTCGAGGAAAATCGTCTCGGGGTTCATGAACTGAAGCGTCTTCACAGATCATCCTCGCGATAGGAAAGCGTTTCGACGCCGTTAAGATCAACGTGGACGATCGCCTGAATGCGCTGACGGACGCCGGAGGAATTCAGCTTGCCCTCGCTCAAGATACGGTAGGTTTCCGACCGCGCCGTGACACGCGGGGCCACCTGCTTGAAGATCTGCCGGTTCATGCCAGGCACCTTCAGCAGCCAGGCGATGTTGGGGAAAAATCCGCTGGACTGGCGGAAGGAGATGATGGCATGCGCGACTTCGCGATCGATGCCCGGCAGGCAGGCCAGAACGTCGAGACCCGCGGTGTTAATGTTCACCACGCCCGGCAGCTTTGGATTCGTGTCCGTGGTCACGTCATCGCCGATATCCATGAGCAGCTCTTCGCTGATCACCTTTGGCCCTGAAGGGTTGGACGGGTTCTGCGGCGGCACAATCTGCGGCGACTGACCCGGACCGGGCTGGATCGTGCCGGGGCCACTCTGGGGACGTTGCGGGTTCTGCGCCGCGACGACGTCCAACAGGTCGGCCAGGGATTCCAATCGGTTCTGGCCGCGAGAGGCAACGATCGCTTTTGCGATGTCGGGCGTGATTCCGCGAACGGAAGTCAGCGCGCTTTCATCCGCGGACTGAACGTTGACGCGGTCCTGGCCGGCGGCATTCAGGTTTTGGACCGAAGAGTCCACGGTCAGAATCGGGGCCCACCCCGTGTCCGCCGAAGCGTCACCGAGGAGTTCACTGGTGACACCGCGGACCATTAGGAGTTCGCGAACGGTCTGCAATGGGCCGTTGCGCGGCCGGTAAGGCGGTTGGAGCGAAGTGTAGTAATCCGCTTCGGCTCCGCCCGGCGAGACGGCGTTGTCTTCGTCCCGCCAGTCGTTCAGAGCGGCAACCACGTCGGGAGTCATCCGGTTGATCTTTCCGAGTTCGTCGGGCGAGGTGAAATTGAGGTTGAGACGGCTTTCCTCGTCGCCCACGCCATAAATGATCCGGCCGCCCTCGTCTGCCCGCGCGCGACGGAACACCTGGAATTGCCCGCGCCCGAGCGGCACGTCGCGAAATTGCTCCGCCAGGTTATGGAGTTGGCCGCTGTGGTTGACCCGGCTGCGGCTGCGCTCTCTCGCGTCCTGGTAAAGGAGCGCCTTCGCTTTCTCGATTCCCGCCAGCGCCAAATAGTGGGCCTGGATCCGATCGCCGTGGTTCTTCACAACCAGCAAATCGATACGCGAGGTGTGGAGCACACCAATCACCACGACCGACAGCAGTGCGAGGCACCACAGCACACCCACAAGAACTGACGCTTTCGCGCGCATGGCGTCAGTTCGGTCCTCCGGTTGGCCGACCCGGCGCGGGCTGCCCGTCCGTTTCCGCGGCGCTCCCGGAGGCAGGAGCACTCTGCTGCGAGGCGGCCGACAGATTCAACCGCGCCACTGTCCGGAAAACGAGCGGTGGCTCGTTACTCTCCTTGTTCTCAGTCGTTGTCGGGCGCAGGTTGGGGTCAAATGACAAGGTGATGCGGACGGCCTCGGGCAGCCCGTAAAGATTGCTTTTCTCCCGCCGGGAAAACTGC
>Ga0137368_10008198_pt1 | contig 10805 bp, 6 predicted proteins | sample SagtaG_13_FD_104917 | JGI IMG/M metagenome (GOLD analysis project Ga0137368, IMG submission 104917) | Vadose zone soil microbial communities from Sagehorn Ranch, Mendocino, California, USA - Sage1_L_100_16 metaG | ecosystem: Environmental > Terrestrial > Soil > Vadose zone | place: USA...
CGGCTCCAAATCGAATCGCATGTTAAGCGTTCGCCTGGAAGGAAAGCAGGGAAATCCCACTGCGATCGGCGCTCGCGTGACGATCACGCTTGACGACGGACGGACGCAAACCGTTGAACTGAACGCCGGTGGCGGCTATCTCTCGCAGTCCTCGAGCGCGTTGTATTTCGGCAGGCGCGAAAGTAACAAGGTACGGGAGATCAAGGTCCGTTGGCCGGACGGCAGCGCGAGCGCGATAAGCGATATCGGCGACCGGTCGAGTCTCCGGTTGAGACAGCCCGAACGCTGAAGGCGCAGCGAGAAGTGAGTTCTTCCCGCCGCCTGGTCATCCAATCTGAGGTACGCCAAGGCGCTCAGGGCGAAAAGCGCCACCGTTACTTCCTGGCGGCGTCGTAGTGTTTGGCCACTTCCGCCCAATTGACGACGTTCCACCACGCCTTCAAGTAATCGGGCCGGCGGTTCTGGTACTTCAGATAGTACGCGTGTTCCCATACGTCCACCCCAAGGACCGGCTTGCCCTCACAGCCGGCGACCGCTTTGCCCATCAGCGGATTGTCCTGGTTGGCGGTCGAAACCAGCTCGAGCTTGCCGTGGTTCACAACCAGCCAGGCCCAGCCACTGCCAAATCGGCCCACCCCGGTGGCTTCAAGCTTTTCTTTGAATGCATCAAACCCGCCAAAGGTAGCCTTGATGTCGTCGGCCAGCGTGCCGCCCGGCGCGCCGCCTGCCTTCGGTCCCATGAGCTTCCAAAAGAAGCTGTGGTTCCAATGTCCCCCGCCATTGTTGCGGACCGGACCGCGGATGTTGTCCGGCACCGCGGCAAGGTCGCTGATGAGGGCATCGATGGACTTCGCTTCCAGGGCGGCGTTGCCGGCGATGGCTTTGTTAAGATTGGTGACGTAGGCGTTGTGATGTTTGCCGTGATGGATCTCCATCGTCATCTTGTCGATGTGCGGTTCGAGCGCGTCGTGAGGATAAGGCAGAGGAGGTAGTTCGTGTGCCATATTTTTTTCAATTGATGTTTCAGTTCCGGTTCGCGCACAGAGTAACAGAGGTTGTTCCGACGCACAAGGGTTGAAGCCTTTGCCGTTCTTGCCGCCACTGCGGCTTCTGTAGGCGCGCACAGTGGAGCGCGGGTGATTCACTGAAAAACAGCCGCCGATTCACGTCGGCAGCTACGTCCGAGGCCTGCCGCCCAGCTCGATAAAGTTCTTCAGCATCTGAAGCCCGATCTTCTGGCTTTTCTCCGGGTGAAACTGGGTGGCAAAGACGTTGTCCTTCCAGACCGCGGAGGCGAAGGTCTCTCCATGGGTCGTCCGCGCTGCCACGAGGGAGGGTTCCAGCGGTCGAGGAAAGAAACTGTGAACGAAATAAACGTGGCTGCCGCTCGGAATGCCGCGAAATAAGGGACATTCTGGCCGCAGGATCTCAATCTGGTTCCAGCCGATCTGGGGAATCTTCAGCCCGGGACGTTCCGGAAAACGCACGACGCTGCCGGAAAAGATGCCGAGGCCGGCGGCGCAACTGTTGAATTCTTCGCTCCTTTCGAACAACGCCTGATAACCGACGCAGATGCCGAGGAACGGTCGGCCCGAACGGATGAAGTCGCGACACGCTCCAAGCAACTCCTGCCGTTGCAGGGCGTTGAGGCAATCGTCGAAGGCGCCCACGCCGGGAAGCACCGCCGCCCGGGTGTCCGTCATTTCCGCAGGCCGGGCGGCAAGACGTACGTCCGCACCCAGGTAACGGAGCGCCTTGTGAACGCTTCGGAGGTTGCCCGAGCCGTAATCAAGCAGAGCGATCACCCGTCGGAGGATAGGTCAAACGCTTGAATGGTTGAAAGGTTAAAACGAGTGATCAATCTCGCATTACCTTCACTCCGCCAATTCCCGCTCGGTTTTGAGCCGCAACTGCCCGCACGCAGCGTCGATATCATGGCCTTTTTCGCGACGTAACGTGGCCGTCACCTTTTGGCGTTCGAGTGCGCGGAGAAACTTTTCCTGCGCTTCTTCCGATGGGCGCGCCCAAGGCAAGCCTTCCACGTGGTTGTACGGGATCAAATTCACCTTAGCGTTCAGGCGATGGGCCAGCCTGGCCAGCGGCCTGGTCTGGTCCAGATCATCGTTAGCACCGGCGATCAGGATGTACTCCAGCGTGATCATCCGGCCCTTTTTCTCCTGGTACTGCTCGCAAGCCGCTGTTAGTTCGCTGAGCGGATACTTGCGGTTCACCGGCATAATCCGATTGCGGGTTTGGTCGGTCGCCCCGTGAAGGGAGATCGCCAGCCGGATTTGGATCGGCTCGTCTGCCAGCTTGCGAATCTGCGGCGCAAGGCCACTGGTGGAAATCGTGATCTTCCGCGCGCCGATGCCCCCGCCCCAAGGCGCGTTAAGGATACGCAGCGCCTTAAGGAGATTGTCGTAGTTGGCGAGCGGCTCGCCCATGCCCATGATGACCAGATTGTCAATGACGCGTGATCCGTGATTCGTGGTTCGTGTTTCCTGAATCGGGTCCATGGCGGCGTCTGGTTGATTCCGCGTTCCGGAGTCCGCGGTGCGCGGTTCATTCGCGTACCAACGTTCGACTGCCAAAACTTGCTCCACGATCTCCTCGACCTGAAGATTCCGCTTCCAGCCGTCGAGTCCGCTCGCGCAGAATTTGCAGCCGTAGGCGCAGCCGACCTGGGTCGAAATGCAGAGCGTGTGGCGGTCGCTGCCGTCGCAGTAGAGCGCGGGATTAGCCGGGATGAGGACGCTTTCAATCAGCGCATGGTCGGAGAGCCGCCAGAGGAACTTCTGCGTCGTGTCACGCGCGCCCTGTTTGCGCACCCACTCCAGCGTGCCGAGGGAATAGACCTGGCGCAACCTTTCCCGAAGGACTTTCGGCAAATTGGTCATCTGATCCCAGTCCGTCACGCGCTGGACGTAAAGCGCATGGAGCAACTGACCCGCGCGATACGACGGCTCGGCCCAGGCCTCGAACCGGGCCTCCACCTCGTCGCGCGTGAGGGATTTGATGTCCAGTGTCACAACTCGCTCTGACTTCCTCCACTCACTCCTACTCCTACTCTCCGCAGAAAGCGAAGCGAACTCGATGCTCAGATTACGATTAGGATTACGATTACGATCAGGCGGAGAAGTCCGGCAAGGTCACCTGGTCACGTAGTACTTCGTCGTGTATTCCTTCACCATTCTCCAGGTGTTGAACTGGGGCACGAGCGTGACCATGGCGCGGCGGATCTTTTGAATCCACTGCCGCGGAATGCCGTGGGCGTCGCGATTGAAAAAGCAGGGGATGACTTCCTCGGTGAGGGTCTTATACAGGTTTTCGCTGTCGCACCGGTCCTGTTCTTCGACGCTGTCCGGATGGGAGTCGTCCCCGATAGCGAAGCCGTTGGTTCCGTCGTACCCTTCGCGCCACCAGCCGTCGAGGATGCTGAAGTTCAGGCAGCCGTGGCAACTGGCCTTCATGCCACTGGTGCCGGAGGCTTCGAGCGGCCGCCGCGGGTTGTTCAGCCAGACATCGCAACCGGACGCCATCTGCCGCGCGACGTGCACGTCGTAGTTCTCGATAAACACCAGATGGCCCTTCAGCTCGCTATATTTGCTGAGATGAATGATGTGCTGGATGAAACGCTTCCCGTCCTCGTCGCGCGGATGAGCCTTGCCGGCAAAGATGAACTGAAGCGGGCGCTGCCGGTCGTTCACCAGTTTCACAATGTTCTCGAATTTCTTAAAGATGAGCGGCGCGCGCTTGTACGTGGCAAAGCGCCGTGCAAAGCCGATGGTCAACGCGTCCGGGTTCAACAAATGATCGAAGGCGATAAAGTCGCCCTGCGTAAGTCGCTGTCCTTGAATCAATAAGCGCCGCCGGCAGAACTCCAGCAGCTCCCGCCGCAACTTGTACCGGAGCGCCCAGAGCTCTTCGTCGGCAATGAAGTCGGGATCCGCCATCCGCTCCCAGAAAACCGGGTCATTCACGATTTGTTCCCAATTGTCGGAAGTCCGTCGCCGCGAGAAGGTGGTCGTGTCACCGGTGACCAGCGTATCCTCCGGCGCGCTGTCGGTGCCCGTCAATTTGCGCCGCCAGAACCGCCGCACGGGTCCTTTCATCCAGCCCAGCAGATGGACGCCATTGGTGATATGGCCGATGGGCACGTCTTCCACCGCCTTGTCCGGGTAGAGGCAATGCCACATCTGGCGGCTGACGCGGCCATGCAACTCGCTCACGCCATTGGCGCCGCGGGAGGCTTTCAACGCCAGCACCGTCATGCAAAAGGGTTCCGACTGGTTTTTCGGATCGAGTCTGCCCAGTGCCATGAGCCCGTCCAAGGACAGCTTAAGTTGCTTCTGAATCTTATGCAGCGCGTAGTTGACCAGGTCGCGGCTGAATCGGTCGTGCCCGGCCTCCACCGGGGTGTGGGTCGTGAAGATGCATTCGTGTTTGGTGGCCGCCAAGAGCTCCTCGAACGACTTCCCTTCGGCGATTTTTTCCCGGATCAACTCGAACACCAGAAAGGCGGCATGACCCTCGTTCATGTGAAAGACCGACGGCTGAACGCCCAGCGCCCGCAGCAAGCGAACCCCGCCGATGCCCAGAAGAATTTCCTGCATGATGCGCGTCGTGCTATCGCCGCCGTACACCCGCAGCGTGAGATCGCGATAAAGCTGCTCATTTTCCGGCCGGTTGGTATCGAGCAGATAAACCGGACATCGTCCCACGTTCACCCGCCAAGCATGAAAATAGACCTGGTTCATGGCGATCTCGACCGAACAAACGAGCGGATCGCCTTTGGCGTCCAGCACCGGCTCAATCGGCAGGTTCTTCGGGGTCAACAGCGTATAATACTCGGACTGCCAGTTGTCCTGGTTGATCGTTTGCATGAAATAACCTTCCCGGTAAAACAGGCTGATGCCAACGAATCCGAGCCCCAGGTCACTGGCTGACTTGGCATGGTCACCCGCCAGAACACCGAGGCCGCCCGCGGCGATCGGAAGCGTTTCATGGAAACCAAACTCGGCCGAAAAATACGCGACGGGATGCTCCACCAGCGCCGGGGCGTGCTCGCGGCCCCAGGTTTTCTTTTCGTAGAGGTAAGCGTGAAAGTTGATGCGCACTGCCAAGACCCGTTGCGCAAAAGCCCGGTCCTGCAATCGGACGCGCGGCTCGTAGGCGGACACTTCGTGCAGCACGGCGACGGCGTTGTGGTAAAGGTTCTGCCACCCGCGCGGCGAAAGCGACTGAAAGACCTCCTGGGCCTCTTGATTCCAAGTCCACCAAAGGTTGCGAGCCAGTTGGTTCAGTCCGACGGTTAGTTCGGTTATCTCAGTGACAGTCAACGGAGTCTTGCTCATAACTCGATGCGGTCTTCAACGGCGCACTATGGCGCCCCCAACCGTAGTCAGGGGGCAATGCCGCCGCAAATCAAATTCGCAAGACTCGCTACGCCCGCGGAAGCAGAATTGGTCCAGGGAATCAGGCGGACAATGACCGGGCGCATTTGCTGCGTGGCAGTGACGGGGGAGTTTGCATGCGCGATTTCCGATGCGCCGCGATTGGCCCCGAGGTGAGGTAGTCCGAAACCGGGCCCACGCCGACGGCTTACCCTCTGTCGCCTGCTTCAGGCGCCGCTCGCGGCAGGAGTCCCCTTCGTCGATGCCTCGTCGGCACCGATCGCCCGCGGATCATTGTCGCCAGGCGGGACATGGGCGGGCAGGAAATAGAGCGTGGTCATACCGGGGAGAAACACGTCAATTGCGCACGGCCGGCCGTCCCAGCGAATGGGATTTGTCTTCAGCTCGGGCACGTTTCCATCGCCCGTGCCGCCGTATTTCTTTGAGTTGGTACTCAGGACCTCGGCCCAGAAGCCTTCGCGCGGGACGCCGACGCGATAATTCGGCCGCTGCGCCGGAGTTAAATTGGCCACCACAAGCAGGACGTCCTCGGGCTGGCGACCGTAGCGCACGAAGCTGATCACGCTGTTGTTGCCGTCGTTGTTGTTGACCCACTGAAAACTCTGGTGGTCGTAGTCTGATTCACTCAGAAAGCCGTGCTGTTTATAAAACAGGTTCAGGTCAGCGACCAACAGCCGGACGCCTTCATGGTCGAGGTATTGAAGGAGATGCCAGTCCAGGCTTTTATCGTAGCGCCATTCGGACGCCTGGCCGAATTCACTGCCCATGAAGAGGGTTTTCTTGCCCGGCCAGCCCCACATCCAGGCATACAGGGCGCGCAACTGGCGTGCTTTCTCGGGGATATGGTGGGCTCCCATCTTGAAAAGGAGCGAGCCCTTACCATGCACGACTTCGTCGTGGGAGAAGGCCATCATGAACCGTTCGGAATGCTGGTAAATCATGCCGAAAGTGAGCTGGTTGTGGTGCCACTTGCGGTGAATGGGGTCCTTCTTGAAGTACTCCAACGTGTCGTGCATCCAGCCCATGTTCCATTTCAAATCGAAGCCCAACCCGCCTTCTTTCGTCGGCTTGGTGACGCCGCCCCACGCAGTGGATTCCTCGGCGATCATGAGCGCACCCGGGAAATACTTGTGCACGGTGTCGTTGGCGTAACGGAGAAAATCCATGGCCTCGAGATTCTCGCGTCCACCATATTGGTTGGGAATCCACTGGCCCGGCTTGCGCGAGTAATCCAGATAGAGCATCGAAGCCACGGCATCGACTCGGAGACCATCAATGTGATAACGGTCCAGCCAGGTCATCGCGCTGCCCAGCAGAAAACAGCGGACTTCGGGTCGCCCGAAATTGAAGATCAACGTGCCCCAGTCCTGATGCTCCCCTTGCCTGGGATCCGCATGTTCGTACAGGTGCGTGCCATCGAAATGAGGCAGGGCAAAAAAGTCCTTGGGGAAATGCGCCGGCACCCAGTCCAGGATCACCCCAATGCCGTTTTGATGCAGCGTGTCCACCAGGAACATGAAGTCCTGCGGAGTGCCGTAACGGTGCGTGGGGGCGAAGAAGCCGGTGACCTGGTATCCCCAGGATCCGTCGAACGGGTATTCTGCCAACGGCATGAATTCCACATGAGTGAATCCCATCTCGTTCACATATTCGACGAGTTCCTTGGCCAGGTCGCGATAATTCAGGGGCCGGTTGCCGTCCTCCGTCATCCGTCGCCACGAGCCGAGATGCGCCTCATACACCAGCACCGGCTCACGCGCCCAATCGGTCCGGGCACGTCGCTCCACCCACGCCTGATCGCGCCACGAATAATCCGAGACTTTCCAGATGACCGAGGCGTTGTTCGGCGGGCCCTCGAAGTAGGCCCCATACGGGTCGGTCTTCAACCGCATGGCGCCCCGGCGCGGCACGATTTCGTACTTGTACAGCAGTCCTTGCCGAAGACCGGGTATGAAGATTTCCCAAACCCCGGAATTGCCCAGGCTGCGCATCGGGAAGTAACGCCCGTCCCAACGGTTGAACTCGCCTACCACCGACACGCGGAGCGCGTTGGGCGCCCAGACCGCGAAGGACACGCCCTGAACGCCATCGATTTCCCGAAGGTGGGCGCCCAGCTTGGAATAGGCACGGTGGTCGGTTCCCTCGTTGAACAGGTAGAGGTCCTGATTGCTCAGCGTGGGCAGGAAACTGTAGGGATCGTAGAACTGTCGGATCTCCCCGTTGGTCTTTTCCACGCGCAGCCGGTAACGAAAGACTTCCGTCCGGTCGGCAATGAACGTCTCGAAGAAACCCAGTGAATCGAGTGTCTCCATCGGAAACCGCTGTTCGGGCTCGTGCCGGTAATCGACGACTTCACACGTGCGGGCATCCTGCACAAACGCCCGCACGACCAGGCCGCGCCGGCCCTGGTGGGTCGCGGGGTGCATTCCCAGAAGACCGTGCGGATGTCCGTGCCGTCCGTGCAACAGCGCTTCCATCTCCTTAGCGGTAGCGATCATGACGCTGTCTCGCGGTGCCAGGCGGGGCTCATTTGTCCCGGATGTAGTCGTAAATGTTCATGTAGTGCTGGCCCGGTTGGTTCCAGGAATAGTCGCAGCGCATGCCATTGATCATGAGTTGGCGGAACTGTTCGGGGAAATGATAATAGCAGCCGATGGCCCGCCGTAACGCCGACTCAATCCCGGCGTTATCGGCATAATCGAATACATACCCGTTGCGCTCCTGCATCGGCCGGTTGGAATGGTCTTTGTCAAAAACCGTGTCCGCCAAACCGCCCACCGAGCGCACGATGGGCACCGTGCCGTAACGGAACCCGATGAGTTGCGCCAATCCACACGGCTCATACCGGCTCGGCACAATGATCATGTCGGCGCCCGCATAAATCAGATGGCCGAGTTCCTCGTTATAGCCGATCTCGAGGTGGCAATCGGGGCTGTTGTTCAAATGCCGTTTGATTCCCCAGAAATGCTCGTTGGTGCCGTGTTCCGGGCTGTTACCCAGCAGGACAAATTGGGCGCGGTTGTTCAGGCTGTAGAAGACCGCATGCCGTACCAGTTCCAGGCCCTTCTGCGCATCCAGTCGGCCAATGAAGGCGATGATCGGTTTCTCGTTGTCCGCCAGCCAGAGACGTCGCCGCAAAGCGCGCTTGTTGTCGTACTTCTTCTCGATGGTCTGAATGTTGTAATGAGAGGGAATGTGGGGATCGGTGTTCGGATTGAACTGATCGTAGTCCAGGCCGTTCAATACCCCGCCGTACTTGTAGTGGTGCAAGTGCAGGGTGCGCTCCAGTCCGTGCGCCTGGCCGCCGTCCTTCGCCTCCCACGCATGGCGCGGCGAAACGGTCGTGACGAAATTGGAATAGACAATTCCGCCCTTCATCAGATTCAGGGCCTGGGGATTATGGTTGTCCCGCAGCCGATCGTAGTGGAAGAAATACTCGGGCCGATGCAAGCCGGTGGCGCGCAGAACGTGTTCGCCGGTCACGCCTTGGTGCCGAAAATTGTGCACGGTGAAACAAACGCGGGGATGTCTCATTCCCAAGTGTTGATAGACCTCGTAGAGCAACACCGGCACCAGGGCTGTCTGCCAATCGTGGCAATGAATAATCTCCGGCGCTTTGCCCGTCTTGAACATGAATTCGAGGGCGGCCCGACAGAAAAAGGCAAAGCGGAGCAAGTCATCATTGTGTCCGTAAATGACCCCTCGGTTGAAGAAGTTGTCGCGGGAATGCGGATCGATGAAGAAGCATTTGCGCCCGTGCACGAAGCCGAACCAGACGGAAGTGTTGACCCCACCGTTAAACCAGGGCACCCACAGATTCTCGTAGGTTTTGGTCAGACCCCAGATGTGGTCGTAACGCATGCAGTCGTACTTGGGCAGGATGATCTCGACCGCATTGCCGCGCAGCTCCAATTCCCGGCTCAGTCCGTACACCACATCGGCCAGACCGCCCACCTTGGCCACCGGCGCCAGTTCCGGCGCGACCATCACGACAAACATGGCGGGAATGGCAGGCGGCGGCGGAGCAGGTGCCTCGACTGCGGGCGCCTCTTTCCCCGCTGTTTCGGGCTCGGGCTCTTTGATCTCGGGTAGTTCCCGGACGATCTCCTCCTCAGAAATCGGCGCGGGTGCGACCGGGACGGTGGGTCGCAGCGACCGCATTTGCTCGGCCGGAGAACGAGTCGTCTCCGGCGCCTTTTCCAGCGCGGACGGTTCCGACTTCGCAGTCGAGGCGGGTTCCTTTTTGGCAACAGCCTCTGACCCCGCGCTGGGCGGTGCCGAGGCAACGCGTTCTTCGGCGGGTTGGGCAGGCGCAGCGTCGTCCTTGGCCAAGCCCGGTTTGAACTCGGCCGTCTCCAAACCTGGACTAGGCGCTGCTGGCGGAACCGTGTCTCTCGTGAGGCCGGATTTTGGGGAAATAGCCGTGGACGGCAGGCGCGCTTCAGCGGGCACGCCACGCGTTGGCTGGGGCGGCGGGGCAGGCAAAGGCTGCTCTGGCTTGCTCGGCTTGGCGGGCGCGACCGGTGTCGTCGCGCCGACTGGTCTCGTTTCGGCTAGCCTGTTCCCTCTGGGCAATTTGCTGTCCGCCACCGGTTTTACCTCCACCGTCGCGCCTCTCTCGGCGGCCGGCTTTGTTTCCACCAACGCGTTCGCTGAGACACGCGTTGCGGCTTCGGCGATGGCCTTGGGAACCGGTTTGGATTCGGCAATGGGTTTGGGCAACGACGACACGGACGGCGGCCTCGTTTGTCCAGCGCTTTTGTTCGTGGAGATAGGCTCTGATTTGGTGCCGGCGGGCGCCGCCGATGCCGGCGGCGCAGGGACTTCACTCGGAAGGGGCGCCGACGCCGGGACGGTTGTTGGGGCGAGCCCTGAGGACGGCGAGTCCACCGCTGCGGCTACTTTCGAGGGCGCTGCACTTGCCGAGTGCTCTGCCTCGGCTGGTGGATTCGGTTTCTCAGGAGACGATTTCGACCCTGAGACTTCCGGCACGCTCTCTTTTGGGTCTGGTTTCGATGAGCCTGGTGGTCGCGCTTTCGCCATGGTGGAGGGCGTTTTGGGTTACGCTGTCGCTGGCAAAATAGCATCCCTGCCAGTGTTGCCAAAGCAAAAATATTCGATACCGCCTCTCCGGTAACAGTTACTTTTGGCGCACGAGGTGGGATTGAATCTCACCGGGTTGATGTACGCATTGGTTTGGTTCCGCCCCTACCAGGCCGAGCTGGTCCCGCACGGCATCGCCGAGAACGGCGCCAGCCACGTCACGGCTCGCAATTCTGAATTCGCTCCGGTGGATTTCACCCCACCCGCGTGAGGGCCAGCAAATCCGTGGTCGTCATGAACGGGCACATCCTGGCGCGCGTGCCGCCAGCCTTTGGCGGCCACAACTTC
>Ga0137368_10008199_pt1 | contig 10805 bp, 9 predicted proteins | sample SagtaG_13_FD_104917 | JGI IMG/M metagenome (GOLD analysis project Ga0137368, IMG submission 104917) | Vadose zone soil microbial communities from Sagehorn Ranch, Mendocino, California, USA - Sage1_L_100_16 metaG | ecosystem: Environmental > Terrestrial > Soil > Vadose zone | place: USA...
GCCGCCGCAGGCCCTCCAGCAGCAACATCACGACTCGTGTCTCCGAGTCGTTCAGCAGCATCTCGAGCAGGTCGCATGTATCGAGGAATCGCTCCTCCCCGGACCAGAACGCCCAGCTGACACCGATCCCGCGGTCCAAGAGCCGGTTGAGCACCGCTCCGCCAAGGCCACCGCTCTGAGCGATCAGCGCGACTGACCCGGCTCGGATCGAGCCCAGGTCCAGGGTGGAGTTCCAGGTCGCCGCGACCGGGCCGCGGGCATGCACAAAGCCCATGCTGTTCGGCCCCATCACCAGCAGCCCATTCGGAGGGCAGAGGTCCTCACCAAGCCCGGCGCTCAGGACGACGGCCAGCTTCACGCCGCGCGCCGCGCAAGCCTGAAGCGCTTCTGGGACGCCGCTCGCCGGCACGCTGACCAGGGCCAGGTCTACTGGCTCCGGCACGCTGGCCAGGTCGGGGTAACAGCGCAACTGGCCGATCCGCTCATGGCGCGGGTTGACTGGATAGATCGCGCCTTCGAACCCGGTTCGTGCGAGGTACTTGAGCGGCCGGCTTGCCAGGTGGTCCGGGTCAGACGAGGCGCCCACCAGAGCGATGCCGCGCGGTTGGAAGAGGCTCAACCCCTCCTCGACGTGGGGAGAGCGGCCACTCGCCCTCTCCGTTTCGACCAGGGAAAACGTGGGCTTTGGCGGGCCGGGGAGAGGGGTCGGACTCACGCGGCGATCATAGCACCCTGGTACTATCCGGCCGGGACGGGTGCAGGAAATGGAGGATGTCGGCGCACGGTTCAAGCGCGGGATGCGCGGCGTCCGCCGCCCCCGTCACTACCGTGACGGTAAGGGAGCGGCGCGGAACCTCGGCCGAGGGGAGAGCCAATAAAGGAGGGCGCCATGAAGATCGGAGTTCACCTGGCAAACGGCGGTCCACGGACCAGCCCGGAGACGATCATCCCGCTCGCGGTTCGCGCCGAGGAGCTGGACTATGACTCGGTGTGGGTCTCTGACCACGTCGTGATCCCGAGCCGCATCGACGACTCCAAGTATCCGTACGGACCTCCCGGCACGTTCACGCCAGAGAGCCGGCAAAACTTCTTCGAGGCGTTCGCCGTCCTGGCATTCATCGCCGGACGCACGCGGCGAGTGCTGCTCGGCACGAGCGTCCTGGTCCTCCCACAGCGGCAGCCGCTGGTGGTTGCCAAACAGTGGGCCACTCTGGACGCTCTATCTGGCGGCCGCGCGATCCTCGGCGTCGGGGCCGGTTGGATGCGGGAGGAGTTCGAGGCGCTCGGCGTTGATACGTTTGGGCGCCGCGGGGCCGCGACCGACGAGGCGATCCGGATCTATCGGGCCGCCTGGAGCCAAGATGGCGACGTCGGTTTCGAGGGCGATGTCTACCGATTCGCGCCGCTTCGCCTCTTGCCGAAGCCTGCTCAGCAGAGTGGTATCCCCATCTGGGTCGGCGGCCACGGGCGGCGCTCGATTCGGCGAGCGGCCGAGCTAGGCGACGGTTGGCAGCCGCTTCAGATGCCACTCGCAGAGCTCCGAGCCGCCAGGGCGACGCTTCACCAGATGCTGGCCGCCTACGGGCGCAAGCCGCAAGACGTTGTCATCTCCATGGGCTTGCGGGCCTACGCGCCCGGCGCAGGCCCAGACGGCCAGCCCGGGGACAGCGACCTGGTCGGCAAGCCGGAAGAGATGGCCGAAAAGCTGCGCCGCTACGCTGAGGCCGGAGTGGAGCACGCCTTCGTGAACGCCTTCCCACGCGACTCGGCGGCCGCCATGCTGGAGGTTCTGGAACTGATCGCCCGCGAGGTCAGGCCCGCGTTGTCATCCTGAGCGCAGGGAAGGATCCGCAGCCCGCGCAGCGCACTTGTTCCGGGCACGGATTCCTCGCTTCGCTCGGGTTGACAACTTGAGAACAGGCCCACGACGAGCTTTCACAACCTCCGAGAGGAGCGAAGAACGACAATGACATCATTCGGTCCGCACCGCCGAGCAGTCCAGATCGGACAGGCATGGGCGACCGATCAGGGCAAGGGTGCGGTCGATGTCTTTCTCCAGGATCTCCAGGGCCCGTTCGACACCAGCCTGGCCGCCTGAGGCCAGGCCGTACAGGAATGGCCGCCCAATCATGCAGGCTCGCGCGCCCAGCGCGATGGCCTTCACGACGTCGGCTCCCCGTCGGATGCCGCCGTCGTAGATCACCTCCGCCCGGCCGCCTACGGCCGTCGCTATCTCCGGCAACACCTCGATCGCGGCCGGTAGGCCGTCGAGTTGGCGGCCACCATGATTGGAGACGACGATCGCGTCCACGCCGTGCTCCAGGGCCTGGCGCGCGTCTTCCGAGTTCATGATCCCCTTCAACGCGAGCGGCCCCGGCCACAGTGAGCGGAACCAGGCCAGGTCGTCCCAGTTGACCGACGGATCGTGCAGCTGCTGGATGTACGCTCCCAGCGCCAGAGCACTGGTGCTGGTGACACCCTCCGCATCAAGGAAGTTCCTGAACGTGACCCGAGGCCCGGCCAGCACCCCACGCAGCCAACCCACGTGGCGGAGCACGTCCAGGACATTGCCGACCGTGACGCGCGGCGGGATCGTGAAGCCATTGCGCAGGTCGCGCTCGCGCTGGCCCAGGACGGGGACGTCCACCGTCAAACAGAGCGCCCGGTAGCCGGCCGCGCGAGCCCGCTCGACGAGCGAGCGGGTGACCTGGCGGTCGCGCCCCACGTAGAGCTGGAACCAGAGCGGGCCGTGTGCCGCCACCGCGACCTCCTCGATCGAGCAGGTCGAATGGGTGCTGAGCACGAACAGCGCGCCCCTCTTCGCCGCGGCGCGGGCTGCCGCGATCTCGCCGCGCGGCCAGGTAAGGCCCGCTAAGCCGGTCGGCCCCAGAATCAGTGGCGTCGACAGCCGCTCGCCAAGCACGGTCGTCGATTGGTCGCGACTCGAGACGTCGACAAGCACCCGTGGGCGGAAGGTCAGACGCCGGAAGGCGGCGCGGTTCGCCCGAAGTGTGGTCTCGTCGTCGGCGCCGCCGTCGACGAAGTCGAAGACGGCGCGCGGCAGGCGGCGTCGAGCGCGCCGACGCAAGTCCTCGATGTTGATCGCCACGTCGTTTAGCTTAGCTGATCTTCAACTCCACGAGTCGCCGCCCTCCGCGACTCTGGCTCAGCGCGACCTGCCGCGAGCCGTGGTCTTGGCGTAGGGCCGAAGGACCCCCCCATGGCGGCGGGCGTGCTGGGCCATTGCCCATGCGTTGCGCTCAACTACGTCCAGCTCGACGGCAGGGGCTGGGTCTCGATCTCGGCCAGCCTCACGTGGTCTCGCCGCCCCGGCTGGCCCTGGCTCGATCGCTCTGGACGAGCTGAATCAGCACCCCGTGGCCATCACGTGGATGCACGAACGCCTCCTGCCAGACTGGTTTCTCCAGTCGGACCTGGACCGGCTCGTAGCCTCGGGCACGCAGGACGGCGATCGACGCCCGAATGTCGGGCACGAGCATGGTGAGATGGTGGACGCCCTCGCCTCGTCGTTCCAGGAAGCTAGAGAGGAAGCTCTCGGCGCCGGCCGGCTCGAGCAGTTCCAGCTTCCCGTCCCCGGGCAGCCTGAGCGCCAGGAATCGAAAGCCGAGCTGCTCGTTGATCATCGCTCGGCCGGGCACTCCGCCGAGCACGTCTCGGTAGAAACTCAGCGCCGCGTTGATACTCCGAACGGCTATCCCGACGTGGTCGAGACGAGCGTTGGGGATGGTCTGGATCAGCGTCCTCCGGTCGGGGATGGAGGCAAGCTACCATACCAGACCTTACCGTCACTTCGGAGCGGAGGAAGCTCGATGGAGCAGCAGCCAAGTGGGCCGCCCCAGGCGCCGGGTGGCGCAGAGCGAGGAACCCTATCGTTCGATGAGTTCTCCAGGGTCGACCTTCGAGTCGCCCTGGTTAAGAGCGCCGAGCGCTTACCGAGCACCGACCGCCTGCTCGAGCTGGCGATCGACCTGGGCGACGAGACGCGGACGATCGTCGCGGGGATCGCCCACTTCTACGAGCCCGAGGCGCTGGTCGGCCGCCGAATCGTGGTCGTGGCCAACCTTCAGCCAGCCCGCATTAGAGGTATCGAGTCGCGCGGGATGCTACTGGCGGCCGGCGGGCGCGCGCAGGGCGAAGAGCTCGGATTAGTCACCCTGGACAAGGAGATTCCGCCCGGCACGCGAGTGTCGTAGCGCAGCAGCGGGCATCTGCGCGGCCTGCTAGCGGATGACGCGGATCTCGACCCCGAGCTTCAGGTTGGTCCAGGCCCGATCCGCCGTGAGCGCTGGAAGACCACATGGTCGGCACCACGTTCGCCGCCGACCAGCGCCAATACTGCCGAGGCGTCGAGAACCAGTCTATTCACGCTTCGCTTCCGCACGGCGGTCCGCGATTAGCTCGTCAGCCAGTGAGCGCCCCGAGGGCACGTAGCGAGATACCACCTCCTGCGCGCGACGGATTGCCTCGTCGAGCGCCAACACGCGGACCTCGCCGTCGTCCAGGTGCGTGATCACCTCGTCTCCGGCCTGCAGCCCCAACGCTCGCCGGTAGGCAGCCGGGATGACGATTCGACCCCCTGACATGAGCCTTGCCCTGATTCCTATGCTGCGCCACACCCGAGCCATGTGCCATTTTACAGAAATGTGCCCTAAGATGCCAGATCTGCCACGTCACTGCCAGGTTTGGCACAAACCGCGGCGTAGGTCAGGCACTGCTCGGGCGGCACGCACGGTCTACCGGATCGACCGCTCGGTTTCGTCCAGTCTGTCTAGCAGCCGATGGATGGGCTCTGAGAGGTGTTCGTCGCGGCTGACCGTCTGCCGAAGTGCCTGGAGCGACGTTCGGACGAGGTCACGTTCGGCCTGGCTGAGGGTCATCGCCAGAGGGCGCGGTTCGGGCGCCTTCGGCTCTACTTCAGCCTCGGCGGGCATGACCCGCCACTCCTTTTCCACGCCTACTGAGCGAACCACCAGCACGGCCGCCGGGGCGGTCGCGACGATTCCCTCGGCCACGCTGCCAATCGCCAGGCGGGCCAGGCCGGTCCGGCCGTGAGTCGCAACCGCCACCAGCGCGCAAGCCTTCGTCTTTGCCGCGCGTGCCACCGCCAGCGCCGGGTCGCCTTCCTCGACCATCAGGTCGACCGGGACTGTTTGATCCTCGAGAGTTTTGCGAATGGCCTCGAGATAAGTGTGAGCTGCCGCGTCGAGCGCGGCGTGCTCGGAAGGGTCGGTTACCAGCGGACCGATCAGCCAGCCGACTCTGGACGCCTGGAGGGCCGGAATCACCTGGATCAACACGAGTGAGCCGCCCAGCAGATCGGCCAGCGACAGGGCCGAAGACAGCGCCATCTCGGCCAGGGGTGAGCCGTCCAGTGGGACCAGGACGCGGAGCCCATCGCCTTCGGGCAGAGTGTCGGGCGCTCCCGAGCGGACGAGCAGGACCGGCACCGTGGCTCGGTGCAGAAGCTCGAGCGTTACGCTCCCATACACCCACCGCCCCAATCCGGACCGACCGTGGGTAGCCATGACGATGAGATCGACCCGGCGCGACTCGGCCTCATGAGCGATCGCCGCGGCAGCTTCACGAGAGACCTCGGCAAGCTGGCGGAACGGCAGGCTCGGCCGAACGGTTTGGCCGACCGCCAGGCCGCTCTCGTCCGCCTCACCCCGCGGGGTGGCGGTCCGGCAGCGCAGCCCGTGCTCCGCCAGCCGCTGGCGAACGGCCTGCAAGTACTTCTCCGCCTCGGCCACCACGTTGGACTCGGCCTCATTGGCGTCGATCGCGTCCATCCGCGAAAAGACGCGCGCCAGCGGCGCCCGCGCCAGTACAAGTGTCGCCCCTGCCCGCCTGGCGAGCTGCTCCGCCAGGGGCAGCGCGCGCTCGGCGAGGTCGGACCCGTCGAGCGGGACCAGGATCTGTCTGAGTTTCATCGCGCGTGCCCGGAAAGAGTTGTCCCGACGATCGGAACTACCGGGGCATGGTAGCAGTTGGGTGTTGGGAGATAGGAGATGGGAGTTGGGGGTTTACCCAACTCCCATCTCCTATCTCCCAACTCCTAGTCAGGACTACCGGATTCGGAAGGAGCCGCTGCCAGCCCCGCTCGCGCCGTCCGAAGCGGTCACGATCACGCCGATCCCGATCAGGCCTGGCGACGCGTCCGGGGTCCATGATATGGACGTGGTGCCGTTCACGTCGGTTGGCGGCGCGGCGAGCGGATCGGAGCTGGTCTGAGGCGCCGTCTCGATCTTGACCTGGGCGTTCTCAACTGGCTGGCCAGCGCGGCTCACCCAGACGTCCACGACCTGCGGGCCCCCCGCGACCTCGGCGAAGCGTGGGACGACATCTACTTTGAGGCCCGAGGTAGGAGTGGTGTTGCTCACCGCGCTGGCCCCCCGCTGGGCGGGGGTCGGGGTAGCCAGAGCCGGCGCGCTCGTAGAACGAGTGGAGCCGGGAGGCGCCGAGCTGGACGACGGCGGGCTCGGCGTGCTAACGGGCACGACATACTCGCCGGCCACCCAGGCGCTGCCGTCACCCGCTGCTCGGACATTCTTCCAGGTGCGGCCCTCGTTCTGCCGATCCGGCCCGACCACCTCGAGGATCGTGCCCTCCGGAAGGACTGCCGCGATGGTCGCCGACGTGCTCGGCTGGACTCGGAGATTTAGACCCTGGCCGTCGGTGTTGGCCACCTGGACTCTGCCACCCGAGGGGCGGGCGGTGGTCGGGCTCGATGGGCTAGGGCTGGCGCTCGCCGGGCTCGGGGCTGGCGATGGGGACGCTGGGCGGGCGAGACCGGTGTTGACACCGGGCGGCGGCGAGCTCAACACGCGAGGCACGCTCGTGGCCCGTTGGGCGGCCACGGTCGGATCGATGCGACGCAGGACCACTGAGGCCAGCGCTTCGGCTTCGGCCATCCTGGTCGGCTTGTCGAGGCCGGCCACCGTGATCCCCACCACCATTGCACCCTTGCGGAAGAGGAAGAGGTGAGCTACAGCCGGGCCGTCCGAGGAACTGCCCTTCATCGCCAGCCCGGCTGACTCTTCACCTAACTTGGCCACCGGACTCTCGACCCAGCCGCTGTCGAGAAGGGCCTGGCGAGAGCGGCTGAACTGATCGGCCGCCTGCTGGGCATTCGCCGTCCGCGCCACAAGACTCTTGATCTCGATCGGGCCGCTGTTCAGGTTTTGGGGCGTCCGATCACGAGTGAAATCGGCCTCATAGACCACGATCCCACCCGGCCGCTCGCCGTAACTGGTCTTCTCAGGATCGGGATTGAGCGTGAAGCCCGGTCGCAGATCGGACGCCTTTAGCGACACCGTTCTTGGATCCGCCGACGCCTCCTGGGCGAGGGCCCCACCAAGCGCTCCAAAGCTGCCAAGCGCCAGCAACGTGGCCAGGGCGACCAGCGCCGCAGCGCTCCCGCGCAACAATCGGCGATGTGTGTTCATCATCTATGCCTCGTCAAAGATTCCGATGCTCCGGTATTTCGCGACCCGATCGTGCAGCAGGCGTTCGATGTCGAGCGCCTCGCCGCGACCGTATTGACGATCAAGCTCAGCCATAGTATCGGCGAGCGCTGTGCCCAGCGCTTGAGCCGCCCCCGCCGGGTCGGCGTGCGCCCCGCCGGCTGGTTCTGGGACAACCCCGTCCACAATCCCAAAGCGCCAGATGTCCTCGGCGACGATCTTCATCGAGGCTGCCGCCTCCGCGGCCAGGCCGGCGTTGTTCCAGAGGATCGAGGCACAGCCTTCCGGCGTGACGACCGAGTAGATCGCGTTTTCCATCATCAGCACTCGGTCGGCCACGGCAATCGCCAGGGCCCCGCCGCTTCCGCCTTCGCCGATGATCACCGCCACGACCGGCACCCGCAGGCGCGCCATCTCGAACAGGTTGGTCGCGATCGCCAGGGCCTGTCCGCGCTCCTCCGAGGGGAGCGTCGGATCGGCGCCCGGGGTGTCGACTAGCGAGACGACCGGCAGACTGAACTTCTCGGCCTGTTTCATCAGCCGCAGGGCTTTGCGATAGCCCTCGGGATGCGGCATCCCAAAGCGTCGCAGCGCGTTCTCCTTGGTGTCTCGACCCTTCTGATGGCCCATCACCATGACGGGACGGCCGTGGAAACGAGCTGGCCCGCCGACCAGGGCAGGATCGTCGGCGAAGAGTCGATCACCGTGCAGCTCGACGAAGTCGTCGAAGAGCGCGCCGACGTAGTCGAGGGTGTAGGGCCGCTGAGGATGGCGGGCCAGCTGGACCCGCTCCCACGGAGTAAGGCCAGCCGAGCCGGGCGGACTATCGGCCGGCTTCAGTCGCACTTGGGGTCCGTTCCTGACCAGGGTCAGGCCCCCTTCCCATCGATGGCGCAGCTAGCCCCATACAGGCGCAGCAGACGGGCCAGGGTGGGGCGTAGGTCACGTCGATGGACGACCTTGTCGATCATGCCGTGCTCGAGCTGAAACTCCGCCCGCTGCGTGCCGGGCGGCAGCTTCTGCTTGGTGATCTGCTCGATCACGCGTGGCCCGGCGAAGCCAACCAGGGCACCCGGTTCAGCCAGCATGACGTCGCCCAGGCCGGCGAAACTGGCGGTCACGCCGCCCGTCGTCGGATCGGTCAGCAGCGAGATGAAGGGCACCCTGGCTTCGGCCAGGCGCGCCAGGCAGGCCGCCGTCTTAGCCATCTGCATGAGTGAGAATATCCCCTCATGCATCCTGGCCCCGCCCGACGAGCACACGGCCAGGAACGGGAGTCGCGTCTCGATCGATCGCTCGACGGCGCGAGCAACCTTCTCACCGACGACCGAGCCCATGCTGGCGCCCAGAAAACCGAAGTCAGCTACCGCTAACCGAAGCGGGATACCCTCTACCAGCCCGGTTCCACAGATGACCGCCTCGGGCAGGCCAGTCTTCTGCTGGGTCTCGGCCAGCTTGTCGCGATACGATTGGCCCGCGCTGACGAAGTCAAGCGGGTCACCGGGCAGCAGGCCCGCCCACTCCTCTTGAAAGCTGCCCGCGTCCACGAGCTGCTCGATCCGCTCGCGAGCCGACAGGCGGGCGTGGTAATGACACTTCTGGCACACCCTGAGGTTCTTCTCAAACTCGCGCGTGTAGATCAGGTCGCGGCAGCGCTCATTGGCGCAGCGGACCCACATGTTGGCCGGGATGTCCGGCCCCGCGCGAGGCTCACGCCGAAACAGGTCGCGGATCGGCACAGGCTAGGCCAGCTCCAGCTTCCAGGTTCCAGGTTCCCCGCTCCGCCAATTCCCCCCGCGAAACGTGGAGCTCGGAACCTGGAACTTCGGCGGCGGGCGCCCGCGCGAGCGCGCGCGCTCCGCTGGGAGCGAGCAGGGCATACGATTGTCCCTTCAGGCCCGGGCTCACGAGGCCAGGGATCGGTCGCCACGGCGTGAAGGCCGGCCGGAGTCTAACAATGGCCAGGCGACAGGGTCAAGATGACCCGGACCGGCGCGTATTGTACACCCTCATCCCACCTAACCCCCCGACCCCCCTGGCAGCTCTGCCAGGGGGGTCGGGGGTTAGGTCATGAGGGGGGTCTTCAGGCGGCACACTTGTTGCGACAGCGGCGTCAGCACAGAAGCGGGCATTTCGTCCGCTGGAGCTTGGACACGGCGGCTATGGAGCCAAGACAAGTGGCCGAGGCGATTCGCGAGCGCCTCGGCATGGAGCTTCAAGCGCTGAGTCTCGTTCGAGGAGGCTGGCCAGACTGGCAGACTCCACGGGTCTGGACCGTGATGACCGAGCATGGCCGCTTCTGGGCCGTCGAGGGGACCCACGACGTCGAGCTGTTCAGGGCTGTCCCGTCACGTGCCCTGAGGTCCAATCCCTCGGACTGCGCGTCGCCCGCCGAGGCTCTCCGCCAATATCTGGCGCTCCATCCCCAGGCGGCCGACTCGCCGGCCAGCGACGCCGCCGAGCGCGAATCGTACACCTGCCGCAATTGTGGGGTCGGGGTTGGCGCGCGGCGGCGCAGCGAACGGACCAGTCGCCAGCTGTGCAGGCGCTGCTACCATGCCGAGTGCGAGCGGGTTCGCTATCAGAACGACGCCGACTACCGCGCGCGCCGCCTCGCTTACAGCGCCGCCCGCTACCGCCAGAGCCACCAACGCGGCGAGTAGGGCGGGCTCACGGAGCGTCGTCCGCCAACTCAGGTGCGTCCTCCAGCGCGGTGAGCAGGAGGCGCAGGCACCGTCTTCGAAGCGGGCCGATCGTGCCCGGGAGTACGCCCAGCCGCGCCGCGATCTCGGCGTAAGTTGGACCGGTCGGCTCGTAGAAGAAGTACTCGATCACCTGCCGCTCACGCTCGGGCAGCTTGGCCAGAGCCGCTCGGAGGGGCGAACTGCGCTCCCGTCCAACGGCGATCTCCTCCGGCTCAGGATCGGGATCGGGCAGCTCGAACGCCTCCCTGGTGAGCGGCTGGCTGGCCGGGCGCTCGGCGCGAAGCCTCGCTGTGCGAAGGGACCGCCGCGCCGCGATTACGGCGAGCCAGCGGGGCAGACTCGCCTCGTCGAGCACGCTATCGAGCTGGTGCCACACGGTCAGCCAGATGTCCTGGAACATGTCGGCGGCGTCGTCACCCTTGAACCCGCATCGAAGGACGGTCTTGTAGACCAAGCCGGAGTAATGACGGACAAGCGACTCCCAGGCACCCTGGTCGCCTTTGACGCAAGCGGCCAGCGTGCCGGGCGGTAGACCGGCGCCGCCGTGGCCCGGCGGGCTCCCTCTTCTGCCCCGGCGGGGCGCACCGCCGGACGAGCTGGCGTTGGAGCTAGCCGC
>Ga0137368_10008218_pt1 | contig 10794 bp, 10 predicted proteins | sample SagtaG_13_FD_104917 | JGI IMG/M metagenome (GOLD analysis project Ga0137368, IMG submission 104917) | Vadose zone soil microbial communities from Sagehorn Ranch, Mendocino, California, USA - Sage1_L_100_16 metaG | ecosystem: Environmental > Terrestrial > Soil > Vadose zone | place: USA...
GGCGTCGTCGCGCGCGAGGCGATGGCGTATGGCCGTCCGGTCGTCGCGTCGGCCGTCGGTGGCCTGCCGGAAGCCGTCGAGGACGGCGTCACCGGACTGCTCGTGCCGCCCCGCGAGCCGGCCGCGCTCGAGCAGGCGTTGCGCGCGCTCCTCGACGACCGCGAGCTGCGCGAGCGGCTCGGCGCCGCGGCCCGCGAGCAGGCGAAGCGGCGCTTCTCGCACGAGGCCGAGGCGGAGGCGCTCGTCGAGGTGTACGAGGAGGCCGGCCGGTAAGGAGTTCGTTAGGACTGCAGGGCGTCTCGGGGCGGTCGCGTATCCTTCCGCCGATGCGGACGGCGGTCGTCACCGGGGGAGCGGGCTTCCTCGGCTCGAATCTCTGCGACTACCTGCTTGCCCGCGACTACCGGGTGATCTGCCTCGACAACCTCGAGACCGGAAGCCTCGAGAACATCACGCACATCGGACGCGGGCCCGAGTTCGAGTTCCGCTACCACGACGTCGTCGAGTACATCCGCATCGACGAGTCGGTGGACGTCGTCTTCCACCTCGCGGCGCTCGCGAGCCCGATCGACTACATGCGCCTGCCGCTCCACTCGCTCAAGGTGGGCTCGTACGGGACGCACAACGCGCTCGGCTTGGCGAAGCACAAGCGTGCGCGGTTCCTGCTTGCGTCGACGAGCGAGATCTACGGCGATCCGCAGGAGACGCCGCAGCCGGAGAGCTACTGGGGCAACGTCAACCCGGTAGGCCCGCGCGGGGTCTACGACGAGGCTAAGCGGTACGCGGAGGCGCTGACCATGGCCTACCACCACCAGCAGGGCGTGAACACGTCGATCGCGCGCATCTTCAACACCTACGGGCCGCGCATGCGACGCAACGACGGGCGCGCGTCGGTGACGTTTGTGCAGCAGGCGCTTGCGGGTAAGCCGCTGACGGTGTTCGGGGACGGATCGCAGACACGCAGCCTCTGCTACGTGGACGACACGATCCGCGGTCTCGTCATGCTCGCGGAGTCGGACGAGCACCTGCCGGTCAACATCGGCAACCCGGACCACGAGCTGACGATCCTCGAGCTGGCGCAGACTGTCGTCCGCGTCACGGGGTCGACAAGCGAGGTCACGTTCGAGGCGTCGCCGTACGACCTGACGGACGACCCGCAGGTTCGCAGGCCGGACATCACGCGGGCGCGCGAGGTCCTCGGCTGGCAACCGGAGATCGACTTGGAGGAGGGCCTGAGCCGCTGGCTCGCCGCGCTCGGACGGGAACCGGTGCGTGCGTAGCCGCGCCGCGGGGGCCGTCTGTGCCGCGCTGATCGCGGCACTCTCGATCGGCGTGCCGGCCGCGGCGCCGGCGCCGCACATGCTCGTCGGCATCCTCGACGAGGTGCACACGCTCTACGGCAATCCGGACCAGACCTTTCCGATTCTCAAGAAGCTGCGCGTGCAGGTGTTGCGCGTCGACCTCTACTGGGGCGGCCAGTTCGGCGTCGCGAACTCGAAGCCGGACGACGCGACCGATCCGAGCGATCCTGCTTACGACTGGTCGCTCTACGACCGCACGGCGCAGTACGCGAACCAGTACGGCGTCAAGCTGATGCTGACGGTCTGGGGAACGCCGAAGTGGGCGAACGGCGGCAAGCCGGGACGCTACGCGCCGAAGAAGATCTCCGACCTGCAGAAGTTCGCCTACGCCGCTGCGACGCGCTACAGCGGCACCTTCGTCGGGGACGACGGACGCACGCTGCCGGCAGTGAAATTATGGACGGCTTGGAATGAGCCGAACCAGCCGTTCCAGCTTGCGCCGCAGTACAAGAAGGTCGGCGGCACGTGGCGAATGCAGAGTGCGATCGACTACGCGAAGATCTGCAACGCCGTCTACACGGGCATCCACTCGACGATGCTGTCGGGCGAGAAGGTCGCGTGCGGCGTGACCGCGCCGGGGGGCAACAACAATCCGGGCGGAATCCGCCCGACACCGTCACCGCTCGCGTTCCTGCTCGCGGCGAAGAAGGCGGGGATGAAGAAGTTCGACGCGTACGCGCACCATCCGTACCCGCGCAAGCCGAGCGAGACGCCGACGACGCGTCCCGCGCGGAACGCGGTGACGATCGCGAACATCGGCGACCTCGAGCGCGAGGTCTCGCGCCTCTACGGCCGCAAGCCGATCTGGATCACCGAGTACGGCTACCAGACCAACCCGCCCGACCGAAGCGTCGGCGTCTCGTGGTCGAAGCAGGCGAAATACTTGACGCAGTCCTACGCGCTGGCACGGAAGGATCCGCGCATCCAGATGATGCTCTGGTTCCTGCTCAAGGACGAGCCGGTGCTCGGCGGCTGGCAGTCAGGCCTGATGACGGCGAAGGGGAAGAAGAAGCCGGCGTTCGCCGCCTTCACGAGATTGCCCCACTAGCAGTGGTGCGAGCGCGGCGGCGCCGACCACCAGTGACGCGACCGTGCGGTAGGCGGCCCAGCGCAGGGTCAGCTCCACCGGCACGACCGAGATCCAGAAGACGAGCACGATCCCGAGGAAGCTGAAGAGCGTCCAGAGGATCGCGAACACGGCGAGGCGTGTTCGTCCGGCGAGGAGCGCGGCGACGATCGCCGCCAGCGCGAGCGGCAGCAGCAGGCCCCAGTCGAGCGAGAACGCGTGCCCGGCGACGCTGCGCAGCGTGGGGCCGAGCCGGTCGGCGTGGTCGGCGAGATAGGCGGGATTCAGCGCGTCGCCGAGGCTGTACTCCGGGTTCTTCAGGTGATGGCCCGCGACGAAGATCCGCCACGGGAGCAGCACGAGCGCCGTCGCGAGCGCGACGAGCGCCGTCCCGCGCGCCCGCGCGCGCCCGCCTGCGGCGAGCGCGGCGGCGAGCGCGGCGGCCGCGAAGAGCAATCCCTCCGGCTTCGTCAGCGTCGCGGCGCCGAGGAAGAGCGCCGCCGCCCGGGCGAGCGTTGCGTCACCCTCCGCGAGCCACCGCGCGAGGCAGATCGCGCCGAGCGCGACGAAGATCGCGAGCGGGACGTCGGCGTAGTTCGTGGAGAGCTGCTTGACGAACGCCGTCGCGGACACGATTGCGAGCACGGTGAGCCCGGCGAGCGCGGCCGGCACGCGCTCGCGAAGCAGCGTCCACGCCGCCGCGGCGAAGCCGAACGCGAGCAGGCCGAGCTGAACGTGCAGCAGCGTCCCGTCGAAGCGGCCGAGCGCGTGGAAGTCGATCGCCTCGAGCGCGGGGAGCAGCAACGGGTGCTGCACGGGCGGATACGTCGTGAACACCGGCTGGTACGCGCCGCCGAGCTCGAAGAGCGCGCGCGCCTTCGTCGCCCAGATCGCCCAGCCGTCCCACTCGTAGAGCGGCCGTGTCTCGAGCATTCGCGTCACGTGCGCGAGCAGGAACAGAGCGAGCAGCAACGCAACGACTCCGACGACGTCGAGCGGCGAGTGCTCGCGCGAGCCCGCTGCGCGCAGCCGCCGCCACGCAACCAGCCAGACGACGATCGTGAGCACGACGAGCTCCGTCACGCCGACTGCGGCGTTCACGAGCGCGAGGTGCGCCGCGACGATTCCCGCAACCGCGACGCCGACGAGATACGCGAGCGGCAGTCGCGCCCGCAGCTCCGCGCGGTCGCGCACGATCCCGAGCACGGGCAGCGCTCCCGCGCCCAGCGCGAGGAAGAGCAGCTGCAAGAGCAGGAGACGCGTCATCGCTTCACCTGCGCGACGACGACGGTTCCGTTCGGGTCCCACTCCACCTTCGCGTACGCGAGGCCGAGCGTCCCGGGGTCGGCCCCGACGCCGACGACGGCGTCGGCGCTGCGCGGGTCCTGCACCTGCACGGCCGGCAGCAGTGCGTAGCGCGCGAACGTGCGCACCGCGGTCGGGTAGCTGACGCCCGCGAAGAAGTCGCCTTCGCGCGGCAACACGTAGTACCGCTGCTTCGGCCGCAGGCGCGTCTGCACGAACGCGACCGCCTCGGCGGGCAGCAGCTGCTGGTACTTGAAGACGAGCGTCGGGCTGTCGAGGCCTTCGAACGAGCTGCGCTGGTCGCTCGCCCACGACCAGGCGTGCGGAAACGTGATCGCCGCAGAGACGAGCGCGAGCACGGCGACCGCAGGCGCCGCGACGCGTCGGACGTCAGCCAAGCAACGCCTCGGCCGTCAAGCGCAGTCCTTGCTCGAGATCGACGCGCGGCTCGTAGCCGAGCGACTCGCGCGCCGCGGTGACGTCGGCCCACGAGGCGCGGATGTCGCCGGCGCGGGCGGCCACGTGCCGCCGCTCGACGCCCTTGCCCAGGATACGGCCGATCGCGTCCGCGAGCTCGTTCACGGTCGCGGGCGCGCCGGCGGAGACGTTGAAGATGCGGCCGTTCGCGTCTTGCGCATCGGCGGCGCGAAGCGTGGCGTCGACGACGTTCGCGACGTACGTGAAGTCGCGAGACTGCTCGCCGTCGCCTTCGATCGTCACCGGTCGTCCCTCGGCGATCGCGGTGATGAAGAGCGGCACGACCGCCGCGTACTGGGAGAACGGACTCTGGCGCGGCCCGAAGACGTTGAAGTAGCGGAGGACGACCGACTCGAACCGCTCGTAGACGCGTGAGAAGCTGACGCAGTACCGCTCGGCCGCGAGCTTCGCGACGCCGTACGGCGAGATCGGGTCCGGCGCGAGCTGCTCGGTCACCGGCAGCGTCTCCCGCGTGCCGTAGATCGACGACGACGACGAGAACACAACCCGCCGCACGCCTTCGTCGCGTGCCGCGAGCAGGACGTTCAACGTCCCCTCGACGTTGACGGCGCTCGACGTCAGCGGATCCTGCACCGAGCGAGGGACAGATCCAAGCGCGCCGAGATGGAACACCGCCTCGACGCCGCGGACAGCGTTGTGTACGCGCTCGTAGCTGCGCAGCTCTCCCTCGACGACCTCGACGTCGAGCCCCACGAGGTTGCCGCGGCTCCCCGTCGAGAAGTTGTCGAGGACGCGAACGTCGTCGCCGCGCTCGAGCAGGGCGCGGACGAGATTCGACCCGATGAACCCGGCGCCGCCGGTGACCAGGACCGTCGCCATCCAGCCGCCCACCGTAACGATCGCGGCCGGCGGCCGCCCCTAGAATGGGAAACCTGGCCACGGAACCGATCGAGAAGCGGCGCGAGCCGACGCCGGAGGACGTGCGGGCGAGGCGGCCGTACTTCCTCTCCGGCGGGCCTTGGAAGGCCGCGGTTCGGCGCGGCCTCAGCATCGCGACCCTGCTCTTCTTCGACCTCTGCGGCCTCGCGCTCGGCCTCTACGCGACGCTCGTGTTGCGCGAGCTCGTCGCCGGCTCCCGGCCGATCCTCTGGGGGATCATCTGGCGCGACGCCGAGTCGAAGTGGCTGCCGTTCCTCGCGCTGATCACCGTGCTCGTGTTCTGGCGCAACGGCCTCTACGCCGAGCGGGACCGCCGTTCGGGCCTCGGACGCATCGTCTCGTCGCTCGTCCTCGTGACGGTGCTGACGCTCTTCTTCGCGATCGGCACCAACTACCAGTTCTCGACGTACGCGATCTTCCCGACCGCACTCGTGCTCACGACCGTGCTCGTCGCGACTCTGCGCGCGAGCTACGACGTGATCACGAAGGACATCTTCCGTGTCGCGGGCCTCAAGCGGCGCGCCGTCCTCGTCGGCGCGAGCGAGCACATTGCGCACCTGCGCGCCAGTCTCGGCCAGGGTCGCAGCGGCATCGAATACGAGTTCGTCGGTGCAATCGCGCCGACGCAGCAGGGCGTCGACGTGCCGGTGCTCGGCTCGCTCGACGACCTGCCGCGCGTCCTCGCCGAGTTCGAGGTGGACGAGTTGATCGTCACCGACTCGGATTTCGACGAGGAGGCGCTCCTGCGGCTCGTCGACGACGCGCACCGCGCGGCGGTGAAGGTGCGCGTCGCGCCGAAGACGACCGAGCTCTTGACGCAGCGGGCGGAGTACGTCCCCGGGCAGGGAATCCCGCTCTTCGAGCTGCGACCGCCGGCGTTCGCCGGGACCGACTTCGCGGTGAAGCGCTCGTTCGACATCGTCGTCAGCGCACTCGTCGTTGTGCTCGGACTCCCGTTCTGGCTGCTCATCGCGGCGGCGATCAAGCTGACGTCGAAGGGGCCGATGTTCTACCGCGACCGCCGCGTCGGCCTCGGCGAGCGCGAGTTCGGCATGTTGAAGTTCCGGACGATGGTCGCGGACGCAGCCGACCAGCAGCGCGAGCTCGAGGCGGCGAACGAAGCCGGCGGAGCGCTCTTCAAGATCCGCGACGACCCGCGCGTGACGCCCGTCGGCCGCGTGCTGCGCCGCTTCTCGATCGACGAGATCCCGCAGGTGCTGAACGTCATCTGGGGAGAGATGAGCCTCGTCGGGCCGCGGCCGCTCCCGGTCCGCGACTTCCTGCTGCTCGACGAGTGGCATCGCAAGCGCTACCACGTGCTGCCGGGAATGACCGGGCTCTGGCAGATCTCCGGCCGCTCGAGCCTCACGTTCGACGACCTCGTGCGGCTCGACTTCTACTACCTCGAGAACTGGTCGGTCTGGCTCGACATCACGATCCTCGCGAAGACGGTGCCGGCCGTCGTCGCGCGGCGGGGCGCGTACTGACCTTCGACCGCACGTCGGCGACCGCTTTCGCGCGCGTCGCAGAGCTGTACGAACGACGGCGACCGTCCTATCCGCCCGATCTCGTCGCGTGGCTGGTCGATCGACTCGTTCTCAAGCCGGGGCGGACGGTTGCGGACGTCGGCGCAGGCACCGGGAAGCTCACGCGGCTGCTCGTGCCGACGGGCGCCCGCGTGCTCGCGGTCGAGCCGCTCGCAGAAATGCGTGCGCAGCTGCACGACGCCGTCGCCGGAGTCGAGGTGCTCGCCGGTTCTGCAGAGGAGCTGCCTCTCGCCGACGCGAGCGTCGACGCGTTGACTGCCGCGGCGGCGTTCCACTGGTTCGAGCCCGCGCATGCGTATCCGGAGCTGCATCGCGTCTTGCGCCCCGGTGGGCTGCTGGCGGTGGTCGGCAATCACCGCGACCTCGACGATCCGCTCCAAGCCGCGGTGCAGGAGATCGTCGGCGGCCTCGTTCCCAAACTCCGCGAGCTCGCGTCGTGGCGCACGGATCTCGCGGCGAGCGGTCTCTTCGAGCCGGTCGACGCGTTTCACACCGAGCACGAGCAGCTCGTCGACGCCGACGGGCTCGCGGAGCGCATCGGCACGATCAGCTACGTCGCCCGCCTCGACGACGAGGAGCGCCCTCAGGTCCTGGAGCGGGTGCGCGCGCTGGGCGAGGCGCAGGCGGAGCAGGTGTTCGCATTTCGTTATCGCAGCGACGCCTACGTCTTCAGGCGCCGGGACGCCGACTAACCTAGGTCGCGTGAAGACGCCGAAGATCGTCGCGGTCGCGTCCGCTGCCGACCTCGACTTCCGCTACGGCTGCACGCCCGCGTGGTGGCAGCTCTGGAAGGGGATGCACGACGTCGGCGTCGACCTCGTCGTCACCCCCTATCGCGGCCGGGCGATCGAGTCGCCGTGGTGGCGGACGGCGCCGAACCCGCTCTACCGCGAGGCCGAGACGTACGCGAAGCTCCGCGATCTCGCCGCGCGCGCGAAGGGCGACGCGTACCTCCGCCGCGCGGAAGAAAGCCCCGAGGAGAGCATCGCCGACAAGGCCGTGCGCAATGTGGTGTGGCGCTACGTGACGCCGCGCTGGCAGAGGCACCTTGTCTCCCTGCTCGAGCACGAGCGCGACGTCGACGCGGTCGTCGTCTTCACCGTTCCGATGTCGCACTTCCGAGGAATCCCGACGACCTTGCGCGAGCGCTTCGGCGTGCCGGTGATCTTCTACGACGGCGACGTGCCGATGAGCCTGCCCGAGTTCGGCGGCATGGACACGGGCTTCAACTACTACCACGGCGCCGACCCGTCCGAGTACGACCTCGTGATCTCGAACTCCGAAGGCGGGCTCGAGCGGCTGCGAGAGCTCGGCGCGCGTCGCGCGGAGGCCGTCTTCTGGGGCGCGGATCCGGATCTCTTCCGCCCGCACGACGTCGAGAAGGAGTACGACGTCTTCTTCTACGGATACGGGGACAAGTTCAGGCGCGACTGGATGCAGGCGCTCGTCGGCGAGCCGTCGCGGACGGCGCCGGAGATCGACTTCGCGCTCGGCGGCCGCGACTTCCAAGGCGATACGGGACGGGCGCGGCTCGTCGGCGACGTCCCCTTCAACGTCTTTTCGCGGGCGATCTCCGCGGCGAGGCTCAACCTCAACATCACGCGCCGCTCGCACGCGTCGGTCTTCGCGTCGTCGACGGCGCGGCCGTTCGAGCTCGCGGCGGCGGGAGCCGCGATCGTCTCGAATCCGTACGAGGGAATCGAGCGCTGGTTCGAGCCGGGCCGCGAGCTGCTCGTCGTCTCGAACGCGGACGACGCGACGGCCACCTATCGCGAGCTGCTCGCCGATCCCGCGCAGGCCGAGGAGCTCGGCCGACGCGCGCGCGAGCGGCTGCTCGAGGAGCACACGTACGCGCACCGGGCGCGGCGCGTGCTCGAGCTCGTCGGCATCCTCGACGCCGTCGCCGCCGGCCGATGAGCGCAGCCCGGCGCATCGCGATCGTGCCCGCGCTGAACGAGGAGGGCGCGATCGGTGACGTGATCGACGAGATCAAGGCGTTCGACGCGAGCTTCGACGTCGTCGTGATAGACGACGGCTCGACGGATCGCACGACGGAGGTCGCACGGGCGCGCGGCGCGCACGTCCTGCGCCTGCCGTTCAACCTCGGGATCGGCGGCTCGGTGCAGACGGGCTTCCGCTACGCGTACGAGAACGGGTACCGCATCGCGGTTCGCGTCGACGGCGACGGACAGCACGACCCGGCGCAGCTCGGCAAAGTGCTCGACCCGGTGCTGCGCGACGAGGTCGACATCTGCGTCGGCTCGCGCTGGCTCGAGCGCATCGAGGGCCACCGCTCGTCGGCCTCGCGCAGGATCGGCATTCGCATTCTCGCGAGCACGGTCTCGCTGTTGACCCGGCAGCGCGTCACCGATCCGACGTCGGGCTTCCAGGCGCTGAACCGGAAGGCGATCGCCCTCTTCGCCGCCGACTATCCGCACGACTACCCGGAGGTCGAGGCGCTCGTGATGGTGATCCGGCACCGGCTGCGGCTGCGCGAGGTCCCGGTGGCGATGCGACCGCGCGCGGCCGGCCGCTCGTCGATCCGCGCGCTGTCCTCCGTCTACTACATGGTCAAGGTGATGCTCGCGCTCTTCGTCGGCTCGTTCCGCCGTAACGTCGTTCCGCTGGAGGAGAAATGACTCCGCTCAAGGTCTCGATCGCCGCGTCCGTTGCGTCGCTGGTCCTGCTGCTGATCGTCTTCGAGTTGATCCGCAGCCGCCGGCTCCGCGAGCGGTACGCGCTCCTGTGGCTGCTGACGGGCGTCGTGCTGCTCGTCCTGTCGGCGTGGCGCGGCGGGCTGAACACGATCGCGCGCTGGGTCGGTGTCGAGACGTATCCGCCCGCGATCCTGTTCGCCGTCGCGTCGCTCTTCATCCTGGCCGTGCTGCTGCACTACTCGACGGTGATCTCGAAGCTCTCGGACCAGAACTCGCTGCTCGCGCAGCGGCTCGCGCTGCTCGAGGAGAAGCTCGAGAGCGGCGGCTAGCGGACCACGGCGGGCGGCCCGAGCAGCACGAGCGGCTTGCCCGTGACGCCGCGCGCGCTCGCGATCACGCCGACGCGATACGTGGATGCGCCTCTGCCGCGCGGCTCGCTGAACGAGCTCGTCCTCGTCGTGCCGATCCACTTCATCTCGAGCTCGCAGCCGACTGCGCCGCGCGTCGTACAGGCGAGATCGCGTCCCGCCTCGGAGCGGTAGACGGCGTACGCGATCGTCGCGCGCTGGTCTCCCAGCGCCGGCCACGACAGCGTCACGCGCTCGCCCTCGACGCGGGCGGTCGCCCGCGGGCCGCGCAGCGGCACCAGCGCATCTGCGCGCGGGATCCCGACCGCCGCGTCCCGCGCGTGCAGCGGCGACGCCGCGACGAGCGCGACGAGCGGGACGACGAGGACGAGCGCGGCCGGACCCGCGAGCGGCACGAGGCGCGCAGGCCGGTAGGGAAAGCGCTCCGGCAGGCGCCGCTCGGCCCGCGGCCAGAGCAGCGGCAGCGAGGCCGTCAGCGCGCAGAAGGCGGGAAAGGCCGGCATCAGGAGGTGCCAGAACGGAAGCTGCTCCGCGCGTAGCCCCGGTGACGCGCCCTCGGCGAGCGCGTAGGCGCCCAGCCACGCCCCGAAGAAGAGCGCCTTCGCCGGCGCGCGCTTGAGCAGCGCGACGAACCCCGCGACCGCGATCCACTCGAGCACGCGCGGGCTCCACGAGGACGTCTGGAGATAAGTCCAGTTGAGCTTGAGCAGCGCCCAGCTGAAGTCGTGATGCGGCAGGACCAGCGACACATGCCCGGAGCCGCGCTCGCTCCACAGCAGGTACGTCAACGTGGCGGGCACGAGCGCGGCGATGAAGGCGCCGAGCTCGCGCAGCCGCAGGACCGCGAGGAACGCGAGCGGCGGCGCGACGAGGAAGAGCACGTTCGACGGCTGGATCGCGACGGCGAAGCTCGCGAACGCGCCGGCAGCGGCCGCGTCCACGAGACGCCGCTCGTCGAGCGCGCGCAGGACGAGCACGCCCGCGAGCAGGAGCAGCGCAGTCGCAGGCAGCTCCGGCCGCGCCGTCAGCCCGAGCAGCTCCGGCACCACCTGGTCGCGCCAGCTCGTGTGGAGCTCGAAGTACCAGGTCGACGCGAACGGCCCGAGCGTCCAC
>Ga0137368_10008222_pt1 | contig 10786 bp, 11 predicted proteins | sample SagtaG_13_FD_104917 | JGI IMG/M metagenome (GOLD analysis project Ga0137368, IMG submission 104917) | Vadose zone soil microbial communities from Sagehorn Ranch, Mendocino, California, USA - Sage1_L_100_16 metaG | ecosystem: Environmental > Terrestrial > Soil > Vadose zone | place: USA...
ACGAGATGTTAATCTTGTTCGCTTACTCCTGCCACTATTGTCGCGAGATGCACCAATTGTTGCTTCAAGTTCACGGCGTGTTCAGCAACGAGCTGGCGATCATTTGTCTGCCCATGCCACTGGACGCGAATTGCAATCCCGCGGTCAAACGCACGCGCAACGAGCATCGGAATGCCTGCCAGTATGCGCGCCTGGGGCTCGCCGTCTGGCGGGCGAACCGCGCTGCTTTCGGCACGTTTGACACCTGGCTCTTTGGCCAGAGCTCCGTTCCATCGGTTCAGGAAACGAGACAGTACGCGGAGCAGTTGGTTGGGCGGGATGCGGTGCAGCGCGCGCTGGCCGATGAGTGGGTTGACCGGCAGATCGAGCGCGATGTGGCACTTTACACGGCCAATTACCAGAAAACGCGCAATGGTAACATGCCACAAATCATGATCGGGTCCCGAATTGGTTTTGGGTCTGTTTCGAGTGTGGAGGACTTGTTTCGCCTCCTCGAAAAGGAGGTGGGCCTGAAGCGCGGCGGCTGAGCGGCCGGCTTGGCCGCAGGCACTGGTTACTGGACGCTCGGCAGCGCTCCCACAGATTCACAGGCCAAGCAGTTTTGGCGTGATCAGGAACTTCAACATCGCCGCGTGGCGGTCTTCCGACTCCAGACAGACGAGTCCACCTTTCGGTAACTTCAGCGCGTCAGAATTGTTGAGATCCAATAGACGGCAGACGTGCTCCGCCAGCGTCGGCGCGTGTCCGACGAGCAGGATATGGTACGCGGTTGGCAAATTTTTCAGCCAGCGCTCGAACTGAGCTTCCGCCGTTTCGTTCAGGAGCGCAGCGGCGGTCCGGAGCTTGCTGGCTGAGAGTGAGCCGGAAGCTTTCAACAGGATCTCCGCGGTTTCCTTCGCCCGCACTAACGGGCTGCTGTACGCTGCGTCAAACTCGATCGCCGCGTCCTTGAGAAAGCGGCCTAGCTTTCGCGCTTGCTTTCGACCGAGTGGCGACAGCGGGCGTGCCGCGTCGTCCACCCCAGGCCGGGCGTCCGCGTGGCGGAGGAAGTAGAATCTCATAATGAATACAGCGTTAGAAGTTTGCAGTCCGGCCGCGTCAACCCACAGATCGCGTCGGCGTTGACATCATGCAGATGGGCGTCATCGTCGTGGCACATCGGCTGCGCGGAAGCGAGACTGGAAAACGCACCGGCGGTTCGCTCGTTTCCCAGGCGTCCATGCGTGAACGACACGCTATGCCGCATTCGAGGCAAGTCAACGAAAACCAGGCGCCCGCGGCGGGACACCGCCGGAATCCCCATCCTGACCGCGGGCGGGAGCAGCGGCTTGCCTTTTCTGCGCTGCTGGCCGGGGCGGTCGGCATCGCGTTCGCGCCCATCTTCGTTCGATTGAGTGAGCTCGGACCAAGCGCCACGGCGTTTTACCGGCTCTTCTTCGCGCTCCCGATCCTGTGGCTGTGGATGGGCGTCGAAGGGAGAAAGTCCGGCGCCGAGCGAAAACCGGCGACGCCGGGCGAGCACCGCGCATTGATCATCGCCGGCCTACTATTCGCGACCGACCTGGCGTTGTGGCATTGGTCGATCCGCTTGACCTCGGTCGCCAACGCAACTTTGTTCGCCAATTTCGCTCCCCTTTTTGTCACCCTCGGAGCGCGAATCTTGTTTGCGGAGAAGATCACTCTGCTCTTTGTCGCGGGCATGGCCGCCGCCTTCGCGGGAACGAGCATGGTTGTCGGCGACAGCGTGCGCTTTAGCCTGGAGCACCTGGCGGGCGATTTCCTCGGGATCGCGGCGGCGCTCTTCTACGGCGGCTACCTGCTCGGCGTAAAACATCTGCGCCGCTCGTTCTCCACCGCGACAATCATGTCCTGGTCGGGTCTTTCCGCGTGCCCGACCCTGCTGGTCGCCGCGCTTCTTTCGGGCGAAGGCCTCCTCGCGCAACACCTCCAAGGCTGGATCATCCTCCTCGCGCTGGCGCTGGTCAGCCAGGTGGGCGGACAAAGCCTGATAGCTTACGCTTTCGCACATCTCCCGGCTTCGTTTTCGTCCTTGAGTCTGCTGCTGCAGCCCGCCGTGGCCGCCCTCCTGGCGTGGACGCTCTTGGATGAGCGGCTTACTGCCCTTCAGGCTGTCGGCGGAGCCGTGATCTTGAGTGGCATCGGGATAGCAAGTCGTGCGGGACGCTAAAATAAGCTCGAGGGACAAACCTCAATCGCGAAAGCTCAAACTTCAAAGTTCAAAAGAAAATCCGAAACCCAAGCTCCAACGGTTCCGGGCGGGAAGCGACGGTTTTTGGAACTACCGGAGGTTGGTTATCGGAACTTCTCTGGAGCTTGGTGCCTATTTGCGATGCCAGATCTTCTCTTTCTTCTGCTCGAACTCGGCCTGGAGCTTCTTGCGTTCGTTGGCCAGCTCCTTTTCCAGCGCCGCCGTCTTTTCGAGATCGCCCTCAGCCGCCGCGGTGGTGATCTGTTCTTTGAGCGCGATCTCGCGCTCGGCGAGCTTCGCTTTGTACTTCGATTCCAACTCAGCGATTTCAGCCTTTTGTGTGTCCGTCAGTTTGATGGCCGGAGAAGTCTTATTCAGACGTTCCATGGCCAGTTCGTAGGCGGTTTTCATCGTTGTCGGTTGTTGGTCCACTATCCATTGTCCATTCCGGACGCGAGCGTTGATTCCGCGCCAAACAACACCAACCACGGACGACGGACAACAGGCCGTCCATTCTATTTCGCGGGCGCGGGGCCGCCCCCGACCGGTGGTTTCTTTTTCCACGGCATGTCCGGGAACTTGGTCGGCAACTTCACGTTTTCCGGCTTCGGCTTTGCCAGCTGCAGTTCCGAATCGCTCGCCTCGTGCCCGGATCCGGATGGTCCCGGAGGAGCCAGATTGCCTTTCCACGAGGCGATGCGCGCCTGCAACCCGTGGTGCTCGGCCGTCTTCTTGTCGCCCGCCTTCATATAGAACAACGAGAGATTGGTGTGAACGAGTTGATCGTTGGGCCGGAGTTTCTCCGCTTTGTGCCCCTCCGCGATGGCGGTGGCATAATCGCCTTTGCGGTAGTAGGCCATCCCAATGGAAAGTTGCGCGTCGAAATGGGTTGGGTCCTGGCCCAGAATGGCCCCAAACTTCCCGAGGGCGGAATCGTAGTCGCCCGTGCTGAAGTCGAACATCGCGTCATCGTATTGTTCCTGGAGCGTCGTCATAAATCTATTGCCAAGGAACCGTATCGCACGATTGGAACGACCGCGCAAGGGCGGAGGCGGAGGGCGAAGGCCGGGAATTCTTTCGGCGGGTCAGAGCGCCGGGTTGCTCCGGTTCCAAAACGGTTACGCGCACGGCCTGGGCCGATGCAATTTCCTCGCGCTTGCCAGGCTTCACCTTGAGTCCGGCCTTTATTGCCAGAGCGCCTTGACGGCCGTTTTCCAGCGGTCTTGCAGTGAAATCGGGTCTCGAATACCTTTTCGACCCTGGCGTTGCCGGGTTTATGTCGGCTGCAAGGCAACGCCAGCACGCACCACTCAGAATGAGTCTGCCAATCAAGATCATCTCAACCGATTTCGACGGGACATTCTACACCGACTTCGAGAATCCGCCGGTGCCGGCGGATTTGCAGAGTCTCATCGGCCGGCTCCAGCAGCAGGGCGCCCGCTGGGTGATCAACACCGGCCGCGACCTGTCGAGTTTGATGGAGTCGCTCGCCCGCGCGCATTTGTCGATTCGACCGGATTACACGGTGGTGGTGGAGCGGGAGATCTACGTGCACGAAGGCTCACGTTACGTGCCGTTGCAGCCTTGGAATGGGGACTGCGAGCGGACGCATCGTGAACTTTTCGCGCGCGTCGAGCCGGATTTGCCGGAATTGTTTGACTGGGTGAATGGACGCTTCAAAGCCTCGGTCTATGCCGATCCCTATTCGCCGTTCTGCCTGATTGCGGAGAACAATGACGATGCGGACGCGATTGAAGAGTTTCTGACCCGTTACTGTGAGCGCATTCCGAACCTGATCCTGGTCCGGAACGACGTTTACGCGCGATTCAGCCATGCGGCCTACAGCAAGGGCACGGCGCTGGGCGAGATCGCGCGCCGACTTGGAGTCGCCCGCGACCACGTATTGGCGGCGGGCGACCACTTCAATGATCTGCCCATGCTCACGCGCGAGCACGCGCGGTGGCTGGTCGCGCCGTCGAACGCGATTCAACCGGTCAAAGAGGCCGTCCTACGACAGGGCGGCTATGTCAGCGACGAGCCGCACGGGTACGGAGTCGCGCGCGGTATTGAACTGGCCCTGAAGTACAGGGCGGCATTCGCAGCGGATCTTAAGCCAGACGGGTGACGAATAAATCACTCTTATGGCGGGCGGCGCTCGGGGTTCCCTCCCGCCACGAAGACAGACTAACCCGCTACCGTGCAAAAGGATGTAGTTTCCCTTAATCGTTTGACACACCGGGATGCAATGTTAGTGTGACCTCGCATTCGGTACTAACTTCCGTTGCAAGGCTACCGGCGGTGAATTGCCAGCTTGTTTTAGCGCAGTGAATCGAATCCTTCCATGAGTGAAGCAACCATGACCGCTTCGGCGGCAGACGGCAGACCCAAAATCTCACGCATCTCTGAGGCGGTCATCCGGATTGCGGGTAACTCGCAGGACGGCATCCAGGCCATCGGCGGTTTCCTGGCGCGGCTCGCGGGACGGAGCGAGCAGGAAGTCATGACTTTCATGACGATTCCCTCCACGATCTCCGGCGGTCCGTCCATATTTCAGGTGCGCGTGGGGTCCGGCGAGGTGTTGAGCGCGGGCGACGAGGCGGACATGCTGGTCGCCTTTTACCAACATTCGTACGAGGACCACATCGGCTCGCTGAAGAAGGGTGGTATCGTGTTGTACGACAGCGATCATGTGCAGGCAAAACCGGAATGGCAGCGTGATTACCGGCACGTGGGCGTGGCCATCTCCGGACTCACCGTCGAGGCCATCGGCGGCACCGCCAAGGACAAGGGCAAAAACGTCTTCGTCCTGGGCTTGATCGCGAAGATGTTCGATCTGAATGTTCCCAAACTCGAACAACTGATCCGAGAACGGTTCACCGGCAAAGATGACAGCATCGCCAAAAACGCGTTGATGGCGTTCCACGCGGGGTACGCCTACTCCGTCGATAATGTCATCGAGACTTTCCAGTTCATGGAGAGTCAGAAGAAGGGCCGGCACCAGATTGTCACGACCGGCAATGAAGCGCTCGCCTACGGAATCATTGCGGCCGGCGTCCGTTTCGGAGCCGGCTATCCAATCACGCCGTGGTCGGACATCATGGAGTTGCTTCGCCGTGAGCTGCCCAAATACGGCGGAACGTTCGTCCAATGCGAGGACGAAATCGCGTCGATATCGATGGCGCTGGGCGCCAGCTACGCCGGGCGCGTGGCGGTGACCGGTTCCAGCGGGCCGGGCATTTCACTCAAGACCGAGGCCCTGGGTTGGGCGGTGATGGCGGAAATACCCGTGCTGATTATTGACGTTCAGCGCGGCGGACCTTCCACCGGCATGCCAACCAATGTCGAGCAGTCCGACCTTAACATCGCCTGTTTCGGCGGGCATGGCGACTCACCCCGTGTCGTCGTCGCGCCCACCAACGTGGAGGATTGCTTCTACACCGCCATTGAGGCGGTCAAGATCGCCCGCAAATTCAGCGTCCCGGTCATTATCCTGACCGACCAGGCGATCGCCACCCGCATCGAGGCATTCGAAGAGCCGAACCTCGAACAAGTTTGCCTGGATATTTCGCCGGACCTGACGCCGGTGGCCGATTGCAAGCCGTACGATCTTTCGGTCGCGGACGGCGTGACGCATCATGTCGCGCCGGGCACGAGAATCGACAGTGGCAAGTATCCGATCGTGACCGGCCTCGAGCACGACGAAATGGGGCATCCCACCGGGTCGCCCCGACTCCACCTGCAGATGACGGCCAAGCGGCGGAACAAACTGCGCAAGCTCGCGAGCGAATTGCCGGTGCCGAAAGTTTATGGTCCGCCCGAAGGCAACGTCCTGCTGGTCGGTTGGGGCTCGAATCAGGGGCCGATCCGGGAGGCCGTGGACCACGCCCGGGCGGCCGGCGACAGTGTCTCCTCGCTTCACATCCGCTACCTCAATCCGCTGCCGAACGGGCTCGACAACATCTTCGCGGGGTTCAACCACGTCTTCGTCGTCGAACTGAACGACGAGGGCCTCTACGGTTACGGCCAACTGGCTGGCTTGCTCCGCGCCCGCTATTGCGATCCAAAGATTCGCTCGATCAACAAGACCGACGGGCTGACGTTCAAGGTCAAAGAAATCCTCGGCCAACTGAAAGCCAAACTGGCGTCCAACGATGGACCGGTGGCTGCTCAATGATTCCTACTCGTCTCAACAAAATTTATGAGTTCTTCGACAATGGAAATCCCTCCCCGCGGCAACCTGGTTGGCGTGTCGCCGCTTCCCGACTCCGAGCGCAAGGGCCTTACGAAAAAGGAACTTGCGGCCGATCATCCGACCTGGTGCCCCGGGTGCGGCGACTTCTCGGTGCTCGCGCTCTATTTCAAGCTGATCGAAAAGCGCAAACTCTGGCACGAGAAGATCACCACCATCGCCGGCATCGGCTGCTCGAGCCGCTTCCCCTATTTCGTCCAGGCCCACGGCGTCCATTATATTCACGGGCGCGCCCTGCCGTTTGCCAGCGGCGTGTCGCTCAGCCGGCCCGACCTGCATGTGTTTGTGTTCGGCGGCGACGGCGACGCCTTTTCGATCGGCGGCAACCACTTCAATCATACGGCGCGCAAAAACATCCGCATGAGCTACGTGGTCATGGACAACTGGGTTTACGGCCTGACGAAGAAACAGACTTCGCCCACCTCGCCGAAAGGGTTCAAGAGCAAGACGGATATCTGGGGCGCGGTTGATCAGCCAATCAACCCGATGAAACAGGCAATCTCCGCCGGCGCCACCTTTGTCGCCCGCACGACGCACACCAACCCGAACCATGTGCTGCAGATGATGGAAGCCGCGATGGACCACGACGGCTTCAGTTTTATTGAATGTCTGAGCGAGTGCGTCGAGTTTTATCCCGGGGCGTTTGATTCGTCCAACCCGCGCAAGGGCGGCGCGTTCAATTTGGTCCCGGAGAGCCACGATGTGACCGACGAAATCGCGGCTTACAGGCTGGCCGGTGAACCGTTTCCCGGATACTTTGGCATATTCTACAAGGTCAATCGCCCGACCAAGAACGCTCTTGAAGCGGAGATCAACAAGGCCGCCTTGGAGAAGGTCAAAGGCCTGAAAGATTGGCAGATTCTCCAAAAGAATTTCGATCGGATGAAATGATCCGCCTTGTTTTCGGTAGCCGCCGATGTGAATCGGCGGCTGTTCTTTTCTCCGCCCCGGCGCGACCCAAAGCACTCCATCACTCCATTCTTCCAGGCGCTTGACGCCAGGAACGTACTTTGGAATCTATGCTCTGGAACGAGTGCAAGTCAGCCTATGCCAATCTACGAATTTGCCTGCCCGAAATGCCGGAGGATTTTCAACTTTCTCTCCAAGCGGCTGAACCCGGATCGTCTGCCCGCTTGTCCCCAGTGCGGCAACAAGAAAATGGTCAAGCAGCTCAGCCGCTTTGCCACGACGAAGGGCTTGAAGGACCCAACGGCCGGTGGCGAGGATAGCGAGGCCGAAGGGCCGACGCCGGATTTGGATGATCCGCGAGTGATGCGGGCGATGAGCGAGTTGGAGCGCGACATGGAACACCTGGACGAGAACAATCCGAAACACATGGCCCACCTGCTCAAAAAGATGAAGGACTTTATGCCCGCCGGCACACTTCCCAAGGAGATGGATATTGCCATCAAACGCCTCGAAGCCGGAGAAGACCCGGAGAAGATCGAGGCGGACATGGGCGACGTTCTCGGTGATTTCATGGGCGGCCCGGAAGGTGCGGGGGGCGGAGGGGGAGGCTACACCCACGACCGCGGGCTGTACGATTATTAAATTCGGAGTTCAAAGCCCAAAGTTCAAAGGAAGTTCCCATGATCCATCTGCAAACGCTCCAACATTGGGCCGTTTCTCGCCCGCAGCCGACAGGAGCTTGAGCCGGGTTCTTGGAGTTTGTTTTGAGCTGTGAGCGAAGAGCTTTTTAGATTTTCTTCAGCTTCCACCGGCCGCGCTTGAAGATGACGGCGCCCACCACCGCATACGTGGACCACGCAATGGCCATGGCGGTGAACACTCCGCCCGGACCGCGCCGGAAGAGATGCGCGAGCACGTGGGCGAGCGGCAGTTGCCAGAGCCAGAAGCAAAACAGATTAATGAGCGTTGGCGTCCAGACGGCGCCCGCGCCGTTGAACGCCTGACTCAACACCATCCCGTACGCGTAGAAGAGGAATCCAAGGCTCACGGTGCGCAGGCAACTGACGCCGTATGGCACCACCTGGAAATCCTGGGTGAACGCGCCGATGAAAATCTCGGCACATAATACGAACGCCGCCCCGATCACTCCCAGAAACATCATGTTGTAAAAGCCCGCCTTCCAGACGGCCTGCTCCGCGCGCTCCGGTTTCCCGGCGCCCAGGTTCTGGCCGACCAACGTCGCGGCCGCGTTGCTCAGGCCCCACGACGGGAGCAGCGCGAAGATGATGATGCGGATGGCGATGGTGTAGCCCGCCAACGCCGCGCTGCCGAAACTCGAGAGAACACGAATGAGCGCAAGCCAGCTCGTCATGCCGATCAGCATTTGGAACATTCCGGTCGCCGAGAGGCGGACCAGCGTCTTCATCGTGTGAAGCTCGATTCTGAGGTGCCGGCGTTCCACGCGAATGTGCGCGCCGCCACGCCAGAGGCGGAAGAAAAGATATACGACACCCGTGCCACGACCGATGTTGGTCCCTACAGCCGCGCCCATCACTCCGAGTTCAGGAAACGGCCCGAGGCCAAAAATAAGGCACGGACCCAACAGGATGTTCAAGCCGTTGGCCAACCACAACACCCGCATCGCTATCGCGGCGTCTCCCGCCCCGCGGAAAATGGCGTTGCCGAGAAACAAAAGCAGCACCGTGGCATTCCCGCCGAACATCACCGCCGTGAAACCCTGTCCCCGCTCGATGACCTCGACGGAGGCGCCCTGGCCATCCCGAACGGCGCGCCCACCACGCCGATCGGGATGGCCAGGGCGAAACCCAGCACAATCACCTGCACGGCGGAACGGGCCGCGCGTTGCGGGTCTTTTTCGCCGATGCGCCGCGCCACCGTTGCCGTCGCCCCAATGCTCAAACCCATCGCGACGGTGTAGATGAGAGTGAGCATGGCCTCGGTCAGACCAACACTGGCCACCGCGTCGGCACCCAGACGCGAGACCCAGAAGATGTCCACGATCGCAAAGAGCGACTCCATGGCCATCTCGAGGATCATCGGCACGGCCAGCAACAGGATCGCGCGGCGGATCGGGACTTCGGTGAAATCCTGCCGAGTCCCGCCTAGGGCTTCCCGAACAGACGACCAAAAGTCAGCCATTGGCACAGGGCCGGAAGGCTAGAGCAATGCCTGGCGCTTGGCTACGAATTCGTTGCTCGAGGTCCGCTCGTCCTCCCCCCAAAAAATGCACGTCGATGTTCGTTCGACGATCAGCCGAGGCAAAAGTCCGCGGCAGGCGTGTTCCCAAGTCGATGGTGCTCAAGCCGGGGGAGGTTCGGAAATTGTTGATTGAGAATTGCTAATTGCTAATTGAGTCCCCTTGATGCCCCGGCCGCAACACGCTGGTTCCGCCACCGCTCACTCATGGCTCAAATAAGTGATCAAGCATGCGCAGTCCTTACACTGCAACACATATTGAAGCTTGTCGTGTTCCACGGGCTCCAAATTTGAAGAACGGCAGTTGGGACAACGGCGTGCCGATCGCTTGTCCTCTTCCGCACACACGTTTGCCAGCCATCTCTCGGCACCATCGCAAGCTGCGGCATATAGGCTGTTCTCCACCAAAACCTCGCTCGTCTCCAATCCGCCCTCGAGGGTGACGGTTTGGATCTCGCCTGGAATCTGTTCGCTGCTCAGAAACTCCAGCAGCTTGACCGCTTCGTCCCGGTTAAGCGTCGCGACGCTTTTCAGTTGGCCTGGCGTCCTCCGTTCCGGGTTGGGTGTTGGCAGTGGTGGTGAATCGCTTGGTGCAGTGCTTTTGAATACATCAGTCCCGCACTCGCTGCACTGCACGGCCTCATCGCTGTTTTCGCGCCCGCAATATTCGCAGAGTTTCATCGATCGTGTGCGTGTGGGACCGACCCATTTTGTTGGGCTTCAGACTCAGCAACATTGCCAACGAAACCTCCCCTCCCTGCCGCTTCGGTTGATGGCAGATGAATTGCATCGGCTCCCGCCCACGCTGGGATACGGGCCACAGGGATTCCGGCAGTCCGTAGGGTTCGCCTCCGAATCTCAGAGACACCCGCTCAATTTCCGAGCCAGATGCAAACTCGATTGAAGCGCGCTTCGGCATCGCTCAGGCCCAACGGCAGAGATCAACCAGCCCTACGATATACTCTGAACAGATGTTGAAAGCGACGAAGAGCAGCAGAAGCAACACCCCTCCAAGGAGAACAGCTCTGACTATTTTTGCGACGCTGACCATGAGACGTGTAAAAATGCCGATGCCGCCGGGCGCTGCACCGTCCCCAGTCCGCGGCGCCACACCAGCAGCATAAACTACGGCCTTCGCCCCGACAAAAAATTGAGTCGTTCGACGACAAGTCCTTCATTCGGAACGGCGCGTGGTTCGCTCC
>Ga0137368_10008223_pt1 | contig 10785 bp, 8 predicted proteins | sample SagtaG_13_FD_104917 | JGI IMG/M metagenome (GOLD analysis project Ga0137368, IMG submission 104917) | Vadose zone soil microbial communities from Sagehorn Ranch, Mendocino, California, USA - Sage1_L_100_16 metaG | ecosystem: Environmental > Terrestrial > Soil > Vadose zone | place: USA...
ATCTCGCGCAGGAAGCCGAACTCCCGGTCCCAGACGATCGACACGCCCGAGAAGGCCGCCGTGAACAGCAGCGACATCGCCAGCACGCCGGGGAACAGGAAGGTGCGGAAGTCGACCCCGCCGGCCGCGGCGCCGCGCGAGATCACCGGCGACAGGCCGGTGCCGAGCACGAACAGCCACAGCACCGGCTGCACCAGCGCGGAGACCATGCGGGCGCGGTCACGGCTGTAGCGGATCAGCTCACGCTGGCAGACCATCTTGGCGGCGCGCAGGTCCTGGCGCAGCCCACGGGCGGGGAGGCGGACCGGCGCGACGGTGGCGCGAGCGGTCGCCGGTGTGGTGGTCATCTCCCTCACCTCCGTACCGCGCGCGCCATCCGGCTCAGCCGCGCTCGGTCCATCGTGGAGGCCTCGGCATCGCGGATGGTCGTGCCGGTGTGGGCCAGGAACACGTCGTCCAGGGTGGGGCGGGCGACGTTGACGGAGCGGATGGGGATGCCCAGCTCGGCGAAGAGGCGGGGCACGAACTGCTCGCCGTCGGCGACCGCGAAGGTGACCGCCCCCTCGTGGACCGCGGCCTCGATCTCGAAGCGGCCGCGGAGCGCGGCGATCGCGGCCTGGTCGTCGTCGGTGTGGATCTGGACGCGGTCCTTGCCGACCTCGGCCTTGAGCTCGTCCGGGGTGCCGAGCGCCACGATGCGGCCGGCGTCGATGATCGCGATGCGATCGCAGTGCTCGGCCTCGTCCATGTAGTGGGTGGTGAGGAAGACGGTGATGTCCTCGCGCCGGCGCAGCTCGTCGAGGTACTGCCAGATCGACGCGCGGGTCTGCGGGTCGAGGCCGACGGTGGGCTCGTCCAGGAACAGCACGCGCGGCGAGTGCAGCAGGCCACGGGCGATCTCGAGGCGGCGCTTCATCCCGCCCGAGAACGTCTGCACCAGGTCGCCGCGCCGCTCCCAGAGGCCGACCAGCTCCAGCACCTCGCGCAGGCGTTCGGGGACGGCGGCCTTGGGGACGGCGTACAGCTCCGCGTGGAAGCGCAGGTTCTGCTCGCCGGTCAGGTAGTCGTCCAGGGTCGTGTCCTGGAAGACCAGGCCGATGCTGCGGCGCACGTCGTCGCGTGCCGCGACCACGTCGTAGCCGCCGACCCGCGCCGCCCCCGCCGTCGGCCGCGCCAGGGTGCACAGGATCTTGATGGTGGTCGACTTCCCCGCGCCGTTGGGGCCGAGGAAGCCGAACGTCTCGCCCTCGGCGACGTCGAAGTCCACCCCACGCACCGCTTCGACCTCACCGTAGTGCTTGACCAGCCCCCTGACCGAGATGGCCGCCCCGGTGGCCGGCGCCGCCGCCGAGGTCGCATCCGCTGTTCTCGCCTCCACGCACCCTCCTCGACTCCGGCGCGGCCTCCTGGCGCCTCCGCCCGGGCTCACCGCATCTATGGTTACGTACGTGGGCCGAACGCACACGAGATTCAGACTACTCACAGGCTTCTCACAGCCCGGTTCGGGAGGCGGCCGTGCTCGAACGCCTGGCTCGCTGGCTGGTCGCCCGGCGGCGGCCGGTCGTGCTGGCTTGGGCGGCGGTGCTCGTGGTCGGTGGCGGGTTCGGCGGCAAGGTCTTCGACCACCTCGGCGAGACCAGCGGGATGCGGCCGGACGCCGAGTCGGTGGTGGCCGAGCGGCGGCTCGAGCGCCTCGCCGACGAGGGCCCGGAGGTGTTCGCGTTCGTCGACGGAACGCCCGCCACCGACCAGCGGCTGACCGACAGCGTCAAGGCCGTCACCGACGCCCTGCGCGGCGTGCCGGGCGTCGCCGAGGTGGACGACTTCTACCACTCGCCCGGGCCCTGGGTCAGCGACGACCTGCGCTCCCTGCTGATCCGGGTCGAGCTGGACAGGGACCTGCCCGCCGCCGCGCGCGAGCGGCTGGTGAGCGACGTGGCCGGCCGGCTCGCCACCATCGAGGCGCCGCGGGTGGTGGTCGGCGGCGAGGACGTGGCCGACAAGGAGTTCGCCGACCAGGCCACCCGCGACCTCGCCAAGGGCGAGCGGTTCTCCCTGCCGTTGCTGCTGGTGGTCCTGCTGGTGGTGTTCGGCGGCGCGCTCGCGGCGGCCATGCCGCTGGCGGTCGCGCTGGTGTCGATCGCGGCGACGCTGCTCGCGATGCTGCTGCTGTCGGCGGTCGTGCCCGTCTCGGAGTACTCGGTCAACGTGGTCACCCTGCTCGGACTCGGGCTGGCGGTGGACTACTCGCTGCTGGAGGTGGCCCGCTTCCGCGAGGAGCGGGCGGCCGGCGCCGAGGTGGCCGAGGCGGTGGCGCGCACCGTGGCTGGCGCCGGCCGCACGGTCTGCTTCTCCGGCCTGACCGTGGCCGTCGCCCTGAGCGGCCTGCTGCTGTTCGCCGAGCCGCTGTTCCGCTCGATGGCCCTCGCCGGCGTGGCGGTGGTGCTGCTGGCCGTGCTCGCCGCCGTGACGCTGGTGCCGGCGCTGCTGGCGATGGCCGGCCGGCGCCTGCGGCCGGCCCGCCGGCGACCGGGCGAGGACGGCGCCTTCGCCCGGGTCGCCCGGCTGGTGCAGCGCCGCGCCGGCCTGACCGTGGCCGCCGTCGTCGTCGCCCTGGTCACGCTCGCATTCCCGTTCGCCCACGCCAACCTGAGCGACTCGGGGGTGGAGTCCCTGCCCCGGTCGAGCGCCTCGCGGCAGCTCGACGCCGCCCTCGCCGAGCGGATGGGCCGCAGCCGGACCGACCCGCTGGTGGTGCTGGCCGACACCCGCGCCGACACGCGGGCCTACCTCGAGTTCCTCAACCAGCTCGAGCGGCTGCCCGGCGTGCGCCAGGTGGCGCCGCGCCTCGGCCTGCCGTCCGGCATCGGGCTCGTCCAGGTGGTCGACCTGACCCCGGAGGGGACCTCCAAGGGCAGGACCGCGCTCGACCTGGTGCGCCGCGTCCGCGCGCTCGACGCGCCGTTCGGCGTGCAGGTCACCGGGACGGCGGCCTCGCTGGTCGACTACCGCGACTCGGTGGCACGCCGCCTGCCCCTGGTCCTCCTGGTGATCGGCGCCGCCAGCTTCGTCCTGCTGTTCTGCATGACCGGCTCGGTGGTGGTGCCGGCCAAGGCGATCGCGATGAACCTGCTGTCCCTCGGCGCCAGCCTCGGCGCGCTCGTCTGGGTGTTCCAGGACGGCCACCTGGCCTGGCTGCTCGGCTTCGAGCCGGTCGGCGCCGTCGACCTCACCATCCCGGTGCTGGTGTTCGTGTTCACCTTCGGCCTCTCGATGGACTACGAGGTGTTCCTGCTCGCCCGCATCAAGGAGGCCTACGACGAGGCAGGCGAGCCGGCGGGGCCAGGGGCGGGGGAGGAGCGCGCCCGCTCGCCGGCCAGCGACCGTGCGGTCGCCGTCGGCCTCGAGCGCACCGGGCGGGTGGTCACCGCCGCGGCCGCGCTCATGGTGGTCGTCTTCCTCGGCTTCGCCGTCGGCGAACTGCTCCCGCTCAAGGCGATGGGTGTCGGCATGATCGTGGCGATCGTGCTGGACGCGACCGTGGTGCGGCTGCTGCTGGTCCCGGCCACGATGACCCTGCTGGGTCACTGGAACTGGTGGGCCCCGCCGCGGCTGCGCCGCCTGCGCGCGCGGTTCGCCGGGGCCGGCGGCGCCGCGCCGGCAGCGCGGACGGAATCTCCGGATCGCGACCTTTCAGAATTTCGACAGCCGTAGGAGGCTCATCACGAGATGAGTATCGGGTGCGGCATTCTCGAGGCCGGGTCCGCAGCCCGGTTCGCGTCCGGTGTGCGCCCTTTCCGGCGCCCGCCGTCCCCGCCACGGGCGTGCCCGTCGGTGCCAACTTTGCCGAACGGAAATGCGCACAACACCGCTTCATGACCTCCAGTAGATTGGTCCCGATTGCGTATACTCGTACGCAGTCAAAAGCCGGCCAACCTCCCGAGGCGGCCTGGTGGCACGGGCGCTCGCCCCGGTAACGGTCCAGGCCGGCGCCCCGATCGCAGGGGAGGTCTCCCGGCATGACCCATCTCAAGAACCGCTTCGCGCGGCTCGCCTACGCCCTCACGACGCTCGCCGCGCTGGCGGGCTCGCTCGGCGCCACAAGAAAGTGGTCATAGGCATACATAGGACCTGATCGCCTCATCCTGGGTCGACAAGGCCCGGGATGAGGTGATCTGCTGGAGCGGCGCATTTTTGGTGTCCCCCAATCGCCAAGGACGATGACGCCGCAGGGTCGCTCCGCCGTATTCCGAGTCTGGCTGGTCGCCGTCTCGACCGCCGGGCTCGTCGCGCTCGCCTTGGCCGCGGCCGCCGACGGCGGCCGGCTCCTCGACCAGGCGTCCCTCCCCTTCTGGACGATCGCCGCCCTGGTGGTGACGACCGAGCTGTTCTACATCGAGGTGCCGGGCAGGGGCGAGAGCATCACCGTCTCCAGCACCTTCGCGGTCGCCATGCTGCTCGGCTGGGGCGTCGCCGCCGGCATGCTGGTCTACGCGGTCGCCTCCGCCGTGAGCGACGTGCGGCGCCGCCGGTCGCCCAGGAAGGTGGCGTTCAACGTCGCCCAGTACGGCCTCTCCATGGCCGCGGCGGGCGGCGCCTGGGCGCTGCTCGGCGGCAGCGCGCCGTTCACGCCCGACCAGCTGCCCGCCTTCGCCGCCGCCGCCGTGGTGTTCTCGCTCGTCAACAACCTGCTGGTTCGCGTCACCACCGCGTTCGCCGACGGCCGCAGGCTCGCGACCGGGCTGGTGGACGACGCCGGCTTCGAGGCCTGGACCTCGGCGATGCTGCTCGGCATGGCGCCGGTCACCGTCCTGGTCGCGGAGCGCTCGTCCCTGCTGCTGCTCCTGCTGCTGCTGCCGGTCGGCGCCGTCTTCATCGCCTCCAGGGGCGCGATCCAGGCCATCGCCCACCGCGCCGTGGCCGAGGAGCACGCCCGCGTCGCCGCCGCCATGGCCGAGGACCACGCCCGCCTGGTCGAGGCCGAGCGGGAGGTCGTGCGGCAGCTCCAGGAGCAGGACCGGCTCAAGAGCGACCTGCTCGCCGTCGTCTCGCACGAGCTGCGCACCCCGCTGACCGGGATCCTGGGCTCGCTCAAGACGCTCGACGCCCGCGGCCACATCCTCAGCCCGGATCAGCGCCGCAAGTTCCTCGACATGGCGAACCAGGAGGGGGAGCGACTCAAGGAGCTGATCGAGCAGCTCCTGCTCGCCTCCAACTTCCAGACCACCCCGAGCGAGCCGTCCATCCATCCCCTGATCGACGCCGGCGAGGTGGTCAGCGGCGCCACCGCGGCCATCCAGGCCGACCACCCGGACCGGCGCCTGGCCGTCTCCGTCGCAGGCGCCCTGCCCGTGCTCGCCGCCCCCGAGGCGATCCTCAGGGTGCTCGGCAACCTGCTCGACAACGCCGTCAAGTGGTCCGCGGCCGACGACGACATCCGCGTCGAGGCCTACGAGACGGACGGCAAGGTCGTGGTCGCGGTCGAGGACGCCGGCCCGGGCGTGCCCGACGGCGACCGCGAGCGCATCTTCGAGTGGTTCACCCAGGTGGACTCCGGCGCCACCCGCCCCCGCGGCGGCATCGGCCTCGGCCTCCACGTGGCCAGGCAGCTCGCCCGCGCCCAGGGCGGCGAATTGCTGCTGGCCACCGAGCCGGGCAGCGGCGCTCCGGGCGCCCGCTTCGAGCTGCACCTCCCCCTCGCCGCCGTCAGCAGCGGCGACCGCGCCACCCTGACCGCGCGGCGCTACCGCTCGGCGAGCTGAACTTACTCAAACGCTTCGGTGGGCCGCCGGCGCTCGATGCGCCGGCTTCCCTCGTCGCTCCTTCGTCGCTCCTCAGTCCAGCCGGCGCGCGCCGGCGGCCCACCTCGCTTCAGACCTCACTCGCCACGTGCCCAGCTGGCTGCTTGCCTGGGTGATAACCCTGAGCCGTCGCGCCCGAAGCTCAGGGACATGCGAGGGCGATGCCCGATGGTCGCCGAGCGTGCCGGCCGGCGACCCTGGTCCGGCACCACCTGGCCGCCGGCCCCGGCGGCCGGACGGCGGACCGACGAAAGGACGGCATCTCATGCGCAGCGCACGGCGGCGGACCGGCGAGCCGGTCCCCACGGCGACAGCGGCGGCCGGCGACGGCCATCACGCCCTGCTGGTCGCCGAGGGCGTGCGGAAGACCTATCGGAGTGGTGAGATCGAAGTGGAGGCCCTGGCCGATCTCGACCTGACCGTGCGCCAAGGCGAGCTGGTGGCGGTGATGGGACCGTCGGGGTCGGGCAAGACGACCCTGCTCAACTGCCTCTCGGGGCTGGACGACATCGACGCCGGCAGGGTGCTGGTGAACGGGCGTGACCTGTTCGCCATGTCCGACGCCGCGCGCACCAGCCACCGTGCCACCTCGATGGGCTTCGTCTTCCAGGCGTTCAACCTCATCCCGGTGTTCACCGCGGCCGAGAACGTCGAGCTGCCGCTGCTGCTCGGCGGCGCCAGCGCGCGCCAGGCCCGCCGGCGCGCGGTGGAGATGCTGGAGCGCGTCGGCCTCGGCCACCGCACCGGCCACCGCCCGAACGAGCTGTCCGGCGGGGAGCAGCAGCGGGTCACCATCGCCAGGGCGCTGGCGAGCCGGCCGGCGATCGTCTGGGCCGACGAGCCCACCGGCAACCTCGACACCCACACCGCCGGCCAGGTGGTCGAGCTGCTGCACGAGCTGAACCGCCGCGACGGGCAGACGATCGTGCTGGTCACCCACGACCCGGCCATCGGGGAGTCGGCCGGGCGGCTGGTACGCATGCGCGACGGCCGCCTGGTCGGCGACGAGCGGCGCCAGCCGGCGCTGGCGGTGAGGTAGGCGATGTACCCGAACCTGACGCCGTACCTTGTCGCCCTGCTCGGCCTGGCCCTGGCCGGCACCGTGGCCATGGCCGCGCGGCACGCCTTCCTGCGGCGCCTGGCCCTGCGCCAGATCGCCCGGCGGCGCGGCGAGGCCGCGCTGGTGGTGGCCGGGTCCGTGCTCGGCACCGCGATCATCGTCGGCAGCCTGATCGTCGGCGACACCATGACGCACTCGATCAGGCGGCAGGCCTGGTCGCAGCTCGGGCCGGTCGACGAGATCGTGAGCGTGCCCGCCGGTGCCCAGGGCGACGACGCGGCCAGGCGCCTGGCCCGGCTGCGGGACGACCCGGACGTGGACGGCCTGCTGGTGCTCAGCGGGGACCGCGTGGGCATCGCCAACGGCCGCGGCGCCGGCCGCAAGGCCGAGCCGAGGGCGAGCGTCTTCGAGACCGACTTCGGGCAGGCGGCCGCGTTCGGCGGCCCGGCCGACGGCGGCTCCGGCCTCGCCGGCCCTGGGCCGCGCGACGGCGAGATCGTGATCAACGCGGAGCTGGCCAGGACGCTCGCCGCCGGGCCTGGCGACGTCCTCACGCTGTGGCTCTACGGGCAGGCGCGCGACCTCAGGGTCACGCGGGTCGTCCCGGCCAAGGGGGTCGCCGCGGGTGGCGCGGGGACCGGCCGCAACGCCTTCGTCGCCCCGGGCACGCTGGCCGGGGCGGCCCGGGCGGCTCGTGCCGGCGGGACGGTCACGGCCGGCCCGCCCGGCTCCGGCGGCGGGTCGCCGGCGGCCGAGGCCGCGGCGGCCGGGCCGTGGACCTTCGTGTACGTCTCCAACACCGGCGGGGTCGAGGGCGGTAACCGCCACAGCGACGCGGTCGGTGCCAAGCTCGACGCGGCCCTCGGGCCGGCGGTCCACAAGGACGTGACCGTCGAGAAGGTCAAGCAGCAGGCGCTGCGCGAGGCCGACCAGGGCGGTAGCGAGCTGGGCTCGTTCTTCCTGTTCGTGGGGTGCTTCGCGATCATCGCCGGGGTGATGCTGCTGGTGAACATCTTCGTGATGCTCGCCGAGGAGCGGAAGCCGGAGCTCGGCATGCTGCGCGCCGTCGGCATGCGGCGCGGCCGCCTGGTGCGCGTGTTCGTCATCGAGGGCGCGCTCTACGCGCTGGTCGCCTCGCTGGTCGGGGTGGTTCTCGGCATCGGGGTCGGGCGCGCGGTGGTGGAGGTGGCCGGGCGCATCTTCGCCAGCATGTCACCCGACGAGGGCGGGCTCGGCCTGACCTTCAGCGTCACGCCGACGAGCCTGGTCAACGGCTTCGCCCTCGGCTTCCTGATCGCCTTCGTCACGGTCGCGCTGACCAGCGTGCGCATCAGCCGCCTCAACGTGATCGCCGCCATCCGCGACCTCGCCGGCGACGGCGGCAGACGGCTCAAGCTGCGCTGGGTGGCGCTGTCCACCCTGGGCGCCGCCGGGCTCGGGGCGGTGGCGGCGATGGCGGTCTCGCGCAGCCAGGGGGTCGGCACCTACCTGTACCCCAGCCTGACGGTGCTCGCGCTGTGCCCGCTGCTGGTGCGGTTCGCGCCGAAGCGCTGGGTCTACACGGGCGCCTCCCTCGCCGTGCTCGGCTGGGGGCTGGCCGCCAACACGTTGCGCCCCAAGGTGTTCGACGACGGCTCCACCGCCACCTTCGTGGTGCTCGGCAGCGTGCTGGTGTTCTCGGCGGTGGCGCTGGTGAGCCAGAACCAGGAGCTGCTCACCCGGCCGCTGCGGCCGCTGGTGGCGCGGCCGTCCCTCGCGGGCCTGGCGACCCGGCTGGGGGTGGCCTACCCGGTCGCGCGGCGCTTCCGCACCGGCGCCATCCTGATCATGTACGGCCTGGTGGTCTTCACCCTGGTGCTGATCACCGTCCTCGGCGGCATCATCCAGGCCACCCTCGGCAACGAGGTGGGCAACGCCTCCGGCGGCTTCGCGCTGCGGGCCGACTTCAACCCGTCGGCAGCGGTCGCCGACCCGGCCGCCGCGTTCCGCGGTGGCCGCTTCGCCGGGCACGTGGCCGCGGTGGCGCCGCTCTCGACCGCCAAGGCGAGGGTCAGCAACCTCGGCCGGCTCGACCGCGCCGACGTGGTCGCCGTCGGCGCCACCCCGGCGATCGTCCAGGGCGGGCTGTTCCCGCTGCAGGAGCGGCTGGCGGGGCTCGGCGACGACCGGGCGGTGTGGCGCAAGGTCCTCGCCGACCCGCGCTACGTGATCGCCGACCGCTTCCTCAGGCAGGAGGAGGCCGGGCCGTCCAGCGTCGACTACCACCCCGGCGACACGCTGACCCTCACCGACCCGAGCAGCGGCAAGGCGGAGCGCAAGACGATCGCGGGCACGCTGCGCTCCGCGCAGGCGTTCTACGGCATCGGCCTGGCTGACGCGTCAGGCGGGCCGGTGATCCTCGGCCAGGGCGCGCTGGCGGCGCAGTTCGGCACGGCCGCCAAGGCGTCCAGCGCGCTGGTCGCGCCGGCAGCGGGCACCTCCGACCAGTCGCTGACCGCCGACCTGCAGGGCGAGTTCCTGCCGGCCAGCCTGGTGGTCACCCAGGTGCGGCGCGAGGTGGAGCGCGAGTTCGCCGCCAACCGCAGCTTCTTCCAGCTGATGGAGGGCTTCCTCGCCCTCGGCCTGCTGGTCGGCATCGCCGGCCTCGGAGTGGTGATGGTGCGCGCCGTGCGCGAGCGCCGGCGCACCATCGGCGTGCTGCGCGCGCTCGGCTTCCAGTCGCGCACGGTGCAGCGGGCGTTCCTGACCGAGAGCTCGTTCGTGGCGCTCGAAGGCATCGTGCTCGGCACCGTCCTGTCGGTCGTCACCGCCTACCTGCTGTTCAAGAACGACGCCGACCTCGGCGGCGCCGAGATCGGCTTCCCGGTCCCCTGGGTGAGCATCGGCGTGCTGGTCCTGACCACGGCGGCCGCCTCGTTGCTCGCCACCCTCTGGCCCGCCCGCCGCGCCGCCGCCACCCAGCCGGCGGTGGCATTGCGCATCGCCGACTGAAAGGCGGCCCGCGGCCCGGCGCCGCCATGCGCCGGGCCGCCCGGCGGGACCCGCGGCGCGCCCAGCATCGCCTGGGCGCGCCGCAGCGGTTCCAGCAGCACCGGCTCGTCCACAGGCCGGGAACGGTTGCGCGCAGCCTTGACGGAACCGGGATAGAGTGACGGCATGACCCAGTTGCCGATCAACGAGGCGGGCGAGACCCGGATCTCCGAGCCGGACGGCTCTCTCGAGCAGGTGGCCGCCGCCGCCAGCGTCGAGGAGCTGGCCGAGCTGGCCGGGCGCTACCCGGCCTGCCTGGCCGCCTGGGCGGGGCTGGGGGAGGCGGCGCTCGCGGTCGGCCGCACGGTCGACGCGTACGCCTACTTCCGGGTCGGGTACCACCGCGGCCTCGACCGCATCCGCAAGGCGGGCTGGCGGGGCAGCGGCCGGGTGCCCTGGGCGCACGAGCCGAACCGGGGCTTCCTGCGGGCGTTGCGCGGTCTGCAGCTCAGCGCCGACGCGCTCGGGGAGCGTGACGAGGCCGAGCGCTGCCAGGCCTTCCTGCGCGAGCTCGCCCCCGACGCGCCCGACCTGGTGCTGCCGCAGAGCCACCCGGCTCCCTGACCACCGCCCCCTGCCCGCGCCGGTGCCCCCGGGCTACGGCCCCATCCCCTCCCGCAGCGCGCGCTTGATCGCGGCGACCAGGCGGTCGTCGCTCACCTCGGCCGCGCCGGTGTGCTCCTGGATCACCGCGACGATGCGGCCGGCCAGCTCGTCGCTCTTGGCGCTGAGGAAGCCCTTCAGGTCGGCGATCGCCACCGAGTCGGCCACGCTGCGGGCGGCCTGCACGTCCGGGGCCAGCTTGGCAGCCACCCGGGCGGCGATCTTCTCGGCGTCGGCGTCGGAAATCGGCATGTCGTCGTCTCCTAGTACGGTCGCCGCAGTTCCCAGGCC
>Ga0137368_10008228_pt1 | contig 10781 bp, 8 predicted proteins | sample SagtaG_13_FD_104917 | JGI IMG/M metagenome (GOLD analysis project Ga0137368, IMG submission 104917) | Vadose zone soil microbial communities from Sagehorn Ranch, Mendocino, California, USA - Sage1_L_100_16 metaG | ecosystem: Environmental > Terrestrial > Soil > Vadose zone | place: USA...
CGTGATACGTGACGGCTTTGATCAACACCTTTATGGCGTGGCGCTCGGGATCGAGACGTTCCCCGCGCAGCGTGCCCTGCAGACTCCATCCTCCGTCTTTCTCGTGGAGATCAACCTCAGCGTGCCGCGTCAGCCAGCCGCGTGTGTCGAAGCGGTACAGCAGCTCGCTCAAGAAGTCGACCAGCAGGAGGTCCAGCTCCGGCGCGTCCACGTCGAGCTCCTCGGGTCGTTTGGGTTCCACCCGTCCCAGCGTCGTCACCGTGTCGGTAAACGCCTGCGCGGCGACCTCGAAAAGCTCGGCCCCGTCGCTGCCGCTCAACGCGACGCCGATGTCGCCCGTGTGGTCGAAAAAGTCGTAGGGCACGAGAATTGCCACTCCGCACGAGAGAGGTAAAACTTTGCCGTCGAGGTGCGCGTCATATCAGGTACGGGGGGCAGATCCCCGGTTTCAGCTATTGCGCAGATTCGATCCGTGTAATCCCTAGTCCCTGATATCCGATCCCTGACACTGATACCTGATACCTGACACCTGATACCTGATACCTGACGCCTGAACGTATACTCAGAGTTTATGCCCATCGATATCCGCGCGGTCCAACAAGCACTTCGTGATCAAGGACTTGATGGGTGGCTGCTGTACGATTTTCAGGGGTCCAATCCAATCGCCGCGCGGCTTGCAGAAATCGGCAGCGACGGCGGGCATCTGGCCTCGCGCCGCTGGTTTTATCTCATTCCCGCAACGGGCGAGCCGCAGGGCCTGGTCCACGCCATCGAGCGGCACAATCTCGACCGCCTGCCGGGCCAAAAAATTCCATATGCCGGGCGGACCGAGCTCGAAGCCGCGTTGAAAGCGCTCCTGTCGGGGACGCGGCGGATTGCCATGGAATACTCCCCGAAGTGCGCGATTCCCTACGTCTCACGTGTCGACGCCGGGACGATTGAGATGGTTCGCGGACAAGGCGTCGACGTGGTCTCATCCGGCGACCTCGTACAACAATTCGAGGCTCACTGGTCTAGTGACGCAATTGCCAGCCATAAAGCGGCTGCCGCGCGTCTGTATCGAATAAAGGACCGGGCGTTCGAGACGGCGGCATCCCGCGTCCGCGACGGCGGCCGATTTACCGAATTCGATCTTCAGCAGTTGATGTGCAAATGGTTTTCGGACGAAGGTCTCGTCAGCGATTCCGCGCCGAACGTGTCGGCGCAGGAAAACGCAGGCAATCCGCACTATCTGCCGACCGCGGACAAAAACCGTCCAATCGGCGCCAACGAGCTCCTGCTCCTTGATCTTTGGGGCAAACTAGATCATGCAGGCTCGGTCTTTGCCGATATTACGTGGGTCGGGTACACCGGCCGTGACGTGCCGGACGACATGACGAACGCGTTCGGCGCCATTCGCGACGCGCGCGACGCCGCGATTCGCGTCGTCGAGGACGCGGCGCGTGCAGGACGCGAGGTGCGCGGCTACGAAGTCGACCGCGCCGCGCGCGCGGTCATCGAGCAGGCCGGCTACGGCCGCTACATCATCCATCGGACGGGCCACAGCCTCGGCGAAACCGTGCATGGCAACGGCGCGCACCTGGATGATTACGAGACCCACGACGAACGCCGGTTGCTGCCCGGGACCGGCTTCACGATCGAGCCGGGCGTGTACTTCGATCGCTTCGGTGTGCGGACAGAAATCAATATGGTGTGGGGACCTGACGGACCTGAGGTGACGGGCCCGCGCCAGCACGAAATTGTCTCGTTGGTGTGACCGTCAGCAGGTGAGGGTCGCCCGCAATCGTCGACGGTGAGGTGGAGGACGTCAATGTCTACGCGGAAAACTACGGTGTTCTATTTGATGTTGATCGCGGTCGCATCGCTCGCGGTGGGCATGGTGATCGCATCGCGGCTCGATCTCTCGCCGCCGTCAGCGGCGCAGGCGATTGGCGTGCCGCCGGCAAACAGCGCGCCGCTCGGCGGTCCGATCGATTCGACGACGTTTCGCAACATCGCGAAGGTCGTGACGCCGTCGGTCGTCAACATCCGCACCGAGTCGCGGCAGAAGGCGCAGGAGCTGACCGACTTCTTCGGTGGCGGCGGCGGCGACGACCTGCTCGAGCGGTTTTTTGGCGGAGGCGGCGGCGGTCAGATGCAGCCACGACGCCAGCAGCCGCGGGATCAGATCTCGGTGGCCGCCGGCACGGGCTTCGTCATCAGCAGGGACGGCCTCATTCTCACCAACAACCACGTGGTCGAAGGCGCGACGAAGATCGAAGTCAGCTTCTTCGGCGACGATCCTGACGTGACCTACAACGCGAAGGCGGTGGGACGCGATCCGCTCACCGACAGCGCGCTCATCGAGCTCACCGAAAAGCCGAAGCGCGATCTCGTCGAAGTGAAGTTCGGCGATTCGGCGCAAATGCAGCCCGGCGACTGGGTGATGGCCATCGGCAATCCGTTCGGCCTCGCACATACCGTCAGCGTCGGCGTCATCAGCGCCACTGAGCGACCCTTCCCGATCTCTGATGGCCGCTGGGCCGACGTGCTGCAGACGGATGCGGCCATCAACCCCGGCAACTCCGGCGGTCCGCTGCTGAACGTTCGCGGCGAGGTGGTCGGCATCAACTCGGCCATTTACGCTGATGCCCGCCAGTCGGGCAATATCGGCATCGGCTTCGCGATTCCGATCAACGTCGTGCGCGAGCTGCTGCCGCAGCTGCGCGGGGGCAAGGTCACAAGAGGCGTCATCGGCATCAGCGTGGGCGACGTGCCGAAAGACGCGCTGGCCGAATTCGGGTTGCGCGAGCGGCGCGGCGCGCTCGTGCAGACGGTCAACGCCGGCGGGCCGGCATCAAAGGCCGGCCTCGAGCCCGGCGATGTCATTGTGGAATTCAACGGCAAGCCAATCCACAAGCGCGACGAGCTCGTGAGCGCCGTCGTGACGACCAAGCCCGGCACGACCGTGCCCGTCAAAGTGCTTCGCGACAAGCAGGAGAAGACGCTCAGCCTCACGGTCAGCGAGTTGGATCTCGAGGAGGAGACCAATCGGCAGTCGCGGCGAGACACGATGGAACCCGGTGACGAGGAGTCGCATGGCTTCGGCATCACGCTGAGCCCGCTCACCTCCGAGATGGCGCGTCGTCTCAGATTGCCCGCGGATGTCGAGGGCGTGCTGGTATCGGATGTCGATCCGACGAGCACCGCGGCGCGCGCTGGCATTCGCGAAGGCGACGTCATTCTGCAGGTCAACCGCCGTGCGGTCAGCTCGCCACAGGAAGCGAACCGCGCGCTGAACGCGGTTCCCGCCGGCGGTACGGCCTTCCTGCTGCTGATGCGTAACGGGCAGCAGACGTTCGTCACTGTTCGCAAGCAGTAGTCACTCTCGTTTTTCGTGTAGTTGCGGGCCGTTCAGGCCCGCTCCGGGGCGGCCGCATTTTCGCGGCCGCTCTTTTCTTTTTTGAGTATCATGGGCCGCGCATGAGCGTAGAGCGCGAGATCAAGCTGACGTTTGATAGCGCAGAAGACGCCCGCGAGCGCGTGCTGTCGATTGGCGCGACTCCACTTCGCGGACGCCGCCTCCAGGAGGATTGCCTCCTCGACACCAAGGACGACGTGCTCTACGAGCGGCGCTGCGTGCTGCGCGTTCGCAACGAGAACGGGAAGAGTCTGCTCACCTTCAAGGGTCCCGTGCAACCCGGGCTGATGAAGTTGCGCGAGGAGCTCGAAACCGTCGTGGCCGACGGCGACACACTGCTCGCGATTCTGCAGGAATTGGGGCTGCACGTCTGGTTCCGCTACGAGAAGTACCGCGAGGAGTTTTCCGCCGAGGACGTGATCATCGCGATCGACGAGACGCCGGTGGGCACCTTCATCGAGATCGAGGGCGGCGAAGAGCACATTCACCAGACGGCGGCGGCGCTCGGCAAGACGCCCGACGATTACATTACCGATTCGTACCGCACCTTGTTCCTCAAACAGCGCACCGCACATGGCCTGAACGGCGACGACATGCTCTTTGTGGCCGTCGCTGAATGATCGATCTCTCGGCCTGGCCCGCGCTGATTCTCAGCGCGGGCGTCGCGACACGGCTGCGTCCCCTTTCGAACGTGCGCGCAAAGGCGGCGCTGCCGGTTGCCGGGCAGCCGCTCATTTCACGCATCCTGCGCTGGCTGTCGAACGCGGGCGTGCGACAAGCGGTTATCAACCTCCATCATCGGGCGGAAACCGTGACGCGCATCGTCGGTGACGGCGCAGACTGGGACGTGTCGGTGCGGTACTCGTGGGAGACGACGGTTCTCGGGTCGGCCGGTGGACCCAGTCGGGCCCTGCCGCTGCTCGATGCCGAGCGGTTTCTGATTGTGAATGGCGACACGCTGACGGACTGCGATCTCCGCGCTGTTGCCGAGCAGCACGTGGACACGGGCGCGCTCGTCACGATGGCACTCGTGGAGAAGACGGACGTTGAGCGGCTCGCGTTCGTCGACGACTCGGACGTCATCCGGCGTTTTGGTGTAAGAGGAGACGGCGGCGGATTTTTCGGATTGCACTTCATCGGCGTGCAAGCGGTCGAGGCCGCAGCGTTTGCCGCTGTGCCGGACGACCAGCCGTACGAGGCCGTGAAACAGCTTTACCCCCGGTTGATCACGGCACACCCGGGCTCGGTTCGCGCGTTTCGATCTTCGGCCGAGTTTCTCGACGTCGGAACGGCAGCCGACTATCTCGCCACCGTCGAAACGGTTGCCGCACGCGAAGGCCGTGGTCTCGATGTCGGCGCCAACGGTCACATCGACGCGTCGGCCACCATTGAACACTCCATTCTCTGGGATCGTGTGCGGGTGGGACCGCGCGCGCGACTCACCGACTGCATCGTCGCGGACGACGTCATGATTCCCGCGGACAGCGACTACAAGCGGTGCGCCATCGTCAATAGCGACACCGGAGTCGTCGTCGCGACGTTCTAGACACTAGAATCAGGCAGTGAGCGATCCGGCGACCGACCGCATCCAGCAGTACCTGCAGGATCACAACCTCGCACGGCGTGTCACCAAAGTCCTGCCGCTCACCGGAGACGCATCGGATCGCCGCTACTTCCGCGTGCTGATGCGAGACGACTCGATCGTGCTCGCGCTGCACGCCGGTCCAATTGAATTCGAGCGCATGCCGTTCGTTCTCGTCGCGGACCTGCTGCACGCCGTTCCGCTGCCCGTCCCGCGCATCCTGCACCACTCGGATACGCTGGGCATCATCGGACTGCAGGATCTGGGCGATGTCACGCTGCAGGCGCACCTCGGCGCCGCGACGCCTGGCGAGCACGACGCGTTGTACCGGCAGGCCGTGTTCTTTATTGCGCGGCTGCAGCAACGCGGCAGCGAGCTCGCATCGGATCGATACCCGCCGTACGGCATTGCCTTCGATACCGACAAGCTGTCATGGGAGTTCGAGTTCTTTTACAGATACTTCTTGAAGGCTTACCGGGGCGTGTCACCGCCGGTGCGGGTGCAGGAAGCGCTCTCGAAGGAATGGTCGGCGATCGTCGAAGAGCTCGCCGGTGAGCGCCGGGTGCTGTGTCATCGCGATTATCACAGCCGCAACTTGATGCTGCACGATGACTCCCTGTACATCATCGACTTCCAGGACGCGCGGATGGGCCCGGACACGTACGATCTCGTGTCGCTCCTGCGCGATTCGTACGTGGACCTCACGTCCCGGCAAGTCGAGGAGCTCATCGCGTATTTCCTCGCAGTGGCACAGGGACGCGCCGGCGTCTCGCCCGACGAGGCGATGGAGTTCCGGCGCCGCTTCGATCTGATGGCATTGCAGCGCAATTTCAAAGCGCTCGGAACGTTTGGCTACCAGACGGTCACCCGGGGCAACTCCGTGTACATCCAGTACATGCCGCGAACGCTGAACTACGTGCGTTCGAATCTCGTGAAGTATCCACGCTTCGGACGGCTGCAGGAGCTGTTGGCGCCATTGATTGACGAACTGCGATAGCGCGCCAAAGCATTACCACGAAATCACGAAAGACACGAAATCACGAAAAAGACAAATCAGTCTCGTGTTTCGTGGTTCTTCTTTCGTGCTTTCGTAGTTTCGCACTTGGAGGTTCCGATCAGCCGACTCGAAGCGATCAGCCTGCTAAGATAAGAATTTGCCCAATTCTCAAAGGATCCTGCCGTGAGCAGCCACCGCTTTGGCGTATCCACGCATCTCTTTCACGACCAGCGCCTCGATCGCGAACATCTGGTCGATATCGCGGCGCACGGTTTCGAGTGTGTCGAGGTATTCGCCACGCGAACGCATTTCGACTATCACGACAGCGTCGCCGTCCGTTCGCTCGCGGAGTGGCTCGAGGAGACACGCCTGGAACTCAATTCCCTTCATGGGCCAATCACGGCAAGTCTCACCGGCGGCGCGTGGGGTGAGGTCTTCTCCTTTGCCACGACCGACGAGGCTCGTCGTCAACGGGCGATTGCCGAAACAGAAGCGGCGTTGGCTGTCGCGCAAACTATTCCGTACCGGTATCTCGTTCTTCATCTCGGCTTGCCCGACAGCTGGAATCCCGGCCCGTCCGATAACAGTCGCGACGCGGCTCGCCGGAGTCTGCAGTCGCTCGGCGAAATGGGTGGCCACGTAGGAGTGAAACTCGCAATCGAGGTGATTCCAAACGCGTTGTCACATGCCGAAACGCTGGTCTCCTTCATTGAAAGCGACCTCGAAGGCGCTGACGTCGGCATCTGCATGGATGTCGGCCACGCGTTCATCATGGGCGACGTTGCCGACGCCATCGAGACGTGCGCGGAGCATCTGGTGACGACCCACCTCCACGACAACAGCCGCAAAAGCGATGACCATCTCGCGCCGGGCGAAGGATCGATTGATTGGCCGGCCACGCTGATGTCTCTTCAGAAGATCGGCTACGAAGGCGCGTGGATGTTCGAGGTGGCGAACACCTCGACGTCTCAGACCGTGCTGGCGAAAACGAAAGAAGCACGCCGTCGCTTTGACGATCTTCTCAGCTTCGACTGCAACCACGCAGCCGATGTGGACGAGCTGTGAAAGACGTCACCATTGACCGAATCGGCGAGCACGTCGGCGAGACCGTCACGATTCACGGCTGGCTGCACAATCGACGCTCGAGCGGCAAGATCCACTTTCTCGTGGTGCGCGACGGAACTGGGTTCCTGCAGGTCGTCATGGGCAGAAACGACGTGCCCGAGGAAACGTTCAAGGCCGCCGATCACCTCTCGCAGGAAACCTCGATCATCGTGACGGGCGCCGTGCGCGCGGATCACCGCGCACGCGGCGGATACGAGCTCACCGCGAGCGCGCTCGAAGTCGTCGGGCCGGCCCAGGATTACCCGATCACGCCAAAGGAGCATGGCGTCGACTACCTCATGGATCGCCGGCATCTCTGGATTCGCAGCGAGCGGCAAACGGCCATTCTGAAAGTGCGCCACGAAGTGATCGACGCGGTCCGCGATTACTTCAACAGCAACGGCTTCATCCTCGCCGACACGCCCATCTTCACGCCGGCAGCCTGTGAGGGCACGACGACGCTGTTCCCGGTGCAGTATTTCGACGACACGACCGCGTTTTTGACGCAGAGCGGCCAGCTGTACAACGAAGCCAACGCGATGGCGCTCGGCAAGGTGTACTGCTTCGGCCCGACGTTTCGCGCCGAGAAAAGCAAGACGCGCCGTCACCTGACCGAGTTCTGGATGGTCGAGCCCGAGATGGCGTATGCCGATCTCGATGACGTCATCGCGCTGGCCGAGGGGCTTCTCACCGCGATCGTTGCGCGAGTGCTCGACAAGCGAAAGAACGAGCTGACGCTACTCGAGCGAGACACGACGAAGCTCGAATCGGTGAAGCCGCCATTTCCGCGTATCACCTACGATGAAGCCGCCAGGATTCTGATCGATAAGGGACTGCCGTTTCAGCATGGAACAGATCTCGGCGGCACCGATGAAACCGTGCTGTCGCAGCGGTTCGATCGCCCGGTCGCCGTCACGCACTATCCAGCCGCCGTGAAGGCGTTCTACATGAAGCCCGATCCCGAGCGTCCCGATCGCGCCTTGTGCGTCGACGTCCTCGCACCCGAAGGCTACGGCGAAATCATCGGCGGCTGGCAGCGACTCGACGACTACGACCTGCTCGTGCAGCGAATCAAAGAGCACAACCTTCCAATGGAAGCCTTTGAGTGGTATCTCGATCTCCGCCGCTTCGGCACGGTGCCGCACGGTGGGTTCGGCATGGGCGTCGAGCGGTGCGTCACATGGATCTGCGGTCTGGAGCACGTGCGCGAGACCATCCCGTATCCGCGAATGCTCTATCGCCTGTATCCATGAAAGCTGTTGCCGCCGCGATTTTGGGATTGCTGCTCGGTGCAGTGCTGCTGGCCCAGGGGTCACGAGCCGTTGACTGGCCTGCATACGGCCGCGATCTCGAGGGAACGCGTTACGTGCCCGCTTCTCGGATCACGCCTCGCAACGTGTCGCGACTCGCGCCGGCCTGGACCTATCGGACGGGTGAAAACGCTCCGACCTTCGCGACAAAGAAGCCCGCTTCGCTCGAAGCGACGCCTATTGTCGTCGACGGAACGATGTACGTGGGAACGCCGCTCGGCCGTGTCATCGCGCTGGATCCGGCGACGGGTGCGGAACGCTGGGTGTTCGATCCGAAAATCGCGCGAGACGTCACGTATGGCGACTTTGCGAGTCGTGGCGTGTCGACGTGGCTGGACGACCACGCGCGGCCTGACGCTCGATGTCGCCGGCGTATTTTCGTGGCGACGGCGCAATCACAGCTCTTCGCGCTCGACGGACGTGACGGAGAGCCGTGTGCAGGGTTCGGCCGCGACGGCTTCGTCGATCTCACGGCGGGGTTGCGAATTCCACCGTTCGAACGACAAGCCTATTCGGTGACCTCGCCGCCGATTGCCGTCAATGGGATCGTCATCACCGGTTCGTCTGTCGCCGACAACAGCCGGCCGGACGTCGCGAGCGGTGAAGTGCGCGGGTACGACGCACGCACAGGAGCGCTCGTGTGGACCTGGGATCCGATTCCGCAGAACGCCGTCGATCCCGCGTATGGGCAGTGGCGAGGTGCGGTCGCGCAGCGCAGTGGCGGCGCGAACGCCTGGTCGGTGCTGTCGGCGGATCCGCAGCGGAACTTCGTATTTGTTCCAACGGGAAGCGCCGCTCCGGACTATTACGGCGCCTTGCGGCTTGGCGACAATCGATACGCGAATTCCATCGTTGCGTTGAATGCCGCAACGGGCCAGGTGGTGTGGGCGTTTCAAACCGTGCATCACGATTTGTGGGACTACGACAACGCGTCGCCTCCGGCGCTCGTCACACTTACCTCCAACGGCGGGCGCGTGCCTGCCGTGCTTCAAGCGACCAAGACCGGCATGCTCTTCGTCCTCAACCGCGAAAACGGCAACCCGATCTTTCCGGTGCAGGAGCGGCCCGTTCCCTCGAGCGCCATTCCCGGAGAAGAAGCGGCGCCGACGCAGCCATTCACGGCGGTGACGCCGCCCCTCAGTCCGCATTCCTTCACAGACCAGCAAATCTGGGCGACCTCCGACGCGGATCGAGCGGCGTGCCGTGCGGCGATCGAAGGGTTGCGGAATGAGGGCATTTTCACGCCTCCCGATCTCAAGGGAACACTCGTCCTGCCATCCAACATTGGCGGCGCGCACTGGGGCGGCGTTGCCGTCGATCCGGTCCGCCAAATCGCGGTGGTTCCCGTGAATCGTGTCGCCGCGACCGTGCAGTTGATTCCGCGCGAGGGGTTCGACCTCGAAGCCATACGACGCTCAGAGCAGCGTCTCGGAGACGACTACGAATACAACATGATGAGGGGCACGCCGTACGTCATGCGCCGGCGGCTGCTGCTGGCGCCGTCTCGTCTGCCTTGTACGCCGCCGCCGTTTGGCGCACTCGTGGCCGTCGACCTGAAGACCGGCCGAAAGATGTGGGAGGCGCCGTTGGGGTCGCTGACCGAGCTGTTGGAACCATCCGTCGCGGCAAAGGCGACCGCGGATTGGGGATCGCCGAACCTTGGCGGCCCAATCGCGACAGCGGGTGGGTTGGTGTTTATCGGCGCCGCATTGGATCGATCGCTTCATGCGTTTGACATCCAGACAGGCCGCGAGCTGTGGCGAGGGGCGTTGCCGGCGAGCGGCAAGGCCACTCCGATGAGTTATCAGTTGGCCTCCGGCGAACAGTTTGTCGCGATTGCCGCCGGCGGCGGAGGCGCATGGGGCGCCGGCGACCATATCGTGACCTTCCGCCTTCGCTAATGCTGCATCAGCGAGCGGTCAGACGGCCCTGCTCAACCTCCTCGGCGGACATTCCGAAGGCTTGATACCCTGAGATGGTGAAGATTGGCCTTGTGTCGCTCGGTTGCCCGAAGAATCTCGTTGACGGCGAAGTGATGCTGGGCCTCGCAGAGGAGGCCGGTCACGAGATTACCGCGACCGCCGATGAAGCTGACGTGATTGTCGTCAACACGTGTGCGTTCATCGATCGCGCCAAGCAGGAATCCATCGACGCCATTCTCGAAATGGCGGAACTCAAGAAGCAAGTCCCCGGACGACGGCTGGTCGTGACCGGATGTCTCGCGGAGCGATATCGAGACGAACTGAAGAACGAGATTCCCGAGATCGACGAGGTGCTCGGTACGGGCCAGGTGCCGCAGATTCTCGCCGCATTGCAGGCAAAGCCACTCACGTTTCATCGATCGTCACCGCGGTTCGGCGTCGACCTCCCGACCTATATCTACGACGC
>Ga0137368_10008237_pt1 | contig 10774 bp, 9 predicted proteins | sample SagtaG_13_FD_104917 | JGI IMG/M metagenome (GOLD analysis project Ga0137368, IMG submission 104917) | Vadose zone soil microbial communities from Sagehorn Ranch, Mendocino, California, USA - Sage1_L_100_16 metaG | ecosystem: Environmental > Terrestrial > Soil > Vadose zone | place: USA...
GAAGCCCGAGGAGACGGCGGTCACGCTCCGTGACGGCTGGCTCTACACGGGTGACATCGCCCGCATGGACGACGAGGGGTACTTCTACATCGTCGACCGCAAGAAGGAGATGATCGACGTCTCCGGCTTCAAGGTGTATCCGCGCGAGGTCGAGGAAGTGCTCGCGACCCACCCCGCGGTCGTGGAGGGCGCCGCGATCGGCGTCCCGCACCCGATCAAGGGCGAGGAAGTGAAGGCCTTCGTCGTCCTCCGGCCGGGCATGACCGCGACGGCCGACGAGATCCGAGAGCACTGCCGCAAGGGGCTCGCCCCGTTCAAGGTCCCGAAGGAGGTCGAGTTCCGCGAGACGCTGCCGAAGACGCTCATCGGCAAGGTGCTGCGGCGCCAGCTCGCGGACGAGGAGCGCGCGAAGAGGGGCGCGACGAGCCCATAAGCCTCTCGGGGCGGGACCTCGCGACCCTCACGAAGGTCGTCATGACCTTCGTGCCGGAGGCCGACGCGTCGGCGACGGCGCTCGCGATCGTCCGCGAGGTCGAGGCCGTCGGCCGGCCGAAGCTCATCTCCGACCTGCGCCTCTTCCTGCGCCTCATCGAGAGCCGGCTCGCGAACGTCGTCCTCGGTGCGCGTCCGCTGCCGTTCTCGCGCATGTCCGCGCCGGAGCGTGAGCGCTACCTCGTGTCGTGGGCGGATAGCGCCCTTCCGCTGCGTCGCACGGCGTTCCAGGCGGTGAAGCGCGCGTCGCTGTTCTTCGCGTACGGCTCGAGCGATCACGGCCCGAATCCGCTGTGGGAGGAGATCGGCTACGAGCGCGGCGATCTCCTGCCGCTGCCGGAGCACCCGACCGCGCTGGCCTTGCGGCCGGTGCGCGACACCGAGGTCGTGGCCGCGGACGCGTGCGTCATCGGGTCCGGTCCGGGCGGGAGCGTCGTCGCGTCGGAGCTCGCGCGCGCGCGGAAGCACGTCGTCGTGCTCGAGCAGGGCGCGCCGTGGACGGAGTCGGAGTTCGACGGCCGCGAGGCGCCCTCATACGCGCGACTGCTGTGGGAGCGCGGCCTCGGCGCGACGGACGACCTTGGCGTCGCCGTCCTCGCGGGGAACGTCGTGGGCGGCGGCAGCGTCGTCGGCTGGTCGACCTCGCTCCGCCTGCCGGCGGCCGTCCGGTCCGACTGGACGGACCTCGGCCTCGATGGCATGGACGGCGAGATCGATGCCCACTACGACACGGTCGAGCGCTGCCTCGACGTCGACACCGACGAGAGCCAGATGAACGCGCAGAACTCCGTCCTCGCGCGCGGCTGCGAGGCGCTCGGGCTGCCGTGGACCGTGATCCCCCGCAACACGAAGGGCTGCGGCGACTGCGGCCACTGCGGGCTCGGCTGCCGCAAGGGCGCGAAGCTGTCGACGCCGCGCACGTTCCTGCGAGACGCGGTCGCCGGAGGCGCCGAGCTGATCGCGCGCTGCACCGCCGATCGCGTCCTCGTCGAGGGCGGCCGCGTCTCCGGCGTCGCCGCGACGGTGCGCGACGGCGGCCAGGTCCGGCGCATCACCGTCCGCGCGCCGTTCGTCGTCGCCGCGGGCGGCGCGTTCGGGACGCCGGCGCTCCTGCTGCGATCCGGCCTCGGCGGCGATCAGGTCGGGAGGCATCTCCATCTCCATCCCGTGCCCGGGGTCTCGGGGATCTATCCCGACCCCATCCGCATCTGGTCCGGCGTGCCGCAGTCGGTCATGTCCGACGCGTTCGCCGAGGCCGAACACGGGTACGGGTTCCGCTTCGAGGTGCCGTCGGTGCTGCCGGGACTCCTGGCCGCCGCGCTGGCGTGGCGCTCGTCGGCGGAGCACCGCCGCTTGATGCGGCACCTCGATCACACCGCCGCGATCATCCCGATCGTCCGCGACCGTGAGGCCGGCTCGGTGACGATCGACCGGAACGGCGCGCCCGTCGCGCGCTACGCGCTGCGCGGGCTGACCGCGCGCCTGGTGCAGCGCGCGATCGTCGAGACCACGCGCATCCACCTTGCCGCCGGCGCGAGCGAGGTCCTCGCGCTCTTCGCGCGGCCGATCGCGATCCGATCGACGAGCGAGCTCCCGGCGTTCGAGGCCGAGGTGCGATCGCGCGGCACGGCGGCGAACCGGATCGCGCTCTTCAGCGCGCACCAGATGGGGACGGCGCGCATGGGCGCGGATCCAAGGACGACGGTGGCCGATCCGGACGGAGCCGTGCGCGGCGTGCAGGGCCTCTGGGTCGCCGACGCGAGCGCGTTCCCGAGCGCCTCGGGCGTGAACCCGACGCTCTCGATCATGGCGCTCGCGATGCGCAACGCCCGGCGGATGCTCGCGCGCGTCTGACGGGCTCGCCGCATATCGTCCGCGCGTGACCATCGACGAGCCGCGTACCGCCGTCGTGAAGGCGAGCGACGCGCTCCTCGGCGATCCGCCCCGCACCGAGCACGTGAACGTGTTCGCGATCGCGGAGCGGCCGGTCACGAACGAGGAGTACGCGCGCTTCCGCCCCGACCACGCGCCGCCCGACGGCGCGCCGGTGCGCGGGACCTCGTGGGCGGACGCCGTCGCGTACTGCCGCTGGCTCACGACGAGCACGGGTCACATCTACCGGCTTCCCGACGAGCGCGAGTGGGAGAAGGCCGCGCGCGCGGGCCTGCTCGAGGACGTCCAGCCCCTCGAGTGGACGAACTCGTACGGGGAGCAGGGACGCGTGTTGCGCGGCGGCAGCGACATCGCGAAGCGGCGATCCGCTGGGAAGGACCTGAGTGACGTCGGATTCCGGGTCGTCCGCAGCATGACCGGCCGGTGACGCCGACGATCGTCGCGAGCAAGAACGGCGCGAAGGCCCTGCCCGCGGCGATGCGGATCCTGCGGCGAGGCGGCAGCGCGCTCGACGCGGTGGAAGCCGCGGCGCGCATCGTCGAGGCTGATCCGTCGGACACGAGCGTCGGCCGCGGCGGCTGGCCGAACATCCTCGGGACCGTCGAGGTCGACGCATCGATCATGGACGGGTCGACGCTGCGGGCGGGCTCGGTCGGGGCTGTGCGCGGCTACCTCTATCCGATCTCGATCGCGCGCGCGGTCATGGAGCGGCTGCCGCACGTCATGCTCGTGAGCGACGGCGCGATGCGCTTCGCGGCCGAGATCGGCGCCGAGAAGGCGACGCTCCTCACCCCGCGGACGCGCGGGCTATGGATCGACTTCCTGAAGCACGTCCGCGAGACGCCCGCGTCCGTGAAGCGGCGGAAGACGCTCGCGCCCGTGGTGATGAAGACCGTCGGCCTGGAGCGCAAGGGCACCGTGAATTTCATCGCGATCGACCGGAAGGGACGCATGGCGTCGGCGGTCTCGACGAGCGGCTGGGGCTACAAGTACCCGGGCCGCGTCGGCGACTCGCCGATCATCGGTGCGGGGAACTACTGCGACGGACGGTACGGCGGCGCGACGTGCACCGGCTTCGGCGAGCTCGCGATGCGCGCGCTCACCGCGAAGACCGCCGTGGATCGTCTCGCGGGCGGCCTCACGGTGGCCGAGGCCGCGCGCCGCGCGATCGCGGACGTGAACGCGCTCGAGCCGGATGACCCGCCCGCGATGAACGTCGTCGTCCTTGCGAAGGACCGGACCTACGCGTCCGCAACGAATTGGGAGGGACGCGAGTTCGCGGTCATGACGGGCGACATGAAGGAGCCGTTCATCGACCGCCGGATCGTCGTCCGCGAATGAGAAGAGACGGGAGGCTCGCGCCTCCCGCCTCGCATCTCCGGATCGTGGGAGCACACCTCGTCACCGGAGGGCTGGTATCGGGCTAGCTGTTACGGCGCCTCCTTCGGATCGCGGCCATCGCCGCGACCGTCGCGAGGACCAGGAACATGCCGCCGGCCGCCGCGGTCGAGGTCGATGGCAGTCCGGCGATCGTCGCGGGTGCGCCCGCCTCGCCTCGAACTCCGGCTTGGCCGACGCCGAGGGGAGCTGCCTCGCCCGCAAGCGTCGCGCCGCCGAGGGCCTGACCCGATGCGGCCGGCGCGCTCGCCGGTCCGCCGGGCGGCACCGCGGCGGTGCCAGCGCAGGCATCGCTGACGGCCAGGCTGGCCCCGCCAGCCGAAGCCTGCGCGGTGGTGAGGATGCAGACCGCGGCATTCACGGACGGCGCGACGTCGATGTCCGGGCCGCCCGTCGTGGAGGCGGTCGTGGGTGCCGTCGCTGTGATGTCGCTCGGCGTCGTACCGCCGATCGCGCCGCCGCAGGCGGTGCTGAGGTCCGCGGACAGGGCGGGCTCGCTCGCGGTCGCGGGGATCTGCGCGAGCGCGTCCAGGAGGATGCAGATCGCTGCGCTCGCGGCCGGCGCGAGGTCGGCGCTGGTGCCGGTGGTCGCATCGGTCGCTTGCACGGGTGCGGATGCGTCGATGGTCGAGGGCGTCCCGCCACCGTCGGTGGCCGTTGCGCACAGCGACGAGAGCTGCGCGACCGTCGGGTCGCCCACGGTGCCGTTCGCCAGGATGCAGGTGGCCGCAGCGACGATCGGCGCGGCGGCCACGTCGGTGCCGGTCCGGTCGTTCGTCGCGCTGATGTCGCTGCCTCCGCCCACCGTCGATGGGCCACCGCCGCAGAGCGTCGAGAGCGACGCGCTCGCGAGCTCGGCGCTGCTGATGGTGCCCGGGAGCGGGCTGGCGACGAGGGCGAGGAGGCAGATCGCCGCGCGGAGCGCGGCACCGGTGGTGACCGTCGTCCCGGTCGGTGCATTCGCGGCGCTGAGGCCGGCGGTGCCGTCGAGGCTCGAGGATCCGCCGCCGCAGAGCGTGCTGAGCGCGGCCCGCGTGGGATCGACGCTCGCCTGCGCGAGGAGGCAGATGAGCGCATGCGCTCCGGCGACGCCGCTCAGCGTGGTGCCGGTGACGGGCTCATTCACGCCCACGCTCGCGCTCGCGCCCTGATCCAGGCGCTCGTTGTCGCTGACCATCACCGTCGCCTCTGAGTCAGGGGCGGTGAGGCTGGTGCTCGCGGTGGTCTCGCTCGGCGCGAGCCCGGATCCCGAGGTCGAGACGCCGCGGTCCACGGTCGCCTCGCCGCTGCCGGTGGAGACGTTCGAGAGGTCCGGCGAGGATCCGCCCGATGCGGTGCCGACGGTCACCGTCGTCTGCGGCACGCTCGCGCTCGCGGACGTGCCCGTCGTCGTGGCGGTGACGGACGGGGCTGCCACCGTCGCGGTCGTCCCGCTGGTGGAGACCGATCCGCTCGTGGTCGTGACCGTCGCGGTCGTCTCCGTGACCGTGACCGTGCCGCTGCTCTCGAGGGTCGTGGACACGCTGGCGTCGCTCACGCTCGCTGTCGTGCCGGTGGACGACACCGTCGGCGTGCTCGAGGTCGTCGTCACCGTGGTGCTGCCGCTCGGGTCGCTGACGACGATCGGCTCGTCGAGGGGGCCGGGGTCGGCGAGGGCCACCAGCGGCCCCGCGACCGACAGCGCGGTCGCCAGCAGCGTGACCGCGAAGGTCCGTTTCGCTCCGTTCATCTGATCGCTCCTTTTCGTGTGCTCCAGCGTTCGATGTGCTCAGCCGGATCGGGTCCGGCACTTCGCCCGCTCGAACGCGCGCGAGGGCTGGGAGTTGGTGACGATCCGATGAATGAAGGCGGGCCGACGATGTGATGACGGTCCGGTGACGGCGGGCGGCAGGGGCCTGCCCGCTCTGCGCGGGCAGGGGATGCGTCAGCGGTGCGGCGGCGGAACGGCTGGGGTCGCGCGGGGTCCCGCCGGGTCAGGCGGGATGGCGGGTGTGGCATGCGGCCCCGTCGAGCCGGTCGGCACATCCGGTCCCGCCGTGGGGACCGCCACGTCGAGCGGCACCTCGGGGACGAGCGGCAGGTCGGGGACGAGCGGCAGGTCGGGGACCATCGGGGATGCCGGATCCGGCTGAGGCGTCGTCGGCGCGGCCGTCGTGCTCGGCGGTGGCTGGATCAGGTCGCGGTCCATCGGGACACGCTCCTGGCGCTCCGAAGGGAAGATCAGCCGGACGATCGCCTCTTTGATGGGATGCACGAGGTCACCGGGCGCGCTCGCGGCGATCGTCCAGCCGCCCACGAGCAGGAAGAACGCGGCCACGACCGCGAATGCGATGCGTTGCGCCGATGGGAACAGCGCGGCGAATGGCCGGTGGGCATGCCGAGCGCTCGCCGCGGCGAGCAGCTCGTGACGGAGCGCGGCTCGCAGACCGTCCGGGGCGCGCACCGGCACGAGCGACCTGATCGCGCGCTCGAGGCTGGTGAGGTCCGCGCTCTCGTACGGCGTCATGGGGCCAGCTCCTCCGGCGAGATGTGCCGGCGCAGCGCTCGGAGGGCACGGAACTGGAGATCCCGAACGGAGGCGGGCCGCTTTCCGACCACGAGGCCGCACTCCTCGGGCGAGAGGCCCTCGATGAATCGCAGCACGATGACCTCTTGCTGCTCTTCGGCGAGGTGCGCGAGCGCGCGAGCCAGATGCTCTCGCCGGTCCCCGGCGATGGCGTGATGCTCCGGATCGACGACCGGATGGACATCCGCGGGATCCACGACGCCGGTCAACGGCAGGTCGTCACGCTTCGAGCGGTGGTGGTCGATCACCGCGTTGCGCGCGATGCGGTAGATCCACGCGTAGAACGGAGCGCTCGGGGCGTATCGCCCGATGGCCCGCAGCGCCCTGACGAATACCTCCGAGGTCAGGTCTTCGGCGTCCCGCGGATCCGACGTGCGATAGCGGACGTAGCGATAGATGCGGTCCAGGTATCGGTCGTAGATCGTCGCGAACGCGCTCGCATCGCGCTTCGCGCGGACCGCCAATGCCTCATCGCCGAGCTGCGCCAGCGTGTGGTCGCTCTCCGGTGACGCGGTCCCTTCGCGACCGAAGCGCTCTGGGAAGGGAACGGACCCGACGCCCACGGCTGAGCTGGTCGCAGGCCGCATGCCGGTGGGTCCGTCGAGGGGCGTGAGCGCGAGCACGAGCGAGCGTGCGCAGCCTCGGTCTCCGTGCGGCGGACCGGCCCAACGACCGGGGGCCGAACGCTGACGTCCGGTGGGTCCGCCCCCCTACGGTCCTCTCGGCCGCTCGGCCGCCCCGCCGTGCTAGGGGCGGGGGTGCGGCAGGCGCGACGTTCGGCGCGGGCGCGGGTCCTTCGGCGACCTCGGCCTCGATCTCGCGCTCGAGCTGCGCGAGCGGATCCTCGTCGCGCAGCTTCGCGGCGACGTACACGAGCACGAGACGCATCGTCGCTGCCGCGGGCACCGCGAGCAGGACGCCGAGAAGACCGAAGATCGCGCCACCGGCGAGCACCGAGAAGATGACGACGAGCGGATGCAGGTGGACGATCCGCCCGATCACGCTCGGGATCACGAAGTAGTCCTCGGCGTGCCGCAGCACGGTGTACATGACGATGACCGCGCCGACGTACGCGAGCTGCGACCATCCGAATGGGTTGGGACTGTGTCCGAGCGCGACCACCGAGGCGATCGCGCCGGCCGTGATCGGTCCGGCGATCGGGATGAGCTCGAGCACGCCGGTCATGAGCCCGAGCACGACGCCGTAGGGGACGCCGAGGAGCGACAGCCCGGCCGCGGTGACGGCCGACATCAGGCCCACGAGCACGAGCTGTCCGCGGATGTATCGCGCGATGAGCTGGTCGACCTGCCGCGCGATGTGGAGGATCTCACGGCGGTGCGGTCGCGGGACCTGCGCGCCGAGGAACGCGCCGAACCGCGGCGCGTCGCGGAGCACGAAGAAGACGGCCACGAGGAAGAGGAGCAGCTCGAGCGCGAGGCGCCCGACCGTCGTGACGAGCGAGACGAGGACGCCGCCGGCGCGTTGCGCGATCTCCTGCGTCCCCTGGCCGAGGATGACGTCATCGAGGCCGCCGATCTCGAGGTCGCGGAGCCACTCCACGACGGTGTTCTGCGCGTTCCGCACGATCCCGGGCAGCGCGCGCTGAGCGTCGCGCACCTCGGCGACCGCGATCGGCGCGATGAGACGGATGAACAGCGCGATGATGCCGACGAGCGCGATGAAGACGATCGCGGCGGCGAGCCCTCGGCGCATGCGGAACCGCCGCTCGAGGAACGCGACGGCGGGGAGCAGCACGTAGCCGAGCACGAACGCCCAGAGGAACGGCGCCACGATGTGCTGGAGCGCCACGGCGAGGAGGACCGCGAGCGCGACGAGCGTCGCGACGACCACGCGTTTCGTCGTCGGCGTCCAGCGGCTCTGCGCCTGGGGCATCAGAGGATCATAGGAGGCTAGAGCGCCGTTACCGCCGCTTCGATCCTCCGCGTCGCCTCGTTCGGATCCGTGAGCGCCGGGAAGTAGAGCGGATCGCCGAACACGCTCTCGACGTCGCCTGCACCGCAACTACCGCGGGAAGCTCCGCTGATCGTCACCGGCGGCGCGGCGCTCGACCCCGCGCTCGGCGAGGCGTCGCGCGAGATCGTGGTCAGATGAGCCTGCGGCTGCTCTGCAGGCCCATGGTCGGCTACGCATAGGAGGAGCGGGAGGCCTCGTGGCCTCCCGCCTTGCTCAGATCCCTCTAGGCCGGGCGTTCCGGTCTCGCGTGCAGGATGGCGAACGTACCGACGCTCGCGACGAGGACGAGGATCCCCAGAATGAGCCACGGCAGCGGCTCGACACCACCACAGACGGGCGGCTGGTAGCCAGGGATCCGCGTCACCGTGGACGGTTCCACTGGGCACGGCGCATAGCTCCGATTCGCGTAGGCCACGAAGAGCATGAGCGCGGCGATTCCCGCCCCAGCTCCACTGGCCTCCGGCCAAAGCCGTGACCGCCAAACGAGCACGCCGGTCATGGCGGCAGCCACGGGCATTAGGACGACCAACAGGCCGAAGCTCCCGACGAGACCGGCGACGAGGAGTGCGCCGGCGAGGGCCCAGCCTGCGAACCATGCCCATCCGGTCCCGCGCGCTCGCGAGCGTGCTTCAGCTACGTGCGTTGCCATGTCTCCACCCAAGGCTGCTAGTAATAGCTATCGGTCTGCGCCCCTCGCAGCAGGATGCTGCACGGTCCGGTCTTGTCTTTGATCATGGTGATGGTGTAGCTCCCGTCCAGGTTCCCCTGGACGAGGTTGGGATCGTAGTACGTGTCTGTGGGGAAGTATTGTCCGACGATCGGACCCAACGCCGGCCCGATGACCGGGATGGCCTCGGCGACCCACTGGCAGAACAGGCGATTCTGGAAATGACTGTGCGAGTCACTGAATTCGGGATCGCCGCAGCTCGCGGTCAGCGGCGGATGGTTCCATAGATCGCTGACCTTGTACCACCCGCTGAGCACGAGCCACCGGTTCCAAAAGCCCGACCAGGCGGTCGTTCCGGGCGCGATGAAGCAGCCGCTCCCAGGGGTCCACTCGATGAAGTTCAGCTGCTCGTTGACGGGAGGTATGAAGTCGTACACGATCGGGCCTGGGATCGATCGGGCGGGCTCGTCGTACCACTGGTCGAGGTACGCGCGATACGTGTTCGACGAGTAGGGTGCTCCCGGTACGGGTCCCGACCCGAATCCCGGCGTCTGTAGAGCGACGCTCTCGGTCGCGGAGAGCTGAGTGCCTGAGCTCGCTGCCTCGTCCGGTCCTGCGGCCAGCCTTCGCGGCGTTGCGAGCACGCCGACCTTCACGAGCAGGCGACAGGTATCGGGGTCGTAGGCGAGCTCGATCTCCGTCGTCGGTGCCTGCCCGACACGACGCGTGTCCTTGATCACGAATCGACAGCCGCCCTGCGGAAGGGGCGTACCTGCGCGGATGAGCCGCTGCTCGTTCAGGAGCGCGTAGTCCGGGTACCCGATCTCGTAGCTCACGACGTTCGGCCCCGTCAGCGATGGTGGCAGGGGGTCTGCGGCGCTCGTGAAGGGCACGCACAGAACGATCAGTACCGCGATCGCGCTGGCACTGGCGTACGCACGAGCGATGCGCATGATCCGGGTCATGGGACGGCCTCCTTTAGGGTCCATCTGGCGCACGCCCTTCACGGTGTCCCGGAGGCGAGGCACGTCCACCTCCATTCTTGCCTCGCGTCGAGCTCTATCCGCCGGGCGCGCGTCGTCCGATAGCGGCCCCCTCGTCCCCTTCCCTCAGCCATGGTGGGAATCAGCAAAACTTGCCGCAAGTGGACGTTCGACCAGACGGCAGATCGAGGCGCCGTCGTTGTACCGGTGGGTGGGTCGACCGCTGTGGGTCCAGGATCTCGCTACGTCGCCTCTGGCAGACCGTCTTACCGTCGTGAGGAGAGGCCCTGAACCTCCTCCTCAGAGCGCCGCCACCGCCGCTTCGATCCGCTTCGTCGCCTCGTTCGGGTCGGTGAGCGCGGGGAAGTACAGCGGATCGCCGAACACGACCTCGACGTCGCCGCGCCAGCCGTTCGAGCGCTCGCGGTCCCACGGCCGATCGAGGTGGTCGAGGATCGAGACGTTGCCGATCTTCAGCTTCATCGGCACCACGGGCGTGCCGCCCTCGACCGCGATGAGCCCCGTTCCGGTCTTGAACGGCTGCGTCGGCCCGCCGGTGGTGAGCTTGCCCTCGGGATAGATGAGCACCGAGAACTTGCGGTCGAGTCGCGCGCCCAGCAGCTCGAGGCTGCGCCGGATCGCGCCCTCGCGCGCCAGCGGGAAGGCGTTCGCCAGGATCGAAGACACGAAGCCGTTCAGCTTGTTCCCGAAGACGTCATCGGCGGCCGCGGCGACCGCGAGCTTCCACCGCCAGGCGAGCGGGATCGCCATGAGGATGATCCAGTTATCCAAGTGCAGGCA
>Ga0137368_10008243_pt1 | contig 10770 bp, 10 predicted proteins | sample SagtaG_13_FD_104917 | JGI IMG/M metagenome (GOLD analysis project Ga0137368, IMG submission 104917) | Vadose zone soil microbial communities from Sagehorn Ranch, Mendocino, California, USA - Sage1_L_100_16 metaG | ecosystem: Environmental > Terrestrial > Soil > Vadose zone | place: USA...
AAGGTTTATTTCAACCAAATCACTTCTTAATTGTGGGGGAATATGAAACTGTATAGTTCGTTGCTTTTCTGTCTCCTGGTAATTGTACCTGAACAACAGAACACACTTGCTTCGGGAGTAAGCCAGGGACGCCTTACGCAACAGCAACTCGCCGATTACATCAAAGCGAATTATAACAAGCGCGAAGTGATGATCCCGACGCGCGACGGTATAAAACTTTTTACCTCCATCTATGAGCCAAAGGATGGATCGCAACAGTATCCCATCCTGCTGGATCGCACGCCTTACACCGTTGCTCCGTATGGCGCCGGCAAATACAAAACCTCTCTGGGACCGGACGATCTTTTTGCTCAGGAAGGCTACATCTTTGTTTATCAGGACGTGCGTGGTCGATTCATGAGCGAAGGCGACTTTATCGACGTGCGTCCTTATATTTCGAACAAGACCGGAAAGCAGATTGATGAAAGTTCCGACACTTACGACACCGTCGAGTGGCTTATCAAGAACATCGCGAACAGCAACGGACGGATCGGAGTCTACGGCATCTCATATCCAGGGTTTTACACTTCCATGGCCGGCATTGACAATCATCCAGCCATCAAAGCGATGTCGCCGCAAGCTCCTGTTTCCGACTGGTTCCATGGCGACGACATGCATCATAACGGGGCGTTGTTTCTTGCGCAAAACTACAATTTCTTTGCTTTCTTCGGTCAACAGCGCCAATCCCCAACTGGAGGTTTTGAGTACGTCAAACAATTCAAATGGCCCACCACTGATGGTTACAAGTTTTATCTGGAATTGGGAGGACTCTTAAATGCCGGCGATCTCTATCAGAAGCAGCTGGGCATGCGCATCCAGTTCTGGGACGACATGATGGCCCATCCGAACTACGATGAGTTCTGGAAAGCACGCAACATCTTGCCAAAATTGCGAAATATCAAAACGGCGATTATGACTGTCGGCGGCTGGTATGACGATGAAGATCTGTTCGGCGCACTAAATACCTATCAGTACATTGAGCGCCAGAACCCGGGGATCTTCAACGTGGTTGTCATCGGTCCCTGGTTTCATGGAGGCTGGGTACGTTCAGATGGCGATTGGCTGGGCACCGCGTATTTCGGGGGAAAAACAAGTATTTATTATTAACAGAATCTTGAACTCCCCTTTTTCAACCATTTCCTAAAGGACAAGGGTGACATTTCCAAGATTAAGGAAGTAAATGTTTTCGATACCGGCGCGAATGTCTGGCGCGATTTCAACAACTGGTCTCCGACAGCTATCACACAAACAAGTCTCTATCTCGGTGTGAACGGTAAACTGTCGTTTGCAAAACCGCCAAACGACGCTAAAGATCCAGAGTATGACGAATATCTTAGCGATCCGATGAATCCCGTTCCCTATACGGAGAAGATCACGCTCAATTACCCTAAAGATTTCATGACAGAAGATCAGCGGTTTGTTGCCGGACGGCCGGATGTTTTGGTTTACAAAACGGAACCCCTGACCGACGATCTCACAATTGCAGGTGACATAAATCCACAACTCTTCGTTTCTTCCAGCGGAACTGATTCTGATTTTATAGTGAAACTGGTCGATGTCTTTCCTGATGACTATCAGTACCCTCAGGACGTGAAACCTGAAGCAACTTCGACAGCCTGTATTGTCGACTGCTGCAGCGGTTTTACTCTCGCAATCCTTCTTGTCACCATAATTAGCGGGCGTTCCGGTTCAAAACCGGTCGACTGCCTTACTGTCAACGTGGCAAGTAAGCATACTCATTCGGAATTCCTGACACCGACCTCATCAAGATGCCGCAACAGGTCGGCCGGATCATGGTACACGCGATACGCACCGGCTCGCTCCAGTTCTTCTCGCCCGTACCCACCCGAGAGCAAGCCAACTCCCAGCGCTCGTGCACGCTGTGACGCCAGCAGGTCCCAAACGCTGTCGCCAACAACTACTGATTGGCTGATATCGACTCTAAGTCTCTCGGCTGCTGCCAGAAAAAGATCCGGGTCAGGTTTGGCGTGTAACACCTGGTCGCGCGTCACAATCGTTGTGCCGGGGTCCACACCCAGCAGCTCTAAAGAGAGTCTGGCACTCTCCATACGGCCACTGGTAGCGATAGCCCAGGGAACTCGTGCCTTCGTTAAAAAGGACAACAGGTCCTGCGCACCAGGCAGCGGTCGCACTTGTCCGACATAACGTGCATAAGCCTCAGCATGAATCCGCTGCAAGCGAATCGCCTCTTCGGAAGAGACGCGATGGCCCGTTTCACGCAAGAGAGCGTTGACGAATAAGCCGCCGCTCATACCAATCTGACGATGAATGCGCCAGACCGCCAATCGAATACCACCGGCCTCGAGCGCCTCCCGCCAAGCCAGAACATGCTGATAGACGCTGTCTACCAGTGTGCCGTCCAGGTCAAACAGGAAAGCGAGTTGCCTGTTGGCGGTTATAGAATCGGTCATCCCTTCGGGCACCGGCCGGCTGTCTCATCGAAAAAAGATCACATCTTGGTCTTCCAATCTGCGACGCGTTTTTCAAATGGGGCGGTATCGACTTTATCTTCTTTCCCGCGCTGCAGGGCCTGCTCGGCAAGTGTGAGGGCTTCACTCTTCTTGCCAGATTGATATAGTAGCTGCGCCTTGGTGGACAGATTCTGGAAGGTCTCCTTTACCTTGATGGACTGATCGGCCCACTTCAATGCCTCATCCCACTTATCGTCTCCGGCATACTGTCTAGCTACCTGAAGAGGAATTCTCCAGTCCGTGGGGTTCGCGGCGATCGCCGCATCGATCTTCGCTCGCCAGAGCGCTTCGACATTGGGCACTTCGACTGTGAATGGCACAGCTACCTTTTCCCAACGAATCAGTACCTCCGCGGACTTCGGTGTAACAACGGGAATGCTATAGAGCAGCCACTCCTGGTTTTCCGTCAGCATCTGTGGTTTCGCCTTAACCCGCAGAACGTCTTTCTTCTCATCATAACTGAAGCTTCCCCATTGATCTGCAGTGCCGTTAAAGATGATGGTCCATTCGTCCTTTCCCGGGATAGTGTGCAGGCTATACTTGCCAGCCGGTAGTTTTTGTCCGTTTATAAGAACGTCATCAGTTACAGCAAAAGTCGTGGCCTCGTTCGCGCCCGTGCGCCAGACATGGCCATAAGGAACGATAGGCGCGTCCTTTAACCGCGCGTTGGCATCGTCCAATGTTGCTGTACCGGTAGAAGCGGCTGCTGGAGGATCCCCCCAGATCGCTCGCCCCTTCACTGCCGGGCGACTGTACGTAATGGAAATATCTGTAACTCCGATCGTCTGAAAAATACTGGCCTTCTGACTCGGTCGCGGCAGGCGAACTGATGTTGCCTGTGCCCACGTGTACTGCGAAACGCCTAAGACGAGTGTCAACAGTGCGAAGGCGAAAGTGTAGCGATGTCTACGCGGAATCATTGTGCTTTTCTCCTCGTAATTAATAATGATGCAGTTCGGGGACAAACATTATCCACCTCGTTCGGCTTAACCGCAAATGTTTATTATTTCTAGTTCTACTTTTAGTCAGCGATGAATGAAATGACGTTCTGAATTCCGAGGAAATGTAATTTAGCGATGCGTGGAAACGTGGTTAATGGCTGTAGTTCGACAGATTCTTTAAAAGTGAGCATTAACTACAGAACCGAGCGCGGTAGCGCCGGGTCAATCTCCGCAACTTGGCTCCTGACATCTAAGATCGACCCGGCGCTACCGCGCTCGGTTCTGTAGTTCCTTTGCTTCTTACGAGTTTTCCAACTGGCTTTCCAGAGAATGAAGCGCGTGTTCAAGTGTGGCACGTCGGTTTGCGTTAGTGGTCCGAGTGAGTTGTTCCAACACACGGGCTCTCGAGAGTCTCAGCGATTCAAGTCGGGTCTGGCGCTCTCTCTCCCCGGGTGTCGAACTACTTTTGTGCGCGCGGGCTTCTGCCGCCGCCTGCTGCCGCTCGATAGCGTCTTCCAGTTGACCGGCGAGAGCGTCGCCATCCCATCCTGCCATTAGCGCTTCCTCCCCAACATGCAAAAAAATAGATCCCGCTAAAAAACGCGCAAGTCTGATGATCTCATCACTGCCCTTATGTGTTCGGAGCAAGCCAAAGTGCCAGATTGCGTACGTAAGCCTTTATGTCTTCCAACTTTTCGGGCTCCCGCTTGATACCGGTGCCGGGAGGTTCTGCCAGAAAACTCGGACACCCCTGCTCAGTGTCCCAGTTGTAATCGGCAAAGTGATGGAAACTCGATTCCGCCACAGCCCGTCCCAAAGTGTTCCCGTGCTGGTCCGGAGTTCTCTCAAATGCAACCGCAAGATTAAATGGTCGACCCGTAGTCTTACTTGTCCCGCTAGCAACGATCCGGGCATGGTTCTCGCCAGGAGGCACTCCGACACCTCCTTCGTGTGGATGAGCGGGAAAGAATTGGATTAAACGGGAAGGCCGGTCTCCACGATACAACAATTCATGTATTGGCTCAACCGGGTTGACCCTCTGATAATCTCCATTGCTTCCGGAATGATAGTTGGGCCAAGAGATCGACTCAGTATCCTGATCGTCACGTGTATGCCGCGACAAGTCTGGATCCGTATGATGTGTGTGAAAAAAATGGGCAGCGCCCACCCCGCCGATACTACAGATCGACGAGCCAAGATCTTGATGATCTCGTGTTACTAAAATTCCACCCCCTCGCTGACGAAAACGGGTGATCCCCTCGCAGTCCTTTTTTGAGAGTCCACCGCCGACATCAACTGCAAAAAGCCACAACTCGTCAAAGTCTGATCTGTCCAGTTGACTTAGCAGGTCATCGTCACCGGCTGAATTGGGTTCACGATTGCGACCTGTGACTTCTATAGATGCTTGCGCGCCATCATCGATTATCGAATTAAGGTGATGGCGCAACAATGAGAACCGCGCAATATGCCAATCGTCTTCGGTCTTTCGAATGGTTGTCTGTAAAAGAATTCGGATCTCCCTGGTCATTGTCCCTACACCTTGATCGTCGAAGTCCATCACCGAAACCTGGCCCACTGACTCTGCAATTAGGCCAACCGCATACCGCTAGAGTAAAAATGAAAGGCGGCTCTAGAGCTTTAATCATAGAGCCGCCCGATCTAACAATGGCGGATCCCACCTGGCACTTGCCTATCTTCCGGGACAGGCGCCGTCATCACTTTTACGCTAGCCGTGCTTGACGGACGTTATTAAGCAGTCGCAAAGCTTAGATGCTTTTCGATAATGCGTGAAATCGATTCCTTACTGGTGGCGCCAACTACACGTTCAACCTCTTTGCCATTTTTGAAAAGAATCAGAGTCGGTATGCCCTTGATCCCGTACACCCCGGCAGTGCCAGGATTGTTATCGACATTCAACTTTACAACTTGGGCATTCTCGGCGTACTGCATTGCCACAGCTTCAACAACCGGTGTCAACATTCGGCAGGGAGCGCACCATTCAGCCCAAAAATCCACCAATACCGGCTTCGTAGACTGCAAAACTTCGTTCTCAAAAGAGCTGTCGGTTACTTCCCTCAGTTTCTCGCTCATGCTTTCTCCTAATTCGCTTGTATTTCTAAACCGCCTTGAATTCACTGCCCCTGACCTTCGATGAAGTTCTTCAGAAGACGCGCTCGCGAAGGGTGACGAAGTTTTCTCAGGGCTTTAGCTTCGATTTGACGAATACGCTCACGGGTGACATTGAAATTCTGTCCGACTTCCTCCAGGGTACGTTCGTGGCCTTCGTTATCCAAACCAAAACGCAATCGGATTACTGTCTCCTCACGAGGACTCAGAGTCTGCAACACATCGCCAGTAATCTCCCGCAGGTTTGAGGTGATCACTCGCTCCGCCGGACTCTTGCTTGACTTATCCTCTATCAAATCTCCGAGCTGTGAATCGCCGTTCTCGCCGATTGGCGTCTCCAGAGAAATGGGATTTTGCATTAACTTAAGTGCCTTACGTACCTTGTCCACGGAAGTATCCATCTTCTTGGCAATCTCCTCAGGAGTAGGTTCGCGGCTAAGTTCACGCACCAGTTCTCGAGTGGTATTCTTCAGCTTGTTGATTACCTCAATCATATGGACCGGAATGCGAATAGTACGCGCCTGGTCCGCTATAGCTCTCGTGATTGCCTGACGAATCCACCAGGTCGCATAAGTCGAGAATTTATAACCACGTCTCCAGTCAAACTTGTCGACACCCTTCATCAAACCGAGATTGCCCTCCTGGATCAGATCCAGAAACTGCAGGCCGCGGTTCTGATACTTCTTGGCAATAGACACCACCAGCCGCAGATTAGCCTCAGTAAGCTCATGCTTTGCTTCTGCCGTTTCTGCCTCACTGGCCACAATCATTTGATAAGAGCGCTTGACCTCCAGAGGGGAAACGTGATGCTGTTCTTCCAACTCTTTGAGTCGACGTTTTGCCGCCGCAATGTGTCGCTTAAATTCTTTTCTGTCTTCCGCACCCAATCGTTTTCGTCCAAGCTTTTCCGTATAATTCTCAATCTGACGCTCCAGCATCCGGGACTCTTTATAGACGGCGCTGATTACATTGATTAAGCGCTGCCGAGCTGCCTCTTTTAGGTGAAGGCCCCCGATCTCATGGGCGACTTCCAGACGCGTGCGAGCCAACTTGTGCGCCAGGCGAATGAGTTTTTTTGAATTCTTTCCTCGCGCAACCTTCTGTTCGGCACGTACCTTTTCCAACTCTTTCAGTCCGCGCCGATAGAGCCGGCGAATATTTTGAATACCTTCGGTGGTCCACTGGAGATATTCCTCGCTTCGATCCTCGTGCTCCTCGGCCTCCATCTGATCCGAAAACGTAACCACTTCGCGAATATTGAGCTCGCCAGCCTCTAGTCCATCACCAATCTTCAAGACCTCGGCGATTGCTATAGGAGAACGAGCAATGGCCTTTTGCGCACGTTTTTGCCCTCTCTCGATTCTTTTTGCGATGGAAACTTCCTGCTCTCGCGTGAGAAGCGGCACCACGCCCATCTCACGCATGTACACTCGGATCGGATCTGACGTTTTGTCGAGTTCTCCCGCCGACAGATCCAGTTCCACATCTTCAGCCAATGCGGCATCGTCTTCATCGGGTACTACTGCCGGAGATGAGTCCTGTTCAATTAGCGGCTCGTCGGCTTCTCCTCCCGCGGTAGTGGCTCTTTCGAGTTTTTGCAGCACTTCGTCTATGTCGTCGAGCGAGATAGCATCTTCCATGAGCTCCTCACTGGCCCCTGCAAAGCCACTCTTCGGCGAATCCACAAACCCTGGCTCACTCTGTTCTCTCTCAAGCTTATTCAATAGAGACCTACCTTTCGTACGCGATTTTCTTACTATTCTTTGGGAGAGCATCTCGCGCCTTCAGCTCTCCCTGAATCCCACGATTTCCCTGATCTCCGCTGCTCCTGCTCGTTTAACCCGATTTATCAGAATCCGGTTTGCGATTCTGCCGGAATTACTGTCAGAGACAGCCTTTCTGTACGCCTCATAACAACCAGGGTTGATTTAATTCCGATACGATCCTCCGTCAAGAGCTTATGGAGTTCATCAATTCCAGCAATTGGATGATCATCGAGGCCTAGGATGATGTCCCCCTCGAGGACGCCAGCTTTTCTTGCTGGGCTGTTTTGCTCCAATGAAACAACCAGAATTCCGCTTTCGGCTGGCAAATTGTAATAACGTACTAAGCGCCTGGGCAGCGGAACATTTTGTCCCGCTACTCCTATGTAGCTCCGGCTGACCTTGCCATCCCGAATCAACCGGCTGGCAACAAATTTGGCCGTATCTATCGACGTGGCGAAGCAAATACCCTGGGCAGGCAAAATCATTGCCGTATTCACGCCAATCACCTCGCCGCGGGAGTTAACCAGCGGGCCACCGGAATTCCCCGGATTAAGCGCGGCATCGGTTTGGATCACGTCATCCATCAACCTGCCGGATTGAGCGCGAAGCGAACGCCCGAGAGCACTCACGACTCCTGCCGTCACTGTATATTGGAACCCGTAGGGATTACCGATCGCTATCACTAGCTGACCGACCCGAATCTTTTGCGAATCCCCCATTTGCGCCGGCAAAAGATTCGGAGAATCAATTCTGATTACCGCCAGATCCGTATCTGGATCGTCTCCCACCAGGTCTGCCTGGGATCGTCGACCATCGGAAACGGTCACCTCAATGTTTGTTGCTCCGTGCACAACGTGGCTGTTCGTCAAAATAAAGCCGTCAGGAGTAAAGATGAAACCCGAACCACCTGCGCGAGCTTCCTGTGAAGGTCCATTTGAACCTCTCCGCCTGGTCTGGATTTGCTGCCGTACTCCTATGTAAACGACGGAAGGGCTCACCCTTTCGGCGGCCGAAATCACCGAACGCGAATACGCGTCCATCAGTTCCTCTTCTTCAGCACTTAAACCCGCGAAAGGCATCGCCGGAAGCGACTCCTCACCGTCACGGCCGTCCTGTCCTAACAGTTCAATTCTGTTTGTCATTGCCTTTATTGCCTAACCCTGTTGATCCTTCTCGCTAACTAATTGAGGAGACTGAATTCTTTTTACGTGCAGACTCTTTTTTCTGTTTCCGGAAGTGCTGGTGCATGGTCGAAGACGCGAGATAATATCTCTAATAGTCATTTTCGCCAGCACACGCTCAACAGCGGCATCAACCTCTTTAAGTACTTGGCCTAGAACGGTTTCGATGTTAACACCCACCGGACAGTGGCGGCTGGGTGGCTGCCGATGCAAGGAAAAAACGCCTCGGCATTCCACGGCGCTATAGACGTCGAGCAACGTTATATCTTCGGCTTTGTGGGCTAAGCGAGAGCCACCTGCCGAACCCGTCTGGGAAACCACTAGCCCAGCCTCGGCCAACTCACATAACATTCTTCTGATGACTACGGGGTTCGTATTTACACTCTCCGCTACCTGCTCAGATTTAAGCGGCTCATCTTCGGACCACGCCATCAACGTCAAAATATGAACGGCTACTGCGAAACGGCTACTCGAAGGCATGCTGAAAGCTACTTCTCCAATATTCCCCGTCGTATTTGTAACAATAATAGTTACAGTAACGCTTTTTGTCAAGCAAAATACTAGCGCAAACATCCCGTATCCTAACGATTAAAAAACAGGTGAAAATTTGACGCGCGCTCATGACTCACACTATATTCACGCATATTCAACTTGTGGGTTGCTCGGGGGGTTGGACCCGGCGGGGGATTTGCGGCGCGGCGGTATTGTATTATAGATACTAGCGAGCAATCCTCCGCTTTGACGTTTGCCCACGCTAATCCTGTTCCCCCAATCATCGGCCACATACAGGTGACTACAATACAATTGGCTCTTCTTGCGGGTCCCTGGGCGCATTTAATCTTTCGCTTTTTCCATCGCTTAGGTCCACTGGGTCTACTACTCTTCAGCACACTCGATTCTTCCTTCCTTTTCCTGCCGTTTGGCAATGATTTACTGCTAATCGCGCTTGTTAGTTCGAGCGGGCGCCGGGGCGAATGGGTTTTGTTTGTGGCGATGTCGGCGCTGGGCTCAGTGATTGGCACGTTGCTGGTAGATCTGGTAATGCGCAGGGCCGGCGAGAATGGCTTGAAAAGATTTGCAAGCACGAAGCGCAGCGCGAAACTGAAGACCAGGATGGAGCACAATGCCGGCTGGGCCCTTTTCCTGGCTACAGTAATCCCGCCGCCTTTTCCATTTACGTCTGTGATCATGACAGCCGCTGTATTACAAGTAGCACGCAAGAAATTATTGGGAACAGTTTTCCTGGGTCGGCTGGTCAGATTCAGTCTGGAAGCGCTGTTGGCAATCTATTTCGGCCGGACATTTTTACAGTACATGAACTCAGAGATCGTCGCGTATTTGGTTTATGCCTTCATTGTTGTCGCGGCGGTGGGGAGTTTTTTCTCGCTACTGAAATGGTTGCGGCACTAAAATACTTGACTGCTGTCAATTAATAGATTGACTCATGTCAACTTATTAGTCTAAACTTTGGTTATGCAAGCCGAAAATGAGACCGAACAGCGAGTCGCCTCAGTTCGCCGCTTTAATAGGCTGTATACGAAAACAATCGGCGTACTTCACGAAGGCATTCTAAGCAGCCCATTTTCTCTTACCGAAGTGCGAGTACTCTATGAGCTGGCGCAGCGGCAGGATCCAACGGCAACTGATCTCCTGGGAGAGCTGGGGCTGGACGCAGGCTATCTCAGTCGTATTCTCTTGAACTTTGAAAAACGCGGCTTCCTTTCCAAAAAGCGATCGGGCAATGACGGTCGCCAAAGCTATCTGTCGCTAACCAGGAGTGGCCAAAAGGCCTTTGCTTCACTAGATACAAATTCTCGGGAGGAGATCGCCACGCTTCTTGGAAAGTTATCCGCCGCCGAACAGAACCGCTTAACAGCCGCGATGCAAACTATCGAACAGCTGTTCAGTGGTGAACGCAGTGGTGCAGATCCCTATATTCTTAGAACTCATCAGCCGGGTGATATGGGCTGGGTTGTCCATCGCCATGGGGTACTCTATGCAAAAGAGTACGGATGGGATGAACGCTTTGAGGCGCTCGTGGCAGAAGTAGTCGCTGATTTCATTCAGAACTTCGATCCAAAGCGGGAGCGATGTTGGATAGCTGAAAGGTACGGCGAGATTCTTGGCTCTGTCTTTCTTGTAAAAAAATCGAAGACGGTGGCGAAATTACGTCTCCTGTTAGTTGAGCCAAGTGCTCGCGGGCAGGGCATTGGCAAACGCCTCG
>Ga0137368_10008257_pt1 | contig 10764 bp, 10 predicted proteins | sample SagtaG_13_FD_104917 | JGI IMG/M metagenome (GOLD analysis project Ga0137368, IMG submission 104917) | Vadose zone soil microbial communities from Sagehorn Ranch, Mendocino, California, USA - Sage1_L_100_16 metaG | ecosystem: Environmental > Terrestrial > Soil > Vadose zone | place: USA...
TATTACAACGCAGAGTCGCACTAACGTGCTGACCTGGATGGCTTTGCAGACAGGTTTCCTGTCTGGCTTCTCCTTGTTGCGCGCCGCATCCTGATGCGGTGCATGACCAACTCCGCGTTGTAATACTAGGGACTTCGTTCGTCAAGTTTGCAACTTTTAGGAGGTATTGTCGTAAACTATTCTGAAAACCAAATCAAAGCAGCCTTGGAGGAAACTCATGCAAGCGATTGTCTACACAACATACGGATCACCGGATGTTCTTCAGCTCAACGACGTAGAAAAACCGATGTCCAAGGACAATGAAGTACTGGTTAAAGTTCATGCGGCATCCGCAAATCCAGCTGACTGGCATCTTATGAGAGCAGAGCCGTTCTTGGCACGTTTAGAGAATGGGCTTCTAAAACCCAAAAACACGAAGCTCGGCGCTGATGTAGCGGGGCGCATTGAAGCGGTTGGCAGAAACGTAACACAGTTTCACGTAGGTGATGATGTATTTGGGGGCATGACCTTAAATGAGTTGGGCAGTTTTGCCGAGTATGTATGTGTTCCTGAAGAGCTATTGGCGTTGAAACCCGCCAAGATGACATTCGAGCAAGCAGCCGCCGTCCCTTTAGCGGCATTCACCGCTCTGCAGGGTCTGCGCAATAAAGGACAGATTCAGCCAGGTCAAAAGGTTCTGATTAATGGCGCGTCTGGTGGTGTAGGTACGTTTGCGGTGCAGATTGCCAAATCATTCGGGACTGAAGTAACTGGCGTGTGCAGCACGCGGAATGTGGAAATGGTGCGCTCGATTGGTGCAGACCATGTCATTGATTACACGCAAGCAGATTTCACCAAAAACGGTCAGCGTTATGACCTGATTTTTGATGCGGTGGGAAATCGTTCGGTTTCAGATTATAAGCGTGCATTAAGTCCCAATGGAATTTGTGCCGTCGCCGGGTTTACAACCCTGTCGCGTTTGTTCCAAGTTCTATTTCTGGGAGCATGGGCTTCCAGAACCGGGAGTAAGAAAATCGGTATGATGGAGACGGCGAAGCCCAACCAAAAAGATCTGGCTTTTCTGAAAGAGCTTCTTGAAGCCGGCAAAGTCGTCCCCGTAATCGATAGGTGTTACCCGTTACGTGAGGTTCCTGAAGCGATCCGGTATCTTGAAGCAGGACACGCCCGAGGAAAAGTCGTCATCACCGTTGAACAGAATAACAAAACGTAGCCGCATAAAGGGGCCTGGCCCAAATGTAGACCTGGTACGCTCTGCTCTCTGGTGATATCATGAGACCATTGGCCCACAGCGACGCCTGGAGGTTGTGCGATGGGTGCGCCTCTACCAGCAGACGGCCTGGCCTCACACCAAGGATATATCCCCGTCGACCACGCCCAATTGTATTATCGTGAGGTCGGCCGAGGTCAGCCAGTCATCGTGCTCCACGGCGGGCCCGATTTTGACCATCGCTATCTCCTCCCAGAGCTCGATCGCCTGGCCGACTCATTTCGCCTGATCTACTACGACCAGCGCGGTCGCGGCCTTTCCAGAGCGCACGTGCAGCCCGACGAGGTGAGCCTCCAATCAGAGATCACCGACCTCGACGCGGTGCGTGCGCATTTCCAGCTTGAAACCGTCGCGGTGCTTGGGCACTCCTGGGGTGGCCTGCTGGCCCTGGAGTATGCCCTTCGGCATCTCCAGCACGTGTCGCATCTGCTCCTGATGAATACCGCCCCGGTTTCCCACGCGGACCTCGTGATGTTCCAACAGGAGCGCTTGTGCAACGCCGCTGAGGATGTGGAGCAGCTGCGCATCCTCGCAGCGACAGCCGCGTATCAGGCGGGCGACCTGGAAGCGGATGCCGTATACTACCGCGTTCATTTCCGGGCTGCCATCCGGCACGCCGAGCAGCTTGAACAGCTGGTCGCGCGCCTGCGCGCCAACCAGACGCCGGAGGGCATTCTGAAGGCGCGAGCGATCGAACAGCGGCTCTATGAGCAAACCTGGCTCGGACACGACTACAACCTGCTCCTCAAACTGGCGCAGCTTGGCATGCCGACCCTTGTTTTACACGGGGAAGATGATTTTGTCCCTGTCGCCTGCGCGGCCCATATTGCCCAGGCAATACCCGAAGCGCGCCTGATCGTCTTGCCAGCCTGCGGACATTTCTCGTATCTGGAATGCCCAGAGGCGGCGCATCAGACCGTGCGCGACTTCTTCAGGGGCTGAGTGTAACTCTACGGCGATTGACCCTACCACAAGCACAGAGGTGCGGTAGAGAGTCATGGCTTCGAGACGTCAAACCCGGGAAACGCGCATTATGATGTGCGAACGAGGTTTCGGTGATGACAAGAGGCAAGAGCTTTTGGTCGCTCCGGTATTGCCGGCCCAGCATTCCTGCCCGTATTGCGCCGTTCCTATCATCGCTTTCGATAATGTGCGGTATTATCTACAGCATGGCATCGCCCAGCCGATGCTATCAGAGATTCTGGCCGTGCTTCGTGTCCGCACCAACGAGGAAATGGAAGCGCTCCTTGGAAATCTGCACATCAGTATCACCAACTTCTTCCGCGACCCGGCGGTCTGGTCGGCACTCAGAGCGATCATCCCCAGGCTCTTTGTCGGGAAGAACCGGCCCTGTGTCGTATCAACGAGCGGGCAGCATGCAGGAGGGATTACATGACCGACATAACCAAGGCACTCGCGGAATTACGCGCTCAGTTGGGTTTGGACAACGTGACGACCAGCTCTTCCGTCTTGCACAGCCATGGCCGGGACGAGAACTTTCCCGAGGTGCGCCCGCCGCTCGCCGTCGCCTATGCTGAGCAGCTCGAGCATGTGCAAACCGTCTTAGCATGGTGCCGAGCGCACCAGGTCGCGCTGATCCCCTTCGGCGCCGGGACCAGCTTGGAAGGTGCCTTGGTCCCGGCAGATCCCGAGATTCTCACCATCAGCCTCGACCTCTCCCCCATGAACAAGGTGCTGAGCATTCAGCCGGAGAATTTTCTGGCGGTGGTGCAACCTGGGGAAGCGCGAATAAGCTCCGGGACAAGTTCGGCGCCCCGCGTTCCCGCCAGCTATGGTAGCATGCGGTCATCGCCTGAACCAAGGAGTCCCGCATGAGCCATATTCGCGTGCTGATCTGTCGCGTGGACGATCCCGCCAGCGACCAAATGACCGAACTTGCCGGCTTCGATCTCCCAGCGGCCGACGTCACGACCCTCCAACCCGAAACCACCCTCGACACGCTGGAAACCACCACCCACACGGTGGGCAACGCGATCCTCCGCCGCATGCTCCAGGCCCAATGGGAGCTGCTGGATGCGCAGCTGACCGACCAGTATCGGCAGCGTTTTTTCCCCTACGGTCGTCCACGCTGATGGGTACGAGCCGATCACGGTCGCCAGCCGCTTCGGGAAACTGACCTTGGCGCGCCAGGTCTGCACCCACCCGGACAGCCAAACCCACGCTCTTCCCGGCAACGCCGTGCTGCCGCCCCACCACGGCATGATCATTACGCGGGGCCTGCAGGAATGGGCCTGTCTGCTGCCCCAGGAGTTACCGTTTGCGGCGGTAGCCCGCCTGCTGGGCTGGCAGACGCAGCAGAACCCGGTTCTCTCCGATACCACCATCCGCACCATGGTCCGCACGCATGGGCAGATCATCCGACAGGCTGAGCAGGCCGAGGTCGCCGCCCTGCTCCAGCAGGACGACCTGACGCCCCATTCCTTACAGCTCGTACCCCACGGCCAAGTTCGCCGGTGTGCCAGCTGGCCAGCAGAGCTGACCGCCGCGGTCGCGACCGCCTTAGCGGCAAAACAGGTGCGCCCCCCGGATGGGGTCACCTGGGCTGATTGGGAGCGCGTACTGGCGGCCCGCCGGGCTGACACGACCCGCACGGTCGAGGAGCTCCGGCATTTGGGGCCGGAGGTGGCTGCCGATCAGGTGCTGGTTACGGTCGATGAGGTGCTCACCCGGCAATCGGAGGCGCACCACTTCTGGGAAGTGCGTACGGCACAGGTGGTCACGGCACAAGGTCATCGCTATCTGAGCGGCGCGGGCGCGATGTTCCTGCAGCAGCTGTTGGTCGTCGTGCTGCTCGCGCTGCAGGAGTGGCGTACACTCCTGCTGATTGCTGATGGCGCGCGCTGGATTCGAGCCTTCTTTACGGACACGCTGGCCCACGTCGTGGACAAGACCATGCTGCTCGATTGATATCACCTGCACCAGAAGTGTGCGGACCTCTGCAGTCGGATCTGTCATGGGCGCCAGGGGCGCGCCAAGCTGCTGCTGCGGCTCTAGGGTCGGTTGTGGCGGGGAGATGTTGCAGGCGCGGTTGCGGTGCTGCAGGCCTATCGTCCGCAGGCCCGGAACACTGAGGTGCTAGAGACGCTGATCGCCTATCTCGAGACGCGCCAGGCCTGGATTCCAAACTATCGAGGGCGGCGGATAGACCAGCACTATATCGGCAGTGGGCAGGTCGAGAAAGCGAATGACCTAATCGTCGCCCGACGGCAGAAGCGGCCGGGCATGCAATGGAGCCAGGAGACGAGTGATGCGTTAGCAGCCCTTCGGACCTTGGTGTTGAATGGCGGCTGGGAGCGCTACTGGCAGCAGCGCGAGGTGATGTCCCTCGTCGCAACTTAACCCGGAGCTTATTCGCGCTTCCGGCAGTTGCGTATGCCCTGGGGGAGCACCTTCCTCCTGATGCGACGACCAGCGCTGTAGCATAAGCCACGGCCTGGCTCGCGATGACGAGACTGTCGAAACTGGGGCGGATTGCCATGGCCGACGGGAGAGCGCTCGCCACGCGCCGGCAAGATTCGGCAAACTCCCGAAAGGACGCCTGCGCGGACGACTGAGGGAACGCTGCGTGGACGCGGCGGCGCTAGACTACGCCCCAACGAGTCGGCGATTCACCGGAGGCACCGACTTGCGGATGGACAATCGACACACGGTGAGTATCACAGAAAGGAACACATCATCACACAGCGTGTATGTTTGATCGGACGGCGCGCGTTGATGAGCCTGGCTGTGCTACTGGCCTTGGCGATCCTGGCTGGCAGGGTGCCGACCCCGGCCATCCGCGCGCTGCTTGGAGGTGCACCGGTCCCACAGTGGTCTCCGACAATACCGGAGCCACGCCGACGACGGGCTCGCCTTACTCGTCCGATGCCTCCCCAGGGAAACTTGCTCTTGAGAAAATCGAGTAGTGGTTTGGGGGCAGTTGCGCCGCCCCGAACTCCCACTACATCAGATAATTAAAAAGGAAATAGAACCGTGATCGATCAGGAACATCCTCGGGCTCCTAAGACACGCCGCGTGAAACAGCAGTATGACGACGGCGTGTCTATGGAACTGCCGGGCGCTACCAACCGCGGACGGGCGGTGTTCGATACTATGTTGTCCAGTGCGGTCCTCATGGTGCAGGAACAGTACCAAGGCAATCAGCGCCAGTTTGCCGTGCAGCTCGATCAGCATCCTTTGAAACTGGGGCGCACTACCCAGGGTGGGCTGCATGGGCCAAACGGCCTTGTCCTGGAGGTGCCGTTCGCGGCGCGCGACCAAGCCCGCATCGAGCCAGAGGGCCTGGGGCACCGCCTGGTACATCTTGGTGCACCCAACCGCCTGACCGTCCAGGGCCAACCGCTGGGAGATGAACCATACGTGCTGCGCGACGGCGATGTGATCGAGCTCTGCCATACCAGCAGCAGCGCTGTGGTTACCCTGATCTATAAAAATCCCCTGCTCAAGACGGCTGAGCAGCTACCAATGTTCAAAAACCATCAGCTCGATCCCAAACAGGTGCGCACTGCGATTGGGCGGCAGGGCTGTGCCGTGCTCCTCCAGCATCCGTCCGTCTCGCGTGTTCATGCCTGGGTCGATCGCCTGGCGGACGGTAGCCACGTCTTGCGTGATGCGGGCAGCTCCAACAGCACCTTCGTGAACGGCCAGCGTATCAGCCAGCATCCGCTCAACGCCGGCGACATCATCCAGATTGGGCCGTTCAAACTGGTTTACCAGCGCACTCGTCTTGACCAGTATGACCAGCGCCGCGGCATGCGCATCGATGTGCGCGACCTCACGCACACCGTAACAGCCGGCGGCCAGCAGAAGAGGATCTTAGATTCGGTATCGTTGAGCATCGAGGCGCGCGAGTTTGTCGCGATCGTGGGCGGCAGCGGCGCGGGCAAGAGTACGCTGATGCGCGCGATCAGCGGCTATGTGCGCGCCAGCGGCGGCCAGGTGCTGGTCAACGGCGACGACTTCTACCAGCACTTCGACGCCTATCGCGCCCTGATGGGCTACGTGCCGCAGGACGACATCTTGCACCAGACGCTTCAGGTCGACCGCGGCCTCGACTACGCGGCGCGGCTGCGCCTCTCGGCCGACAGCGATGCGGCCGAGCGAAGCCAGCGGGTAGAACGGGCGCTGGCGGATGTCGAGATGCTGCCGCATCGCGCCAAGCAGGTCGATGCTCTGTCGGGCGGGCAGCGCAAGCGCGTCAGTATCGCCGCCGAGCTGCTGGCCGACCCCAGCCTGTTCTTTCTCGACGAGCCGACCAGCGGCCTCGACCCGGGGCTGGAAAAGAAGATGATGCATACGCTGCGCCAGCTGGCCGACGGCGGTCGCACGGTGGTGCTGGTCACCCATGCGACCGAGAACATCGCGCTCTGCGATCACGTTGTGTTTATGGCCAGCGGCCGGATGGTCTTCTTTGGGCCACCGGCTGATGCGTTAAGCTTCTTCGGTGTGACGAGCGGCCTGTTCTCCGAGATCTACACCCGCCTCGAAGGCCGCGCCGACGAGGGCGATCCGCTCGTGCAGGCGAATCTGGCCCAGGAGTATGCCACCTGGCGACAGCAGCATCCCCAGCAGGCCGACATGCCAACACTCGCCGAGTTGTGGGAGCTGAAATATCGAAGCTCTGCGATCCACCAGCGCTATGTGGCCAGCCGGCTCGCCGGCTCGTCGCCCATGCCCGTCAATCGCGCGCTGCCGGCGCGGCGACCACGAGTAGCGCGCCAGTCGCTGCTGCGCCAGTTCGCGCTGCTGACCCAGCGCTACGTCGAGCTGACCATTCGCGACCGCTGGAACCTGCTGATCCTGCTGCTCCAGGCGCCGATCATCGGGTTGATGAACCTGCTGCTGATCGGCAGCGATGTCGTGACCGGAGCGACCGCCGTCGATGTCATACCGCGGCTGCAAGCCCAAAGCCTGCTGTTCGTCCTTGCGTCGATCGGCATCTGGTTTGGCGTGATCAACGCCGCGCGCGAGATCACCAAAGAGCAGGCGATCTACCGCCGCGAGCGGCTCTCGAACCTGGCGCTGCTGCCATATATTGGCTCGAAGGTCGCGGTGTTGAGCGTTCTGGTGCTGATTCAAAACGCGGCGCTGCTGGGCGTGCTGGCGCTGAAGATCGATTTCGTCGGGCTGCAGGGCGTGCTGTTCGCGCAGTGGCCGGAGCTGTACCTCAACCTGGTGCTGGCGTCACTGGCCGGCATGGCGCTGGGATTGATCATCAGCGCACTGTGCTCGACCAGCGACCAGGCGATCAGCATGGTGCCGCTGGCATTGGTGCCTCAGATCGTGTTCACTGGGCTGATTTTTCGGCTTGAGCCGAATAGTGTGTCTGAAGCGATCTCGCGACTGATGATCAGCCGCTGGGCGGTGGACGCGCTCGGCACCACGGTCAATATCAACCGGTTCTGCCAGCTGCCGAACGGCAGCGCACTGGCGACGAACTGTGCCCCACCGCTGTCGGATGTGTTCCCCGACGCGTTCATCCGGTCGTCGGAGCACCTGCACTACACCTGGCTGGTTCTGCTGCTGTTCGTCGTCGGTGGGGTCACGATCACCGCATTGCTGCTCAAACTCAAGGATCGCCGAAGTTGAAAAGCATGTTTCCATCCACATACGATAACGTGACCGATGTCCAGGCCGAGCTCGCTGCGAATCGCGTGCTGAACGGTCTTGACTCTGCCTACGATACGGCATTCGAGCTGGCCCTCAGCCCGATACGCCTTACGGCCGGTGAAGTCCTCTTCCACCAAGGCGACCCGGGCGAAACGCTTTATCTGATCATGCGGGGCCGCCTTGCCGTGCACGTCACCAACCCAGACGGTACACAAACCCTCGTGGATGAGCTAGGGCCTCCAGCCTGTGTCGGCGAGCTGGCAATTCTCACCGGCCAGGCGCGTAACGCGACGGTCGTTGCGCTCGAAGACGCCGAGCTAATGCAGGTCGCACGCGAGGATGTCCGGGGCCTAGCCGAGCGGCGCCCCCAGCAGATCGCTGCGCTGGCGCAGACCGTGCTCCCGCGCTTACGGCGCGCCCAGCTCGCCGACGTACTGTCCAATCTCTTCGGTGCACTCGACGCGGTGGCGCTGCGCGAGCTGGAGGCCGCGCTGGAGTGGCAACACCTGACGGTCGGCGAGGTGCTGTTCCGCTCTGGCGACCCCGGCGACGCCCTCTACATCGTCATCAACGGCCGGCTGAGTGTCACGGTAACAGAGGCACGTGGCAGCACCAGCGTAGTCGGCCAGGTGCGTCGCGGCGAAACGGTCGGCGAAGTTGGCCTACTCACCGGTGCGCCGCGCTCCGCCGCCGCGACAGCCGTGCGCGATACCGACGTCGTTCGGCTGTCGCAGGCTGCCTTCGAGCGCCTGCACGAGCGGTATCCGCGCGTGATGATTCAGGTCTCTCATCTAATCGCCCAACGGACCCAGCAGCTCATGAGCGGCACTCGGCCGGCGACCGGTCGGGCGGCGACCTTCGCTATCCTGCCGATCAGTCGATCTGCCCCACTGGCCGGCTTTGCGCGGCGCCTGGCCGCGGCGCTGGCGGAGCATGGCCCAGCCCTCCGCCTGGACAGCGCGCGGATCGACCGCGCGTTTGGGCTGGCTGGCGGTGCCCAGATCGACGCCGAGCACCCAATGGATGTCGCCTTAATCGGCTGGTTGGACCAGCATGAGGCCGACCACGACTATGTTGTGTATGAGGCCACCACATCCTGGTCGGCCTGGACACAGCGTTGCCTGCGGCAGGCCGACCGGATCGTGCTACTGGGCGACGCGTCTGACACGCCGGCGCTTGGCGCCGTTGAGGAGCAGCTCTGGCGTAGTGGGATGCGCGCGCATGTGGAGCTCGTGCTAGTACAGCGCGACGATTGTGCACAGCCAACGGGCACCATGGCCTGGCTCGAGAAACGGCGCGTCCATGCGCACCATCACCTGCGGATGCGCAACGACCAGGACTGGCGCCGGCTGGTGCGGCGCTTGACCGGGCGAGCAACCGGACTGGCGTTGAGCGGCGGTGCTGCGCGCGGCCTCGCCCATATTGGGGTGATCCGCGCGCTGGAAGAGGCCAGCGTGGAGATCGACCTGATCGGCGGGACCAGTATGGGTGCCCTCGTGGGCGCAATGCTGGCAATGGATATGCCAACACAACGCATGGTCGACTTAGTGCGCACCTTCTCTGCTCGCAGGAAACTGCTTGACTTGACCCTGCCGCTCGTCTCGTTCCTGTCCTCAGGCCGCATCACATCAATCCTGCGCTCAGTCTGCGGCGATGTCCAAATCGAAGATCTTTGGCGGCCGTTCCTATGCGTGTCGAGTAATCTGACACGTGCCGAGCCGCTCGTGCATACCACTGGCTCGCTCTGGCACGCGCTGCGCGCGAGTACTGCGATACCGGGAATGTTTGCCCCCGTGCTGCTCGATGGCGCGGTGTTGGTCGATGGCGCAGTGCTGAATAACTTCCCGCTCGATCTGGTGCGCGAGCGCTGCGAGAATGGGCTGGTGATCGCCAGCAATGTTACGCCGCTGGAAGATGGAGCGCGGCACTATCAGTTTGGTGCCGCTGTCTCCGGCTGGGATGTGCTGTTCCGAGCGATCAACCCGTTCGCCCGTCGGGTCGAAGCGCCGTCGCTGTTCGAGACGCTCCTGCGCACTATCGAGGTGAATATCGCCCAGCGCTTGAAATCGCCGGCGTTCCGTCAGCTCGCCGACGTGCTAATCGAGCCACAGGTAAGCAGGTTCGGCATGCTCGACTTCGACGCCTACGCGGAGCTGATTGATATTGGCCATCAGGAAGCGCTGCCCCACCTCCCGGCGATCCAGGCAGTGCAGCGCGCCCGTGGCGGCGCTCCTGCTCCCGGACAACGCTAAGCTTCCGCCAACCGACCAGCTGGCGCAGATTCTTGCAGTGGCGCTGTTTGCCGACCGTGCGCGGGCCATCCAAACAGGGTTCGCGCTCAGCGGCGAGCGCAACGATCTGCGCCCGACTCGATGGGTTACCGCTCGGACTTGGCCAGATGGCAGGGGGGCTTCGTCACTTCTGGTGATCCAGGCGGAAGAGCGGCTGCGTCCGCTGGTGTATGATCGCATCGTGAAGCTGAACATTGAACGACCATCATCCAAATGGAACCGTACCTCTAGCAGAAACTTCCCGCTTGTCGTACACTTTTTCAGGAGGTTTCCCCACCACAGAGTGAGAAACCGTCGCATCTTCACACGAAATCGGATGGGTACGCGACGGTTTCTCTGGTGGGGAGTCATGCTCCGCCGTGATGGTGGGATGCCGATGACGTTACGGCAAGATCGACGATATCACCCTCCAAACGCACAGAATCTCTTGCATATCCTCGAGCATGATCGGCTCACGCACGATAATGTGGTTCATCGTCACTTTCCGTGGTTCAAGGCGAAAACTGGTACTCCCGATTCCGCAGTGCCGCATCAGTACGCGGTGCCAGAAATTGGCGCCACGGAAAGTGACGATGA